>CEWR01004072.1_pt1 | contig 12095 bp, 11 predicted proteins | sample 356321 | NCBI WGS metagenome assembly CEWR01 (sample SAMEA2621551, study PRJEB7988) | marine metagenome | biome: marine biome (ENVO:00000447); feature: mesopelagic zone (ENVO:00000213); material: "saline water (ENVO:00002010), including plankton (ENVO:xxxxxxxx)" | depth 790 m
AATGTAAGACTTATTTACTTCTTGATATTTTTTAAGGTTATTGTCAATTTCTAAATGATTAATAATCGCTAGTAAATCATCCGAATCGTCAATCTCAAAGGCTCCTTTGATATCCATTAAATCTTGAGCTTCATGAAATTTATCATGCTTTGGTCCAAATAAAATAACGTTACCAAAACTTGCAGGTTCTAGAATGTTATGAAGTGATCCCGTAAAACCACCTCCCACTAAAGCAATGTCAGTAAATTGATAAGTGTTTGCTAAGATTCCAATATTGTCAATAATTAATGTTTTGTGTGCACCAATAGTCTCATAAGTAGCATCAGAATATTTTATATAATTGGTTCCTATTAACTTCTCAATTTCAGTAATATGCTTTTTGTCAATATTGTGAGGGGCAATAATAAATTTAAAATTCTTTTTAGTTGAATTAATAAATTCAGAAATAATATTTTCTTCTTGTGGCCAAGAGCTTCCAAGTATAATTACTTTATTATTTCCAACAAATTTTTTAATTAAAGCAGGTTTTTCGGGTGTTAAGGAGTTTTCATAAACTCTATCCAATCTTGTATCTCCTGCAATAGTAACATTATTGTAGTTTAAAGAATTTAGTAACTTTTTGGAGGTCTCATTTTGAACGAAAAAATGGGTGAAAAAGGAGAGCATTTTTTTGTGAATGCTGCCATACCAATTGAAGAAAGGCTGTTGTCTTCTAAAAACTCCAGAAATTAAATAAGTTGGAATTTTCATTTTATTTAATTGAAATAGATAGTGGTACCAAAATTCATATTTCACAAAAAAAACTTTTTTAGGATTTATTAGATCAATAAACTGTTTTGAATTAGATTTTGAATCTAATGGAAGATAAAAAATATAGTCGGCTAATTCATAATTTTTACCGAAAGTATAGCCAGAAGGTGAGAAGAAGGTTATTAAAATTTTAATTGAAGTAGAATCTTCTTTGAGCTTCTCTATTATTGGTTTTCCTTGTTCTAGTTCGCCAAGACTGGCACAGTGGAACCAGTAAATAGTTTCATTTGGAGGGATTTTTTTTAATTCTTCAAAAACACTTTGTCTTCCAGTAATAAACTGTTTTGCTTTTGGATTGAAAAGTGAGGCTATTTTTACTGATAAAAAATATAGGTAAATAGATATGTTGTAAAAAAACAGCAAATAGAATTAATTGTAATAAAACGACTGTTGTTTTCTTTTGTTTAATCTAATTATCCATCCTACTCTAATTCCATAAAGAGTGTTGGTGTAAGTTTTTGTGTCAGATTCTTGAGTGTCATAATTATATTTTCTTAAACTCTTTGTCCAACCATGAGTATAATCGATGCCGCCAAAGAAGTTAAGTAGCCTATTTTTGCTTAAGAATAAATACCCAGCAAAACCATTAATTGCATAACCTAAAGAAAAACGATCATATCCTTTTTTGTATTCTTCTGTTAGATAAATAATGTCATCTTGAAATTTTAAACTTATTTTATGTTGTAACATTCCAAAACCACCATAAATAATAAAACCTGAATTCTTATTTGGAGCAAATTTATTTATCAATTTTCCACCAAATACAAAAAAAGAAGAACCTCTCTCTCCAAAGTTGACGACAGTTAACCTTCCGTTATCATCAATTATTTCATTGGAACTCGAAGTTAAATTATTTAAAATAGAATTATCTTTAACTTCACCTCCCCAAATAAAATTACCTTTTAACCCATAAAGCCAATTTTGTTTTGTTTTTACCATAAAACTCCCACCAATATTGCTGTTAGGGCCAAATCGATCAGACAAATCACCTCCTACCCATTGGTAAGCATAAGAAAGTGTTATCATGGGAATAGTATAGATAGTATCTGTGATTTCTGGTTTTTCAAGTACAAATTGACCTTTTCCAATTATGAAAAGAAAAATAAGAGGTAAAAATAGTAGCTTCTTCATTCGTAATAAAACTTAAATGTACCTTTAATATTGTTGGATATTAATAATAGCCTTGATAAGACCATAAAATTACAATTAAATAATAGAGATTTATTAATTTAGCAAACTTATCCAATAAAAGAGTTTATGACTATGGCTAGTAATAATATTCAAATGGTGGACTTAAAAAGTCAATACCTAAATATAAAAGAAGATGTGGATAGTGCTATACAAAGTGTTATTGATTCTACGGCATTTATTAAAGGTCCTGAGGTTAAAAAATTTGCTAAAGAGCTAGAGAGCTATTTAGATGTGAAGCATGTTATCCCCTGCGGTAATGGAACTGATGCACTACAAATTGCACTTATGGCTCTTGGATTAAAGCCAGGAGATGAAGTTGTTTCAGTAGATTTTACGTTTGCTGCAACAGTGGAGGTAATTGGGTTAATGAGTTTAACTCCTGTTTTTGTAGATGTTGATAGAGGTACCTTTAATATGGATGTTGAAGCTTTGAAAAAAGTAATCACACCAAAAACTAAAGCAATTATTCCAGTGCATTTGTTTGGTCAGTGTGCCAATATGGAGGCCATAATGAAAATTGCGAATGAGCATAATATTTTTGTTATTGAAGATACTGCGCAAGGAATTGGAGCGGAATATACCTTTTCTAATGGTGATGTGAAAAAAGCAGGAACTATTGGAACTATTGGAACAACATCTTTTTTTCCATCTAAAAATTTAGGTTGTTTTGGTGATGGAGGTGCTCTTTTTACAAATGATTCAGATTTAGCAGGAAGATTAAATGCTGTTGTAAATCATGGAATGTATAAGCGTTATTATCATGATGAAATAGGTTTGAATTCAAGATTAGATTCAATTCAGGCAGCTATTCTAAGGGTTAAATTACCATTGTTAGATGGTTATAATAAGGCTCGATTAGATGTTGCAACAGCTTACAATAAGGCTTTTAAAGTTATTGAGCAATTGGAAACTCCATTTATTGATGAAAAATCAACTCATGTTTTTCATCAATATACTCTTAAGACAATTGGTGTAAACCGAGATAAATTAATTGAGTTTTTAAAGACTAAAAATATCCCTGCAATGGTATATTATCCAGTGCCTTTGCATTTGCAAAAGGCATATATACAGCCAAACTTAAAAGACAGTGATTTTCCAATTACAATGGATTTGTGTAGTAGTGTTGTCTCCTTACCTATTCACACAGAAATGGATAATGACCAATTAAATTATATTATAGAAACAGTAAAAGAATTTTTTAAATGAAAATAGCGGTTATAGGTACGGGTTATGTAGGTTTGGTTACAGGAACATGTTTTGCTGAAACTGGCAATGACGTAATTTGTGTTGACATTGATCAACAGAAAGTTGAGAAGATGAAAAACGGAGAGGTTCCAATTTATGAACCTCATTTAGATGTTTTATTTGATAGAAATATTAAACAAGGTAGATTATCATTTACAACTGAAATTGAATCAGCAGTTGAATCTGCTGAAATTATATTCTTAGCATTACCAACACCTCCAGGGGAAGATGGGTCTGCTGATTTATCTTATATACTTGGTGTTGCAAATACATTGGGTGAAATTATCAAAGATTATAAAGTTATTATTGATAAGAGTACAGTTCCTGTTGGAACAGCAGAGAAAGTTACCGCTGCAATAGCAAAAAACGCAACAGTTGATTTTGCTGTTGTATCTAATCCTGAATTTTTAAGAGAAGGATATGCTGTAGATGATTTTTTAAAACCAGATAGAGTTGTTATTGGAACATCAGATGAAAAGGCAAGAAAAATTTTAGAAAGTTTATACAAACCATATGTAAGGCAAGGGAATCCAATTTTGTTTATGGATGAAAAATCTGCGGAATTAACAAAGTATGCTGCGAATGCTTTTTTAGCAACTAAGATTACTTTTATGAATGAGATTGCTAATTTTTGTGAAAAAGTTGGAGCTGATGTAGATAAAGTAAGAATTGGTATTGGTTCTGATCAACGAATTGGAAATCGTTTTCTTTTCCCTGGAATAGGTTATGGAGGAAGTTGTTTTCCAAAAGATGTTCAAGCTTTGGCTAAATCTGGAGAAGAATATGGTTATCACTTTGGTATTTTAGACTCTGTGATGTCAATTAATGAAAAACAAAAGACCATTATAGTTCCTAAGATTAAAGCTTATTTTAACGGAGATGTAAAAGGAAAGAAAATTGCAATATGGGGATTGGCTTTTAAACCAGATACAGATGATATAAGAGAAGCACCAGCACTTTATATTATTGAAGAGCTGTTAGCTGCAGGGGCTGAAATTACTGCATTTGATCCTGAGGCAATGACCAATGTTAAAGAACTGTTAGGGGATAAAATTTCTTTTGCTTTAAGCAGAGATGAGGCAGCGCAAAATGCCGATGCACTGGTAATCGCAACTGAATGGCAAATATTTAGAACTCCAGACTTTAATAAGCTAGCTGAACAAATGAACGATAAAGTGATTTTTGATGGAAGAAACCTTTATGATATCGAAGAAATGAAAGAATTAGGATTTTATTATAGCAGTATAGGTAGAGAATTAGTTTCAAAATAGAATATGAAAAGAGTATTAATTACAGGCGCGGCAGGTTTTTTAGGATCACATTTATGTGACCGATTTATTAATGAAGGGTACTTTGTTATTGCAATGGATAACCTTATCACTGGGGATTTAAAGAACCTAGAGCACTTATTAGAAAATGAAAATTTCAAGTTTATTAATCATGATGTTTCTGACCATATAAATTTAGATGGAGAGTTAGATTATATTTTACATTTTGCTTCACCTGCAAGTCCAATTGATTATTTGAAAATTCCAATACAAACTTTAAAGGTAGGTTCATTAGGAACTCATAATTTATTAGGGTTAGCTAAGGCTAAAAAAGCAAGAATGTTAATTGCCTCAACTTCTGAAGTTTATGGGGATCCTTTAGTTCATCCGCAAACTGAAGAATATTATGGTAACGTTAATCCAATTGGACCAAGAGGGGTTTATGATGAAGCAAAACGTTTTCAGGAAGCAATTACAATGGCTTATCATACCTACCATGGAGTAGAAACAAGGATCGTTAGAATATTTAATACTTACGGACCTCGAATGAGATTAAATGATGGAAGAGTTTTACCTGCTTTTGTTGGACAGGCATTAAGAGGAGAGGACTTAACTGTCTTTGGGGATGGTAAACAAACACGTTCTTTTTGTTATGTTGATGACTTAATTGAAGGTATTTATCGCTTATTACTCAGTGATTATACATTACCAATGAATATTGGAAATCCTGATGAAATTACTATTGGCGATTTTGCAGAAGAAATAATTAAGCTAACAGGTACCACCCAAAAGGTTGTATATAAAGATTTACCAGTAAACGACCCTTTACAAAGACAACCTGAAATATCTAAAGCAAGATCAATTTTAAATTGGGAACCGAAAGTGGACAGAGCGGAAGGATTAAAAATTACATATGAATATTTTAAAAGCTTAACGGAAGATGATTTACACAAAGTAGAACATAAAAATTTTGAACAATACGTTAAATAATATGAGTTATTTTAACCATGAAACAGCAATTGTAGATGAAGGGTGCAAAATTGGTGAAGGGACCAAAATATGGCATTTTTCTCATATCATGCCAAATTGTATAATTGGAGTCAACTGTAACATTGGTCAAAATGTAGTTGTTTCTTCAGGAGTTGTTTTAGGCAAAAATGTAAAAATTCAAAATAATGTTTCAATTTATGAGGGTGTTATTTGTGAAGATGATGTTTTTTTAGGGCCATCTATGGTCTTTACTAATGTTGTGAACCCAAGAAGCGCAGTAAATAGAAGAGGAACATATTCAAAAACAACTGTCAAAAAAGGAGCTTCTATTGGTGCAAATGCTACTATAGTTTGTGGACATGATATTGGCGAATTTGCATTTATTGGAGCAGGAGCAGTTGTTACTAAAACAGTATCAGCTTATGCTTTAGTTGTTGGGAACCCAGCAAAACAGATAGGATGGATGAGCGAATATGGACATCGATTAGAATTTGATGAAAAAGGAATTGCTATTTGTGAGGAAAGCAATGAAAAGTATAATATTGTAGACAATGTAGTTTCAAAAATTATTAGTTAATGAGTAAGAGTAAAAAAATAAAATTTGCTGTAGTAGGTTGTGGACACATAGGGAAACGACATGCAGAAATGATTATTGGAAATGAGGAATCAGAATTAGTTGCCTTGTGTGATAATATAGAGAAATCATTACTAGGAATTGAAAAGTATGAAGCCAATTTTTTTCAATCGATAGAAGAATTGTTAGATGCAAATATGGATATTGATGTTATAAATATATGTACACCAAATGGACTTCACTCTGATCAAGCTTCTTTAGTCTTAGATAAGGGAATTCATGTTGTAGTTGAGAAGCCTATCGGGTTATCAAAAGCAAAATGTGAGAAAGTAATTCATAAAGCTTTAACGAATCATAAACATGTTTTTGCTGTAATGCAAAATAGATATTCACCTCCTTCTGTATGGATAAAGGATATTATCGAAAATAAGATTTTAGGAGATGTATTTATGGTTCAGTTAAATTGCTACTGGAACAGAGATAGCAGATATTACAAGACTGGCGGCTGGAAAGGGACTCATAACTTAGATGGAGGGACATTGTTTACTCAATTCTCTCATTTTATTGATATTATGTATTGGTTGTTTGGTGATATCGAAAATATTCAAGCAAAGTTTAAAGATTTTACTCATAAATCTTCTACAGACTTTGAGGATTCAGGATTTGTTTCTTTTGATTTTGTTGATGGAGGGATGGGGTCTTTAAATTACTCAACAGCTATAGCAACTAAAAATTTAGAAAGTAGCTTAACTATTATTGGAGAAAAAGGCAGTGTGAAAATTGGTGGTCAATATATGAATGAGGTAGAGGTTTGTAATATTGACGGTTATGAAATGCCGGAATTACCTGAAGCTAATCCTCCTAATGATTATGGACTTTATAAAGGTTCTGCAGCGAATCATCATTATGTTATAGAAAATGTAATTGATACTTTAAAAGGAAGGAAAACAGCAACAACTAATGCTTTAGAAGGTTTAAAAGTAGTAGATATTATAGAAAGAATTTACAACTTGAGAGAAGTAAATTTGTTGAAAAAAAATATGAATATAGGTACTAAATAAGTTTAAGTATGGGGATTTATAATAGATTAAAAAATAAAGAAACTAAAATTGCAGTAATTGGTTTAGGTTATGTTGGATTACCGATAGCTTTAGAGTTTGCAAAAACAATGTCAGTTATTGGATTTGATATCAACGAAAAAAGAGTTGATATGATGAAAAATAATATTGATCCTAGTGAGGAATTAAATTCTTCAGCTTTTGAAAGTTGTGATATACAATTTACAGCTAACTTGGAAGATCTTAAAGAAGCTACGTTCTTTGTAGTAGCTGTTCCAACTCCAATTGATGTACATAATTTACCAAATTTAGCGCCACTCTTAGGTGCATCAAAAACTGTAGCACAAGTCTTAAAAAAAGGAGATTATGTTGTTTATGAATCTACAGTTTATCCAGGTTGTACAGAAGAAGATTGTATTCCTGTTTTAGAAGAAGTTTCTGGATTAAAATGGAAAGAAGATTTTATGATTGGATATTCTCCTGAAAGAATTAATCCAGGAGATACAAAACATACGTTAACTAATGTAATTAAAGTAGTTTCTGGTTGTTGTGATGAATCTTTAGAAGAAATTGCTCAAGTATATGAAGAGGTTGTTCAAGCAGGAGTGCATAGGGCAACTACTATTAAAGTAGCTGAAGCAGCTAAGATTATAGAAAACACTCAGAGAGATTTAAATATTGCATTGGTAAATGAATTATCTATTATCTTTAACAAGTTAGATATAAACACTTATGATGTTTTAGAAGCAGCTGGTACAAAATGGAATTTTTTAAAGTTTTCTCCCGGTTTAGTAGGAGGGCATTGTATTGGTGTTGATCCTTACTATTTAACCTATAAGGCAAAAGAATTAGGCTATCATGCACAAATTATAAATGCTGGTCGTTTTGTTAATGATTCAATGGGAGGTTACATTGCTAAACAAACTGTTAAAAAGGTTATTGCTGCAGGAAAACACATTAGCGAGTCTAAGATTTTGGTAATGGGAGCAACTTTTAAAGAAGATGTTAGTGATATAAGAAATTCTAAAGTTGTTGACGTTATTAATGAACTAATATCCTTTGGAGCTTCCGTAGAAGTTGTTGATCCTCACGCAGATTCAGATTCTTTAAAACAAGAATACGGTTTTGAATTAGTTCCTGAACTTGCAGATAATTATGATGCTGTAATTGTAGCGGTTAATCATGCTGATTACGCGTTATTAGATGAAAATTATTTTAAATCTATAGCTTCTGAAAACCCAGTAATTGTAGATATAAAAGGTATTTATAAAGGTAAAATAAACGAATTGACTTATTGGAGCTTATAATATGAAGAAGACGATACTAGTTACAGGAGGAGCAGGCTTTATTGGATCTCATTTAGTGAGATTAATGTTGAAAAAATATTCAGACTATAAGATTATCAATTTAGATAAATTGACCTATGCTGGAAATTTGGAAAATCTTACCGATGTTGAGATTTTTCCTAATTATGAATTTGTTAAAGGTGACATTGTTGATGCAGAATTTGTGAATCAACTGTTTGCCGATTACAATTTTGATTCAGTCATTCATTTGGCTGCAGAATCTCATGTAGATAGATCTATTGAAGGACCTTTGGAATTTATAATGACAAATGTTGTTGGAACAACAAACTTATTAAATGCAGCAAAAGACTCTTGGAAGAATAATTTCACAAATAAATTATTCTATCATGTTTCTACAGACGAAGTATATGGATCATTGGGTAAAGAAGGGATGTTTCTAGAAACTACTCCTTATGATCCAAGAAGCCCATATTCAGCATCCAAAGCAAGCTCTGATCATATTGTTAGGGCATATCATCATACTTATGGAATGCCGATAGTTATATCTAACTGCTCAAATAACTATGGTTCACATCAATTTCCTGAAAAGTTGATTCCATTATTTATCAATAATATTAAAAATAATAAGGCTTTACCTGTTTATGGTAAAGGAGAAAATATTAGAGATTGGTTATGGGTAAATGATCATGCTAGGGCTATCGATGTTATTTTTCATGATGGAAAAAATGGAGATACATATAATATTGGAGGTCATAACGAATGGACAAACATTGACTTAATAAAAGTAATGTGTAAAGTGATGGATGAAAAACTGGGCAGACCAGTTGGAGAGTCTGAGAATTTAATTACATATGTAACTGATAGAGCTGGTCACGATATGCGCTATGCAATTGATGCTACTAAGCTTAAAGATGAGTTAGGCTGGGTACCATCTTTACAATTTGAAGAGGGTATTAGAAATACTATAGAATGGTATTTGGAAAATGAAGAATGGATGAACAACATTACTTCAGGAGATTATGAGAGTTATTACGAACAACAATACGCAAAAAGATAGATGTACGATACTTCATTTCAAACTCAAGATATTTCAAAGCATACTTTTTTAATTACAGGAGGTGCTGGTTTTATAGGGTCTAATATTGTAACCTATTTAATGAAATATAAAGCAGGAAAGGTTACTGTTTTGGATAATCTTTCTAATGGTTACCTCTCAAATATTGAACAGTTTTTTGATGAACCAAATTTTGAATTTATTGAAGGAGATATTACTGATTTCGATACTTGTAAAAAAGTTATGGATGGAGTAGATTATATTTCACATCAAGCAGCTCTAGGTTCTGTTCCCAGATCAATTGAAAACCCTATAGCAACACATTTAGCTAATGCTACAGGGTTCTTAAATATTCTTACAGCAGCAAAAGAAAGTAACGTAAAGAGAATTGTATTTGCAAGTTCATCTTCAGTTTATGGTGATAGCAAGGAACTACCAAAAAGAGAAGAAAATATTGGAAGACAACTTTCTCCATACGCGGTAAGTAAGCACACGAAGGAATTGTATGCTAAAGTTTTTGCAGACGTATATGGTTTAGATGTTATAGGTTTAAGGTATTTTAATATTTTTGGACCTAACCAAAACCCCTCAGGGCCTTATGCCGCAGCTATACCTTTGTTTATGGATGCTGTTCTGAAAAATAAATCTCCTTATATTAATGGTGATGGAGGCCAGAGTAGAGATTTTACATTTGTAGAAAATGCAGTTCAAGCAAATATTAAAGCATTATTTTCTGATAAAGAAGTAAAAGGTAAAATTGTAAATATTGCTTGTGGGGGTAGGGTAACAATAAATGAACTATTTACTTCAATAAGAGATGCAGTTGGTAATGATGTTCAAGCAATTTACAGAGAAGATAGGCCAGGTGATGTAAGAGATTCATTAGCTAATATTTCATTAGCTCAAGATTTGATTGGTTATAATCCAGAATTTGGAATTGAAGAGGGTTTGAAAATTACTACCAAGTGGTTTGAAAAAGAATTTATAGATTAGAAATCATCTCTCGTGTAAATTGAAAATAGGGGGTAAGGTGTCTTAAAATGCTTAACTTCGAATTTTAACTCTAATTTATTAAGTGAGCTTTCTAAGTAAAATATTCAAATCTGAACCCAAATTAGATCCGATAAATCTGTCCGTTTTTGTTGCAGATATACATTCACATTTAATCCCTGGTATTGATGATGGTTCTCCTGATATGGAGACATCAGTAATGCTTGTGAATAAGTTTGTTGATTTAGGTTTTAAAAAGATTGTTACTACCCCACATGTTATGTGTGATTATTATCAGAACAGTTCTGAAAAAATTCTTGGAGGATTAAATGATTTGCGTGAAGAACTTGAAAGACAAAATGTGAAAATTGATATTTCTGCAGCAGCAGAATACAATTTAGATGATGGTTTAGATGCCTTAATTGCAAAGAAGGATATTTTGACATTTGGAGATAATCATGTTTTGTTTGAGTTACCTTTTATGCAAGAACCAAGAAACTTACAGGAAATTATTTTTAACTTTCAAATGGCAGGTTACAAGCCAATTTTAGCACACCCTGAACGTTATACCTACTGGTATGATAGCTTTGATAGATATGATGAATTAAAATCTCGTGGTGTATTATTACAATTAAATTTAATGTCATTAACAGGTCATTATTCTCCTCAAACAAAAAAAGTTTCTGAAAAAATGGTAGATGCTAATTTGATTGATGCAGTTGGTACTGATTGCCATAGAATAGAGCATTTAAAAATGATTGAACATCATTTGAATTTAAAGCATGTTCATAAACTAGCCAATCAAGAAAATTTATTTAATAAGAGCCTTTAGTATTATCCTATTTGAATAGGTCAAGCATTATTTTTCCGTTAGAATTTGTTAGATTGAAGTATAGCATTTAAGAGATAGTTGTTGCAATATCAATTTGTACATAAGGAGTGCTAATAATGCTGTTTTATTTGAAATCAGGACCATAAGCTGCGAATAGAATGTGTTTGCAACCTTCACAATTATTACCATGGTTTGCAAAACTTCCTCTTAAATCATTATGTCTCCCATGATCATTGGTAATGAATATACTTGTTTTTTCTTGATAAATAGGATCATTTTTAACAAAATTTAAAATGATATTTATCAATGAATCTATATTTTTCATTTGTTAAATATAACCTAAAGAGTCATATGAATGAGCTATAAAATCGGGTTCTTAAAAATTGATTAATATTAAATTAGGATGTTCATTTGTGAAAATATTTAGAGCTACATCTAATGTGACACTATCCTTTCTATATCTAGAATATAAACCACTATTTCTACAGTTAGTATTTGATAAATAAAGGTTGTTTTAGCTCTTATTTGAAGTGTTTTCAAGTACCTCAAGTTTATCTTTACTTGCAATAATCTAACTGTTTTTTATAGGATGTGTTTCATTAAAATAGTTAAACATAGTTTGGAATGGAGGTAGTTGACCACCTCCATTTTTTAAATTAAAATATTGACCAATACAAATTTCTAAATATCCAGGAGCAGCTCATGTAAAACCATTATTTCTGAAATTGGTGTTTACCACTCCTTTTGGAGCAATTTTATTTGCTATGTTTGGTATT
>CEWR01293254.1_pt1 | contig 12091 bp, 8 predicted proteins | sample 356321 | NCBI WGS metagenome assembly CEWR01 (sample SAMEA2621551, study PRJEB7988) | marine metagenome | biome: marine biome (ENVO:00000447); feature: mesopelagic zone (ENVO:00000213); material: "saline water (ENVO:00002010), including plankton (ENVO:xxxxxxxx)" | depth 790 m
TTCGTTTGGCATTCCAACTGTGTTCATCAGTGGTGATGATACTGCTGTGACTGAGATGCGAGGCTATGTTCCCAACGTTTTTGCGGTGGAAACGAAAATTGGCCTGTCTCAGACTAGTGCAATTTCACTTACCCCTTTGAAATCTAGGCAACTTCATCAGGAGGTTGGCCGTGAGGCAGTAGAAAAGGTCAGTGAAATTCAGTTGTTTACCATAGTTCCTCCGTACGAATTTGTTACCGAGCTTTTAGATGCGAATAGTGTGTCATTAAAAGCAAAACAGTCTGATGTAGAACAAGTCGACACACATAAGTTCAAGATATGTAGTGATACGTTGGTTGGAATTGCACGACGGCGTTAACTCGAGTTCCACCGAAGGAATATTAGGTATGAGAAAAGATTACCAGCCTTTAGATCTTACATCGTTTTACAATGCTGGTATAGGTATATTGGAGGGTCAGCCTAATATAGGATCACAGTTGTATCATGGTTTACCTTTTGAAATTGGATCTGATACCGACAGGTGTTTTATTCAGTTTTTGGCGGATGCTGGGCCCGTTTTAATTCCAATACAAACAGCGGTATACCGAGTGATTGTTGCCCATCGTCTGCTTGAATCTCGTGTTTTGGAAGGTGAATCGGTTGGTAGAGTAATTGCCAACTATATATTTCGTTATGCTGATGGTGGTCAGGTCATGGTTCCGATTCGCGAACGGTTTGAGATTAACATCATTCCTACGGGCTGGGGACAGAAACCCTTTGCTGCTTGGCCAGATCGAAAGGATAGTTTGTATTCTCGTTATGAGGGGGAGTGGGGATCTGCTGGTAATCGACAAACCGAAACCAGTGCTGGCAATGCACAGGATTATTATCTCTGGATATGGGAGAATCCAGAGCCAGATCGGGAAATTGATTCAATGGAGATTGAAACGCGGGATCGAAAATTCATAATATCAGCTATCACACTTGGTTATCTTGATGAAGATCCGATTCCTAGGTCGGCTCGGTCTGAAGTTATGATTTCCTTGCCGGATGAAGAAGATGCGGCCAAACCCTTTGCTATGGAGGTTGAAGTCGATCGTGGTATTTCAACCTACCCCTATCCCTTACCCGACAGGTCTGAGGAAAACTATATGGATAGTTCCCTTAAAGGTTGGGGGGAGGAGCAGAACCAGAAAAACAGCGCCAGCTATGTCGAGATTTCAGCGGCATCGTCTGCCACTGTTACAGTTAAGAGTCATGGTGACTTATTAGGACAGGTCAACTGGGGTGAGCTTGAACAAAAAGGTCAAGTGTCGAATGATCGTGTAAAGGCCGAAATTATCGATCGTGGTCGAAATTGGGTTCATACAACCGTCATAGATGATGATACAGGTAAGCCTATTCCTTGTCGTATTCATTTCCGATCAGTCAAAGGAGTGCCATATGCGCCTCATGGATATCATTCACATGTTAATTCCGATATGGGAACGTGGCATATTGACAACGGTGGTGATGTTCGGCTTGGCCAGTCGAGTTATGCCTATATTGATGGTACATGCCAAGGGTGGTTGCCACGTGGTGAGGTGATTGTCGATGTTGCACGTGGTTTTGAGTATGAGCCCCTTCGTGTGAAAATGCGCGTCGAACCAGGGCAACGCAACTTGGAACTTCGGATCAAGCGCTGGTGTGATATGAAAGCTGATCGATATTTTAGTGGTGACACACATGTTCACTTTCTGTCCACGCAAGGTGCACATACTGAAGCACAGGGGGAGGACTTGGATGTGGTCAATCTGCTTCTTTCACAGTGGGGGCATCTGTTTTCCAATACTGAAGAGTTTATCGGTCACCCCTCGGTTGCTCATAATGGTAAGAGTATTGTTTATGCAACACAGGAAAATCGACAGCATGTTCTCGGTCATCTGACATTGCTAGGGCTAAAACACCCTGTGGATCCGTGGTGTTCAGGAGGATCTAATGAAGCAGAACACGGGGGAAATCTTGAGACGACACTGTCGCATTGGGCAGATGCATGTCATGACCAAGGTGGGACAGTTATCTTGCCACACATACCCAATCCAAATTGCGAACCGGCGACCTTGATCGCAACTGGTCGAGTTGATGCAGTGGAATACCTGACACATGCGATTTATGGTCATAACGAATATTATCGTTATTTGAATTGTGGTTACAAACTTCCACTGGTGGGTGGAACAGACAAAATGACAAGTGATGTTCCCGTAGGATTGTATAGAACCTATGTCTACATTCCTGATAACGAAGAATTTAACTATGATAACTGGTGTAAGTATCTAAGAGCAGGTAACACGTTTTTAAGCGGAGGTCCGATCATTCGCCTAACAGCGGATGGGCAACCGATTGGGTCAACAGTCGACCTTCCAGGCAATGGCGGTATGGTTGAGATTGAAGCTTCATGTGATTCAATTTTCCCGATTCATACTTTAGAAATAGTCAAAAATGGTCAGGTTGCAGCTTCAACTGAAGAAGGAAAAGGTGCAAAAGCACTCCAACTAAAAACTAAGTTGCATGTAGATCGTCATTCGTGGATTATCGCGCGTTGCGGTGGACCGAGATATGTGCAACCGACCCTTCATAATGACGGATGGCGACGCGGCATCATTGCACACACTTCACCGATCTATATTGCGGTAGGTGAGGCATGGTGGATGTTTGATTCCGAAACCGCAAATTATATGTTGACACTGGCCGAAGGAGGGTTGTCCTACATTCGTAAGACGGCACGTCACTATAGTTCTGGATCTGTAACACACCACCATGGAGAAACAGATCACCAAGCATTTTTGGAACGGCCGTTTATGGAAGCTATCGAGACGATTCATAAGCGTATGCATGAGTTGGGGATCTCACATTGAAACAGCTTGGTATGGCAGTATTGTGTGTTCTTTAAGAATGCTAGGAGAAACCAATACTCATTTATCTTTGGCAAAATCATCTTAATTATATAGAGGAGCTATTTAAATGAAAAAGGTAATCGATGAAAAGGAATATAACATTAGGCCTGGGATCGATTTACATGGTGTTGATTTTCATGGAATCGATTTGTCAGAGGCGAATCTGCGTGATGCCAATTTGGAGGGAGCAAATTTAACTGATGTTAATTTGTCGGAAGCCAATTTAAACCAAGCTAATTTAAGAAAGGCCATCTTGCACAATGCCAATTTGGAGGATGCTAGATTGATCGGCGTGGATCTAACGGAAGCTGATCTTTCGGATGCTCATATTCATGGGGAGAATTTGACCAACGCGATTATGACCAAGGCAAATCTGTCAGGTGCCGACTTGTCGGACTCAATTTTAATGAGTGTTGATCTAACAGAAGCCAATCTCTCAGGAGCAAATCTCAGCCGCGCCAATTTTCGCGAGGCCAATTTGACGGACGCGAGTTTAGAAGGGGCTGATTTGACCGAAACAATTTTTATTGTTGCAGAGATGCTAAACGCAAAATTACACGGGGCTAAGATGAGACGCACCAATTTGCGTGGAGCAAATTTAACTGAAGCAGATCTTGTTAGCGTGAATTTGGCGGGTGCAAATTTGAGAGGAACAATTTTAGACGGTGCGAATATGGATCAGGTGTTTTTGAAAGGAACTATCTATGATTCCACCACCAAGGTTCCAGATAACTTCGATTTCAGCGAAGGTCATAAAGATGAACTTCGGGAGATGGATCGACTGACAATGAATGGAGCATATCAAGGGAATGTAGACACTACAATATACGGCCATCTTGATGGTGACAAATGCTATGCCTACGCCTACAGTTATCATAACAGTCAGGATAATAGAGAGACGACTTTATCTCAGCGAACCATCATCGAGAAGAGTTCTTCTACCTCTGTTAGCGGGGATTACCAGTTTCCAAATGTCAATAAAGATAATGAAGTTACGATGCATGTTTCTGTTTTGGAAGGAGATGAATACAACGAGATTTTAGTCTATCGATCGATGGCACAAGATAATGTTGATTCTGCGCGGACGGCGGATTTATATGAGCTTTTTCAAATACCAAATCAAGCCGATGAAGACAAGGAGGTGATTGAAATGAAAGACCAAGTTGACGACGAAGATTTGGTCACTTTGGCAACGACATCTTTGTTCATTACATCTGGGGCTAAATTGAGCGGAAAAAGTTTATCTAAGACAGACCTGACAGGTGCTGATCTTGGAGGAGCTGATTTAAGTAAGGCAGATCTCCGCAGCGCAGAACTGAGTAATTCCAGATTGGGCCGTGCAAATTTAGCCGAGAGCAATCTGGCGGATACCTATTTGGTTGAAGCTGATTTGTCGGGAGTGGATTTGACGAATGGAAAGTTAACAAGAGCAAATATGCGGCATGCGGAAATGTCTGGCGCAAAACTGGTTGGAGCCGATGTCGTCAGTGTTAATTTGCGTGGGGCGAATCTGGCCGACGTTGATTTTACAGACGCAGATTTAACCAATGCAGATTTAAGAGAAGCAGATTTAACCAATGCTATTTTGGTCAATGCAAATTTAAGTGATGTTGATTTGACTGGTGCCATTGTAGAAGAGGCTCAGTGGGAATTGGCAGCAAGTCTGGCGAATTGCAAGTTCCCCGAACCCAAAACTTTTTTCTCCAAACTATTTGGCAGATTTAAGCACGAAGATAAACATGAAGATGACGAAGAAGATATTTAAGTTGTGAGACAAGTTCTATCACAATTAGTCAGGTATGGGTTGATCTAAATCACTCTCGGCCATGGAGTTATTCCCGCGTCTATTTCTGATAATGTTTGAGATGAAGAATGGTGCGTACAATATAAAGAAAAAAGCTAAACCAAGCATCTCAAAAAATAGAAGGTAGTACGGCCAGTCTAGGAACAGGAAGACACTGTTTGTGTCTGGCTTTCTACAAAGGAAAAGGTAATTGCTCCCACCCTCTGCGGGCCGAAGTTCATTCATGAATATGTAGTTGAAGGCCACGTTCACGCCGAGAATACACACCATATACAAGTTGGTAATTACAAATGTCCGCAAGATAGAATGCCTTGACGGTCTCAGCTTTAATCCCCACGTTGCAAATAAAACGCCGCATACGATTCCAGTATGACCGATGAAATATTGAAAAAAGAGGTAGTGTGGGAATCCTGGTTGATGAGGAATTGATCCTCCGGTGATTTCCGGAGAGATGATAGCTTGAAGTGTGCCTGCCATTCCCCAGAGGTAAGCAGTTTCGTAGACATACTGATTTTGCGTGATTAAGACAAAGATCGTCATGAAAACAGCGAGACTGCATATCTCTAGTGGTAGACCTTCTTGGATAAACGTTTGGACCCCTTCGTCTATTATCCGATAAATCCAGATAGTTATTTCGTTGACGATTAATACAACAGCCAACAGGTAACAGGTTCCTTTAGTTAGCATCTCCGATTTTGTCCTTCTAACTGAAGCCGATAGAATCACCGGCAGGAGAACAGTTACCGCCATGGCTATGATATGGGGCGTACCATTTTGTTGGAATTCATTCATGAAACTTGATCCTCTTTTGACTGTTTTATTTTTCTAGATAACGTATGTCGTTCAAAACAATTTACCAAACGAAAGACTGTAGCTCTACAATAAACGTTGATTTAAGTCGCTATAGTTGATCTACAAAAAAATATTCAGTTTGATTACTGCTACGTCAGATGGAGAGAGGCGACATTGCCTTAAAAGGAAGAGAAGGAGGCTAATATAAACAATAGTTCTCCAATGGTTGTTTTATAAAAAGCATTAATTAATTGCCTGATCTTTGTCGGATTACTTCATACATTAACACTCCTGCAGCTACCGAAACATTAAGCGATGGTACCTCACCAAGCATCGGAATACTAACGATCAAATCACAATTTTCCTGCACGAGTCCACGCATTCCTTTTTGCTCGCTGCCGAAAACTAGGCAGATTGGCGAGAAAAAATCTGCTTGGGTATATGTTGTTGCCGCTTCTTGGTTCGTGCCGATAATCCAATATCCGTCGTCTTTAAGATGTTGGATTGTTCGAACTAAGTTTGTAACTCGCGCAATAGGTATGTTTTCGGCACTTCCCGCTGAAGCTTTATGTGCAGCTGCTGTCAAGCTAGCTGAGCGCTTTTCCGGGATGATTACACCATTAGCATTTACAGCATTAGCTGTGCGGATAATGGCACCGAGATTTCGTGGATCTTGTACTTCGTCGAGCATGATTAATAGTTTGGGATCTTTGGTTTGATTAAGGATTTCATTGAGTGTGGCGTAATGCGTAGGTTGCGTAATAGCAATCACACCTTGATGAGGAATCTCACTCGCAATCTGGTCTAGTTCATGGCGGGGGACATGGTTAACGCGGATTTTCTTTCTTCTAGCAACCGCTTGGATGTGACGAAGGCGATTATGATTGGTTTCTTTAGCTATTAAAACCTGTTCAACGTTGCTATCAGGATTTTGCAGAAGCGCGAGTACCGAGTTTCTGCCTACGATTTTATTTTGCATATCACGCTTCATAGAAAATTTCTTGGTAAATCTTGATAGGATTCTGTCAAATATACATGGTACATTGCTCGCTCAGAATACTTGAATGTATTTTCTAATTGGTAGAAAGCTTATGAGATTCATTAACTTGAGTATGTTCAGTCATTTTGTTTTCTAGGCTCTTGATACTCGTTACAGATTTTCTAGGAGTCCAATTGTGCTAGGACAAAAATATTACTTTCGTTAGTTTCTGCAAACTTATAGAAACTAACGGGGTTTCTGTGATCAAGCCGATTGCCGAATGAATTTATTCCTAATCCTGATAAAAAATGTAGATTCTTATTATCATTCTACCATATAATGTTCCATGGTATTTATACTTATGGAACGCAGCTTTAGTGATAATTCGTTTCTTAGTTGAATAGGACTTTTTTTATTGGTTAGCGAAGTTTAATAAAGCCGTATGTATTTAGATATGTGGCTGATGTGTAGGAACTGAAAATGGGATTTGAAGGTATAGCATCCTTAATTTTTGGGGTGGGGCTTCTCTTAATAGCCATATTGGTTTTTGTGTTTGATTTCTTCTCAAAAAAGAAGGAGTTAAAGGATCATATTTGGCGGGCTAATCTTTTCCGAAAGCAAGAAAAGTATCAGGAAGCAATCAAAGCCTATTTGGAAGCGCTTGCTCTCGATGGTGATTTGGTAGAACCCCGCCGTAATTTGGCTTGGATTTATCGTAAATTAGAGCGTTATTCTGAAGCGATTAGGCAATATATTCGAGTTGTCGGTCTCGAACCGGAGGATCATCAAACCCATAACCGGCTTGGTTTGTTGTACAGTAAAATTAATAAAGAAAAAGAAGCCATCGAACATTACGAAGCAGCGCTTGAACTGGAACCGAACTTTGCTATTGCTCATGCTAACTTAGGTATGCTATACCATAACAGTAAAAATAGCCGTATGCGAGAAGCTATTGAATGTTACGAGTCTGCATTAAAGATCGAGCAAACTTTTATAATGGTGAGAAATTTAAAGGCACAGGCACATCTTAGTCGAAATGAATACGATGCGGCAATTATACTTTACGAAGGGACGGTGCGAATTTCGCCAGAGCCAGAACACTATCTTCAACTGGGATTGGCGTTTAGCCGAACTGGCCGACACGAAAGAGCTATTAGCAATTATCAGAAGGCACTAAGAATCGATTCTGATTCGGTGGTGGCTCTCACGCATTTAGGAAAAAGTTATGGTTTAGTCGAGAAATATGATGAAGCAGAAACTGAGCTCAATAATGCGTTAAATATCAATGCAAATCATGCACCTGCGCAGTATCAACTGGCCATTGTGTTAACTGCGAAAGATCAGTTGGATCAAGCGATGGACATTCTGCAGCAGGCGATACAAAACGATCCAACGATTGCCAGGACTGCAAAATCGGATACAAACTTGCAAAAACTGCATCAGCGACCTGAGTTTGATCAATTGGTCGAGCACAATGAAGACGAGGGAGGACAATAAATGGGGCTTTTTAGCTTCTTTTCGCAGAAGAAAGAGTTAAAGGACCATATGTGGCGTGCAAATTTGTATCGCAAGCAAGAGAAGTATAAAGAATCAATTCAAGCCTATGTGCAAGCGGTTAAGATTGATCCCGGTTTATTGGAAGCACAACGCAACCTCGGTTGGCTCTATCGCAGATTAGAACATCCTGTTCAATCAATTAAACACTATAAAAAAGTGGTTGAAATCGAGCCGGGTGATCATAGGACACTTAACATTCTGGGAGTTATTCACGAAAAGATTAAGCGGGATCAAACCGCGCTTGAATATTATGAGGAGGCAATAGCATGTCAACCTCAATATGCAATAGCACATGCAAATCTTGGAAAACTGCATCAGCGCAGGAATCGTTACAGCGACGCAATCTCAGCTTATCAGGAAGTATTAAGAATTGACAATAAGTTTATTCTTGCGCGCAATCAACTTGCCCAGTTGTACCTTGAGCAACGTCAATTTGATGAGGCAATTAAGCTTTACGAAGGAACGATACGGGTCTCTCCTGACGTTTGGGATCACTATTTCCAACTTGCGTTAGCTTTTAATCGCTGCAGTCGGCATGAAAGAGCAATTGTTAACTATCGGCAGGCGTTACAGATTAAACCCGATTCTGCCCTTCTTCATACGCATCTCGGACGGAGTCTTTTTCTTATTAGCAATTATGGCGATGCTGAAGTTGAACTTCGAGCGGCTCTAGATATTGATGCGAATTACGCATTAGCACAATACAATCTTGCCATTGTTTTAGCGGAGAAAGATATGTTGGAAGAAGCAATAGATTTGCTAAAGCAGGTCATACAAAGTGAGAGTCGGTTTGCTCGCCTTGCCAAAGCTGAACCTGGGTTTAGAAAGTTACTTTCCCGACCTGAATTTGAAAAAATGACCGATATCGAAGAAAAAGATGAATGATTTTATTAGGCAGACATGGTTCCTCTAAAGATTATGACATTCAATTTGCGTTATGCGACGGCGCAGGATGGTGAAAACAGCTGGGAATATCGAAAAGATATACTTTTCAAAGTCATAACGAGATACCAGCCGTGTGTAATTGGAACGCAGGAAGGGCTCGGTTTTCAGCTTGATGAGATTATCGGTAATACTAAAGGTTACGAAAGATTAGGTTTAGCGAGAGATGGCAATCAAAGTGAATATTGCGCAATTTTGTTCGACTCGTCAAAATTAAAGGTACTTGATAGCGGAAACTTTTGGCTGTCTGAAACACCAGATTTGCCTGGTAGCCGATCTTGGAATACTAGTTGTGTGCGAATGGTTACTTGGGCCAGATTTTTGAACAAAATTGATAATCGAGAATTCTATGTCTTCAATACACACTTTGATCATGTAAGTGAAGAAGCACGACAAAAAAGTGCCATGCTTGTTTGGCACAGAATTAAGTATTTAGGACAAAATATACCAGTTTTTTTGGTTGGCGATTTCAATGCAACCCGAGATAGTGCCACATGGAGTTTCCTGACCGGAGGGCAAAAGCTAGAAAATAAACGCGGTGAGATGAAGGATGCGTGGTTGGAAACGGAAGAACGGATTGGTAATGTTGTCGAGACTTATCACGGGTTTAAAGGGCATGTTTCGGATGAATCATATGAGGTTACTGGTAGCGCTCATATTGATTGGATTCTTTTTTATCCGAAGGTGAAGGTTGTTTCAGTAGAAATCATTACTGATAATGAGATAGGTTGCTATCCTTCTGACCATTATCCTGTTCTGGTCGGTTTCGAATTATTGTGATGTCTATGCAGGTTGTTCAATCGATTGTAGATGCACGATCGGCATGTCGATCGCAAAAACGTCGAGGAAACAATGTTGGGTTAGTACCGACAATGGGATTTCTGCATGAAGGGCATATAAGCTTAGTTCGGCAAGCAAGGACCGATAATGATTTTTTGGTCGTCAGCATTTTTGTTAACCCAACCCAATTTTCGCCCTCAGAGGATTTTGGTACTTATCCCCGAAATTTCGAACAGGATCGGCGTTTGCTTGTGGATGAAGGTGTAGATCTGATTTTTTGTCCCTCTACTGAAGAAATGTATCGTTCTGAAAGCGCCACCTTTATTGAGGTTACCGGGCAGCTAACTGCTAATCTCTGTGCGGTTTCGCGCCCACACTTTTTCCGTGGAGTTGCCTCCGTGGTTGCTAAGCTCTTTAACATTATCAATCCACATCGCGCGTATTTCGGTCAGAAGGACGCCCAACAGTTGGCAGTTATAAAACGAATGGTACAGGATCTCAATTTCGACATTGAGATTGTACCAGTGCCAATAGTACGTGATTTTGATGGATTAGCGAAAAGCTCACGGAATGCTTATCTGAATCCTGATCAACGGAAGTCTTCTACTGTGCTTTTTCGTGCTTTGCAACATGCTGAAATGCTGATTATTGACGGAGAACGAAATTCTAGCCGCATTTTGGCTGAAATGGAGAGGATGATCCAAGCTACAGAATACACGTGAATTGATTATACCAATATCGTCTGTGCGAGCAGTTTTGAACCGCAAGAATACATCAATAGCGAGGTGCTAATCGCAGTGGCTGTATGGATCGCAAGTACGCGGTTGATCGATAATATTCAAATTGATCCCGATAATCTAACGCCGTAGTAAGCGTCCGGGCAATTTTCCTGTTGCTTCTGCTTCCGAAATTACCAATTCGCCGTTTACCATAACGTAGTCGATGCCAACAGCTGTTTGTATTGGATCACCCCAAGTTGCTAGATCAGCTACTGTCTCAGGATCAAGTACAACCAAATCGGCGCTGAATCCTTCTGCAATCTGTCCCCTGTCTGTCAAGCCAAATCTGTCTGCAGGGAAGCCACTCATCTTCCATATGGCTTCTTCAAGGGGGATAATTTTTCTTTCTCTGACAAATTTTCGTAGTACTTGGGCAAAACACCCATAACCACGCGGATGTGGATGCGGCACTTCGTAAATTCCATCACTTGCGATCATCATTTTGGGATGGGCTGCAGTTTGGTTGAGAATTTCCTCATTTTCTTGGTGTGGTGTTGGCCATGGAAATATAAGTGTCTCTACCCCATCTTCTTCAATTATCAGGTCGTAAGCAAATTCTTCAATAGTTTTTCCAACATCATTTGCTGCTGACGCCAGTGTCATGCCAACATACCGCCCTGACTTGGTATAACCTATTACTTCATGTCCTGTCATGCCATTCTTTTGTAAGTGTGAGATTGATTTTGAACGGACACTTTGGTGACTAAGCTTGGCTAGCACTTCTTGAGGACTGCCGACTTGAATCTCCATCGGCAGTTGCATAGTGAAATGGGTCATGCCTGCCGGATAAAGGTATGATTCAAATGTGAGATCGATGCCATCACGTTCAGCTTGATTCAAAATATCTATTGATATTTCATCTACTCTTTCGTGGGATATGTGAACTGGAATTCCTGATCTTCGTGAAAGTTCAAGAGTTTCTTCCCAAGCCTTTTTCCGTCCTAATATGGCGTATCGGACATGGGCTGCGTAAATCCCTCCATAATCTGAAACGACTTTGCAAAGTTCGACCAGTTCACTTAAGTCAGCGTTTGCACTTGGTTGGTAATCAAGTCCAAGACAGATACCAACCGCACCTGCTTCCATCCATTCGATGGTATATTGCTTCATAGCCTTGATTTCTTGATTTGTGGCAACTCGTCCTTCCCAGCCCATCACCGCTAATCGAATAGCGCAATGTGGTACTTGCGAACATACGTTCAGTGGGATTTTTCCTGGAAATATGTCAATGTAATCTTGGGCTGTTTCCCAGCCGAGACTGGCATTGGTTTCACCATAACAGAATCGAGTGTAATGCCACATTTCCCTTGATCTCTGTGGATCGAGACAGGCCCAACCAAACCCGTCTGGTGCTAGAAACTGGGTTGTTACTCCTTGCGATACCCCCGCGAGTTGATCCCTTCCGTTTAAAATCGACATTTCCGAATGGACATGAACATCAATAAATCCGGGACTGAGGATTTGTTTCCTTAGCTTGATTGTATTCCCTGATTTTGCCCTGGACAAATCACCAACCGCAGTGATTTTATCTGCTTTAATACCGACA
>CEWR01159479.1_pt1 | contig 12077 bp, 8 predicted proteins | sample 356321 | NCBI WGS metagenome assembly CEWR01 (sample SAMEA2621551, study PRJEB7988) | marine metagenome | biome: marine biome (ENVO:00000447); feature: mesopelagic zone (ENVO:00000213); material: "saline water (ENVO:00002010), including plankton (ENVO:xxxxxxxx)" | depth 790 m
TATTCTCGATTTATCAGAAAAAGGAAATCAACCTTTTGTATCTGACGATAAAAAAATACACTTGGTGTACAATGGGGAAGTTTATAATTTTCCAGAGTTAAAAGAAGCACATTTAAAAAACGAAAGTTTTAATTCTAATACCGATACCGAGGTAATTTTAAAACTCTACCAACAAAAAGGTTTAGCTTTTTTAGATTTGTTGAATGGCGATTTTGCTATTTCAATATTAGATGAAAACGAAAACAAACTTTACTTAATTAGAGATAGAGCAGGGGTAAAACCATTGTACTATTCTTCTGAAAATGAAACACTCATTTTTGGTTCAGAAATTAAAGCCATTTTAAAAGGTGGAATTAAAGCTGAATTGGCTACAGAAAATTTACAGAATTACTTTGTATTTAAATATTCGCCAGGTAATGAAACCTTATTTAAAAACATTAACAGATTACAGCCAGCACATTATTTAACGTATGATTTAAATGATGCTTCGGTACAAATAAAACGATATTGGGATCCCAATAAATCTACTGAATATGCTAACCTGAGTTTTAAGGCCGCTCAAAAAGAAATTAAATTTTTATTAAAAGATGCTACAGAAAAAAGATTGTTGGCAGATGTTCCTTTGGGAACTTTTTTGTCTGGCGGTTTAGATTCTTCTATAATAGCTTCATTTTTAAAAGATAAACCAGAAATAGCACACTTTTGCGCGAGTAAAGAAGCCAAAGATCTTAAAAAAGAAGGAACGACTTCTGATTATCAATATGCTGAACAACTAGCCAAAGATTGGAATATTAACATGACCGAGATTCCAATTGGTAGTGATAATACCAATTTAGAGCAAATAAGAAACACCATTAAATATGGGGATGATTTAATTGCGGATGGTTCTCAAATACCTTCGTTTTTAATTACGAAAGAAGCTGCAAAAAAATCTAAAGTAGTTTTAAGCGGAATGGGTGCTGATGAGCTTTTCTTAGGTTATGCTGGCCACCAAATGACTTTGTTGGATAGTTGGTTGAGTAAAATGCCATTTTCTAAATTTATAGCTAAAAGGCTGTATGCAATAGATCAGGGTAATGGAAAGTTTAAAGCCTTTAGGAGGTATTTACATAAGTTAGGAAAGTATTACAGCTATCCTCATTTTAAATATGGGTTATATACCATTGTTGGTGATTATGAGAATTCATTGTCTGTTTTTAAAGGGAAGAAGAATAAGCCTAAAGAAATTTTAGAAAGTTATTTCCCTAAAGGCAAGAACCCTTTCGATTGCTTTAAAACGTTTGAATATGAAAATTTCTTGCATAAAAATTTATCTTATTTAGATAGGATGACCATGGCAAATGGGGTAGAGGGAAGAGTTCCTTTTTTAGACCATAGAATTATAGAATTTGCGCATACCATACCTCGAAAATATAAATTGAGCAATACCGGGGTAACTAAAACGGTGTTGAAAGAGGCCTTTAAAAACGATTTACCAAGTTATGTCACTAAAAGACGTAAGGCTGGTTTCGGTATGCCTTTGCGAAGTATTTTTAGTGCAGAAGAAAAAATAAATGAATTATTAGATAGAGATTTATTCAAATCTATTGATGGATTTTCAATGGAAGAGATTGAGAGAATCATTAAAAATCATATCTCAGGAAGAGAAGATAATTCGGCATTAATCTATGCGTTAATTTCGTTTCAAGAATGGTACAAAATGTGCATCTTATCATAGAAAAATATCCTCTGGATTGTTAACTTTACATGCTTATAACCTTTACTGAATAATGGAACAATTGACACAGAATTTAAAAGATGGACACATGCAATTACTAGAAGTACCCTTTCCTGCTTTAGGAAAAGGACAGGTAATGGTAAGAAATCACTTCTCTGTAATTAGTGCAGGAACAGAAGGTAAAACTGTTAAAGATGCACGTTTAAGTTATATTGGAAAAGCAAAAGCACGTAAGGAAGAGGTAAAGAAAGTAATTACTGCAGCGAAAACGCATGGAGTAATGAAAACTTACAAAATGGTGATGAATAAATTAGAATCGCCAAATCCTTTAGGTTACAGTTGTGCTGGAGAAATTATTGAAGTAGCAGATGATATTAAACACTTAAAAGTGGGAGATTTTGTTGCCTGTGGCGGTCAAACTGCTAACCACTCTGAAGTAGTTGTAGTTCCTAAAAATTTATGTGTTAAAATTAACCAACCAGAAATAGTTAAAAGTGCTGCTTTTGCAACTATAGGAGCTATTGCATTGCAAGGAGTTAGACAAGCTGAACTAACGCTAGGAGAAAACTGTGTGGTAATTGGTTTAGGAATTGTTGGTCAGTTAACCGCTCAATTATTAAGAGCATCAGGAATTAATGTGATTGCATTAGATATAGATCAAAACCAGGTAGATTTAGCTCGAAAGGGTGGATTTGAAAATGCATTTAACAGTAGTGATGATGGAATTGAAAATGTAATTGAAGAAATTACAAACGGTTATGGTGCTGATGCGGTAATTATTACAGCAGGTACATCGTCTTTACAGCCCATAAATTTTGCTGGAGCAATAGCTCGAAAAAAAGCAAAAATTATTATTGTTGGAGCAGTTCCTACAGGGTTTGATAGAAAACATTATTTCAAAAAAGAATTAGATTTAAGAATGTCTTCCTCTTATGGTCCTGGTCGTTATGATAATGACTATGAGCAAAAGGGAAGTGATTACCCGATTGGTTATGTTCGTTGGACAGAGAATAGAAACATGGAAGCTTTTGTTCGTTTAATTGAACAAAGAAACCTGAATCTTGATCATTTAATTTCGCATCAATTTAATTTTGAAAAAGCAAAAGATGCCTATCAATTAATAGTTGATAGAACAGAGCATTTATGTGGTATTGTGTTGGCGTACGACACTTCAAAGGTGTTGGAAAGAACCATTCAAATTAACAATAAAAAGTACAGTAAAAGCGAAGTAAATATTGGTTTTATTGGAGCAGGATCATTTGCTCAAAATTTTTTATTACCTAATTTAGGAAATGAAAACCTGATTAATGTTGCTACAGCAAGAGCTACAACTGCCAGAAATGTTGCCAATAAATTTGGTTTTGATGGCTGTACAGGAAATGCTGATGAGGTGATTAATGATGATAAGATTAACACTGTTTTTATAGCTACACCCCACCATTTGCATGCTAACTATGTAATTAAAGCATTACAAGCCAATAAGAATGTGTTTGTAGAAAAACCCTTGTCATTAACCAAAGAAGAGTTAGAGGCAATTAAGATTGCAGAAAGTAATAGCGATGCTCAGGTAATGGTAGGTTTTAACAGAAGGTTTGCGCCACAAGTTGTAGCGTTAAAAGCTGAGTTAAACGAAAACTTACCTAAGGCTATAAATTATAGAATAAATGCAGGAAAACTTCCTGCCGATCATTGGACCCAAGATCCTAAAGTTGGAGGAGGAAGAATTATTGGTGAAGCGTGTCATTTTATTGATTTGTGTGCTTTTATAGCGGATTCGCCAATTACTAAGGTAGAAGCCAATGCGTTAAAGGCTGCCAATAATTTACTCGATACAGTAAGTGTTAGTTTGGCGTTTGAAAACGGGAGTGTTGCCAATATCTCTTACTTTTCTAATGGAAGTAAAGCCTTAAATAAAGAATATTTAGAAGTGTTTTGTGGTGGAAAATCTATTGTATTGGATGATTATAAAACGATGGATATTTTTGGTTCAGGAAAGAAAACCATTAAAAATGGATCTCAAGATAAAGGACATGCTACTGAAGTAGCTGAATTTTTATCAGCAATAAAAGAAGGTAAGCAGTTGCCAATCTCTTTTGCAGAGTGTTATAACTCTACCGAAGCTACTTTTAAAGTACTAGAAAAAATTACTGGAGCATAGTGGATATTATACAATCAAACAAACAACTTCAGGCCTATGTTGAAGCCGAAAATTTTAAAGGTTACGATCCTTACGATACCTTAAATTCGCCTATACCATTTCATTGGTTGGGTAAATGGGGGCCAGTTTTGGCGATACAGTTTCAAAAAAGGAACCCTTTTAATATTAGAGCACTTTTAGGAATTAAAAAAGCTTATAACCCCAAAGCTGTAGGGTTGTTTTTACATGCATATGCATTAGAATATCAAAAAAGTAAGAATGCAGAAACATTAGAAAAGATGAATTTCTTTTTTAATTGGTTGTTAGAAAATAGAACGAAAGGGTATGAAGAGTATTGCTGGGGTTATAATTTTGATTGGGCAAGCCCAGTTAAATTTTTAGAGAAGTATTCTCCCACAATAGTGGTGAGTGGATTTATTGCCAAAGGATTGTTTGAATATTACCAAGCAACAGAAAATCCTAAAGCATTAGAAGTGCTAAAAAGCATTGGTGATTTTACGGAGAATAAATTAGCTTGGACTAAAACAGATAAAGGCTATTGCGTAAGTTACAGTACAAAAACAGTAGACTGTTGCTATAATGCTAATATGTTGGGAGCAGAATTGTTTGCTCGCCTCTATTATATTACAAAAGATAGCAAGTACAAAGAGTTGGCTTGTAAAATGACTGATTTTACGATAGCTTATCAAAAAGATTCTGGACTATGGAATTATAGCATTGATTTAAAAACTGGAAAAGAAAGAACACAGATAGATTTTCACCAAGGATATGTATTGGATTCTATTCATTATGTATTAAAATACTGTGGTGATAATGGGGCTTATTTTAATGCCCTTAAAATTGGTGTAGCTTATTATTTTAATAAGCAGTTTAAAGAAAATGGACAATCCATTTTTAGAGTACCCAATGATTATCCTGTAGAAATTCATAACCAAGCACAAGGAATAATTTCTTTAACAAGATTGGCGTATTTATCAGAAGATTATGCACCTTTTGCAGCAACGATTGCCAATTGGACAGCAGAAAACATGCAAAGTAAAAAGGGATACTTTTATTATAAAAAATATCCATATCATACTATTAAAACGCCATTTATGCGTTGGAGTCAGGCATGGATGATGTTAGCTTTAACAGAGTTAAAAAACACGCAAGATGATTAAGGATTTTACGATAGAGAAATACGAAGCGTTTTTAAAAGCAGCTATAGCAAATGGTTATCAACTGGTTTCTTATCAAGACTATTTAAAAGAGGATTTTGACAAGGTGTTGATTTTAAGACATGATGTAGATAAAAGACCTCAAAACTCGTTAAGAACTGCTCAGCTTCAACATAAATTAGGCGTAAAAGGAACGTATTATTTTAGAGCAGTGCCAGAGAGTTTTGATGTTGAGGTCATCAAAAAAATTGCAGCTTTAGGACATGAAATAGGGTATCATTATGAAGATTTAACCATTTGTAAAGGAAATTATGAGCAAGCAATTATTCATTTTGAAAAATGGTTAAAGAAGCTTAGAAAGTATTATCCCGTAAAAACAGTTTGTATGCATGGAAGTCCGCTTTCAAAATATGATAACCGTAAACTTTGGGATAAATACAAGTATAGAGATTTTGATTTAGTTGCAGAACCGTATTTTGATATTGATTTTAACCAAGTGTTTTACATTACAGATACTGGTAGAAAATGGGATGGAACAAAAGTAAGTGTTAGAGATAAAGTTGTTTCTACATTCGACTTATCGTTTCATGCTACAGATCAATTAATTCAAGCTTTTGAAAATGAAAATTTACCTCATCAAATAATGCAAAACATACATCCACAGCGTTGGTCAAACAATAAGTTTGAATGGATGCAGGAGTTAATTTTGCAGAATATTAAAAACAGTATTAAAAAAGCCATATTTGTTAAGTGAATAAATTAAGAGTATTTATAGTATCGCAAGAAGAACCGTTTTATATTCCTAAAGTAATTCGGTATTTAGTAGAACATCAAAATGAAAATTTTGAAATCGTTGGAGCTACACGATTGCAGCCTCATCGTAAAAATAAAACCATGAAAGATTGGTTGTTAGAGCGGACACAAATTTATACCTATTGGGAGTTGTTTATAACAACGTGCTTTTTTGTTTATTGCAAAATAGTTTATAAACTCTTTGCTAAATTAGGTGCTGAAAATCCGTTTTCAGTAAAAGATGTTTACAGTAAGGGATCAATTATAGAGGTAAATACTGAGGATATAAATGCGGAACCTTATTTAGCAAAACTAAAAGCGTTAGATATTGATGTTATTTTATCAATTTCACCACCGCAACTATTTGGTAAGGAATTACTTAATTTACCTAAAAAGGCATGTTTAAATGCGCACGGAACTTTATTGCCAAGGCATAGAGGTGTTTTTGGAAGTTGGTGGATGTTGTTTGATGGAGATCATGAAATAGGAACTACAATTCATACAATGGTAGAGAAGTTAGATGCCGGAGAAATTGTTTGGCAAAAAGAAATTCTAATGCCAGAAGCAGCCACGCAATATGCAATTGCTTACCATACTAAAAAAATAATGTCTGAAGGATTAGTGGAAACGCTGAGTAATTTGAATTTAAATAATTTGAAATGTATTCAACCTCCTTATACCGAAAGTTATCACAGAGCTCCATCAAAAGAACAGGGAAGAGAATTTCATAAAAAGGGATTGAGAGTAGTTACGTTTAAAAACGCGAAACTTACACTCTCTAAAAACTTCTAACAAAGCCTTATTTCGATTTTAGAGATCATTAATTAGTATTTCATTTCATTTGTTACTACTATTGTTTAAGTATGGAAAAAAGTACTGATACATTTTTATTCTATTTGGGGCATCCTGCTCATTATCATAACATTTCTATAGTTATACAACAGCTTTCTGAAAAAGGATTTAAAATTGTTTTGGTTGCAAGGGCTAAGGATGTATTGTTTGAGTTGTTAAAAGATGTGCCTTATGAGATTGTTTATTTAAAACCTAGAAAAGGAAAAAGTAAACTATCATTAATTAAAACAGTAATTGCTAGGGAGTTTATTATATTTCGTTTGGCGCTAAAATACAAACCCAAAATGTTAATAGGAACCGATATTGTAATTGCACATGTTGGAAAATTATTGAACATTCCATCAGTTATTTTAAATGAAGATGATGCCAAGGAAGTTCCTTTTTTGGCTAATTATGGATTTAAATATGCAACAGCTGTATTTTCTCCAAATAGCTGTGATATTTCCCCTTTTGAAAATAAGGTAGCATACAATGGTTATCACGAATTAGCTTACTTACATCCTAATTATTTTAAGCCTGATAAATCTAAAATATCAAAGTTGTTAATTGACGGAGAAAAGTATTTTATATTAAGGTTTGCTGAACTTACGGCCCATCATGATGATGGAAAGAATGGAATTGATTTATCAATTGCAAAAAAGTTGATAGATCAATTATCTCCTTTTGGTCGTGTGTATATCACTTCAGAGCGAAAACTGGAATCAGAATTAGAACCTTACCGTATATTTATAGAACCAAAATATATGCATCATGCGTTGTATTTTGCTCAAATTTATATTGGGGATAGTCAAACAATGGCTGCTGAAGCTGCTGTTTTAGGTACACCTTCAATTCGATTTAACGATTTTGTTGGAAAATTGGGATATTTAGAAGAATTAGAACATAGATTTAAGTTAACATTTGGGATAGCTACTGGTAATCCTGAGTTACTTTTTGCTCAAACTCAAGCACTACTTACAGATAATAATTTAAAAGAGGAGTTTGGTAAAAGAAGGGATATAATGTTGAAAGAATGTATCGATGTTGCTCAATTATGGACTAATTATTTTATTAAAAACAGGAAGAAATAGATATTGTTAAAGGGAAATGAATAAACGAATTATTATAGAGGAGCAAGGGGAGAAGGCATATTCGTATTTGTCAAAATTTATTAATGTAGAAGAAGATAAGCTCGAGGTTATAAAAACTACAAAAAAGTTTAACATTCGAAAAATAGCGGAAAAGAAATCTGCTATCGTTAATTTGAACAAGATTAATGATATTAAAAAAATGAATGATTTTTTTAAATCGGTCAACGAAAAACTAGATTTTGAAGGTGTATTTATTGGCTGTGTAGAGACTAAAGTTGAGCGTAGAAAAAGAATTTTTAAAAAATATCCTATAGGAATTGCTCAAATTTATTATTTATTTGATTTTATTTTTAAAAGAGTTTTTTCAAAGCTTTGGATAACAAAATGGTTTTATTTTTTTGTGACAGCAGGAAGAAACCAAGTTTTGTCTAGGGCAGAAGCTTTAGGTAGGCTAGTGTATTGTGGTTTTGAAATAGTAGATGAATGTGAAATAGATAATTTACACTACTTTGTCGTTAAAAAAGTAAAAACTGTTGAATCTGTAAAAGAACCTCGATTTAGTATCTTGTTTAAGATGGATAGGATTGGGAAGAATGATAAGCTGATCACTGTATATAAGATTAGAACAATGCACCCTTATGCAGAATATATACAATCCTACATCTACAAAATACATAATTTACAAACGGGAGGTAAATTTAAAAATGACTTTAGAATAACTACCTGGGGAAAGTTTTTAAGAAGAACATGGATTGATGAAATTCCAATGTTAATTAACTTATTTAAAGGTCAGTTAAAGTTTGTAGGAGTTAGACCATTAAGTGCGCAGTATTTTAGTCTGTATAGTGCCGAACTAAAAGAGAAAAGAAAAGGAATTAAACCTGGTTTGTTGCCTCCTTATTATGCTGACATGCCAAATACTTTAGATGAAATTATGGAATCGGAAATACGGTATATAAATGCTTACAACGAACATTCTATAGTCACAGACTTTAAGTATTTTTTTAAAGCAACATCTAATATAATTATTAATAGAGTAAGAAGTAATTAATTCAAAATATGTTTAAAAAATTAGCACCTTTAATTATTACAATATTAGCGTATACATCAATTCATTCTCAAGTTGTAATGCAACCTATTACATCCAGTGTATATGAGTTTTTGGATGAGATGGCTCAAATGAAGTATATTGAACTGAACTCTGCAATTAAGCCTTATTCCAGAATTTTTATTGTCAAAAAGTTAATTGAAATAGAAAAGAATAAAGTAGAATTGAATAAGAGGCAAGGGAAGGAATTAGAATTTTATTTCAAAGATTTTAATAAAGAATTAAAAGCAAAAGGTGATTTTGAGAAAAGGAAAGATGTATTTTTTTATAAAGATAGCCTCTTTACTTTAACTGTTAACCCTATAATTGGCGTTGAATATGGAACTAATAGTTCAGGAAACTACCTACATCGCTGGAATGGTGGTGAGTTTTATGGCTATGTTGGTGATCATTTAGGTTTCTCAGGAAGTTTAAGAGATAATGGAATTTCAGAAATTTTAACTGCTCCTGAATACTTGACTTATGATCAGGGAGGTAATTTTAAAATTAACCAAGGGCAAACAGGTGCAAGAAGTGATTATAGTGAAGCATTAGGTGCGGTTTATTATTCTACTGATTGGATGAGATTAGGTTTCGCTAAGAATAATTTTACTTGGGGTGATAATTATCACGGAGCTAATATTCGATCTAATAAGGCACCTTCAGTAGGTTATATTGATTTTAATTTGGCTCCAGTAAAATGGTTCGAATTAAATTATACACATTCTTGGTTGGTTTCAGAGATATTAGATAGCAATAGAATGTTTGTTTATAATAATCAGAAAAGAGAAATTTTTGTAAATAAGAATAGAGCAGCAAATATGTTTACATTTAAGCCGCTGAAGAACTTTTATTTCTCCATTGGAAATTCTATAGTTTATGCTGATGACGGTATAAAACCAGTTTATTTAATCCCTTTTATGTTTTATAAATCTGTTGATCATACATACAATAGTGCGGGAAGTAATGCCCTTGGCCAAAATTCTCAGATGTTTTTAAATATAAGTTCCAGACAAATTAAGCATGTTCATTTATATGCGTCATTATTTATTGATGAGATAAGTATTGGGAAAGTGTTTGACTCTAAAAAAAGCTCTAATATCGCAAGTGGTAAGTTGGGAGTTAGAGTTGATAATTTTCCAGTGAAGAACACCTATTTCCTTGTAGAATATACTAGAACCAACCCTTGGACGTACAGACATCAAATAGAGTCTACTACATATGCCTCAAATAATTATAACCTTGGACATTATTTGGGAGAGAATGCACAAGAAATATATTTAGAGGCCGGTTTAAAGCTTTTTAGAGGGTTTAAAGCAACATTGGCTTATACACTTGCAAAAAAAGGTAGTGAGCATAACTATGAGCTAATTAGAGGGAATGCTAATGTAACAGGATTACCATTTTTAAAAACTGTTGTATGGGAAAATCAAACAGTTGAAGGAGCCATTAAGTATGAAGTTATAAATGATGGGTTTGTTTTTGCGAGAGTGAGGTTAAGTAAAATTGATGGAGATGTGAATTATACTCCAACGATATTTAGAGGAACTCAAACGACAATCTCTGGAGGAATTAATTTTGGATTTTAAGCTCGCTAAACCTCTATTTTCTTAGAAAAAAAATCTCAACGGAAAAAAGCTTCTTGGTGTTAGATGTAATTGTTTAAACAAAAGTGTTTAGAGTGATGTCTATACCTTTTTCTTAGAAATATGGTGCTCTAGGTTAGGGTTGTATAAAAGTACGATGAATAGGAAGTGATTACACGCTGTCTTTAGGTTGTAATAAATACTTATTTCCCTAATAGATATTGCATTTCAAATAGCTTAAGTTGTGTTTCAAATAACTTAAGTCTAATGTTTAAAAGCTCATCATCATCATTAGATTTTTTATTTTTTCTTCCAAATAATCCTTTTTTAGATTTTTTAGGCAAAGAAGCCATAGGAAGAGTTGTAGATGAATTAGAGGTGTCTAGTTGGCTACTTGTATCTTCATTAAACTTCTTAATTTGATCTTTTTTAGGACGTTTCTTAGGTGCATCATCTGCCGTTCTGTTAAAATTGTATGTTAATCCAATACCAATATAATCATACTTATCTTTTGCAGTCCAGCTCCTATCAAAAGCATCTAGTCTATCTGTGGATGTGGTACTTTGTGTGAAATCTAAATGAAGATCAATTTTTTGATTTAATTTATACACTACAGTTAAACCGTAAGGGATAGTAAGCGTTTTAGCCTTAGCAACTTTATCACTTAGTGTTTTTTGTGCTAGGCTTTGCGTACCTTCAACTTCAATATATCCCTCGTAATCTTTAGTGTTGAGAGTGTTTGTATCAAAAAGTTTTGTTCTATACCACATTAAACCTATTCCAACATGAGCATAAATTTTAAAACGTGAATATTCTGTTTTTTTAAATAAGATATCACTGATCAAATAACGAGGTTGTATTGATAAATCAAAAAAACTATTTTCGAAAGATTTTGTAGTAGAGTTTTTTCCAGTTTTCCGAGTACCTTCTAACTTCCCCGATTGGAAGTTTAATTTAGCGCCAAGTCCCCATTTTATGTCTCTTGCTATAGATAGTTTAAATGCACTGGTTGTGTATTTTCCAATATCTTTAAATTGTGGAAACACTTTATAATCAGCTAAATCTCCAAAATAAGTATTAATTCCAGCAGAAACACTTACTGAAGCACCATCGAATACAGGGCCAAAGTTTTTATCCTCAGCATTATTATCGGATTCTGTTGATGTTGTTTTTTCTTTTTTAGGCTTTTTTACCTTTTTCTCTTTTCTTTCTTTCTTAGGTTTTTTTGCTTTTTTCTCTTTTTTAGATGATTTTGTAGTTTGATCTTGTGTATTGCTTTGGCCATATGAACCACAAATGCAAGAGATAATGAAAAAAGAGAAAATTAAATATCTTAAAAAAGCCATTAGATAGAATTTCGTTAATGAGCAAAGGTAAAGTTTTGTTGCTTATTCCCAAACTTGTAGAGGTGTAATTTATATTGAGTAAGGTTTGCTTAAACATTGTTTGTATTTTTGTGAGATGCTTCGAATTTTGAAAATATTATATATACTCTGTTTTACATTGGTATTCAGTAATGTTTTCCAAGCGCAAAATAAAAATGTTTTTAATGAAGATAATCAAGCGCAGGTCTTTGCTGTGTTGTCAGCTCAGTACAGTACAGAAGCGTATTTACTAACTCAAAAAAGTTATTTCTCTTCAAATATTTATGACATTAA
>CEWR01012707.1_pt1 | contig 12075 bp, 6 predicted proteins | sample 356321 | NCBI WGS metagenome assembly CEWR01 (sample SAMEA2621551, study PRJEB7988) | marine metagenome | biome: marine biome (ENVO:00000447); feature: mesopelagic zone (ENVO:00000213); material: "saline water (ENVO:00002010), including plankton (ENVO:xxxxxxxx)" | depth 790 m
ACTCCACCTTTATTCATTTGCAGATTGCTTGCGAAAATACAGAAGGAGCACCTTATCTAATTATTCCCAGGTCCAGTATTTCGAAAACTCCTCTCAGGCTTTCCAATTCCATCGGGTTAATTGATCCAGGTTACAGGGGAGAAATAATGGCTGCTGTGGATAACATTAAAAATGAAGATTATACTGTGAATCCGGGGCAAAGATTATTTCAACTTGTAGCCATGGACGGGTCCCCCATTCATTTTACATTGGTTGATGAACTTTCTGAGACAACAAGGGGGGAAGGTGGCTTCGGAAGCACGGGAAATTAAGAAATATATGAATGATGATTTGAGAAAACTTCATTGAAATAAACTACTAAAATGTTTTAATACCAGGGAAATTAGCACTCAAGCTATTGGAGTGCTAATTTATCTTGAAATCTATTAATTTCCATTTTAACTTCCCCGCTGCATTTAATATGATTGAACGAATAATGCAGGTAAATAAAACAAATAAATAAATGGAGAAACAAATAATGAGTCTAAAACTAAAACCCTTGTCAGATCGAGTTGTTGTAGAGGCAGCTCCAGCTGATGATGTATCTTCCGGAGGTATTATCCTCCCGGATACAGCCCAGGAGAAACCTCAGCAGGGGACTATTGTTGCTGTTGGCCCCGGTAAGGCAAGCGATACTGGTTCAATAATTAAAATGACCATTAAGAAAGGTGACAAAGTTCTTTACGGAAAATATTCCGGAACAGATGTCACTATTGATGGTAATGAATATATGATTATGCGCGAAAGCGACATACTCGCAATCTTATAAGGAGAAAAAAAATGGCAAAAGAAATTGCATATGATGCAAAAGCACGCAATGCCTTAAAAGAAGGTGTAGACAAATTGGCAAATGCCGTTAAAGTGACCTTAGGTCCCAAAGGACGGAATGTGGTTATCGAAAAGAAATTTGGTGCTCCCACTATTACCAAGGATGGGGTAACCGTTGCAAAGGAAATCGAACTGGAAGGTAAACTGGAAAACATTGGTGCGCAGATGGTAAAAGAAGTCGCTTCCAAGACCTCCGATGATGCAGGAGATGGTACAACCACGGCCACTATTCTTGCCCAATCAATTATTGCTGAAGGGGTAAAAAATGTTGTGGCAGGTGCGAACCCCATGTCCATCAAACGTGGCATTGATGCAGCAACAAAGTCAGTTGTTGCCAACCTTAAATCCCAGAGTAAAGATATTCCTGATGTAAGCCAAATTGCTCAGGTTGCAACCATTTCAGCTAATGGTGATTCGGAAATTGGTGAAAAAATTGCTGAAGCAATGGAAAAAGTTGGAAAAGATGGCGTTATTACTGTTGAGGAAAGCAAAACTGCCGAAACTTATCTTGAATTTGTGGAGGGAATGCAGTTTGACCGTGGGTACCTGTCGCCATACTTTGTGACAAATTCGGAGTCTATGGACGCTGAAATGGAAACTCCATATGTGCTGATCCATGATAAAAAGATAAGCAACATGAAAGATCTTCTTCCGCTGTTAGAAAAGGTTGTACAGACAGGAAAACCCGTACTGATAATTGCAGAAGATATAGAAGGTGAAGCCCTGGCTACCCTGGTGGTTAACAAGCTGCGCGGCACTTTTAAGGTCCTTGCTGTTAAAGCTCCCGGATTTGGAGATCGCCGGAAAGCAATGCTGGAAGATATTGCAGTGCTCACTGGTGCTACTCTTATATCTGAAGATGCAGGCTATAAGCTGGAAAACGCAACTCTTGAATATCTTGGAACCGCAAAGCGTGTTGTATCTGATAAAGACAACACAACGATTGTTGGAGGCTCCGGCAGTAAGGATGCTATCAAGGGACGGATTAATGAAATAAAGGTTCAGATTGATAAAACAACCTCCGATTACGATAAAGAGAAACTTCAGGAACGTCTTGCGAAACTCTCCGGTGGTGTTGCCGTTTTGAATACTGGTGCTCCCACTGAAATTGAAATGAAAGAAAAGAAAGCCCGGGTTGAAGATGCGCTTCATGCAACACGTGCAGCAGTAGAAGAAGGAATCATTCCTGGAGGCGGTGTTGCCCTGGTAAGAGCGATCGCAGCGCTTGATAAAGTCAAGGTTTCTGACAACCAAATGGTAGGAGTCAAGATCTTGCGTCGTGCTTTGGAAGAACCGTTTCGTCAGATCGTCAGAAATGCAGGGATGGAATCATCCATTGTCTTGCAAAACGTTCGGGATAAGAAAAAAGACTACGGCTATGATGCACGGAATAATAAATATACAAATATGTTTGAAGCCGGTATCATTGATCCTACAAAAGTTGCTCGCGTAGCCCTTGAAAATGCTGCTTCAATTGCAGGATTATTGCTTACGACTGAAGTTGCAATAAGTGAAATTCCTGAGAAGGATCCACCGATGCCGCCAATGCCTCCTGGAGGTGGTGATATGGGTGGAATGGGTGGTATGTATTAAACTTATAGACTTCCCAGTCTTAATAAAAAGCCCCTTCAGTTTTTGGAGGGGCTTTTTTTATTATTCTATCCGACAGAGTCACCTTTTTGTGATCTATATCACATTTCAATCATCCTGATCTTTATCATGTTATCTCCAATGGCAGGAATCTGTTATATCCACAAGGGTGCTCTCCCTATTAGAGATTTTGGTATAACTTAGAAAGTTATGTCCAGGCCAGGTTCACCTGAAGGCTGGTATATTAATAATAAAATTTTTAAACACCAAAATGGGATAAAAGTTTAATGAATAATACTTATGTAATGTATATTTCTGCCCTATTTTTCCTATGAATAGAAATAAATTATGAATATTGAAATCAACGAATTGAATTCTTTTTCAAGAGAGTTAATTATTGATATCCCCTGGAAAGAGTTATCTGAGGATTTTGATAAAACCGTAGGGAAATTCAGAAAGAAAGCCAAACTCCCAGGTTTTCGCCCCGGAAAAGTTCCGAAGCAAGTGTTAATGACCCAATTTCTTCCTGCTATTGAAGCCGATTTTGTGGAGGAATCGTTTAGGAAATTTTATGTCAAAGCGCTCCAGAAAAAGGAACTTATCCCTGTAAACCAGGCAGATGTGAATAATCTGGAATTTAAATATGGTGAGCATTTTTCATTTAAGGCGGCATTTGAAGTGGAACCGGAAGTGACCCTGCCTAACTTGAAAAAATGTAAGTTAGAAGTCCAAAAGCATAGTTACATTACTGATGAAGAGGATATAGATCTGGCGATTGATGATATTCGCAAAGCCAATGCGGAAGTCGTAACTGTAGAGGATGGTGCCAAGTGCGGTGATTACGTTCTGGCAGATTTGCAGATGCTGGATGATTCCAGTGTTCCCATTATTGGTGAAAAGGTTGAAAAACGCTATCTGAAAATCGGGGACGGTATGTTTACCGGTGAGAACCAGAAAAATCTTGAAGGTGTAAAAACCGGGGATTCAACCTGGGTAATATTCCCCGATGAGAATGGAAAAGAGTCCACTTTCACAGTAAATGTTATAAATATTGAAAGACAATTATTGCCAGAAATCAATGGAGATTTTATCAAAAAATTGGATCCTGATGTAGAGTCTGAAACGGAATTGAGACAAAAAATCAAGAAACAGATTGACCAAAGTTATTCTCGCCGTTCTGACGAGTTATTTGAACGGCAATTGTCAGATGCCCTCATTGAAAAAGTTGAGATAGATTGTCCTCCTTCCATGCTTGAATTCTACATGAACAAAATTTTGGAAGATGTGAAGAAAAAGAATGATAATGTGGAAGTTGATGAAGCGAAGATTAGGGAGACCTATAAACCAATGACTGAACGAAACTTAAAGTGGTATCTTGTCAGGAAAGCTATCATTCAATCCCATAATCTGGAAGTAACAAAGAGCAGGCTGAAAAAAGAAATTAACCAAATAGTTGATCATTCCTCGAACAAAAAGGAAGCGGAAAAATTCTATAAAAAACCCAGCAACCGCACCCGGATAGAGGATGATCTTATGGAGAAAAAGGTATTAGCAGTTATACAGGAATTTACCAAAGTTAAAGAGGTAACAGTGGAAACAAAAGATATACGTGCCCAGCAGGAATTGCAGGCAAAAACTCATGAGTAACCCCCCAATGTCTCAGTTAATCCCTATGGTGGTGGAAAAGTCGGGCCGATCTGAACGTGCATTTGATATTTATTCCCGTTTATTGAAAGAAAGGATTATCTTTCTGAGCACTTCCATTGATGATAATGTCGCTTCTTTGATTATTGCTCAATTATTATATTTGGAAGCGGAAAATTCTGAAAAAGATATTCACCTGTATATAAATTCACCAGGTGGTTTTGTTACTGCCGGATTAGCGATTTTTGATACAATGAATTTCATCAAACCTGCTGTGTCAACAATTTGCATTGGACAGGCCTCCAGTATGGGAGCTCTGTTACTTGCAGGAGGAGCCCGGGGAAAACGTTCAGCTTTGCCAAATTCCCGGATAATGATACATCAACCTCTTGGTGGTGTGGAAGGGCAGGCCAGCGATATCAAGATTCAGGCAGATGAAATCCTTCGTTTACGCAATAGAATCAACCTGATTTTAAGTGCCTGTACAAAGAAAACCGTAAGAAAAATTGAGAAGGACACAGATCGGAATTATTTTATGAACGCTGAAGAGGCCAAAAAATATGGTTTGATTGATAAAATTCTTAATGGCAGAAAAAAATAACGTACACCCGAAGATAATCAATATTCTGCTGATTCAGTTTTTGTCAAATAATTTGAAAAAGTGTTAGATAAAAGATTTTAATTGAAATTAAATTTCCGCCTTTATCAGGCTACGAATAAAACCCGCTTTATAGATGAAAAACTATAATAAACTCCTGTCTCTTTTGATTACAGTGGCGCTGGTCTATTGGGGCTGCGAAGAGCCTGTTGAGCAGGAGGATGAAACTATTCCTTTGAAAAGTACTCTTAATGATCCCGATATGGGAGATGTTGGTTCTTTCAGTGGGTATTTTTTTAATTTTGCGAATGGATTTAATATTAAATACAATCGCTACGATGCCAATTCTGTAAATAATCCTGATCTTTTTGACCCAGAGGAAGACACATTAAATTTTAGGTCGTATGCAGCTTATACATTGGAAAACGGGGAATCAAATTTAACTGGTTATGAAGTTATTACACCTGAGATGATTGCTGACTCTGGATATGCTGATTTAACTCCCATAGATTCCTTAAGAAAAAATTCTGTTACAAATGATAATAAGGTAACCTTTAACTCAGAAAAATTAACAAATATAAATGGATTGAACTGGGACTATGGTTATGAACGATATCTTGCTTCCACAAATGTACAGCCATCTGTTGCATATGATTCCGCGTTCGTTGATATCCTGGATTCACTTTATCAGGAGGCTGTAGTTGATACTGCTGATACAACTGCTGAAGGTATTATGTTTATTGATCGTTATGAAAGAGCTGAGCGATCTGAATCAATGAGTTCCCGTGATACAGTTATGGTACACTATTTTGAGTTTACCCAGAAAATATTTGGGTTAGATTCCCTGGTTTTTAAGGAAAATACCGATTGTAATTGTAACGGAAGCTGGGATCTTGGTGAAGAAACTGTTTTGGATGCTTCAAGCTGCCCTGACAGTACCGTATTTATAGAAATTAATGATACTACTAAATTTTGTGATCGTGGGAACGGATTATGGGATGAGGCTGAGGTGTATTTTGATAAAAATGGGGATTTTACCTTTACAGGTGATGAGCCCCTTGAAGATAGAAACTGCAACGGGATTTGGGATGAGGCGGAAGAAAAGTTGAATGATATAAACGGTGATGGGGATTCTACTGATGTAATAAATGGCGTGAAGGAATTTATTGATCGTGGAAATAACAAATACGATTTTGCTGAGGAATTTATAGATAAAAATAATGATACTGATTATGATGAAGGTTCTGATGATGAGCTGTTGAAATTCAGGGAGGATGAAAGACCGGCTAATTTTCTTGTGTCTTATGATAATTATCCTGATTTGAATGAGCCCAGGAAATTGCTGAATATCTATCCAGGCGATTCGCTTTTGACAAGATTCGGGATCGTATACAGGGATTTAATTAAAGAAATCACCATCACCGATACCGTAACGAGGGAAATCGAAGATATCGATAGTGTCATCACACTTTATACGAATAAAATCATTACAGTTACCGATGAAGAATTCATGACCAGTAATTCCTATAACATTGCAAAAGCCGAATGGAATGGTATTGATCCTGCAACTTCTGCGGATATTCGCGAATATGACTATCATTTTTTCAGACAGGGTGAATCGGAAGGACACATATATCAATTGATCCATCCCAGTTATTTTAAACATTATGGGTATCATGATAATATTGATGATATAATTAATGGCAGTCCCCTGGCTTTTACTGATGAGGAAAACAAATTCTGGTATGAAACATTTGCCCAGGGGGATATTCTTTTTTATTCAGTTGGGAATAATTTGCGGGATGGAGAACTGGTTGAGACGGATACCACAATGGTGACACAATTTGGTGACTATCATATCGAAGAATCCTACGCAGTAAATACAGATACAATTAGTATCGCTGGCACAACGTATCCCTGTTTCCGGGTGACACGTATAATGACTATGACGTTGTTAGGGAATGGTGTGGAATATGGTGAAAGGAATGTTTCCTGGTTAGCCGATGGCATTGGTGTTGTAAAAGATGCAGTGTATACCCGCTGGAGTGAACCCTTCTGGAGCAGCGGTGAAGACTGGGAATTATTTTCAGTACTAGAACTGGCTGAATTTAGGCCTGGCGACTCGGAACCTTTGAACAAAATATTAAACCAGCATAATACAATAAAGCTTGATGACTTAGAGCATGTGGCTGAATTTGATAATGATCCTTATCACATAAGCAGAAAAGTTGGAATACAAAGAATAGGACAGCCTGTTCTTCAAGAAGATTTTTAGGGAAAGAGTAACCCATGAAAAAATTACACCATATCATTTTTATCTTTTCTATTAGCATTCTGTCTCTTGTTTTGGCAGGGACAGATGGAACCGTTCGTGGAAAAGTCACTGATACAGATGGGAATCCGTTGCCAGGGGCACAGGTATTCATAAAGGAACTTCAGATGGGTGCAATTGCTGGAAGTGATGGAAGCTATATTCTCCTTAATATTCCAGTAGGGAACTATGGTGTAACAGTTACCATGATGGGATATCGAAAGGAAACCCGGCAAAATGTGCATGTGATAATGGATCAAACTGTATGGCTTAATTTCACTTTGCCTATCGCCGCTATTGAAGGTGAAGAAATTGAAGTAATTGCTGAACGCCCATTAATGGATCCCGGGTCCACTGCTAAGAAAATAACAATCAGTGATGAATCAATAGAAGCTCTTCCTATCAGGGATGTTTCGGAACTGTATTCTCTTCAATCTGGTGTTGTTCAGGTGCATAGCAGAAAACAGGCAATTCCTGACCATGAGGAAAGAGGGTTGGAAGAAGTCCATGTCCGTGGTGGAAGATCCGGTGAAACTGCCTATATGATAGATGGAATGTACATCCGGAATCCTATTTTTGGAGGGATTGGTACAGGAACCCAATTAAATCTATTTGCGATCCATGAGTTGGACTGGCAGCCAGGTGGTTTCAATGCGGAATATGGGGATGCAATGTCTGCTATATCTAATATTCATACAAAATCAGGAGGAGAGAAGTTTTCGTATAAATTCAAATATGAGACCAGTATGCTTGGAGCTGCCATGGGATCAGAATATGATGATTTAAGAGGAGCTAACGACTATTCTCTTGGCTTTGGAGGCTCATTCCCCGGCTATCAGAAACTCCGTTATTGGGTTTCCGGGCAATATTCCGATCATAAGTCCTACAGTGTATATGAGTATGATGATATAAGCTTCATTGAAAATGATCCTGGAAACCTTACCAACTACGAAAATTTAGTTCACCCTTTTGATAAAAAGGCTGGATTCAGGGGATTTGGGTTCGAGAATACCTGGGATATTTTTGGTAAATTATCCTACAATCCAACCAATAAGCTGCGGGTAAATGTTTCCTACTGGTCTTTGTCCGATCATAGGAAAATTTTCAATCCCAGCTCCTTTTTGTACTGGAACCTGGGTCAGAATGAATTATTCCGGGATACCCAGCGCTTCTTTCTTGAATTTAATCATCAGTTAACCAGCAGAACATTTTATACTGCAAGGATATCCCGGTTTGCACAAGGTTCTTTCTCTGGTGTGAGATTGCGGGATAGTGATGATGATGGTTATCCAGATTGGTTTGAATGGGGTCACTCGGCAGGAGAACGGGGCTTCTCAGATCCTTATAATCCCGATGTCATCCCCTATACTACTTCGAATGACACTGTTTTTTATACCAGGAGGGATGGAGAAGGGCCCGGTAACTGGACCAGTGGTTGGTACTATGGAGCAGAGCCGGGGAATTATAACTGGAGTGTCGCCGAAGCATTTAATGATAATAACTTCAATGGTATTTGGGATGAGGGTGAAGGATTTACAGATGCAAATGGTAATGATGTCTGGGATGGACCCATTTTAACTGAAAAGTCTATTTATCGTGACGGAGACCACTGGCTTACTCCTGAAATGTATATAGATCATAAGCTGTTCTTGGATAATTCAGTATTCACTGATGATTGGTTCCAGGACCCATATTTAGCAGGAAATTTTGATGAATATTTTGGACCAGGCGGCTGGTTTTTTGAAAATAGAGATTCTCTTTATTTTATGGGATGGAATGAAGGACAGTCCTTTGGCGGGCACGACCGATTTTTTAATAAATCTTTGGCTGTAACGAATGAGTTCCGGTTTGATATCACCTCCCAGTTAACAAATAAATTAAAAGTCAGGACCGGGTTTGATTATAAATCTCATAAATTGGATTATTTTGACGTTGAAAACCCCTGGATGGATGTTTCAGCCAATAGACAGCGGTTTGCCGAGCAATGGAATGATTTTGGCCTGGATGGTATTGACCGACTTGACCCGCTAAATCCGTTGCCCAACAGTCAGGCGGACCAGGGTGAAGGCAACGGTGTCTGGGATGGAGGAATCGGGGAATCATTTACAGATCGAAATGGGAACGGTGTCTGGGATGATGCGGAACCGCTTATAACTGATCCTGATAGTAATGGGGTTTGGAATATGGGTGAGGATTATTATGATTTAAATATTAACGGCGAATGGGATGGTCCAGAATTATTTTCCGATTTAAATGGGAATGGTATATTTGAACCGGGTGAAAGCTTCAGCGATTTTAACGGGAATGGTCAGTGGGATGATTACGTAGAACCTGAAGAAGTTTCTGCCTATTTCCAAACCACCTTTGAGGTTCCTTGGATGATTGTAAATGCCGGTGTTCGCATGGACGCAGTTAATTATAATTCTAAGGTCTGGGGTGACCCTTTTGGAAATGATTCGCCTGGTATGCCCTGGGTGTTTGGCGATTTTGGTTCAGATGGAATAGAGGGTGGAGTGTATTCCCTGGCTGAATGGATGAATGCAGTGCGTGAACAGGGGTTTGTGGATAATTTTGCTGACACAGATGTTTGGAATTCCAATTGGGAAATATTAATTCGAGACAACGTCCCAAACTATCCTGATGATGATGAAATTATTTTGAAACCGGATTATGGAAATGGCGAGGGAAATAAAACTCTAGATGCTGGAGAACCTTACAGCGATGATGTAGGTGATTATGAGAGTGTAATCTTTAATGATTCCAAATGGTTTTATAAGGTGAGTCCTAGAATTGGGATCAGCCACATTATCACCGAAAATATTACTTTTGTATTTAATTACGGTTTGTATTACCAAACGCCTGTTTATTCCATGGTATTCCTTAATACCAACAGGCAGGAAAACCCAAATGAACTTTTCCAGCACACCCAGGGACAAATTGGGAATGCCACAATGAATGCCGCCCGCACTCAGTCCTATGAATTTGGTTTTAATGCTCAAGTTGGAAGACGCTGGGGCTTTTCAATGATGGTTTGGGCAAAAGACATGGATCAATTATCCACCGCCCAGACATACAGAAGCTCGGTGTATACTTATCAGATCGCTTCAAATGGTGATTATGGTACGTCCCGGGGCATAGATTTCACATTGGAAAATCGCGGGAGATTTGCAAATACATTAGTTCAGTACACCTATTCCAAAGCAAAAGCCAACGGCGAGTATGATAAATCTGCCTTTGGGGAGGTCTGGGTTGATGCCCCTTCTCAGCAATATCTTATGTATTATGACCGACCCCACGATTTTACAATTTCAGTCTATACAAATAAATTACCCTTTGGTGTCGGGGCCGGCCTCACAGGATTTTATCAATCTGGTTATCCCTATACACCAATGATATTCAATGGGGACAAACCTCAATCTGACGTAAAAAATAAAAATACGAAACGGGCACCAGCTTTTAAGATGGTTAATCTTTCACTCTCAAAATTTTTCAAATATTATGATATAAAAGTTACCTTTGGGGTAAATGTCTACAATGTTTTTGATTTAAGGATTCCGGTGGATGTTTTTGATTTAACTGGAGAGCCCGATGATCCCGGAGAGTATTACACTGAAAATGTTGGCACTGAAGTTTCAGGTTCATATTACAATTTCCCCTGGTATTATACATCTCCACGGCAAATCAATCTCACGGCAAGGTTTGATTTTCGATGACCAGGAACAGCATCACTGCGAGAGCAACGCATTTTATTTTTTCCTTGGCCCTGATGTTTACTTTTATATTAGGATCAGAACCGAATCATGTTAATTATGTTGAAAGAAATAATATTGGTTTAGGAAAAACTGCAGGCCAGGTGGACGATCCACTGCTTGATCGGGCAAAAGGGTACCTGCTCCACGGAAAAGTCAAAAGTGCAGTTTCAAATTATGGAAATTTCATCAGCTGGGATGAACATCCAGCTGCTCTATGGGGGAAATACACTTATTTGCCTCATGTGGGCTTTCTTTGTGGTGTTCCGGGTCACGTATACTCCTCCGAATTTGAGGACTGGATAGGGGAAACCCCAGAAGAGACTGCAAGCGGAGATACAATCCAAATATGGTACAGTGCCGATGCCTACACCGACTGGTGGAATGAAGGGCCCAATTATTCAGGAGTAATATTTGACACTCATGATGATCGTGGAACTGTAGGAGTGGAGAAAAGTGCAGGCCAGATTGACGGTAAGCATCAATGGTATCTTGATGAAGGAAAATTATATATCAGTGTTCCTTTTGGTGCAGAGAATGTGGTTGATCCACATTATTCCAATGCCATGATAGGATTGATAAGGCCATGGGCTTTACGCCCAAAGCTATTAGAGCGTTTGATTGATTATGACATTTATGATTATGGTTCCGATGGTTTACCCTGGAGCAGTGATGATGGTTATGTCTACTACGGGGCAAATGCTGCTGAATCCTGGTTTGCTCGTACAAGTCAAAGTTATAATACTGATTGGCAGCCTGTAACGAGATCAAGGCAATATACCCATAGTACTGATTTCACTGCCGGTGATCTTTTCGGCAGTACCCCTTTTACCGATTCGGGAGACACGTATCCTTTACTGGCTCACAGTGATTATGGAAATACATGGCCAATTTGCCAGGACCAGGACATTCAGAATTGTGAAGATTTTGGCCAGCCTTTCTGGCCGGGCTGGTGGTCGGAAGATTATATGGGTGAAGATTCACTTTTTCGCGTGGAGCATCCAGAATGTAACGGTACCAGGAAGGATACAGATTGCTGGCAGGGTGTTCCCGGCCGTGCTATTTCTGATACGGATGTCTATATGGAATTTGATGATCGCTGGACGCATAGGGGAAACCGTGTGCTTGATAATGAATACGAGGCAACCGGTTATCCCATGGGGCTCCGTGTGATGGCAGAAGCCCATTCTTATGGAGTTGCCTATGCGGAGGATATACTGTTTGTTACGGTGAAAGTGAGAAATGAAAGCGGGCATTGGGATGCTTTTACTAGGCTCGCTGATGGTACGAAAGAATACAGATACGAATGTACAAAT
>CEWR01014191.1_pt1 | contig 12065 bp, 11 predicted proteins | sample 356321 | NCBI WGS metagenome assembly CEWR01 (sample SAMEA2621551, study PRJEB7988) | marine metagenome | biome: marine biome (ENVO:00000447); feature: mesopelagic zone (ENVO:00000213); material: "saline water (ENVO:00002010), including plankton (ENVO:xxxxxxxx)" | depth 790 m
CGGCAGCCTCATATTTATTGATTTGCGAGATCGAGATGGATTAGTTCAGGTGATATTTAATCCAGAATTGGCAGAAAAAGCCCATGAAATTGCCCAATCCTTGCGTAATGAATGGGTGATACAAGTAGTGGGTGACGTTGCGGCTAGACCAAAAGGTACTGTAAATGAGGATATGCTATCAGGGGCTGTTGAAGTATATGCTTCGGGGTTGACAGTTTTAAACCAGTCTTTGACTCCTCCTTTTTATGTTAATGAGGATACTGCTGTTGATGAGAATGTAAGACTCAAATACCGGTACGTCGATCTTAGAAGAGATGTAATGAAAAATACCATGATAGTCAGGCATAAAGTTGTCAAATATATACGTGATTTCTTAGATTCTGAAGGCTTCCTGGAAATCGAAACCCCGATACTAATTAAAAGCACGCCTGAAGGAGCTAGAGATCACATAGTTCCTAGCCGGTTATATCCTGGTAAATTCTATGCTTTGCCCCAATCTCCTCAGCAACTTAAACAACTTCTGATGGTTGCTGGATTTGAGAAATATTTTCAGATAGCTAGGTGTTTTAGAGACGAAGATTCTAGAGCTGATAGGCAGCCAGAATTCACCCAGCTAGATTTGGAGATGAGTTTTGTAACCCAGGAAGATGTTCTTTCTTTGACTGAAGATTTATTTGGTGGATTATTAGAGTCCTTGTTTCCCGATAAGAAATTTATGAAACCTTTTCCTAGATTATCTTATGGACAAAGTATGGAAGATTACGGTACAGACAAACCAGATCTGAGATTTGAAATGAAGATGTCAGATTTGGGGAATACAGCGAAGAAAACAGAATTTAATGTTTTTCATAAAGTTTTAGATAACCAGGGTATTGTTAAGGGATTTGCTGCCCCGGGTTGTGGAGAATTTACTAGAGGGCAGATAGATGAATTGACAGAATTTGTTAAAGAACGAGGGGCAAGTGGACTAATAGCCGTTGGGGTCAATGGTGCTGGTGAATCGTTGGAAACAATTGATATGGATAAAGTTAAATCAAATATCACTCGATTTTTGACACCGGAAAATGTAAAAGAATTTGCTATTTCTACTGGTGCTGCCGACGGGGACCTGGTGCTTATTGTGGCAGGAGAGCCAAAATCTACTAATGCTGCTTTGGCTGCTCTACGTCATGAAATGGGAATAAGGTTGGGGTTAGCTGATCCGGACATGATGTTCTTTGCATTTGTGACAGATTTCCCGTTATTTGAATGGAATTTGGAGGACGGGAAATGGGATGCATCCCACCATGCCTTCTGCATGCCCAAGGACGGATTTGGTAAGTATTTATCCAATGACCCGGGCAAGGTCATTGCACAGTCATATGACTTAGTTTGCAACGGCCTTGAAATGGCGAGCGGAAGTATAAGGGTTCATAACAGAGAATTGCAGGAAGATATATTTGAGGTGCTTGGTTATTCTAGAGAAGAAGTATCGGAAAGGTTTGCGCAGTTGTTGGATGCGTTCGAATATGGAGCACCTCCACACGGAGGAATTGCACCAGGCATAGATAGACTCATTATGATACTTATGGGGAAAGATTCAATAAGAGATGTGATCGCGTTTCCTAAAACGCAAAGTCAGATGGATCCAATGTTTGGAGCCCCCTCAGCTGTGGAGCAAAGCCAATTAGAAGAGCTTCATCTGGAAGTAGTGGGTCTCGAGACCAAAGAAAGCTAAAAAATAAAATCAGCTAAGCAGATTTTTTCTCCAGGGTTGCAAGTTCGATTATCTCGCTACTGTCGTTCGATAATTTCACGGGAGCGTCCCCTATAATAGCCTCTGCCTCAACATCACAGTGTGTTATGCCACTCATGCTGGGTAGTTCAAACATCACTTCCATCAGAGTTGATTCCAAAATAGTACGTAGCCCTCTCGCTCCAGTTTTTTGTTCTATGGCTTTTTCCGCTGTGGCTACCAATGACTCTCCACTAAAATTCAAATTAACCTTTTCCATTCTGAACAAGGCTTTATATTGGTCCACAAATGCATTTTTAGGTTCGGTCAATATTCGTACCAAATCGTCTTTTGTGAGTTCATCCAAAGTGACTAGAACTGGTAACCTACCTACGAATTCGGTGATGAAACCAAATTCCATTAAGTCATCAGGATTAAGTTGGTGGCGAACTGAATCCGTTACGCTTCGATTGCCCTCATCATTATTGGTAGTTTGTTTGAATCCTAAGCTGTAGTTATCCTTGTTCACTCTTTTCATAAGCAGTTCAGTCATGCCTTCAAATGCACCGCCTACCATAAAAAGAATGTCATCCGTTTTTATTTGCATGAATTCCTGATGAGGATGTTTTCTACCACCTTGTGGAGGGACATTAGCAAGACACCCCTCTATAATCTTTAAAAGAGCCTGCTGAACACCTTCGCCAGATACATCTCTGGTAATTGAAGGGTTTGGGCTTTTTCGCGTGATCTTATCTATTTCATCAATGTATATGATTCCGTGTTCTGCTTTTGAAATATCGTAGTCGGCGGCTTGGATAAGTCTCAACAGTATGTTTTCAACGTCTTCTCCAACATAACCAGCCTCTGTTATTGAAGTGGCGTCTACGATGGCAAATGGAACGTCTAGTATTTTTGCCAGGGTTTGTGCGAGATGAGTTTTGCCAGATCCCGATGGCCCATACATTAAAATATTTGCCTTTTGGAGCTCTATTTTTTCATCTGAATGTTTATTCGACCAGACCCTCTTGTAGTGGTTATATACAGCCACACTTAGAATCTTCTTTGCCTTCTCCTGTCCGATTACGTACTCCTCAAGTTTGTCATAAATGAATTTTGGAGTGACGCCTTTTTCAACCGGATTATCTAGATCATCTATGTCTTCTGGGGTTTCTTCTGAAATTATTTGTTGGCATAATTCGACACATTCGTCACATATAAACACTCTGTCAGGTCCGGCTATCAGCCTTTTTACTTGTGCCTGAGGTTTACTACAAAAGGAACATAGATAATCGTTCTGAGTTGTGGACATTTATACCTCTATTCAGCGCTGTCTTTAGGGGAGGACATCACTACATCAATGATACCGTACTCCTCAGCTTGTTCTGAGCTCATGTAAAAATCCCGGTCTGTATCTCTGGCGATCTTCTCGTATGATTGGCCTGTATGTTCAGAGATGATATTTCGGATTTTGTCTTGCATTCTTATGATTTCACGTGCAGCAATTTCAATATCTGAGGCTTGACCCTGGGCCCCGCCTAGCGCCTGATGCATGTGTATGGTGGAATTGGGTAGAGCGTATCTCTTGCCGTCAGCTCCTCCACACAGTAGTACTGTACCCATACTCGCTGCCATGCCTACACATATTGTGGAGACGTCGGGTCTGATCAATTGCATTGTGTCGTATATTGCTAAACCTGATGTAATTACTCCTCCGGGGGTGTTGATGTAGAGATTTATGTCTCTTTCTGGATCTTCTCTGTCTAAGAAAAGTAATTGAGCAATTATTGCATTTGCTACCTGGTCGTTAATTCCTGTTCCCAGAAAAACGATCCTCTCTTTTAGTAAAAGAGAGTAAATGTCATAAGTTCTCTCTCCTCTTGGATCTCTCTCTACTACATAGGGGATTATATTTTCAGGTCTATCAAGCATTTACTTCTCCTTCTTCTGTTTCTTGGTCTTTATTATCATCGCTGGAACCACTACCCGCATTGCTGCTATCAGGTTCTTGGTCAGCATTGTCTTTTCCGGGTTCACCAGCAACGATACCTTCTAATTTCTTCATGGTTTCTTCCATAAGGAGTGATCTACTCAAGTAGTCTCTCATCTGGGCATTTTGACTTGATTCAGGTATTTCTTGTTCTGCATTAGAAAACATTTCCGATATTCTGTCATCGATGTCTTCGTCTGAAATCTCTATTTCTTCTTCCTCAGCTAATTTAGCTAGTACGAAAGACCGTTTTAGTCTGTCGGAAGCCTCTGTTTTAGATCCTTCTACGAATTCTTCTCTTGTTTTTCCTAAAGAGACCAGATAATCATTCATATTCATATTGGCTTGAGAAACCATCTTTTCCTGTTCTTCAACCATATGTTCTGCTTCATGTTGCAATAATAGGGCCGGCATTTCTACTTTGGCCGTTTCCATTAACGCTTCCATGATGGATTCCCTGTGAGTTTTTGTACTTTCTTCTTCAGCTTCGGCTCCGATGCTTTTTTGAACTTCTTCTTTTAAGTCACTGAGAGTTTCGTAACCTTCTCCGATGCCTTTGGCGAATTCATCATCAATCTCTGGTAATACTCTTGCCTTGATATCCTTGATAGTTACGTCAAATGAAGCATCTTGATTAGCAAGATCAGGATCTGCAAAATCTTCGGGTATCGAAAGGTCAAACTGAGAGGGCTTTTCTGGTTCCATTCCTACCAGCTTTTCAGAAAATCCAGGGAAAGGTCGGCCGATTTCTTCATTTACCAAATAGACAGCATCATTTTCATCAAAAATTGTCTTCTCCCCAACAGTTCCTTTTATTTGGGCTGTGATCATGTCTCCAATCTCAACAGGCCTTTCAGCAGGTTCCCAAGTGGCAACACTGAGTCGGAGCTGTTCAATACGGCTGTCTACTGCATCATCTTCTATTTCAGGTTGATCTTTATCTATCCTGATTTCCGAGTATCCGCCCAGATCAACTTCTGGCCTCAGCGGCACGGTTGCTGAAAATTGAAACGGCTCTAACTCCCCCATCTCTATGCTGGGAAGACCGACAGCGTCCAAATCTTTCTCATTGATTGCCTGGTTTGTAAGTTCTGGAAGCATGGAATCCAGAATTTCATTGAGCATCGATTCTCGACCAAAATATTGTTCGATGATTCTTCGCGGTGCCTTACCCTTTCTGAAACCAGGTACGTTGACCCGTTGTACCACCCGTTGATATGCCTTATCCAAATATGGGTCCATATCGTCATCATCAAGTTCGATGTGAATCACTGTTTGTCGGTCGACGACATCGCCCTGAGTTATTTTCACCGGTGTCTCCTGGGAGTGATTTTTAAAAAAGCAGGAAGACAATTATATCATCACGGCAAATCTGATTGGCATTTAGTCACTCAATCCCTCTTTTATATGTGCATATTGGGGACATATATCGTTGACAGGAATTCGTGTCCTAAATTAGGATTCATGTGTGGTGTTATTATTTGGTGAGATTAGTTTTTGGAGCTAATTGAACCCATGTCAGATAGATACAAGAATGAGATAGAAAAAATATTGGAAGATACTCCGAATCTTCCAGACGCACCATCAGAACTCATTGGGTCGCAGGAATCTTTTTATAATCAAGCGATTTCTTTGTTTCACATGTCCAGGAACCGTAAATTTGGCTCGGTTTCAGCCTTTAACATGTTTGTTTTATCTATCATCGTTTTCGCTGGCTTTTTTATTACAAAGGTGAATTTACTAGCTGTTTTTGGTGTTAGTGCGCTAATCGTGTCTTACCTAACATTTGTTTGGCCAACTTCCTTTAAAAGGCCTACTTTGCTTTTGGGCAAGTTTATGACTTGGTGTGGAGGGCTGGTCAAGAAGACAGATAAATAGGTGCGTTTATAAAAAGCATAAAAGGTATCACCTGAATTATGGATGTATCGATCCTATTTGCCTTTACAGCCGGGACAGTAGCAGCATTTAATCCTTGCGGTGCGGCTATGTTTCCAGCCTATGTCGGATTTCATTTAAGTAAATCTTCTTCATCACTATCTCCTTTCTTCATTTTGATAAAAGGCTTATTCATTGGGTTTACACTCACCATCGGTTTTGTTGTTGTATTCGGTGTGTTCGGGATTTTAATGGCATTGGGGTTTAGGTTGTTTGGGTCACTACTCCCATTCATCGGGCTGGCTATTGGCATGTCAATTTTCCTTACAGGTTTGTGGTTGCTTCTGACGAAACGCAGCTTGGCGGTTAATGTTTTTGGGAATTTATCTTTTGGGTCCTTTCAGGGGATTAATCAAACATTTATGTTCGGCATCGCCTACGCCCTTGCCTCTTTGAGTTGTGCTTTGCCTGTTTTCCTATCTGCTGTAGGAATTGTTGTTGGGTCTGGCGTATCGGTAGTTGGGGTAGCAAATGTGGTGGTAGGGTCGCTTGCCTACAGTCTTGGTATGGGTTTGATAATGATGTCAGTTACCGTGTCTGTATTATATTTTGAGAATGCTACCCAACGGTTGGTAGGTATATTGATCCCCTATGTCGAGCTGATAGGCAAATTGTCGATGGTGGTAGCAGGGGCCTATATTATCGTGTACTGGCTTATTGGCGATGGGGCTGAATTGTTGCAATATAGGCTGGGGGAAATTTAAAGCCGTCGGGATGGAAGCGGAGTCCCATCCCGTGCTATCAACTGGGGTTGATTATTCTGAAACTACCGGGTTGCTTAGCACTCCTACACCGCTAATTTCCACCTCTACTGTGTCTCCTGGATGAATGTCCCCAGGGGTGCCTGGGGTACCAGTCATTATTACGTCACCCACCTCTAAGGTTATAACTGCACTGACATATTCGATTATTTTGGTTACTGGGTGCAATAAATCAGATGTGTTTTGATTCTGCTTTTCTTCCCCGTTTACCCTGCATATTACCTGTATGTTTGTTGGGTCCAGGTCTGTTGTCATCCATGGACCAATCGGACCGAAAGTATCTGAAGATTTAGCCCGTGCCCATTGCAAATCGTTTTGTTGCCAATCTCTAGCCGAAACATCATTGCCACAAGTGTAGGCAAAGACATAATCAAGCGCGTTGGCCTGAGTAGCCCCTTTACATTTTTTGCCAATTACTAATGCTAATTCTGCCTCCGGCTGCACCTTGACACCTTCATCGATAGCAATTTTGGGTATTACGATTTCGTCTCCGTGCCCTATCACAGACGTGGATGCCTTGAGAAATGGCTCAGGAGCGGCTGGACCTGGACGGTCTCCAAGATGACTTTTATAGTTGAGCCCAATAGCAACTATTTTGTTGGGTGATACAGGGGGTAATAATTTTACGTCGCCTACAGAGAACGTGTTACCTGTTGTTTGGTAAGAAGTGAAAGGGGCGTTGGATATTTCAGATATTGTTTCTCCGTCTAAAACTCCAAAAGAAGAATTCCCTTTATTTTGAAACCTTACATAAGTTGTCATATTGCTCTCCTTAAACCGAGGTTGTTTATGAACTTTATATTGATCGTGATCCAAAAGGATGGGCGTCAGTCTAGCTGATAAGGCAAAGGAGTTCCAAGAAACCGACTTTATTTTTTGTGGGTTACCGAAACTTTGGTGACAATGCCTCCTCTGACCTTATATTCCAGTTCTATACTCATCTCTTCAGGTTTACAGCAGTTTACAAGATCCTTGATTATTTTGTTCGCAGCATGTTCCTGGACAATCCCAACCCCGGTAAATCCCATTAAATAATATTTCAGTGATTTGAGTTCGAGGCATAAGTTAGACGGGATATATTCAATAGTTAGTTTTCCAAAGTCTGGAAGTCCGGTCCAGGGGCAAACAGCGGTGAATTCTTCTGTTGTTATGAATACCTTGCTATCGGATCCTGCATATTCGTAATCAAACGCTATCAATAACTCGGGATTTATCGAATCTGCAGAAACGATTTCAATTTTGTCATCCAGTGACTTGTACGCGGTTTGCAATTCTTCTATTGAGGGCATAATTACTCTCCATTGTCGTATCCGTCTGTTAATCTTTTAATTGTAACAACGAAATGCCATATTAAACGGATATTGTATATAAATACTCTGGTATGTGAGAAATTGCATGGACGCACTTTTAGAAGTAGAAAATGTAACAAAGTCTTACGGTAGGAACCGTGTTCTTCATAAATTATGTCTCTCTGTGGAACCTCGTGAAGTAGTGGTTATTAGGGGTATTAATGGTTCTGGTAAAACAACACTGTTGTCGATCATAGCCTCTCTAGTCTCATGCGATTATGGCATGGTCAAAATACAGGGGCAGGACTTACGGTCAAATCCTCATAGAGTTAGGTCTGATTTGGCTTTTGTCGCACATCAGCCTTTTCTATACTCACAACTTACAGTAAAAGAAAATTTAGAATTTTTTGGTCGCTTGAACTCAATAGATAACTTGGATTCTACGATTTTGGAGAAAGCAGCACTGATAGGGCTCTCAAATCGACTAGATAGTAAGATTACCAGCCTGTCGCATGGTTACATTAAAAGAGTCGCAATTGCTAGGTCCCTTCTTCATGACCCTAGAATATTGTTGCTTGACGAGCCGGAATCAGGTTTAGATGAAGATTCTTTGAGACTATTTGAAAAAATCATCTGTGACCAATTAGAGGGTGGTAAGTCAATAGTCATGACTACCCATGCATCCCAAATTTCATATAGAGGTAACGTTCGCAACCAACGCATATCAAAAGGGATTCTGGTTGATGACATTTCTTAACCCGCTTAAGATGTATTTTTATCACCTGTTTGTAATGGTAAGGAAAGATTTCTTACTTGAAATTAGAAGTAAAGATGTAATTCTGCCAGTTTTTATCTTCTCATTGCTGGTTGTTGTGACATTTAATTTTGCGCTTGAATCAACCCCGAACACTGTCAATTTTATAGTCCCGGGGATTCTTTGGGTTTCTATAATATTTGGTGCAATGGTGGGGTTTAACAGGATGCTTCTAGCTGAAACGGAACATGGTGCCTTTCAAGGTCTGCTGGCTTCGCCGGTAGGTAGGGATGTCATTTTTTTCGGTAAAGTACTATCTAACATGATGTTCTTAATAGTAATTGAATTAATACTCGTTCCAATTTTGATCGTATTATTCAATGTGACCCTATCTCCTTTGAGCATGCTTTGGATTTCTTTACCGGCCCTTCTTGGAATTTCATTGTGTGGGATGTTATTTGCGACGATATCTATGAATATGAGAGCGAAGGAGGTTATGTTGCCCATCTTATTTCTTCCTGTAGTAGTGCCCATTATTTTGGGTGCCGTAGAGTCGACGCATTCCATAATGAATGGTGGTAATTTAGACCAAAACCTTCGATGGATAGTTCTGATGATTGTTTTTGATGTGATATATGGTGTTCTTGGGCCAGCCTCTTTTACTATGATTGTCGAGGATTGATCTGTTAAAGATCAGATGAGATATCTTAAGCTAAATGCTCACAAATTAGATTGTGAACACAAACACAAAATTGACACTATAAAAACTAGGTTGATATATTTTCTGACGGTGTTGTACATTAGCCCTTGAATAGCTATTTACACTGACTATACTTAGATATGTTTTTAAGGGCTGATCTGACGTGTTCCGGTACAATGAATTTTACATGCTGTGGTAGCTGCAAATTGGTTGCCACTGAAAAGAAGTTTTTCGGGAGGATAAATTGAAGAAGCAGGACTTTGTCGTCCGGTTTGCTGGAGAAGGTGGACAAGGGGTGGTTACATCTGCAGAAGGACTTGCTCAGGCTATGGCACAGTCTGGATATAATGTTCAGACTTTTTCTACCTTCCCTTCCCAGATTAAAGGTGGGCCCACTTGGACCCAGACTAGGATATCAACCAGTACTGTGCTTAGCTCAGGTGATGAACTGGACGTATTGGTTGCTTTCAACCAAGACGCTTACGATAGTCACAGGGATGAGGTGGCCGATGACGGCGTGATTATTTACAACTCAGGGGAATTTGAAATAGATGCCTCTGACAAAACATTAGCAATGGATTTTGATGAACTAGCCAAACAAACCGGTAATAACCGAGCTGCAAACTTCGTAGTGATGGGAGCGCTGGCTCAATTGGTGGACGTTCCTATCGACATACTTGAAGAATTTAACAGGCAACGGTACTCAAGAGGGCGCCCTGGCGACCAGCAAATTATCGATTCTAATAATATGGCTCTTTCATTGGGATCGGTGGAGGCTGAGAAGAGTGGATTTAATTTAGGGGAATTATCAGACCCTATTAAGCCAGAAGGAGAACAAGTGTTGTTGAATGGTAACCTAGCTTTTAGCATTGGTGCAGCCCACGCTGGGCTCGATGTATTTGTTGGGTACCCTATTTCTCCAGCAACCCCAATTCTCCTTTGGATGGAGCAAAACCTGGTCGGGGAAGGTAAATTTGTACATCAATCCTCGTCTGAAATCGAATCTATCACTAGTATCCTAGGAGCCGGGTACGCTGGGAAAAAAGCGATGACCAGTACGGCAGGCCCTGGATTCACCTTGATGGGCGAAGGGATAGGCCTAGCTTGGATGGCGGAAATTCCTCTAGTTGTTATAGATGTACAGAGAGGTGGACCTTCAACTGGATTACCCACAAAAACTGAACAATCAGATTTGCTTACTGCTTTATATCCTGGACACGGAGATATGAAAATGCCGGTGATAGCTCCTGGTACCGTGGAGGAATGTTTTGTGGCCGGAGTTATGTCTGTTAACTGGGCAGAAAGATATCAAGGTCCGGTAGTTGTTCTGAGTGAAATGGCCCTATCTGAGAGGAGACAGAACATTCCAAGACCTGATCTGAAATCTCTTGCGTCTGAGAATAGAGAAGTCTATGCAGGGACAAACGGCTATCTCAGATACGACGGATGGGAACTATCTCCTATGCCATTGCCAGGAGGGCCCGGCAGCTATGTTGCTAATGGAAGCGAACATGATGCGATGGGAGACACAACTCATTTGCCGGCACGACATATACAGATGACGGAAAGACGTTTCGGCAAACTTAAGCTTTTGAATGATGGTACTTTTGAGTCAGATAACGAAAATTCGAATATTGCGCTTGTTCCATGGGGAGGTTCCAAAGGTCCCGCTTTGGAGGCCTACAACGAGCTACGATCAGAAAATAAAGATTTGGGTTGGTATTACACAATGTATTTACATCCCATGCCTGAAGAAATGCTAGATGCACTGAAAGAAAAAGATCTCGTCATTGTCCCTGAATTGAATTATTTGGGCCAATTTGGATCTGTGCTTAGAGCAGAGGGGATTAATGCAGTAAGTATCACTCAATATACTGGACTACCCTTTAAAGTGCGTGAACTCGTATCTAGAATTAATGAACTCATCAAGGATGGTGTACCAGTATGACATTAAAAAACCCTGAATACGACTTCAAGTGGTGTCCCGGCTGTGGTGACTTCGGTGTGAGGAGAGCACTCGAAGTGGCTCTAAGTGAATACACCACCGAAAATGAAAAGCCTATAGATAATACCGTGGTAGTGGCTGGTATTGGCTGCTCAGGCAACATGGTACATTTGTTGGAAAGAGAGCAACCATTCGGAATACACGGCATTCATGGAAGGTCTTTACCGATATCTATGGGAATCAAGATGGGAAACCCAGATTTAAATGTTGTTGTTGTTGCAGGTGATGGAGACTTTTTGGGTATTGGAATGGAACACATAGCTCCACAGGCTCTTCGGAACCTAAATGTGACCGTAGTGGTGATGGATAATGGAGTCTATGGTCTTACGAAAGGACAGAGTTCACCTACAACTGAATTAGGAGTGATAACAAGCTCCACTCCATATGGGAAAGTTGAGGATTCTTTAAACCCTCTTAGAACTTATTTAACGGTTGGGGTGTCTTACATAGCTTCTACTATATCTAATAAAGTGAAGGATATGACGCTATTGATGTCCCAGGCTATGAATCATGAAGGGTTTTCCATAGTCCATGTGCAATCTCCGTGCACTGAGTACAACAACACTTACGAGGCACTGAAAGGTAATGAAAGCAAAGGTATAAAAGCCCTGGCGTATGACATACCCGAAGGACATGATCCAGCAGACATTGAGGCGGCTCAGGAATTGTTGAATGCTGACGGCATACCGCTAGGATTGGTATACAGAGATTCCAATCGGCCGACTTTTGATCAAAAGGTTCATGAGACTATTGGGATCAAGGACATGAAATCTATCGAGAGTGTTTTAGACGGTTTTACTATCTAGTATTTGCAAATTTTGACACCTAAGTAATAAAAAAACACCCGCCTGAGGGTCATACCCAGGCGGGTGTTTTCACTTTCTGTTGGTTGAGGGTTACTCTCTGTTGGGCAGTATGGC
>CEWR01083263.1_pt1 | contig 12057 bp, 10 predicted proteins | sample 356321 | NCBI WGS metagenome assembly CEWR01 (sample SAMEA2621551, study PRJEB7988) | marine metagenome | biome: marine biome (ENVO:00000447); feature: mesopelagic zone (ENVO:00000213); material: "saline water (ENVO:00002010), including plankton (ENVO:xxxxxxxx)" | depth 790 m
TGAGCAATGCCATGCCCGCGCGGATGTCCGGACTCTCGAGCACCCCTGGCTGGAGGGGAGTCGGTCCGACGATCACCGCGCGATGAGGGTCGCACAAGATGATCGACGCTCCCATCGCGACCAGCTTGTCGGTGAAGTACATGCGTGATTCGAACATCTTCTCGTGAATGAGCACAGTGCCCTCGCACTGCGTCGCGACAACGACGGCGATCGACGTGAGGTCCGCGGGAAACGCAGGCCACGGGCCGTCATCGAACTTGGGCACGTGGCCAAACGCATCCTGCCGGACCTTATGTCGCCCAGACCCGTGTACATGCAAATCCGAGCCCTCCACGGTGCATTCGATGCCGAGGCGCCGAAACCCCAGCAGTGTGGAGTCGAGATGCTCGAGCGGCGCCCCTTCGATGGTAATATCGCTACCGGTCACCGCGGCGAGGCCTATGAACGAACCGGTCTCGATGTGGTCGGCGCCGATCGTGTACTCGGTACCGTGTAGAGCCTGCACACCTTCGATTTCTAGAATGTGGGTACCAATGCCCTTGATTCGCGCACCCATGGCGTTCAGCAAGTGACAGAGGTCCTGGACGTGGGGCTCTGAAGCCCCATTGCGAATTCGAGTGTGACCTTCGGCACGGACCGCGGCCATGATCGCGTTCTCGGTACCCGTCACCGACGGCTCGTCCAGAAACATGTCCGCCCCGAGCAACCGCTTAGCGGAGATGGTGAATCCACCGTTCAAGGTCACCTCGGCACCCAACGCCTCGAACGCGAGAAAGTGGGTGTCCATCCTCCGCCGCCCGATCACGTCGCCGCCGGGAGGCGGGAGCTCTACGTGGCCAAACCGCGCAAGCAGCGGCCCCGCCAGCAAGAGCGACGCACGGATCCGTTCGGCGAGCACGCGATCCACAGAATTCGTGTGCACTGACGAAGCGTCGATGGTTACATCGTTGGCACCATCCCAGCCTACCTCCGCCCCCAGCGACTCGATGATCTCCAGAAACGTGAGCACATCCCGAATCCGCGGGATGTTGTGCAGGGTCACCGGTTCCGACGCAAGCACCGTGGCAGCCAGGCAGGGTAAAGCGGCGTTCTTGTTGCCGGCGGGGCGAATCCGGCCTTGGAGCCGGTGGCTGCCTTCGACCAAAAAAGTCCCCATGGTCTCCGAGAAACGGGGTGGTGGTGGGGTCGGGCGGCCTCGAAGATACCGCTCGTCTCCACTCAGCAGCAACTGAGTCATGCGCCCTCCTCTTCTGGACGCACATGAGCAATGCATGATGCATGCCCGCCAGCTTGCTCCGGGTCGCCGACCGATCTAACATCGCCCAGTCCTTCGGTTTTCTACCGGTCAGCTATGCGCCTCAGAGAGTTTCTTCGATCAGATTTCGTCGTCCTACGCCTTGAAGCGAACGACATCGACGGGGTAGTCGAGGAGGTATGCGCTTGCGCGGCGGCAGCGGGGATCGGCGACGCGGAGGTCATCGCCGACAAGCTGCTGGAGCGCGAACGCGCCCACTCGACGGTGATCGGTTCCGGCCTCGCGATTCCGCACGCCACGGTCCCAGGCTTGGCAGAACCAGTGATCGGTGTCGCCATCGCCGGGAAGCCAATCGACTACGGACCGCCCGGCACCGACCCTGTGCGCTTGTTCTTCGTTCTGCTTTCGCCGCCTGGAAGAGAACGCGAGCATGTGAAGCTATTGGCGCGTATATGCCGCCTCGCGCGACACGACGACTTCATCGACGAGCTGCAGTCTGCCCATGACGATGCATCGGTGATCCGGAGCATCGAATCGGTCGACGACCGGCACGTATGACGACGGACGGTAGCAAACGGCTGCTCGTCGCGATCATCAACGACCCCGACACGATCGACGAGATCCTGTCAGGCTTCATCGAGCTCGGGATCACTGGTGCGACCATCCTCAATAGCGAAGGCATGGGGAGCGTGTTGTCCCACGACATCCCCATCTTTGCGGGCCTTCAGACCTTGATCAGCGGATCTCGTCCACAAAATCGGATGATCTTCTCGGTCCTTCCAGCCTCGTTGGTCGACTCGGCCGTCGAGCTGCTCCAGGAGATTTCGGGGGACCTGGAGAAGCCCGCGACAGGCATCGTGTTCACGCTTCCGGTGGATCGTGTCGAGGGGTTGGCGCCAGAGTTGGGCGGCGAGGGCAACCCGATCTGAAACCCCTGGTCGGCGCTCTCGTCATCATCGTTGTCGCCCTCGTGGGCGCGCGCTTCACCTTCTCGAGGCAGCGCACCCCGTTGGGACCGCGGCTGCTGTTTCGGACCGGCACGCACTTCTTGATTGTCGGCTTCTTGATCGGCCCCGCCGGTCTCGGGCTAGTCACCGAGCAGGCAACCGGCCAACTCTTGCCGTTCCTCGCACTGGGGCTAGGGTGGGTCGGCTTCCAGTTCGGTCTCCAACTCGACCGAGAGAACCTACGACTTTTCGCTGCCTCCTATCACGCGCTGGCGATTGGGCAGGCTGCCATCACGTTCGCTCTGTTCTTCGGGGTGGGCTGGACGATCTTGACGATCGCCGGCCTAACAGATCGCGTGGCGCACCTGTTGCTGCTCGGCGCCGCAAGCACGGCAGCGGTTACCGCCCCTGCCGGTATCGCTATGGTATCGTCGAACTTCATGGTGAAGGGACATGTGCGGGACCTCTTGTTCTTCGTCGCGTCCGTCGACGCAGTGTTCGGTATCTTCGCCTTGCAGGTCACCTACTCTCTCTACCGCCACGACTCGGTGACCGCGGACGCAGGTCTCCTCGCCCAACTCGGCTTCTTCCTAGCCGTGGCGCTCGGTCTGGGCATTCTTTGCGGCATCATCTTTCTCTGGCTGGTTCGGGTGCGGCCGGCCGCCGAAGAGCTCGTGCTGTACCTCTTGGGCATCTGCGCGTTCGCCGCCGGCGCCGCGTTGCAGTGGGGACTCTCGCCGTTATTCGTCTCGATGGTCATGGGCGCGATGGTCGCCAACATGGGCCGTCGTAGGCAGCGCGTCTCCGCCGTTTTGAGGCGATGGGAGAAGCCCGTCTACGTGACGTTCTTGCTGCTAGCGGGGGCGCTGCTCCAAATCCCGAGCTGGTGGGTACTGCCGCTGGCGATGGCGTACGCGCTGCTGCGCTTCGCGAGCAAGGCGGTCGCAGCCGCAACCATGGTCTCGCTGCTGCCCTTCGACATGGACGTTCCGAAGCGACTCGGGCTGGGCCTCATCCCACAGGGCGGGATTTCGCTCGCCATGGCGGTGTCCGGAGTGCTACTGTACTCGGACCTTCAGATTCGGGGACTCGAAGCCGAGGCGACACTTCTCGCTGTGATCGTGATCGGCGTCATGCTTTCTGAGATTACGGGACCATTCTTGACGATCCGAGTCCTACGCCGCGCTGGCGAAATCTCGCTCCAGGTCGAACAAGCGATCGCAGAGGGGGACACGAGCAAAGCACGCCTAGCAGCGTTCCCGCCTCGGAGCGGTTAGACTAAAAGATGAGACTGCTGCTCGCGCCCATTCCGCTCCAGAGTTCCCTCCCGGCCGGTGACAGCCTCGCGGTCGCCGCCGATATCGCGATGATCGTGGTCGGTGTGGCGATCGTGATCCTGGCGTTCGCCGGCGTGATGCTCGCGCGCAAGATCAATCGCACGTTGGACGGAGTACGTACCGCGGTGGGCCAGAACCTCGGACCCGTGTCAGATCGGGCGCGCGCCATCTCAGACAACGTCGAGTTCATCTCTCATGCGTTGCGCACCGATGTGGAGCGGCTGAACGCCTCGGTGCACGCACTGAGCGACCGACTCCATCAGGCTTCCGGTCGCATGGAGGAGCGCATCGAAGACTTCAACGCGCTTATGGAAGTCGTTCAGGAGGAGGCCGAGGGCATGTTCATCGATACCGCGGCAACCATGCGCGGCCTCCGCGAGGGTGCGGCCGCAATCACGCGTGCCGCCGCGACGCCCGCGGTCGAAAGCGACCAGCGGGACGAGGCCACGCACGAGGCCGATGAGGGAGACGACGTCTTCCTCGAAGCCGAGGCCCCTGAGGAGCCCGACCACCCCGACGGCGACTCGGACGCGGCCGACAAGGCGCGGCAGCTCGCGGCCGAGCGGGAGGCGCTGCCTACACCGGAGGGCTGAGTCTCATCGGCAGTCTCATGGCCGCGCTCCTCGTCGCTCTCGCATGGCTCCTCTTGCTTCCCCACCCGGCAGCCGCCTGGGGTCCCGCCACGCACGTCGCGCTGGGTCAGGTGGTACTCGGTGCTCTCTACCTGGTACCGCCAGCGATCCGGGTGCTGCTCGAGCGCTACCCTCTCGACTTCCTTTACGGCTCGATCGCCGCCGACATCTCCTTCGCGAAGAAATACGTTCCGGAGGGTCGGCATTGCCACAACTGGGCAATCGGCGAGGAGATTCTCGAAGCCGCCGGTACGGACCGGCTGCGGGCGGTCGGCTACGGCTACCTGGCCCACCTCGCGGCCGACACGATCGCGCACAATATCTTCGTGCCGCGTCAACTTTTGCTCACCAGCACGACCAAAACACTCGGTCACGCCTACTGGGAACACAGGATGGACCTGCATGTGGGGGACGAATTCCTCAGGCAGGCCCGAGTGCTGGTCATCGAAAACGACCATTCCGACGCAGACGAGCTCCTCGACGATGTGTTGAGCCGCACGATCTTCAGCTTCAAGGCCAATCGGAAGATCTTCCGAGGGATGATTCGCCTCACGGGCGATGAACGATGGCAGCGAGTCTTCGGGCAGGTAGTCGCCAAGTCGCGCTTCGATCTCCCCAACTCCGTGGTCGATCGCTACTTCGAACTCGCCTTCGAGCAAGTGATCGACTACCTGACCGCCCGGGCCGATTCGGGTGCCGCCCAGCTGGATCCGGTCGGAGAGCTGAATCTCAAGCTGGCCAAGAAGGTGCGCCGGCGGGCGCTATCAGATCACTCGGTGGACCAGCCTGGCGTGCTGACCGAGATGGCTGATGCCTTCTTTCCCTTCCCGGATGGCTCACCCCGTTTTTGGCCAGAGGTCCGCGACCCCGCGTTCAAAGCCGGCGTGAGTGCGCACCAATCAGAGTCGTCCCGGGATCCAGGCGCACTCGGCCAATCATAAGCCGACCCTAGCTGAGCCGTTCCACCAGAAGCTCATTCACGCGTCGCGGGTCAGCCTGGCCCTGAGACCGACGCATGACCTGGCCAACCAGGAATCCCAACACCCTGGTCTCGCCTGATCTGTACCGCGCCACCTCGTCGGGGCTCTCTGCCACCACCGCCTCCACCCACTCGGCGAGGCGACCATCGTCACGCACCTGCAGCAACCCTTTGGCCTCGATGATCTCCATCGCTTCTCCGCCTCCGTCGGCCATGAAGCCCAGCACCTTCTTCGCGGCAGAATCGGAGACCGTACCGTCCTGGACTAGCGCGATCAGCCGGGCAAGTGACTCGGGTCGCACAGGCACGTCGCGCGCGTCATCACCGCGCTCGTTAATGAGCGCTTGAAGCGCGCCCATGACCCAGTTCGATGCGGTCTTGGTATTCGCGCCAGCCCCGACGACCCCTTCGAAGTAATCGGCGGTGGCGGCGGATTGCGTCAGGACCTCGGCGTCGTACGCGGGCAAGGAATAGTCAGCCTCCAGGCGTGCCTTCCGGGCGCGAGGTAGCTCGGGCAACGCGCGCCTGGCGGCTTCGATCTCCGCTGCCGAGACGCTCAATGGCGGCAGGTCCGGCTCGGGGAAGTACCGGTAATCGTGACTCTCTTCTTTGGAACGCATGGACCGTACTTCGCCCCGGTGGTCGTCCCAGAGCAAGCTCTCCTGCTCAATGGTGCCGCCCTGCTCCAGCACGTCGATCTGGCGAGCGATTTCAATGTCGAGCGCGCGTTCGATGCCCGAGAACGAATTGACGTTCTTGATCTCGGTCTTGGTGCCGAGCGTCTCGCTTCCCCGGCGTCGCACCGAGACGTTGGCATCCGCCCGCAGACTGCCCTCTTCCATGTTGCAGTCGCTCACGTCTATGTACTCGAGCGTACGCTTCAGAGTCCCAAGGAAGGCCCGCACGTCAGCGGGAGTGCGCAGGTCGGGTTCCGTAACCACTTCCACGAGAGGTGTACCCGCGCGATTGAGGTCGACCGCGGTTGACCCCGGCACGCGGTCGTGCAACGACTTGCCCGCGTCCTCCTCCATGTGGATGCGACGAATCCGGACAGAGCCCTCCCCTTCCGGTCCATCGAAGTCGACGACACCAGCCGTGGCCAACGGCCGATCGAACTGAGTGATCTGGTACCCCTTGGGAAGATCGGGATAGAAGTAGTTCTTCCGCGACCAGACGCTGCTCTCGTGCACCGTGCAGTCGAGTGCAAGCGCGGTGCGAACCGCTAGCGCGACCGCCTCGGGGTTCGTGGTCGGCAGCGCACCCGGAAGGCCCAGACAGACCGGACACACGTGCTTATTGGGCTCGTCTCCGAAGACCGCGGCGTTGCCGCAAAAGAGCTTCGCGGACGTGCGCAACTGGACGTGGATTTCGATCCCGATAACCGGCTCCCACGTCATGGTGCGCTCCCAGCCAACGAGGCTTCCAGCGCGCCGGCGACCGCGAGCATGGCCGACTCATGCCACCACGGTGCAAGCACTTGCCCGCCTACCGGCAGACCGTCGACCTCGCCTACCGGCACCGACATGGCCGGAATGCCCGCAAGGTTCGCGGTGACCGTGAAGACGTCGGACAAGTACATGGCGAGCGGGTCGTTTGTGTGCTCTCCAAGCGCAAACGCCGGCGTCGGCGTCGTCGGAGTGAAGAGCACATCCACCTGTTCGAACACGCCGGCAAAGTCCTGAGCGACGAGCGACCGAGCCCGCTGTGCGGTGCCATAGTATTCGTCGTAATAGCCCGACGAGAGGGCATACGTCCCTAACATGATGCGTCGCTTCACTTCGTCGCCGAACACAGCGCGAGTCCTTTCGTACATCGACGCGATGTCCGGCCCGCTCTGGCGAACACCAAAACGAACGCCGTCGAATCGCGCGAGGTTGCTGGAGGCTTCAGCAGGAGCGAGCACGTAGTACGACGGAATCGCAAAAGAGGTGCTGGGCAGAGAGACGTCCTGGAGTCGCGCGCCTGCGCCCACCAGGCGAGCTAGCGCTTTGTCGATCAACTCCTTTATCGCGGGGTCGAGAGCCTCCGGGAAATACTCCGCCGGGACGCCAACCACCATGCCCTCGACTCCCCTTCCCACGTCACTGGTGAAGTCCGGCACCGGGGTGTCGGCGCTGGTCGCGTCGCGGGGGTCGTGGCCGGCGATCACGCCGAGCAGGGTGGCGGCGTCGGAGACGGTCCGGCCGAGCGTGCCGACCTGATCGAGCGATGACGCAAAAGCCACAAGGCCGTAACGGCTCACGCGCCCGTACGTCGGCTTGATGCCCACGACCCCACAGAACGACGCGGGTTGGCGGACCGATCCACCGGTGTCCGAGCCCAGCGCCATCGTGGTGTAACCAGCCGCGACAGCGGCAGCCGAGCCACCAGAGCTCCCCCCCGGCACGCGGGACCGATCGTGCGGATTGAGCGTCGGACCGAAGCCCGAGTTCTCCGTGGACGATCCCATTCCGAATTCGTCGAGGTTGGTTTTCCCAATCACGACAGCGCCCGCATCTCGCAGCCTGCGCACCACCGTAGCCTCGTAGGGAGCCTGGTAGCCTTCGAGAAGTCGCGACCCACACGTGGTCGGCAGTCCGGCCGTGGACAGGTTGTCCTTGACCGCGACCGGAACCCCGGCCAGCCGCCCAACGGCGCGCACATCGAGATCGCCTGGGGTGGCGAGCGCCAGGAACGCATTGAGGCCCTCTGGACCGTCCTCCATCTGGGTGATGCGATCGAGCGCGGCCCTGGCGTCGCTCACTCCGGCTCCTCCCGGTGCACACCCGGCGGCGGCGGCACCACGAAGAAGTTCTCCCGCCAATCGGGCGCGAAGGAACCGAGTGGTCGAGTGAGGGCATCGGGCTCCTCGACTGACGCGGCTCGGGTCGCTGGCAGCGGGGAGCGGATCTGCGGCGTGAGATCCGACGTCTCGGCCAGGTCGAGAGAAGTCAGTTGATCGACGTGCCCGAGAATTCCGTTGAGCTCCGATGTGAGCCGCTCCAGCTCTTCCTCTGCGAGCTCCAGCCGGGCCAACGCGGCAATCTTCACAACGTCCGCGTGGGTGACGCTCACGGCCAGCCCTTCTCGAGAGACGCGTAGCGTACCAGCAGCTTCTTCTGTCCGATGTCGTCGAAGTCGATTGTGACCTTGAGATCTCGCCCGAAACCCGTGATCTCAACCACTGCACCGGACCCGAACGTCTGATGCACAACACGTTCGCCCTTCACGAAGCGCGGCAAGTCCTGGTTCATGGCCTCGTCCAGGTCGGGCTCGAACGTAGTGTCGAACGACTTGCGGCCCTCGGACCGCGGCCGGCCTCTATGGGGCGTGGAGTGCTGGAGTCGCGTCAGGCGCTCGCTGCGTCGGCGGTCGAGCAGCTCATCCGGCACGGCGTCCACGAAAGTCGAGAGGGTACCGTATGTGAAATCGCCGGCGCGCCTGCGCTGCCGCGCCCACGACAGCGACAACTTGTCCTCCGCGCGCGTGATTCCGACGTAGAAGAGACGTCTCTCCTCCTCGATGGCATCGGCCTCGTCGTAGGCTCGGCTGAGCGGAAAGAGGCCTTCCTCGAGCCCCGCGATGAACACCACGGGAAACTCCAGGCCTTTTGCGTTGTGCAGGGTCATGAGCGTCGCAGTCGCCGCGTCGGGGTCGAGACGATCCACATCCGCTACCAGCGCCACTTGCTGCAAGAACAAGTCGAGCTCAGTGAAGGTGTCGAGCTCGCCCTCGTCCATCCCCTTCATGAGCATGCCGTCGAAGTCGAGCGCTCCCGCAATGAGCTCCGCGACGTTTCGAGCTCGATCCTCTCCGTCGGGTCCTTCGTCATAGAGATGGCGCACGAGGTCGAGGTCCTCGACCAGCTTCTCCAAGAGTTCTCCGATCGTCGCTTGCGTGGCGCGTAGGCTGAAGCGCTGAATGAGGTCCGCGAAGCGCATGAGTCCGTTAGCGCCCGCTGCCCTGACGTCGGGAATCTCGTCCGCGCGAGCCGATGCCTCGAGCAGGGTCAGCCCCTGCTCCGCGGCCCAGCGCGCCATGTGCTCCTGTGTCGTCAACCCGACAGCCCGGCGCGGGTAGTTCACGACCCGGCCAAAGGCTACAGCGTCCTTCGGGTTCGAGATCAGCCGCAAATAGGCAAGTACGTCCTGGATTTCACGGCGCTCGTAGAAACGCACACCGCCCACTACCTGATAAGGCACACCCTCTCGACGGAACGCGTCTTCGAGCGCTCGGGCTTGCGCGTTGGTGCGGTACAGCACGGCGCAGCCGTTGTATGAGAGACCGGGCGTTTCACGGATACGTGTCTCGATCTCCCCGACGATCCAACGGGCCTCGTCGCTTTCGTCGAAGGTTTCGACGAGCGTGATTTTCTCCCCACCAGTGCGGTCCGTTCGCAGCGTTTTGTCGGGACGGTTCACGTTCTCGACGATGACCGCGTTGGCCGCATCGAGAATACGCTCGCTGGAGCGGTAGTTGACCTCCAGCGCTACCACGAGTGCGCCGGGGAACGCAACTTCGAAGTCCAGAATGTTCCTGATGTCCGCGCCACGCCAGGCGTAGATGGACTGGTCCGGGTCGCCCACGACCATGAGGTTCTCGTGACCCTGGGCGAGCAGTTCCACGAAACGGAACTGCGCCCGGTTCGTGTCCTGATACTCATCCACGAGGATGAAGGAAAAGCGCTCGCGGTAGCGGTCCAGCAAGTCCGGATAGTCCTCGAAGAGCTGCACAGGCTTCATGAGCAGGTCGTCGAAATCGAACGCGTTCTGGTCCTTGAGGGCCCTCTGATACTCCGTGAAAACGCTTCCCACGTTACGCAGGAACAGATCGAAGGAACCCTCCGTGTCCTTTGCGAACGTATCGCCGTCGACGAGCTGGTTCTTGGCGTTGCTGATCTCGGCGCGTATCGCCTTGGGGCTCCACCGCTTGGGGTCGAGCCCTATCGAGTCCTGAACGTTCTTCACGAGGCGAAGCGACTGGTCCGAATCGAAGATGCTGAAAGAACGTTCCCAGCCCAGCCGATCCGCGTGGCGGCGGAGCAGGCGCGCGCCGACCGAATGAAATGTTCCCACCCACATGCCCGAGGGCTCCGCGCCGAGCAGCCGCGTGATCCTGTCTCGCATCTCGCCGGCGGCTTTGTTGGTGAACGTTACCGCCAAGATCCGGTCCGGAGGCACGCCGTGCTCGCTTATCAAGTGGCTGACACGGGCCGTCAGAACCCGCGTCTTCCCCGAGCCGGCACCAGCCAGCACGAGCAACGGACCCTCGAAGTGTGACGCAGCCTCTAGCTGCTCTGGATTGAGTCCCGCGAGATATTCCGGCACCTGCAGATCAGGCATCGGCCGCCGGCAGTCGTATCTGGAACGTGGTACCCTCGAAGCCTTCGAGCAGCTCGATACGGCCCTTGTGCACACCCTCGACGATGCGACGGGAGAGCGCGAGCCCGACCCCCCACCCACTCGACTTGGTGGTCACGCCTGGCTCGAAGAGTTTGTCCCGGATCTCGGGATCGACGCCGGGACCGGTATCGCGGATGCGCAGCGAGATCCATTTGCCGCCGATTTCCCGGGCATAGATCGTGATCTTTCCACCGCGCCCCGCGAGGGCGTCGAGCGCGTTCTTCACGACGTTCTCCAGCGCCCAGATGAGCAAGACTTCGTTGCCCTGCACTCTGGGCAGTCCCGGGGGGATGTCCACGACCAACTCGACGCTCTTCCGGCTCAGCTTTGGGATCCGGGACGCGAGGTACTGTTCCAGGTCGCTGACCACCTGGCGGACCGAAAGGGATTCCAGCTCGGGCTCGGTTCCGATGAGCTCGAAGCGATGACTGATTCCCTCGAGCCGCTGAAGGTCCTCGCCGATCGAGCCGGCGATCTCGCGGTCGCGAAGTCCGCCGGGGCGCTCGTCGACCGGAAGACTGAGCACTTCGAGCCATCCCGCCAACGAAGAGAGCGGCGTGCCCAGCTGGTGCGCGAGTTCGCGCGCCATCGATGTCCAGGCTTTCTCACTCTCCGCGCGCCGTTGGGAACGGATGACGACGAACCCGATCAACGCCGTGAGCAGCATTCCGCCGGCTTGGAACCACGGGATCCGGCGCAGTGACTCGAATTCAGGCGTACTCCCGAAATGGATTTGTTGGACGTTGGGGTCTCCGACCGGTGGATGGGCCGCGTCCAGGCTCCGGGTGTATGCGAGTATCTCCCTCTGACCCTCGGGCGAATCGAGGTCGACCTCGAAGTCCAGGTTCTCGAAGGCCGTCGCCAAGCCTCCTGGACCTGTAATCACCAGCGGCACCCCGGACTCGATGATGATGCCCTGCAGATTGAACATCGCCGTTATTGCCGCGGACTGATCCATCGTCGCAAGGCCGGCCTGCACCTCGTGGTAGATCTCACTCAGCCGCTCGGCGTTGTCCTCGAGCGCCCGGACGATCGACTCCGTGTAGACCAGGTACCAGCCGAGCAGCACGAGAAACATCGTAGCCAGCGCGACGGGCCACTTGATCTTCAGCACGCGACGCAGAACTCCATGCCGATCACCCTTCTAGGTCGACGGCGTGAGCCGGTCCAAGCCCACGTAGGGATGCAGCACTGGAGGTAGCACGACGCTGCCATCGGCCTGCTGGTACGTCTCAAGCAGCGCAGCCATCACTCGAGGAAGTGCCAGCGCGGAGCCATTCAGCGTGTGCACGAACTCCGGCTTCTCTGCCTGCGAACGCCGGAAGCGGATGTTGGCCCGGCGCGCCTGGTAGTCCGTAAACGTGGTGCAGCTCGAAACCTCGAGCCACTTGTCCACCCCCGGTGCCCACACCTCGAGGTCGTAGGTGAGCGCGCCGCTCTGCCCCAAGTCACCTGTGGCGAGCAAGAGGCGCCGATAGTGCAGACCGAGTCGCTCGAGCAAGACCTCCGCTTCCCGTGTCAGCTCC
>CEWR01052621.1_pt1 | contig 12052 bp, 10 predicted proteins | sample 356321 | NCBI WGS metagenome assembly CEWR01 (sample SAMEA2621551, study PRJEB7988) | marine metagenome | biome: marine biome (ENVO:00000447); feature: mesopelagic zone (ENVO:00000213); material: "saline water (ENVO:00002010), including plankton (ENVO:xxxxxxxx)" | depth 790 m
TACACAACTGTAATCAAATTCAATTCCTTGTCCAATTCTATTTGGACCAGAACCTAGTACAACTATTGATTTTTTATCTGTTCTCACCGATTCATTTTCCTCTTCAAATGTAGAGTAATAATAAGGTGTTTCTGCAGGAAATTCTGCAGCACAAGTATCAACTTGCTTAAACACTCTGTGAATTCCCATTTCATCACGCTTGGTATAAACCTCGCTTTCTAAACATTTTAATAAATGTGCAACTTGTCTATCTGCTAAACCTTTTTGTTTAGCTTCTTTCATTAAGTCTTTAGGAAGTGTATCAACAGTAAATTCCTCAATCTTTCTTTCTAACTTAACTGAGTTTTCAATTTGTCTTAAAAACCAGTGATCAATCTTCGTTTTATCGTGTATCTTTCTAAATGGGATACCTAATTTAATGGCATCGTACACATGAAATAATCTATCCCAACTTGGATTCTCTAAACTGTGTATAATCTCATCTTGGTCTGTTAATTCTTTTCCATCTGCACCTAAACCATTTCTGTTTATTTCTAAACTTTGACATGCTTTTTGTAATGCTTCTTGAAAACATCTACCAATCCCCATTGTTTCTCCAACAGATTTCATAGAGAAACCTAATCTCCTTTCTGCTCCTTTAAACTTATCGAAATTGAAACGAGGAACTTTTACAATTACATAATCTAATGTTGGCTCAAATAAAGCTGAAGTATTTCCTGTAATCGGATTTTTCAATTCATCTAACGTAAATCCTAATGCTAATTTAGCCGATATCTTAGCAATTGGGTAACCTGTTGCTTTAGAAGCTAAAGCAGATGATCTAGAAACCCTTGGATTAATTTCAATAGCTATTATTTCTTCTCTTTCATCATTACTTACTGAAAACTGAACGTTACAACCTCCAGAGAAGTTTCCAATTGATCGAATCATCTTAATAGATAAATCTCTCATTTTTTGGAATGTTGTATCCGATAAAGTCATTGCTGGAGCAACTGTAATAGAATCTCCAGTATGAATTCCCATAGGATCAAAATTTTCTATAGAACAAATAATAATAACATTATCATTTGCATCTCTTAGTAATTCTAACTCATATTCTTTCCAACCAATAACGGCTTTATCAATCATCACCTGATGTATTGGTGAAGATTTTAATCCAAGATGTAAAGCCTCTTCATATTTTTCTGGATCGTAAATTACAGCACCACCAGTACCTCCTAAGGTAAATGATGGACGAATAACTAAAGGAAAACCAATTTCTTGAGCCACCTCTTTTCCTTCTAAATAAGATTTAGCAGCTTTTGATGGTGCCATCCCTACGCCTATCTCTTCCATTTTTTGACGGAACAGCTCTCTATCTTCTGTAATTTCTATAGCCTTGGTATCTACACCAATCATTCTAACATTATGATCCTTCCAGATACTCATTTCCTCACATTCTATAGAAAGGTTTAGTGCTGTTTGCCCTCCCATTGATGGCAGTACAGCATCGATATCTGGATGATCTTCTAAAATCTTAACAATTGAAGCAGGCTCAAGCGGTAATAGGTAAACGTTATCCGCAGTAACTTCATCCGTCATAATTGTTGCCGGATTAGAGTTTATCAAAGAAACGACAACTCCTTCCTCCCTTAAAGATCGAGAAGCTTGAGATCCTGAATAATCAAATTCACAAGCTTGTCCAATTACAATTGGTCCACTACCTATAATTAATACGTGCTTAATACTACTATCTCTTGGCATAAAATAATGTTTTTATTGTCTTTTAAGTCGTCACAAAATTAGTTCAAAATCACCTATAATTCTAAGGTAACTTTTCAACATTTTTTAAAAAATTGTTCAAAAAAAAGGGAAGCAATAATTGCTTCCCTTTTCTAAATAATGCTGAAATTATTTTTTATGTCTTGGTTCATCAGAAACTGTTAGTTTCTTTCGTCCTTTAGCTCTTCTTTTAGAAATAACTTTTCTACCGTTAGCAGATTCCATTCTACTTCTAAATCCGTGCTTGTTTTTTCTTTTTCTATTTGATGGTTGAAATGTTCTTTTCATCGATTCTAATTTTTATCCTTTTAATTCGGATTACAAAAGTAGGCTTTTTTAATTGAGATACAACTATTATTAAAAATAATTTTAATTGTAAAAGAACATTCTTTCCTAACTTCGAATACTTGGTTTAAAAGTTATACCTAATCTTACACTAATGCGTTTTTTTATCATCATATTAATTCTGCTTTGTCATATTAGCAAGGCACAAAAAAAGAATGACTTAGGCATATTCATATATGCAGGAGGCGGAATTGATTACTATACTGGAGATCTTAAAGACAATATGTTGCCAGACCCTAATTTTATATGCCCTTTTTGGACTGTTGGATTAGACTTTCAAATTAATAATATATTTAATATTGGCTTCGGATACTTAAAAGGAGATGTTTTAGGGGCAGATAGATTAGGAATTAAAAATCCAAAACGAAATTTTAAATTTAAATCTTACATAAAAGACTATCATATACTTGCTAAACTAAATTTATTTAACTTCAAAGGAAAATCTCGCTTTACTCCCGGAATATTATTTGGCATAGGCTTATTTAAGTTTGAGCCTCAAATATTTGCAAACGGAGTATGGAATGATGCTCAAACACTAGGAACAGAAGGTCAAAACTTAGGAGGTAACAATCCTACCCCATATAGCTTACAAAGTTATAATTCAAAAATTGGACTAGAACTCACCTATCAAATAAACTGTAAATGGTATTTGGATGTTTATGCTTTTTACAATAAAACATATACTGATTATTTAGATGATGTAAGTGGCACTTACCCTGACTACAATCAACTTATAGCATCTGAAAATGGGGCTACGGTTGCTAATTACACTTATACTTATTATAATGAATACATTCCTACTGCTGGAACCCCCAGAGGAAATCCCACTCTTAATGATGGTTATGTTAATATAGGCATAAACCTTAATTATAAACTATGGGGCAAGTGTCAAGGTGAGAATGGAATATCAAAAAAAAGAAATAGTTCATGTGCAGCATACCGACAAAAAAAAAGGTACAATACACACAAGTATCGCAAACATAGAAAACGTGCTACTCGTTTTTAATTATTAGTAAAACTCACCGTTTAAAACTGTTAACTTAAGAAGTATCATGTTTTAAAGAATTAATGGTTAAGAAGTCTAAAAAGAGACCATAATTCATACCGTTCCTATTTATATATTAGCAAAATGAATTTATCTGATAAAGTTGTTTGGATTACTGGAGCCTCCTCTGGTATTGGTGAGGCAATTGCCTACAAATTGGCAAAAGAAGGGTGTAAATTAATTATCTCTGCTAGAAGAGTTGATGAGCTTAACCGTGTTAAATCGAATCTAAATATAAATGAAGAAAATATTTTAATCCTTCCAATTGATTTAGAAGAACACAATAATGCAAATAAGTGGACTCAAAAGGTAGTCGATAAATTTAATAGAATAGACATTCTTATTAATAATGGAGGAATTAGTCAAGAAAGCTTTGCTTTAAACACTACTTCTGAGGTGGAGCAAAAAATAATGGACATTAATTACTTTGGAAATATTGCTTTATCAAAAGCAGTTGTACCAATAATGAAAAAACAAAAGAGTGGTAAAATTGCCGTTATTACTAGTATAATTGGCAAATTTGGATTGCCAAGATTGAGCACTTATGCAGCTTCTAAACATGCTCTCTATGGATTTTACGATTCATTTCGGTTAGAAATTAAAGAAGATGGAATCTCTGTTTTATTAGTTTGTCCAGGTTTTATTAATACCAATGTAACTTTAAACGCAATAACTGGTGACGGAAGTACTTTTAAAAAGAATAGTCCGGCACAAGAAAATGGAATGAAAACAGATGTTTTGGCTAATATTTTTGTGAAAGCGATAAAATCTAATCGCAATCACAAATATATTGGAGGTAAGGAATTACTATCTATTCCTTTCAAAATATTTTTACCAAGTCTGTTTTACAACATTATGTTAAAAATGAGTAAAAATAAAAAGTAAACTTAATTTGAAGCAATTATTTAAAATATCGGCTATACTAGTTCTTATAACTATTGTTGTTTCTTGTAAAAGCACAAAAGTAGTAGAACAAATTATTGTAAATATCCCTAAAGAAATTGAAGAACCAAAGGCAGAACCATCTAATGAAACCATTGCAAACTTTTTATCAGAATATCTTAATCTTAAATATAAAGATAGATCTTTTGAGAAATACATGTATGTTTCAGTAAAACACCAACGTTTATATCTAATAAAAAATGATTCTACTATTAAAAAATATTCTATTTCAACTTCAAAAAAAGGAATAGGAAGTAAAGCCAACAGTTATAAAACGCCTCCTGGTTTACATACAATTAAAAGAAAGATTGGTAAAGATGTTCCTTTAGGAGGAATAATGATTTCTCGTGTTTATGACGGTAAAATTGCAAAAATATTAACAGAAAAAGTAAATGCTGATAGAGATTATGTGACTACGCGTATAATGTGGCTGCAGGGAGAAGAACCCGGAATTAACAAAGGTAGAAACATGGACTCTTACAATAGATACATTTATATACATGGAACACCTGAAGAGGGATATCTAGGCAATCCCGCCTCTCATGGTTGTATAAGAATGAAAAATACAGAAGTAATAGAATTATTTGATCTAGTAGAAGAAGGTACTCCCCTTTTAATTTTAAAATACTGAATGAGTGATGAGTGATGAGTGATGAGTAAAAAACAAATCAATATCCAATAAAAAAAACTATCCTATTAAGCTTATCAACTAACTTCTAATTGTTTAAATATTATAGATTTTATGAACTTTCCACTTTTAAACTTTCTAAACTCGTCAACTTTATCCTACCTTTATTGCTTTAGAATTTGAGAATGGATTTAATGGGAATTTTACTTTTAGTTATAGGTATAGCAGTCGGTTTTGGACTAGGCTGGCTCTTCAAAAGGAATAATTCTGAGCCTACTGAAAACAACAATTACGAACTTGAAGAGCTAAACAAAAAAATAAACGAACTTTCCTTAGAAAAAGGGGAATTAACTGGTAAAATAGATACTTCTAGAGATGTTTTTAGAGATCAAAAAGAAACACTTAACAAGCTATCTGAGCAAAAAAATGAATTACTTTCAGAAAACGCCCAACTTAAAGAAGCTTGCCAGAACATTACAAACAAATTAGCAGATCAAAAAAATGAGGTTGAACAATTACAAAAAAAATTCACATTAGAATTTGAAAACATTGCCAATAAATTATTAAAACAGAATACTACCGACTTTGCTGAAGCGAATCAGAGAAGATTAAGCGAAATTCTAAATCCATTAAGAGAAAACATCAAAACGTTTGAGCAAAAGGTGGAAGAAAAATATGTTAAGGAAGTAAAAGAACGTTCAGCTTTAATGACAGAAGTTAAAACGCTATCTGAATTGAACCAGCAAATGCGACAGGATGCCCAAAGTTTAACAAAAGCATTAAAAGGAGATTCTAAAACTCAAGGTAATTGGGGTGAATTGATCCTAGAGAAAATATTAGAAAATTCTGGACTAATTAAAGGCGAAGAATACAAGACTGAAGATTATTATACCAACCAAACTGGTGGAGGAAGTAGATTAGATGTTATTATAAACTTACCCGATAATAAACAAATAATTATCGATTCTAAAGTGTCTATCACAGCATATACTAACTACATTGACACAGAGGACGAAAATGAAAAATCAATTCAAATTAAAGCTCATTTAGCTTCTGTTAAAAGTCATATTGATATTTTATCAAAGAAAGATTACAGTCAAATACCTGGTTTAAATACACCCGATTTTGTATTAATGTTTATGCCTTCTGAACCCTCTTTTAGTTTTACCTTACAAAATGATAACAGCATTTACAATTATGCTTGGGATAGGAAAATAGTAATTGTTAGTCCGACTACTTTATTGGCAACATTAAAAACGGTATCATCTGTTTGGAAACAAGAAAGGCAAACTAAAAATGCCTTAGAAATTGCTCGTCAAAGTGGTGCACTTTATGATAAATTTGTTGGTTTTTTATCTGATTTAGAAAAAATAGATAAAGGTTTGAAAACATCACAAGATGCTTATAACGGAGCTATAAATAAATTAAAAGTTGGTTCTGGAAACTTAATAGGTAGAGCTGAAAAAATACGCTCTTTAGGTGCGAAAACATCTAAACAGATAGACACTAAATATTTAGAAGAAAATAACAATCAAATTGAAAAATAAATTAATTATCATATTATTGTTTGTTGCAGTTCTTTTTGGCTGTAAATCTTCAAAAAATTCTGGAGGTAATAAAAATGTAGCTGGAATTTATATGCCAGGTTTAAACCTTATAAATCCTGCATATATAGTATTTCATAAAAAAGATACTTTAAGTGAACTCCATTTTAGGTTAAATTCAGCCAACCTTCTGTACACAAAAAAAAGAACAGACACCGTTTTTAGTGCCAACCTACTTATTCATTATGATTTAACAGACTTAACCACAGAAGAATTAGCAGATAGTGCTTCGATATTTTTTACTGATGTTGGAAATAATAAACAAAAGAAATTTTTAGACGGAGTAATAAATTTAAAAACTTTATCAAATAAAAATTATGATTTAGTAATTACTATTACAGATTTAACCCGTGATCACTACATTAGAAAAAGATTAACTGTTAATCGGTTGGATATCTATAACCCTCAAAACTTTCTGATTTTAGACTCTAACAAAAAGGTAGTTTTTAAAAACAATTTTAACAATAACGATAAGGTATTCATTAAAAAAAATGAAAATAATCCAGCTAATTCTATTACATTAAAATATTATTCTACTGATTTACCAATTGCTAAACCACCTTTTAGTACAAATGCAGAAGAAACAAATGTTACTTTTAAACCAAAACTAACTTCTCAATTGGAATTTGATTCCACTAAAACACTTACCTATATTATTAAGGAGAAAGGGCTATACCATTTACAAGCTTCTGGAAGTGTTAATTCAGGACCTACACTTTTCAGTTTTCAAGAACATTATCCGAAAGTACAAAGCCCCGAAAATATGATTGGACCAATGCGCTATATCTCAACAAAAAAAGAATATGCAGCATTAACTGAAGCTGAAAATAAAAAACTAGCTGTAGATAAACATTGGCTAAATGTTGCCGGAAGTAATGATAGAGCACGAATATTAATTAGAGAATATTACTCTCGTGTAGAAAGATCGAATAATTATTTTACTTCCTATTTAGAAGGCTGGAAAACTGACAGAGGAATTATCTACATCATTTACGGAACTCCAAATGTAGTTTACAAACACAAAGACTACGAAAATTGGATTTACGGTGAAGAAAACAACATGATGTCTATCAATTTTGTTTTTCATAAAGTATCCAACCCAGTTAGCGATAACGACTTTAGTTTAGCCCGATCGCCCATATTTAAAAGCAGCTGGTTTAGAGCTGTTGATAGCTGGAGAAATGGAAGGGTTTATTAAAAATCGAATTGAATTACTGATTTTCAACTAAACACATAATGCGAATAACGTGCATGTTCACTTTATTCTGTTGTTGGCTGTAATAAACAAAAATTATTTAGCTATTGAAACTACTCTAACAAAAGGCTGTCATTAAGAGAAAATTCTTAATTGATTAAAAGCATCAAGCTAACTACTGGTGCTTTTTTATTTACTTTTATCATAAGTCAACAATATAATACTTTATGCAGGTGATTTAAGTTGTAAGAGCCAAGTCTCCCTATACATGTTTGATAGCTTCAATAATTTAACATTAATAGGTTCTGGAATGGGTGGAGGAATAGAAGATAATATTATTATTACTGAGGTCTATCAATATTCTATTTATCATAACTTAGCTGCAATAAATGGAACAAACGAAAATTCATTAGGAGAATTATATGATTTTAACGTTGTTCTAAAAAATGAATCAAACACTAGTGACTTAATCTATATTTACCCCAACCCAACAACAGATAAAGTTTCAATTAATTTAGGAAATCACCAACATAATTCTATCATTACGGTAATGAATAATTTAGGGCAAACAGTTTCAATAGAACAATTTGAGCCAGCATCAATAGTAACTTTAAATATTAATTACCCTAAAGGATTATATTTCTTAAAAATAGATTTTGAAAATGGAGAATCAAAAACAATGAAGGTTCTGAAAAAATAATTTAACTTTTATTAAAAATAAGACACAAAAAAAGTCCTTTCAGATGTAAGGACTTTTTTTGAATCTTATTTCAGAATCTATTTAAACTCTATAAATCCAATTGTGGGTATCTTCAACTTTACCACGCTTAAGATCTTGTATAATTTGTCCTATTTCATTAGATAAAGTTCTACTATCTAAAGATGGTAATTCTAATCTTTCATCATTATAGGTAATAGAAGAAATTTGAGCCAGTGTTGCAGCTGTTCCTGTACCAAAAGCATCTTTTAATGTTCCATCTTTAATAGCTTCAACAACCTCAGCAATAGAAACTTTACGTTCTTCAACTACTACTCCAAGCTCTTTTGCCAATGTTAAAACACTATCTCTAGTAATACCTGCTAGCGTTGTTTTTAAGTCTGTAAATGGAGTAATTAATTTATCTCCAATATGGAACATAATATTCATTGTTCCAGACTCTTCAATATACTTATGTTCTTTAGCATCTGTCCAAATCAACTGACGGAAACCTTGTGCTTCTCCTAATTTTGCAGGATACAACGCTGCAGCATAATTTCCTGCAGCTTTTGCAAAACCTACTCCACCTTCAGCAGCTCTAGTATATTCAGTTTCAATTTTAACATGAATTTCATCCTCATAATATCCTCCAACTGGAGCGGTAAAAATCATAAACTTATATTCATCAGCAGGACGAACTCCTAAAAGTTCTTCACTAGCAAATAAATAGGGTCTAATATACAATGAGCATCCATCTATAGCTGGAACCCAATCAGAATCAATCTTAATTAACTCTTTAACTGCTTCCATAAATAATTCTTGTGGAATTTCTGGCATACATAGCCTGGCAGCAGATTTATTAATTCTTTTGGCATTCTCTTCAGGTCTAAAAAGGAAAACTTCTCCATCCTCATTTTTATAAGCCTTCATCCCTTCAAAAACAGACTGACCGTAATGTATCGCAGCACAGGCAGGACTTAAAGATATTGGAGCATAAGGTACAATTTTAAAATTTTTCCATTCTCCACCTTTATAATCTGCAATAAACATATGATCTGAAAATTGCTTTCCAAATTGGATATTATTAAAATCTACTTGCGGTAATTTTGATTCTTTTACTCTATCTATTTCAATGTTACTTACTACATCCATTGACTTTCCCTCTTCTTTTATCATTTCTTAAAATTAGCAATTATAATCGTTTTATTTGATGCAAATACTGGCCCTAATCAATAATATTTTAACAAAATGGCAGCTAATCAAAAGTAAGTTTGTCATTTACATATTCTAAGGCAATTTTTAATTGCTCTTTAGGTGTAATTTCAGAATTATCTATGACAATAGCATCTTCTGCTTTAACAAGAGGGTTTTCACTTCTACTCGTGTCATCATTATCTCTATTAGTAATATTCTCTAATACTTCATTAAAAGTAATCACATCTCCTTTAGCTTGTAACTCGTCAAATCTACGTTGTGCTCTAATTTTATGATCAGCCGTCATAAATATTTTTAACTCAGCATCTGGAAAAACAACAGAACCAATATCTCTTCCATCCATCACCAAACCTTTAGACTTTCCGAGTTCTCTCTGAATATCAACCAACTTAGCTCTTACCTCTTTAACTTGAGCAACTTTACTTACTTGATTTGATACTTCTATACCTCTAATTTCTTTTTCAATATTTTTCCCATCCAAGTAAGTTTCTGATGCATTTGATTCTGAATTGTAGGAAAATGAAACCTGAATTTTTGAAAGAGAATCAATTAACGCTTGTTTATCAAAATGAGCGTTTGATATAATTTTATTCTGAAGTGCATAAAGCGCAATTGAACGATACATTGCTCCAGTATCAATATAAATATAACCTTTTTCTCTGGCTATTTGTTTTGCTAAAGTGCTTTTACCACAAGAAGAATATCCATCAATAGCTACAATAATTTTGTTCATGTCTATATTTTACTAACTGCTTACTCTAGTTATTTTACTTTAAAGTTTGCTAAGTTATTCGCTAAGAAAACAAAGTTTTACCCTTGCTCTTTTTTCTTTTCTCCCTTTTCCTTAATCTTCTTAGTTTTTATTTTTTTCTGCTTAGGAGGTCTCGGAGCTGCTCCTTTTCTATAATACTCAGATAAATTTGTTGAAACAGTAAAGTGGTTTGATGGTCCGGCTAAATGATATTTAGCACTTCCATAACTAATATGAAATTTCTTAATTCTAAACCCTAATCCCCAACTAAAACCAATTAATCCAGGTTTTGTGTCAAGAGCCAATTCAGCTCTTCTTTTGTAATTAAAGCCAACCCTTATCATAAAACTCTTTGATGGAACAAACTCACCACCAAATACAAGATGTCTAAATCCTTCATTGAGAATACTCGTTCTATTTCTTTCGGACTTATTTTCATCAGATAATGTTGTACTATTATTTGTTGCAACTAAAGAATCATTATAAGCCAAGTTCCAATTTTGTAATTGTATAGCATCTATCGATAATCTAAAAGGAACATGTTTAAACCTTTTAGAAATTCCCGCTTGTATCTCAAAAGGAATTGGCTCTTTTTCTCCACCTTCCACATAAGGACTCAATTGAGCGCCAACATTTTTAAATAGTAATGAGGCCGTAAAGCCTTTTTGTTTGTTGTAATAAGTTCCTGAAAAATCAAAAGCTAATCCTGCAGAATTATAAATATACAACTTAGAATAAATTGGTTTTAAATTAGCTCCAACAGAAAAAGATGAGTCAATTTTTTTTCCCCAACCTAAAACAAAGGCATACTCTGCCGCTGTAAAATTACCGAGTTCATTTCCTCCTTCATCGGTCTCTAAAAAAGTTCCATAATCCAAGTACTTAATTCCAGCAGAAAATGTTCCTGCCTTTTTAAAATCTTTAACATAAGAAAAGAAACCATGATTTATATCTGCAAAATAATTGAGATAAGAGAATGTTAACATTCCATTCATCTCTTTATTTAATAAAGATGGGTTACCCAAAGCTATAGTAGGATCATTATCATTAACTGCAATTACACTCCCTCCCAAACTTGCTACACGCGCAGAAATAGGGATATTAAGAAACTCATAAGTATTTGACCCTCCAATTTGAGCGTTACTTACAAATGATATCAACAATAAAAAAACGGCAATTAACTTCTTCATCAGTACTTTTTGCAATTCTATGCTAAAGTACGTTCTAAAAGATAAAATATTGTTCAGTTGTAGTTTCAAAAGTTAAATCTAAATTTTCTTTTAATAAATAGCAGGGTACTGTTCTGCGTCAGCTTCATTCATCATTGAATAAACAGCATCAAAAATATCATCCGTATTCGGTTTAGAAAAATAATCTCCATCAGTACCATAAGCTGGACGATGTGCCTTAGATGCTAAAGTAACTGGTTCAGAATCTAGCTGATAATATCCTTTTTGTTCTACCAATATTTGATCTAAAATATAAGCTGAAGCCCCACCAGGAACATCTTCATCAACAACTAATAATCGATTAGTCGTTTCTAATGATTCTGCTATCATATGATTTATATCAAATGGTAATAAGGTTTTAACATCAATTAACTCAGCAGAAATACCAACTTCTAATAATTGCTGAACAGCTTGTTCTGCAATATTACAAGTAGAACCATAAGAAACTATAGTGATATCAGTTCCACTAGTTACAACCTCAGGAATACCTAATGGAGTAGTAAACTCTCCTAAATTAGAGGGCATATTTTCTTTTGTTCTATATCCATTTAATGGTTCTATAACTAAAGCAGGATCATCTCCTTTTAATAATGTATTATAAAATCCAGCTGCATCAGTTAAGTTTCTTGGAACACAAACA
>CEWR01118240.1_pt1 | contig 12050 bp, 13 predicted proteins | sample 356321 | NCBI WGS metagenome assembly CEWR01 (sample SAMEA2621551, study PRJEB7988) | marine metagenome | biome: marine biome (ENVO:00000447); feature: mesopelagic zone (ENVO:00000213); material: "saline water (ENVO:00002010), including plankton (ENVO:xxxxxxxx)" | depth 790 m
ACTTACTTACTTACTTACTTACTTACTTACTTACTTACTTACTTCTAGTTTACGATCCTTCCACATTAAAAGTCCACCATCCATATCGTAAATTTTAGTAAAACCCATTTCTTTTAATCTTAAAGCAGCCTGCCTACTACCCAATCCCTGATTACAATACACATAAACAGGTTTGTTTTTATCTAAGGTTTTAACTTTTTCTTTAAAATCATCACTAGTCACACAAATGTTTTGAGCTCCTTTTAAATGACTTTTTTTATACTCTTTTGGAGTTCTCACGTCTACCAACTGGACTGTATCCTCGCCATAAACAGCATCGTAAACTTGTTGTGGCGATATCAATTCTATTTCACCCTTGTTAGCTACATCTTTAGAGTAGTCTTTACAGGATTGAAATGCAAGTAATAAAACAAGTGCGCCTAGTAATAGAATCTTTTTCATAATAAATAATTTAATAACTTTGGTTAAAGCTAAAGAATTCTTGACAAACCCTTTACTTATAGACGTTATTTTTATATAATTGTTACAAAATTGACAATAAATATATTTTTATTGCTTTTCATCCGAAATAATCAATCATTATGAAAATATTTTACATAATATCTATAAATATTCTACTTCTATTTTTAACTTCTTGTAATTCAAAACAAGAAAAAATAAACCAAAATTTAAATTTCAATACTGTTTTTGAAAAATCGAGTGGTACAGAAACAGCTACCTATGACGAAATTATAGAATTCTATTCACAACTTTCAGATTCCTACCAATCTGTTACTATTTACCAAATGGGTAAAACTGATAGCGAAAAACCTTTACACTTAGTTACTTTTAATCCAAATAGATCTTTCGAATCTGAATTCTCAAAGGATCAAAAACAAAATATTCTCTTAATCAATAATGGCATCCATCCTGGTGAAAGCGACGGAATTGATGCATCTATGATGTTAATCAGAGATTTAGCTAATAAAAAGATTAAAACTCCAAAAAACACTATCATTGCAATTATTCCTGTTTATAACATAGGAGGTACACTTAATAGAAATTCGACTTCCAGAACCAATCAAAATGGGCCAAAAGAATATGGGTTTAGAGGAAATGCTAGAAATTTCGATTTAAATAGAGATTTTATTAAATCAGATACAAAAAACGCAAGAGCTTTTGCAGATTTATTTAGAACCGTAAAACCTGCATTATTTATTGACAATCATGTAAGCAACGGAGCAGACTACCAATATGTTTTAACACATTTGTTTACACAGCACAATAAATTAGGTGGTGAATTAGGTACTTATTTACATACTTCGCTGATACCTCAATTAGAAGATTCCTTAGCTCAAAAAAAATGGGACATTACTCCTTATGTTAATGTTTTTAATCGCACTCCAGAAAGCGGCTTCAATCAATTTTTTGATTCTCCTAGATATTCTACTGGATACACTACACTATTTAACACCTTAGGAATGATGGTCGAAACTCATATGTTAAAACCTTATGATCAAAGAGTAAAAGGAACTTATGAGCTCATGAAAAGTTTTATAGCTATTGCCGATAAAGATGCAGAAAAAATAAAGAAATTAACAACGTACTCTTCCGAAAAATATAAAGTAGGAACCTCTTATCCTGTCTCTTGGAAAATAGATACTACCAAATCTTCTACACTTCAGTTTAAAGGATATGAAAGTGAAATGATTCCAAGTAAATTAACAAATACAAACCGATTAAAATATGATCGAAACAAACCCTTTACAAAAGAAGTTTCTTATCAAAATTATTACGAACCTAAACAAACCGTAATAGTTCCTGAAAGCTATATTATTCCAAAAGGTTGGTGGAATATAATAGAGCTTTTAAAACTCAATAAAGTAAAAATAAAAAGGATTAAAAACGATACTATTATTGAAGCTACCGTTTATAAAATAAAAAAGTATGAAACCGTAAAAAACTCATACGAAGGACATTATCTACATTACAATACAGAAACAGAATCCTATACAGAATTGGTAAAAATATATAAAGGAGATTTTAGGGTAAGTACACAACAAGAAAGTGTTCGCTATCTATTAGAGACTTTAGAACCCGCTGCACCTGACTCTTTTTTTAATTGGAATTTTTTCGATACGATACTACAACAAAAAGAAGGCTTTTCTCCATATGTGTGGGAAGATATGGCTTTTGAGTTTTTAGAAAACAATCCAGAAATTAAAGAGGAATTTGAAACAAAGAAAGCTAATGATCCAAATTTTTCAAAAAACTGGTACACGCAATTAGACTGGATTCACAAACAATCCGAAAATTACGAGAAGTCACATTTACGATACCCTATCGTTAGGGTGGGTAGTTAAATACTCTTTAGGAAAAAGTAATTTTATATTTTCATAACAACCTTGCAATGCTTTTTGAGATTTTTCAAAATTTTTCCATTTTGCTTTTTTTATATCCTCTTTAGCCTGAGGTACCAATTCACCTTTATACTCCGTATACATTTCGTACCAATAAGTAATTTTTAATTTAAATTTATCGTTGCGTTTAAACACGTGATACGTTTTTGCAATAAAACCTCTAATTTCCAAATCCTGTACTCCTGTTTCTTCTTCCACTTCTCTTATTGCAGCTTCTTCAAAAGTTTCCCCTTTTTCTAATCCACCCTTTGGTAGGTCCCATTTAGAGTTACGGTAAATAAAAAGTATTTCTCTTTTGTTATTATACACTAATCCCCCAGCAGCTAAAGCTACAGGTAATTTTTTTTTAAGAAACTTCTCTAGTTTTTCTTCATTTTTATGATATAAATTAATGTAAAATAGTTCTCCTTTAATTATTTGTTTAATGAGGTTTTTAAAATTTACAATTTTTAAGGGTATTGCTGTATACTGACTCCCAATGTTTTTTTTAGTTGAGAGAATAATTGGTATGTCTTTAACAAAAACTTTATACATTTGCACTATGATTTTAAACAAAGAAACAGCTCAAAAAACGGCCGAATTACTTTTGCAAATTAATGCAATTAAATTACAACCACAAAATCCATTTACGTGGGCTTCAGGTTGGAAATCTCCTATTTATTGTGATAATAGAATAACGCTTTCATATCCAATTATCAGAAATTACTTAAGAGAAAATTTAGCTAAACAAATTGAAGAAATCTACGGCAAACCAGATGTAATAGTTGGTGTCGCTACGGGTGCTATAGGTATCGGTGCATTGGTAGCAGACACTTTAAACCTCCCTTTTTGTTATGTAAGGCCAGAAGCTAAAAAACATGGTCGCCAAAATAAGATCGAAGGACATATAGAAAAAGGACAAAATGCTATTATCGTTGAAGATCTTATAAGCACTGGAAAAAGCAGCTTATTAGCAGTAGAGGCTTTAGAAGAAGCAAATGTTACCGTTAAAGGGATGGTTGCTATATTTACTTATGGATTTGCAATTGCTGAAGAAAACTTTAAGAACGCCAATGTCATTTTACATACATTGAGCAACTATGAAAACTTATTACTTCTAGCTGAAAAATCTAAATACATTACTTCCTCTGAAGCTGAAGTTCTTTCACAATGGAGAATTGATCCAGGGAATTGGTCTAAATAATTGGTGTTTTTTACCAATTTCAATAATTATAAAAATACGATATGAATTTAACAAGTAAAAAAGTAACCGTTCAAAAATCTGCAGAAGTACTTTGTGATTTTTTATGTGATGTGAAAAATTTTGAAAAACTAATGCCTGATAATATTAGTAAATTTGAAGTTATTAGAGATAATGCATTTGTTTTTGCTTTAAAAGGGATGCCAGAAATAGCTTTAGAAGTTAAAGAAGTGAATTCTCCAAACAAAGTAACATTAGGAGCTATTAGCGACAAAATCCCATTTACATTAATAGGAAATATTGATACTATAAACGAAACATCTTCGGATGTGACTTTACAATTCGAAGGAGATTTTAATCCAATGATGGCAATGATGATAAAAGGACCTATTACAAAATTTATAGAAACCTTATCGAGTAAATTAGGAGGATTATAACTTTAAAATAACATTTTAATTTCCTTTAATTGGTATGAAGTAGAAATTTCATTTTCATTTTCAATTACAATTTGCCCAATTTCATCAACTCCTTTTATTTTACCATTAAAGCGATAACCACTTGGGTCTTCAAATACAGAAATCATCTCTTTTCTAAAAAGAGATGATTCATATTTTATTTTCAAATCAGCATGCTCCCCTTTTTCAATTTTAGCTAATTGAATTAAAATTTCTTCAATTACATTTTGCAAAACTTCATTTAAATCATATTTATTTCCAGTAGTCAATAACATTGAGGTAGCTTGAGGTAGCGATTCAAATTTTTCTTCATTTACATTAATTCCTATTCCAATAATACAAGAAACAACATTGCCTTGCTTAATCTGGTTTTCAATTAAAATACCTGACATTTTTTTAGAGTGTGACATTATGTCGTTAGGCCATTTTATAGCAATATTTGGTATTTTATTTTTTTTAAAAGCATTTTGTAAACCTAATGAAACTGCATAAGCAATACTAGATATTTTATTACTAGGAAGATCTTCGAATCTTTTAAACATACTAAACAAAAGACTTTGTTGTGGCACAGATTGCCAACTAGCACCATGCTGTCCTCGCCCCTTTGTTTGCTTATTTGTTACGACAATGGTTGGGTCTTCAAGTTTCACCACCTTACTTAAATTAATTAGGTAAGAATTTGTTGAGTCAATGGCATTAAGTTTGATTATATTCACAGTAAATAAGAAAAAGTGTTAATGTAACGTTACAATAGCGTTTCAATAAACAAAAAAATAATAACTTTACAACCCAATAATTTGGGATAAAAAAAAATATATTGAAGAAAGATAAAGGGACAGATCAACTTATAACACAAATTATAAAAGGGATTGAAGAAGTTAAAGGGCAAGATATTGAAATTCTTGATTTAAGAGACATAGAAAACACTGTTTGCGATTATTTTGTAATCTGTAATGGTAATTCAAATACGCAAGTAAATGCTATTGTAAATTCAGTACAAAAAACTGTTAGTAAAGCCATACAAGAGAAGCCTTGGCACGTAGAAGGTAGTAATAATGCCGAGTGGGTATTATTAGACTACGTTCATGTAGTAGTGCATGTATTCCAAAAACAAATTCGTGAATTTTACAATATCGAAGGATTATGGGGCGATGCAAAATCAGTTATCATAGAAACAACCACTAAAAAAGAAGAAGCCTAATGGCAAACGACAATAAAAAACCCGAATTAAAAAAACCGAAATTTAATAGCTACTGGATTTATGGTGCTATTATTATTGTGTTTATAGGATTAAATGTTTTTGGTGGCGGAAGCTGGTCTCAACCTAACAAAACTACTCAAGGAGAATTTGAGTCTTTTTTAAGAGATGGAGATGTAGATAAAGTTGAAATTGTTAACCGTAAGGTTGCAAAGGTATATCTTACTCCAGAAGCGAAAGACAAAGAAAAACACTCTAAAAATAAAAAAGGTGCTGGCTTACTATCTGATGGAAAAGAAGCTTCTTATCAATTTGAATTTGGAGATTTACAAAATTTCGAAAATAGCCTTAATATAATAAAATCTGAAAATGATATACAAACAAATATTGTATACGAAACCGATAATAATGTAATGAGTGAAATATTAATTTCACTACTTCCATTTATTGTTATTATTGGAATTTGGATATTTATTATGAAAAGAATGTCTGGCGGTGCTGGTGGTGGTGCTGGTGGTCAAATTTTTAATATCGGGAAATCCAAAGCAAAATTATTCGATCAAAATACTGACGTTAAAACAACTTTTAAAGATGTTGCGGGACTTGAAGGAGCCAAAGAAGAAGTACAAGAAATAGTTGATTTCCTTAAAAAACCAGAAAAATATACCGCTTTGGGAGGTAAAATACCCAAAGGAGCTTTATTGGTAGGACTTCCTGGTACTGGTAAAACTTTGTTAGCTAAAGCAGTTGCAGGAGAAGCACATGTACCTTTCTTTTCGTTGTCAGGCTCAGATTTTGTAGAAATGTTTGTTGGTGTTGGAGCTTCTAGAGTTCGTGATTTATTTAAACAAGCAAAAGAAAAATCTCCATCTATTATTTTTATAGATGAAATTGACGCCATTGGTCGTGCTAGAGGAAAAAATAACATGTCCGGCTCTAATGATGAAAGAGAAAATACACTTAACCAACTATTAACTGAAATGGATGGTTTTGGTTCAGATTCTAACGTAATAGTTTTAGCTGCTACTAACAGAGCCGACGTCTTAGATAAAGCATTAATGCGTGCTGGACGTTTTGATAGACAAATTTACATTGACCTACCAGATGTTAGGGAGCGTAAAGAGATATTTGAAGTTCATCTTCGCCCATTAAAGGTAGATGAAAAATTAGATACAGATTTCTTATCAAAACAAACTCCTGGTTTTTCTGGGGCAGATATAGCAAATGTATGCAATGAAGCTGCTTTAATTGCTGCTAGATATGATAAAAAACATGTTGGGAAACAGGATTTCTTAGATGCTGTAGACAGAATTGTAGGTGGTCTAGAAAAGAAAAATAAAATAATTACTCCAAAAGAAAAAGAAGCAATTGCTTTTCACGAAGCTGGTCATGCAACCGTAAGTTGGATGCTAGAACACGCTGCTCCTTTAGTAAAAGTTACTATTGTTCCTAGAGGGAAATCTTTAGGTTCTGCTTGGTATTTACCCGAAGAACGCCAACTAGTTAAGCCAAATCAAATGTTGGACGAAATGTGCGCAACTCTTGGAGGGCGTGCTGCTGAGAAAGTTATTTTTAACGAGATATCTACTGGGGCTCTTAACGACCTTGAAAAAGTTACCAAACAAGCAAGAGCTATGGTAACCATTTACGGTTTAAATGATAAGATTGGTAATTTAACTTATTATGATTCCTCAGGACAAAACGAATATGGATTTACAAAACCATATAGTGAAAAAACTGCAGAACTTATTGATGAGGAAATTTCAAAAATGGTTGAAGAACAATATCAAAGAGCTATCAGTATTTTAATTAAACACAAAGATAAATTAACTGAGCTAGCAACGGTATTATTGGATAAAGAAGTTATTTTTAAAGATAACCTTCAAAAAATATTTGGTGATCGCCCTTTTTCTAAATCAGATGCTACTTTTGTAGAAGTTGCTTCGAAAGATACTAATACTGCTACTGATGATGAAATAATTGAAGACGATAAAAGTGAAGCAGTTATAGATGTGAATAAAGAATAGATTTTTTGTTTTTAATGATATAATATAGATTATAAATTAAAGTAAGAAAACACCTGTTAAAAATAGTTTTTATATATTTGAGAAAATCTATAAAATCGCAAATAGATAGCAAATGAATCTGCTAAGAAAACTTTTCGGAAAAAAAACAAAATCAGAGATTTCCATAAATCAATGTGAAGAAAGTAGTTATTTTCCAAAAGATGATGCACCAATAGATGAAAAATTTACTTATATTTTTAATAAAAATGGCGGAAAGTTTCTCTATTGTTTATCTATGGACGAAGTATTAGAAGCATTTCATAATATTCTTGAAGAAAATAAAATTGCTGAGGAAGATGTTTACTGTATTAACGAACAGTTGGGATCTAAATTTAATTCTAATAAGTTTAATTTTAAAAAGCAAAAAGAGAATTCTTTTTTCTTAACCACTTGTGAATCTTTAATTGCAAAAAATGGCTCTATATTATTTTCTTCCAATCAAGTAAAGGAAAAAAAATTAAACGAATTGCCTTCAAACTTTATAGTTTTTGCAACTACGAGTCAGTTAACAGATACTATCAGTGAGGGGATGCGTAAAATTAAAAACCAAAGTAAAAATCTTATCCCAAGTAACATTACCACGATACAAGATTTTGAAATCAATAAAGAAAAGGATTTTATGAGTTATGGAAGTAGTACAAAAAACTTATATTTGTTGCTGCTCGAAGACTTATAATTTATGAAAGAAGTTATTGTTCGGTTTTTATCGGGAGTACTTTATGTTTCGATTATCTTATTTTCACTATTCATGTCTCGTGAATGGTATCTCGGTATACTATTTATTCTTGCTGTCATCACTTTAAATGAGTTTTTAAAGCTGATTAGTTTAAAGGGTATTATTGCCTATATCATCCTTGTTTTATCCTTTTACTTTCTAGGTTATAAGGAAATAAATAGTATTCTAATTTTAATTTTATTATTGGTAACTATTTTAGTAAATCTCTTTTTAATTAGAGATGTATTGGTTTTGGATAAAATATCCTTATTTAAATCAAGGCGTTATTTCTGTATTATATTTTATATTATTAGTGGCTTTGTTTTTTTATCACTAACACCCTCTATAAGAAAGGATTTTGAACCAGAATTAGTGTTAGGTATTTTTATCCTTGCTTGGACAAATGACACTTTTGCTTATCTAGTTGGAAAGGGATTTGGAAAAAGAAAACTAATGCAAAGAATATCCCCTAAAAAAACTATTGAAGGTTTTTTTGGCGGAATGGCTGGAGCACTTTTAGCAGGTTTTATAATTTTTAATTTTACATCAGATAATCTAGCATTTTGGTTATTTTTGGCATTATTAGTTTCTGTTTTAGGAACTATTGGAGATTTAATTCAGTCAAAATTTAAAAGACTTGCTGGAGTAAAAGATAGTGGAAACATCATGCCAGGACACGGTGGTGTTTACGATAGACTTGATAGTATTATTTTTGCGAGTCCATTTATATATTTGTTTATAATTATAATAAATTATGTTTCATAAAGAAGGGTTTAAAATTATTACTACTGCATTTTTAATTAGTGCAATTTTAGCAGTTTCTGCTCATTTTTTAATAGATAATGAATACCTTGAAAAAGGTGCTTTATTGGTTATTTTAATAATGTTGTTTCTAATTCTTCAATTTTTCAGAAACCCAAAAAGAAATTTCAAATTAAATATAAATCAAATTTTATCACCAGTAGATGGTAAGGTTGTAGTTATTGAAGAAGTTTTTGAAAAAGAATATTTTAAAGATAAAAGGTTACAACTTTCTATATTCATGTCACCTTTAAATGTACACGTTACGCGTTATCCAGTAGGAGGAAATATTGTGTTTAGCAAATATCATCCTGGTAAATTTTTAGTGGCTTGGCACCCAAAGTCTTCAGAAGAAAACGAACGTACTACTGTAGTTGTTAAATCTTCAGAATTTGGTGCAATATTACATAGACAAATCGCTGGCGCTGTCGCAAAACGAATCGTAAATTACGCAGAAGAAGGTCAAGAAGTTTCTCAAGGTTCTGATAGTGGTTTTATAAAATTTGGTTCACGTGTAGATATTTTTTTACCTTTAGGCACTAAAATTAATGTAAAGCTCAATCAAAAAGTAAAAGGAGGAATTACCATATTAGCACAAAATGACAACTGAAGAATTAGAAATAGTATTTAGAAATGCTGTTAAAAGCGTTAACGATCATAAGGAACCCTTTCCTGCGGATTTACTATTGCGCCTGTATTCTTTTTATAAAGTTGCAACTAACGACCAAGATACCCCAAGAAGTAAAACACCTTTAATTAATGCTTTTAAAACAAATGCATTATTTCAAGCACAAGGATTAACTCCTGATGAAGCCAAAGAACATTATATTGAGTGTGCAAAACACTATTTTTTATATCGAAAATAATTAAATATGATTATTCATCATGTAGGAAAAAATAATTCCATTTTAAATAAATTTATCGCTGAGATTAGAGATATTTCTATTCAAAAAGATTCATTACGATTTAGAAGAAATATAGAACGCATAGGCGAAATTTTAGGATATGAACTCAGCAAGCTTGTTAATTATGACAACAAAAGCATTATAACTCCACTAGGTATAAAAAATATCAAGCTACCAGCTAATAAAATAGTAATCTGCTCCATCCTTCGTGCTGGTTTACCATTACATCAAGGCTTGCTAAATTATTTTGATGATGCAGAAAATGCTTTTATTTCAGCATATCGACACCACCCAAATCAAGATAATAATTTTGAAATCGTAGTTGAATATTTTGCAGCACCTTCCATAAAAGGTAAAACCTTATTATTAGCAGATCCTATGTTAGCGACTGGCCAATCTTTAGTTGCAGTTTACGAAGCTATAAAAAAGCAAAGAACTATTGAAGAAGTTCACATCGTTTCCGTGATTGGCAGTACCGAAGGGATCGATTTTATTAAATCTCATTTCCCTAAAAACACACACCTTTGGATTGCTGCAATTGATGATGAACTAGATAGCAAGGGTTATATTGTCCCCGGATTAGGTGATGCTGGCGATTTAGCTTTTGGAACTAAATTGTAACTCACTTCTTAAATTTATTTTAATCCTTCTAAACTTCTTTTTATAGTTTCAATTTTTGCTACAGCATCTGCTTCTTTTTGCTTTTCAATAGCCACAACCTTCTCTGGAGCATTATTAACAAAACGTTCGTTACTCAATTTACCTTGGATACTTTTTAAAAATCCTTCCGTGTATTTTAATTCTTCTGAAAGTTTTGCTATTTCATCTTCAATATTAATGGAACCCTCCATAGGAATAAAATATTCATTAGATTTAACTCTATACGTTAAAGCACCATCTATTTTTTCAGAAATATAAGTTAGGTTTTCAACATTTCCCATTTTCTTGATTACAGAATCAAAAGAAGTAGAAGCATTAATATTATTTATAACTGATAAATTAATCGTTTCTTTAAATGAAATGTTTTTCTCTTTTCTAATCGTTCTAATTCCTGAAATAACTTCGGAAGCAATTTCAAAATCTTTTAAAATCTCCTCATTAACATCACTTTTTGAAGGATATCTAGAAATTATTAAAGCCTCCTCTGTAGTTCTACCAGTAATTTGATGCCAAATTTCTTCAGTAAGAAATGGCATAAAAGGATGCAATACTTTTAAATTATTCTCAAAAGCAATAATAATAGCATCAAATGTTTTTCTATCTATTGGCTGTTGGTAACCTGGTTTCACCATTTCTAATAACCAAGAACAGAAATCATCCCAAATTAATTTATAAACGGTCATTAGCGAATCTGAAAGACGGTATTTTGAAAAGTGGTCTTCCATTTCTGCAAATGCACTTTGAAATTTAGAGAGATACCATTCTATCGCAATTTTACTGGACTCTGGTTGTTCTATACTATCACTTACCTCCCATCCGCTAACTAAACGATAGGCGTTAATTATTTTATTACTAAATGCTTTTCCTTGTTGTAATTTAGTTTCATCAAACAATAAGTCGTTTCCAGCACCAGAACTCAATAACATCATTCCTGCTCTTACAGCATCTGCACCGTAGTCCTCAATCAATTTTAAGGCATCAGGAGAGTTTCCCAATTGTTTAGACATTTTTCGACCTTGATCATCTCTTACAATTCCTGTAAAATATACATTGTTAAAAGGCTTTTCATTTCTAAACTCGTAACCTGCAAATATCATTCGAGCTACCCAAAAGAAAATAATATCTGGACCTGTAACCAAATCATTGGTAGGATAATAATAATTAATTTCTTTATTATCTGGATTTCTAATTCCATCGAAAACAGATATTGGCCATAACCAAGAAGAAAACCAAGTATCAAGAGCATCATTATCTTGTTTTAAATCTTCCCTTTTTAAATTTGAATTTCTAGTTTTTTCTCTTGCAATTAATAATGCTTCTTCAATATTTTCTGCAACTACAAAATCTTCTTTACCATCGCCAAAATAATAAGCAGGAATTTGTTGTCCCCACCATAATTGACGTGAAACATTCCAATCTCTAATATTCTCCAACCAATGACGGTAGGTGTTTTCTATTTTTTTAGGAAACAATTTAATTTCTTCAGTTTCTAGAACTGCTTTTAATGCTGGTTTAACCATCTCCTCCATTTTCAAAAACCATTGGTCTGAAAGTCTTGGTTCGATTACAGCTTTTGTTCTTTCTGAAGTACCTACTTTATTTAAGTGTGTTTCAACTTTTAAAATACAATCTAATGATTTTAATTCCTCAAATATTTCATCTCTAACAACA
>CEWR01012757.1_pt1 | contig 12048 bp, 10 predicted proteins | sample 356321 | NCBI WGS metagenome assembly CEWR01 (sample SAMEA2621551, study PRJEB7988) | marine metagenome | biome: marine biome (ENVO:00000447); feature: mesopelagic zone (ENVO:00000213); material: "saline water (ENVO:00002010), including plankton (ENVO:xxxxxxxx)" | depth 790 m
AACTGAAATTGATCCAATTTGTGCTTTACAAGCTGCAATGGATGGCTTTGAGGTTAAGAAAATGGATGATGCTTGTAAGGAAGCTAACATTATTGTAACTACTACTGGTAACTTTAACATTATTACAGGAAAGCATTTCGAAGCAATGAAAGATCAAACTATTGTTTGTAATATCGGACATTTTGATAACGAAATTGATATGGCTTGGTTAAATGGTAAATATGGTAATTCAAAAGATACTATTAAGCCACAGGTTGATCAGTATGATATTAACGGAAACATCATTTTTGTTTTAGCTGAAGGTAGATTGGTTAACTTAGGTTGCGCAACTGGGCATCCTTCTTTTGTAATGAGTAACTCATTTACAAATCAAGTTTTAGCTCAATTAGAGTTATGGAATAACACTGCTGCTTACGGAAACGAAGTTTACATGTTACCTAAGCATTTAGATGAAAAAGTAGCAAGATTGCACTTAGCTAAAATTGGTGTTGTGTTAGAAGAATTAACTCAAGAACAAGCTGATTATATCGATGTGAAAGTTGAAGGTCCATATAAAGTGGATCACTACAGATATTAGGAAGTAATTCTTATATATTGAAAAGCCTCAGCGAAAGTTGGGGCTTTTTTTGTAATAAAATAGTTAATGAATTTTAATTGAAAATTCTCAATACACTTCCGTCATAAGAATTTTTGTATTGTTTTAAAGGTAGGCTTGCAGGGTTTTTAATTACAGAACCATCAGTTATTAAAAATTGAGAACCACAACAATCATCTTTTGCTGATATGTTAGATGCTTCAACAGAAACGAGGGCGCAGTTATTGTCTGAATCATAAGTACAATGTCTATCGTAAACTTTAAATTCGGCATTTGATGCTCGGTAAAGAATGATCCCACGTGACCCTCCATTTAAATACATCCAAGTTCCTGGTGTAGAAACTGCATTATAGGCAGGGTCATTAGTGTATATAGTATAATTTACAGCAACTAGTGGTATGTTTGCATTATCATCTTTACTGCAACTTAAAAAAGTTAATGCTAATAGTAATATGTAAAGCGAGTTGTTCATTTGTTGGGTAAAATTAGTAAATTCGATTTTAATTGAAATAGAACGATTATGAAGGGATTTAAATATATCGTAGCGATTGCATTTTTATCATTATCACTTTCCTTGTTTTCTCAAGAAACTAAAATGATAAAGAATAGAAGAAAAATGCTAGCTAAGCAAGAGGTTGCAAAGAAGAAAGCTGGAGAAAAGGCTATGGATGAAGGCCGAGAGAGACACCGGAATATTCAAACTAAGGCAGTTAAAAAGAGAATGAAAAAACAAGCTAAGAGATCAAAAGCTGTAAATAGACAAAGAAGTGGTAAGAAAAAATCGTTTTTTGTTAGAATTTTTGGCAGTAAATAAATGTTAAAAATAACTGCAATAATAATTGATGATGAGTATTTGGCAAGAGAGAACCTGCGAATGTTGCTGGCAGATTTTTGCCCAGAGATTGAAGTCGTTGGAACGGGTCAGAATATTGCAGAGGCTAGAGTTCTTCTAGCGGAGAAAAAACCAGAAGCTGTATTTCTTGATATTAGAATGCCAAGTGGCGAAGAGGGCTTGGATTTACTAGAAGATGTTGAGTCTAATAATTTTCAAATTGTTTTTGTAACTGCTTTTAAGGACTATGCTATTAAAGCGTTTAATGCAAATTCGATACATTATATATTAAAACCTATAGATATTGATGATTTAATATCAGCTCGAGATAAATTGTTAAACTATAAGGAGCTTTTTTCTCAAGATTCGTCTAACCTAGATAGTTACTTAGAATCAATTAAAAACTTTTCTGATAATATCTATTATCAAAATGAATCTAATAAAATTACAATATCACATTCTAAAGGGATTAAGATTATAGCGGATGTTTCAATTCTTTATTTAGAAGGCGATGGCAATTGTACTAATATTCATTTTACAGATGGCACCACTTTTTTTGATACCCGAACTCTAAAGGTTTATGAAGAGATTCTGGATGTAAAAAAATTCTATCGAATTCATAAAAAATATGTAATTAATCTAACTCATTTAACGGATTACTTGCAAGATGACGGACATTTTGCCGTAATGAAAACAGGAGTTAATTTGTCAGTTGCTCGAGCTCGAGTTCCAGAATTTGTTAAAATAATAAGATCTTTATAACTGGTTAATTTGTTTTAGCTACCGTTCAATTTGTTTTAACTACCGTTTGGTAGTTTCTTTAAACCTTTGCATAACCTTTCCGTAAATTTAGAAAACACTAAACTCTTTATTATGGCTATTAATACTCTGATTATTGATGATGAACAAAATGCTAGAGAAAATCTAAAGTTAATATTAACTGATTTTTGTCCCGAGATAAATGTTGTTGCAGAAGCCGGTTCGGCAGCAGAAGCCCGAACTTTAATAGCCAATAATAATCCAGATTTATTATTTTTAGACATAAATATGCCAAATGAAGATGGCTTTGAATTACTAAGCTCATTAGAGGATAAGAATTTTTCAGTAATTTTTATTACAGCACATAATCAATTTGCGTTAAAAGCATTAAAAGCTGGAGCTATTGATTATTTGGAAAAGCCAATAGATATTGAAGATCTACAAGCGGCAGTTGCTAAGATTAGTACTAATAATGCTGAGGGCTCTAGTAATGTTGATTTTGGAATGATAAAACAATTGTTAAATGAATATAAAAATGATAGTAAATCTGATACTATTGCTGTTCCAACCTTAAGTGGCTATGAAATTATTAAAGCTGAAGATATTATTCATTTAGAGGCAGACGAAAGTTATACAAGAATATTTTTGTCTAATGGTAAAAAATGTGTGAGTAGCATGACTATTGCTCGATATGAAAAGGTGCTAGATCCAGATACATTTTTCAGGGTACATAAATCTCATATAATTAATACAAGACATCATTTAAAAGAGTTTAACAGACATGAGGGTAATGTTGCAATTATGGACACAGGAGAAGCTATTCCAGTAGCAAGAAGAAAGCTTTCTGGATTTATAAATGCTATTAAAACTTTTTAAGAAATTAATGAATAAACTTCTTTTATTAATTTGCGGTTTTATTGTTTCAATTTCCGCGTTTTCTCAGCAGTATAATTTTATAAGCTACTCTGTTGCAGAGGGGATTGCTCAATCTCAGGTGCGTGCTATTTGTCAAGATGACGATGGTTATGTTTGGCTCGGAACTCTAGGTGGGTTATCAAAATTTGATGGAATAAATTTCGAAAATTTTTCGACAGATGATGGGTTGTTAGATAACCAAATTAACTCAATTTTTAAAGATAGTAAAGGGAATCTTTGGATAGGTTCTCGAGGAGGAGTGACTGTTTATGATGGGAATGGATTTAAGAATTTTCAATTCAAGGAAGCTTTAAGTCAAAGTGTTGTATTGTCTATTGCGGAGGATCGATCAAATCAAATATGGTTTGCTACTGATGGAGGCGGATTGGTATATCTGGATGACACTAGATTTAACTATTTAGTACTTCCCAAAGGAGAGGATAATAATTATATAAGAAGTATATGTATTGATGATAGGGATAATATTTGGTTGGCGACTAGAAATGGTTTATCAATTATTGATTCACAAAAAAATATAAAGGATACTATTCCGGATGTTAATGCAACTCAAGTTTTTGTTGATTCCGAGAATAATGTTTGGTGTTCAACTTACGGTAAAGGTGTACTTCAATTAGGAGGTGGCTTATGTGTTGAGCACAATGTTAAAACAGGCCTAATTAGTAATCATATTAGAGGATTTGTCAAAAGAAAGGATGGATCATTTTGGTTTGTTTCAAAAAAAGGTGTTTCGAAATATAGCAAGGGTGAAGTTAAAAATTTCACGAAGAGAGATGGATTAAACAATAGTAACATTAAAGTTGTTGCCGAAGATAAAGAAGGAAATTTGTTTTTAGGCTCTGATGGGGGTGGTTTAATCAAGTTTACTAACGAAGATTTTATCAGTTATACAGAAAACGATGTTATAGGAAGTAATGTTGTTATGTCGGTTCTTGAAGATTTTAATAGAAATTTATGGGTGTCCACTTACGGGCAGGGAGTAGGAGTTTTTACAAGCAAAGGCTATGTGTTATTTACAACTGATAATGGGTTAGGTAATAATACTGTATGGTGTAGTATGGTCTCTAAGGAAAAGCATTTGTGGGTGGGAACAGCATTTGGAGTCTCAGTCTTTGATGGGAATAAATTTAAAACATATTCACTTGATGAGGGTTTGAATGCCAAGGTAGTTTATTCGATCAAAGATGATTCAAATCATAATGTTTGGATTGGAACAAAAGAGGGCGTATCGGTGTTGAATAAATTAAATGATAGTATTACTAATTTGGGTATTGGGAAAAATATTAGAGATATATTTATTGAGAATGAGACTTACATATGGTTTTGTTCATCAGATGGGTTATTTAAATACAATGTGGACTCAAAAGAATCTATCGTTTTTTCAGATTTAGATGGTTTGCAGAGTAAAAGTGTCATGAATATCTTAAAAGGTAAAGATGACGTGTATTGGATTGGAACTTCAAATGGCTTGTCAATGCTGTCCGATAATAAAATATCGAACATAAAAATTCCTGGGAATTATGCGGCAAACAATATTAACTTCTTAGAGTTAGATGCTTTCGATAATTTGTGGATAGGTACAAATTTTGGGTTATATCAATTAAATATTTTAAATAAAGACACTTTTGAGTCGACTGACTTTATACGATATTCTAATCTTGATGGGCTTAAAAGTTTAGAGTGTAACCAAAATGCATCTTTTATAGATAGTGAAAATAATTTATGGTTCGGAACGAGTTATGGTTTGATGAAGCATAAGCTTAGTTCAAAAGGAGAGTCAGCTTCTTTGCCAAAGGTTCAGATAAAAGATATTCGATTGTTTTTTGAGAAAAAAGATTTAGGGAGTTATTCAAAAGGTTATGATAAAAGCACTCATTTACCAATTGATTTAGAATTACGTTATAACAAAAATCACTTAACATTCGATTTCGTTGGGGTCTATCACACTAGTCCGAATAAGGTTAAGTACAGATTTAAATTAGAGGGCTTTGATGAGATTTGGCAACCTATAACTCCATCTACATTTGTTACGTATTCTAATATCCCTCCAGGAGATTTTACGTTTAAACTATCTGCAACTACAGATTTAAAAAATTGGACAAGGCCGGTAAACTTTTCTTTTTCTATTGAACCCGCTTTTTGGTTTACTTGGTGGTTTTATTTATTGTGTTTAATTAGTGTTATTTTAATTGGGTGGTTAATAGTTGAAAGAAAGATAAAGAAAGATGAGGATAGAAGATCAACTCAACTAATTATTGATAAATCTAAAATGTTAGAACTGGAGCAACAAGCTCTTAATTCTAGTATGAACAGACATTTTATTTTTAATGCCTTAAATTCCATTCAGTATTACATAAATCGACAAGATAAAATTTCTGCTAACAAATATCTTTCAAGTTTTGCAAAGTTGGTTCGGAAAAACTTAGACAGTTCCTTGGTAAATGAAATTTATTTAGAAGATGAGATCGAGCGGATTGGCCTTTATTTAAAATTGGAAGAAATGAGGTTTCAAGATAAGTTTGATTATCAAGTTAACGTTGATCCTATGATAGGACCTCAGTCAATTAAGATACCATCCATGTTATTACAGCCTTTTATTGAGAATTCAATTTGGCACGGGATTTTACCAAGAGATCAAAAAGGGAATATAAAAGTTGATATACTTAAAAAGGAGAATAAATTAATAATCAAGATTATTGATGATGGAATTGGAATTGATGCAAGTAGGGAGAGTAAAAAGGGCAAGACCCTTCATCACGATTCTAAAGGCATGGATTTAACTAAGGTTAGAATAAATTTAATAAGTAAGATTTCTAAAAAGGATTGCGCAATTAAGGGACCATATCAAATATATAATAAGAAAAAAGAAATAGCAGGAACAGAAGTTTCAATTATCCTAACGCTATAAAAAAATGATGTAACGCTTTATAGAGGTAAGGAAAAGGTTGAATAAATTCTTAATTTTCCAAAAAAAATATATAAGATCATTCAGTTATTTTTACATTTAATCATTACTATCCTATGCAGGTTAAAGATATTACAAATATTATAGAAGAGTTTGCACCTCTATCATATCAAGAGTCTTATGATAATTCAGGGTTAATTGTTGGTAATGCTAATGATCAGGTGACTGGTGTTTTAATTAGTTTGGATTGTGTAGAAGAGATTTTAGAAGAAGCAATTGCTACCAACTGTAACATGATTGTTTCTCACCATCCTATAGTTTTTTCTGGGTTAAAGAGGTTTAACGGAAATAATTATATAGAACGAACAGTTATTAAGGCAATAAAAAATGGTATTGCAATCTATGCGGTTCACACCAATTTGGATAATGTTCAGAATGGAGTAAGTTTTAAAATTGCCGAAAAAATTGGAGTTAAAAACTGCAGAACATTAGAACCTAAAAAAGGTTTGTTGAGTAAAATAGTAACTTATTGTCCGGTTGATAAATCAGAGGAAGTAAGACAGGCAATGTTTGATTCTGGAGCAGGAAACATTGGCAACTATGATGAGTGTAGTTATAATTCTGAAGGTATTGGTACTTATAAAGGAAAGACTGGGACAAACCCATATGTTGGAATAATAGGTCAGTTTCATCAAGAAAAAGAAATAAAAATAGAGACTATTGTTCCAAATCATAAAGTAAATAAAGTAATTAATAGCTTGATAGAAGCTCACCCTTATGAAGAAGTGGCTTATGATGTATATCAATTAGCAAATAAACATCAAAATGTGGGGAGTGGAGTAATTGGTGAATTAGAAGTTGAGGAAGATGAAATGGATTTTTTAAATCGCATTAAAACTGATTTAAAAACAGATTGTATACGGTTTACTAATTTAAAAGGTAAAAAGATTAAGAGAGTTGCTATCTGTGGAGGTTCAGGAAGTTTTTTACTCAATAAAGCTATTGCTGCAAGTGCGGATTTTTTTATTACTGGAGATTTTAAATATCATCAATTTTTTGATGCAGATAATCAAATAATTATTGCAGATGTTGGTCATTATGAAAGTGAACAATTTACAAGTGAGTTGATTTATGAGATTCTTAATGAAAAAATTCCTAATTTCGCAGTTCGTTTAACAGCAAAAAATACAAACCCATTAAATTACCTTTAAGATGGCTAAACAAGAAGCAACAATAGAAGAAAGATTAAAAGCATTGTATGATTTACAAGTTATTGATTCTACTATTGATAAGATACGTACAGTAAGAGGTGAACTTCCTTTAGAGGTTCAGGATTTAGAAGATGAAGTTGAAGGATTGACATTGAGGTTAGAAAAGCTGACTAATGGTATTGATGACTTAACAACTGAAATTTCTAATAAGAAGAACGGTATTACTGATGCTAACAACTTGATTAAGAAATACGAAGAGCAACAAAATAAAGTTAGAAATAACAGAGAGTTTGATGCTATTTCTAAAGAAATGGAATTTCAAACTTTAGAGATCGAATTGTCTGAAAAGAGAATTAGAGAGGGAGAATTTCAATTGACTTCTAAGAAAGAAAAGGTAGAAGAAGCAAAAGAATATTTAGACGGTAGAAAGATTGATTTTCAAAACAAGCAAAACGAATTAGAAGAGATTACTGCTGAAACTTCTGCAGATGAAGATAAGTTGCAAAAGAAGTCTGATAAGGCTGCTAAAGTTATTGATGATCGTTTAATGACTGCTTATACAAGAATAAGGAGTAACGCAAAAAATGGGTTAGCTGTAGTTACAATTCAAAGAGACTCTTGTGGAGGATGTTTTAATAAGATTCCACCGCAAAGACAAATGGACATTAAAAATCACAAAAAAGTGATTGTATGTGAGCATTGTGGTAGAGTTTTAGTTGACGCGACTTTTGATCCTAATTATGTAGAGCCAGTTATTGAAGAAAAACCAAAAAGAAGGATTACTAGAAAAAAGAAAGCAGAAGCTGCTGAATAAGATTCGCTTATTAGATAATATATTAAAAACCGCTAACAGTAATGTTAGCGGTTTTTTTTGTTGTGATTTTCAGTGTCCATTATTGCGAAAGTAGAGTAACGGAATAAAGTAATCGTACTTTCAAAAATAATGAGATTTATTGAACCTCTGAAATGACATAATTATTTGTTTTTTTTGACTACTGACTACTGACTACTTATTACAATACTTATTTATCAGAGCGTATCCTTTCGTCATTCCAAGTTCTCCAGCTTTGCTTAAATCCTTACAAGCTTGATCATTGTTTTCTAAAATCAACAATATAAGAGCTCTGTTGAGGTGAGCCTCTGCAAATGAAGGAGATTGGTTTATGGCTTCACTATAATCTTCAATAGCACCTATGTAATTTTCGTTTTGAAATTTTAAATAAGCTCTGTTAAAATAAGCATAAGCAAAGGTTGGGTTAAGTTCAATGCATTTGTCATAATCTTTGATTACCATTTCTAAAGTATAGCTACTTTCTTCAGATTTATTAATTAGTTGATATAACATATTTGCCTTTCCGAAATAGGCCATGTAGTTGTCTGAATCTAAATGTAAAGATTTATTAAAGTTCAATATTGCCTTGTCATAATAGTCTAAAGAAGCACTTATAATTGCTCGTTTTAAAAATAACTCGCCATTATTAAAATTATTTTTAATTTTCTCATTTAAGTCTTTTAATTTTTCATTTTTGAGCTCTTTATTTACGTCATTATTTTCAGCATTTAAAAGAAAATAAGCTGAAAAGGCACCATTTTTTTTATTCCATGAATCAATAATTCTCTTGTGTTTTGTGGAAGCTAATAAGCTAATATAGTAAGGACTTATGAGGGCTATTTCATTATTGGAAATCTGAGCCACATTCTTATTGTTACTATTGCCACCAAACGAAGTTAGCTTAGCAATATTTAATTCCTCATGTCTTTTTAAACTATCAGTTATATCAAGTTTAGTATCGTTGATAATTTCTGCAGTTTGATCATCTTGTTTCGCTCCAATATAATCTCCGATTTGTTGTTTTAGAGAAGCTCTTAATTTGTATGCAGCTACAAAATCTGGATAAATTTCAATTATCTTTTCTACATCTTTACGAGCTGAATTTGTTTGCTTTAATCGTTGAAATATTAATGCTCTGTTGTAATATGCTAATATGTTTTTAGGACTTAAAAGGATTACTTTATTATAATCTTTTAAAGCTAAAGTGTATTCTTCTTGGTCTGAATAAATTAAAGCTCTATTATAATAAGCTGAAGTAGAGTTGGGCGATATTCCTAAAACTATATTTAAGTCTTTAAGAGCTTTATCTTTATTGTTGAGTTTGTCATTAATCATTGCGCGCTGAAAATAGGCATAGCTACTTTTATCATCTAAGTGTAAGGCTCTATTAATGTCTGTAATTGCAGAATCGTATTTTTCTATATAATAATATGCACTGGCTCTTCTTACGTAAGTGTTTGCTTTTCGCGGATTGTTTTTGATGATGAGATTAAAATCACTAATTGCCCTATAATAATTTTTAAGCCCTAATTCCGACATCCCTCTAATGAGATAGACTAATTCTTTCTTACTGTGGAAATATAAAGCTGTCTCACAATCTTTAATAGCACTGTTAAAATCCTGTAAATTAATATGACTTATTGCTCTATTTAAATAAATTCTCGAATAGGAAGAGTCTATTTTAATGGCGCTTTTAAAATCGTCAAAAGCTCCCTTGTAATCAAGTAGTTGGTTTCTTGTAGAGGCTCTAACAATATAGTGATCTATTCGTCTAGGGTTTAATTTAATTGCCTCAGAGAAGTCTAATTCTGCACCAACAAAATCACTTAGTTCTAGTTTTGCTATACCACGATAGTAATAAGCTTCGTAATTAGTCTCTTCATTTTTAATTACATAATTAAATTTATCGATAGCACTTTTATACTTTTTTTCAGAAAGCTCTAGTCTACCAATAAGTAGTTTGTTTTCTTTTCTTATTTGAGAATAGGAGCTATTGAAAGAAGCCAATAGTATAAGAAGGATGATTCGTTTAATATGCTCTCTAAAAAAATTCATTGTTATGGTTTCTTATCGACAACAAAAAAACAAAATAATTGTCTTCTTATTACTTTAGGATGGTGTTAAAATGTTAAATAATTATAAACTAGGTTTTTGCGAGAATATTTTATGATTAGTTAAGCCGAAGTGAAGTCCTATTTTGTATAGTTTTTCTGATTAGAGTATTGAATATAGGTGTTTTGCATCTATTTTTGAGCGAAGCGAAAAAACATTAAAAAAGGATGTGGGTTGAAAAGTTAAGCAATCTAAGCAAGGCTCAGAATTCCCAAATTCGTTTAACATTAAGGCAAACGCTGTTGTGTTTGGTCAAATAAAGGGTTAATTTGAGAGTAAGAATTATCGAGTTTGAATGATCTATCATTCGAAGCGATATTTAAGCAATAGAGCATAGGTAGTCTGTCTTCAGACTTCATTTTTTAATGCGATTCAATAATTTACTCTTAGTTTTTGAATCTAATTTAAAAGGAAATTCATGGACTTTAAAAATCCTTTTAAATATTGCCTGCATAAATGTTTTGGGAGACACCGATAGTATGATCTTTAAATCCTGCAACAAAGTAGACTCTTCATCTAGAAATTTAAATATAGTTTTAGCATTCACTTTTTTAAACATAGATGCAAATACAATTGAACCTTTTGCATTGTTATTAGCTAATACATCTAAAAAAAGCAAGTCATAAAACCAGAATTTAGTTCTTTTTGAAAATTGAGTCAAATCATTTTCAGTTTTTAAAAACGCAACTAACTTTTTCGTTTTCTTTGAAGTACTATTAAACGTATAACCCGTACTTGCTTTAGTCCAGCCACCGGCAGTACCAATATTTAAAATGCTTTTTGAGTTCAATTCTTCAAATTTAAAAGAGGTCATGGGTATAGCTCCATTTTCTTTTTCTAAAATCTCAAAGTCTATAATCTTTTTTTCTTTTAAATAATCCTTAATTGCGTCTTCGTATTCAGAATGTTTTAATAAGTCTTTTGAAAATAAAGTGTATTCAAATAGCGCCTTATTTTTATCGATTGGCAATACGTACATAAAACGGGTGTTGCCATTCTGAGGGATATTGAAATCCATAAAGCTAGCAATTGAATCATCAAAGCAGTCAGTTTTTGTTTTTATAAACCAGCCCATAAAATGCTGCTGCAGAACAGGGTATTTTTGTTGTGTTTCGTAGACTGTTTTATTTGGAATACTATTTAGAAGTTTCAATCCAAAATAAGTTGATTTATTTGTAACAACTTTTACTCTCTTATCTACTTCTGCGAATGTTTTAACGCTGTCTTCAATAAAGGTGATATTGGGTTTTAGGTCAATACTTCTCCAAAGTTTATGATAAAACTTTTCGCTTCTAATCATTTTATAACTAAACGGTGTAATTGTAATTTTTTTCGAAAATGAATCACTTCCAAAATACACTTTATGCCACGTTTTAGTTAATAAATCATCCCATTCCCCTGTTCCTTCTTCCCAGTAACACCAAGTTCGGTCGTTCCCTTTATCTTTTATCTGATCGATAATTAAAATTGCTTTATCATCAAAATAAATGTCTTGTGACATTCGATACGCAAGTAACAACCCTGAAGCGCCCGCTCCTAATATGATATGATCATATTGTTTCATCAAAAAATTAAAAAAGTGAAAAAGAAAAGCGTTACAGCAACAAGTATATGAATAGATAATTTCGTATTTGTTTTTAAAGATATTTGATGATATAAATAATGTGCTATACTGCCTATAACAAACCAAGCAATATAATTTTTTAGGGGAATTATATTATTTTCAAATTGCCAAAAGTCAAACCTTGGTGCCGATACTTCAATAATGAGATCTAAAATCATCATAAGTAAACCTCCTAAAAAAGAACGTACAATAATATTTTTATGAATGAGCCTACTCAAATCAGCAGTAATAAATGTTAGCAAGGC
>CEWR01155620.1_pt1 | contig 12047 bp, 13 predicted proteins | sample 356321 | NCBI WGS metagenome assembly CEWR01 (sample SAMEA2621551, study PRJEB7988) | marine metagenome | biome: marine biome (ENVO:00000447); feature: mesopelagic zone (ENVO:00000213); material: "saline water (ENVO:00002010), including plankton (ENVO:xxxxxxxx)" | depth 790 m
GTCGTACTGTCCCCGGACCGCGTTGGCTTAGGCTTCCTCTGGCGTACAGCGGCGTATGGCCTGAAGGACTTCGATCTTCTTGTTTCTGAGAGACTCAGAGTCGGCCACGGTGGGCGGTTCCATTGCCATCAGCGTCAATGGTTGCAAGAGATGTTTTTGCACCATGTCTCGAATTACACTGAATGATCGTCGTAGCCGCCACGATCCAGCACGGGGATGCGTTCTGCCACCGTTATCTGCACGCTGTCGATGTCGTTGCGGTTCCACACCGGCTCAAAAATCGCGTTGACGAACCGAAAAACCAGCAGATTCTGGACCATCTCTTTGCCCAGGTAATGGTCGATCCGGTAGACTTGGCTCTCGTCGAAAACCTGCGCCACAGTGTCATTCAGTTGACAGTTGTTTCCAGATCGGTCCCGAATGGCGTTTCAATCACGACCCTGCGTCAACCGCCGTTGCTGTCGGCAAGCCCCGACCGCAAGAAGATTCTCCACTGCGGCAACGAAATAGTCCGGCGAAACGGAGAGTTAGTACAGCCTGTTCGAGTCCTCGCCTTCTGACAAATCAAGATCATCGAGTCGATCCTTAAGTTTTTGGAAATCTTCCAGGTAGGTCCGGTTGCCAGATTGGTAATGAAGTCGGGGGAACGAAATTATCCCAGGTTTCTTGGGACAAGCCCAAACCACAGATACCCTGAATGCCAGCCCACGTGAGGTCGCGGTAGGACGCATCGTCGAGAGACCACCTGGCGAATCCGAGCACGCTCAATCACTCGTCTAGCCGCCCTTTCTCAGCGAGGTTGCATATGGCGGGAACAAGTTTTCCCTGGGCGAGGTCGCCGGTTCCGCCGATGGTAACCACAGTTATCCTGCGCTCGGCCATCACTCGGCCTTCCGGACTGCGTGGCCGCCGAATTGGTTACGCATGGCCGAGAGTATTTTGGCGCCGAACGGTTGGTCCTGGCGGGAACGGAATCTCGCCTGGAGAGCCGCCGTAATCACCGGAATTGGGACTGCTAGATCGACGGATTCTTGCACGGTCCACCTGCCTTCGCCGGAGTCGTCAACATAGGCAGCGAGACCAGACAGGTCTCCGTCCTCTTGAAATGCGGCGGCTGTCAGGTCTAACAACCACGACCGCACGACACTTCCTTCGCGCCATATTTCAGCAATCTGAGCCATGTCCAGCGCCATGTCTTCTCTGGCGTTCATCAGCTCGAAACCTTCGGCGTACGCCTGCATCAGGCCATATTCGATGCCGTTATGCACCATCTTGACGTAGTGGCCAGCGCCAGCCGGCCCAACATGCCCGTAGCCACTGGTCGGGCTTGGGGCAAGGGTTTGAATGAGCGGCTCGATTCGTGCAAACGCTTCGTCGCTGCCGCCCACCATCATGCTGTAGCCTTCAGTCAGTCCCCACACTCCGCCGGACGTTCCGACATCCATGAATTCGATACCGCTTTCGGCAAGTTCTTTCGAGCGTCGGATAGAATCATTGAAGTTGGAATTTCCGCCGTCGAGTATCATGTCGCCGTCTGACAATAGCTCGGCCAGCGACTTGATGGTCGATTCGGTCGGAGCGCCATCAGGAACCATCACCCACACCGCTTTGGGAGCCGTGAGTTTCGACACGAGTTCATCAAGAGAACTGGCGCCATCAGCGCCATTTCCTTCAGCAGCTTTCACGGCCAGGGGTTGAGGATCAAATGCGACGATATGGTGTCCACCTGTCAACAACCTTTGGGCCATGTTCCCGCCCATGCGTCCGAGCCCCACCATACCGAGTTCCATTTCGCCCTCCTCCAGGTTGTTTTTAGATAGCGTTACTCGAGCTCTTGTTCCAATGAATGCAGGTCACTCACGTTCTCTAATACGACACGGGCGAACCGGCGGTTGGCTGCACGCAACGCGCTGCCATCACCTGCGGATTGCGCGTCGGCCAGAACCTTCAGAGAATAAGGCTCGCCTGGCAGATCTACATCGTTGGAATCGCCAGTCGTCACTTCGAGAAACAACCCTGAGACCGGTCCAGCCTTGTGCAACTGCCCGGTGCAGTGCAGGTAGCGAGGCCCATATCCCAATGTGGTGGCAATTCCGGTTCGCTCTATCACCTTGTGTCTCAGACTTTCGAACATCCGGTTAGATTCGTCCGTTTCTTCTATATACGCCAGGATCGCCAGATAGTCTCCCGGTTTAGCCGAATTGAGTAGCATAGCCAGTGAGTCGAACGCCATATTGTTTGGCGAATCGCCAGATTCCAGAAATCGTGCAAGTTCGGCATCAGTAAAGTCTTTCGCCTGCTGCACATTTGGTTGGTTGAATGGTTGAACGCCCATCACCCGCCCCGCAATAGCAGCGGCGAATTCCCATCGATAGAATTCGCCGCCAAGAGCATATAGATCATCCAGTGTGTAAACAACGACTGGATGTCCAGCAGCCTCCAGATTTGATTGCGCCGTATCAAGCTCGCGGGACTCGTCTCCAGCGAGCTTGAGAAACACAAAAAGCCTGTCATCACCGTACGCGTTGGCTTCGACCAGCGGTTCGCCAGTGATCGGCACGATTCCTCTAGCATCCTTGCCCAGGCTTTCTGCGATCAACTGCTCGACCCACAGCCCGAATCCGGCAAGCGGTGGCGAAGTCACCAAAGTCAATTTGTCTCTGCCGCTTCCTGCCAACGACGCTAATGTCGCGCCAAGCCAAACGCCAGGGTTGTTTCCTGTGGCGATGTGCGGCTCGCACGCCTCTTCAATCGCCCGAGCAGATGCGGACAACTCTGAAGTGTCGATCCCCGAGATGGCCGCCGGTATCAAGCCGAAGTACGAGAGAACTGAGTAACGCCCTCCCAGGTCTTCAGGATTTCGGAACACCTCCCTGAATCCTTGATCTGTCCCCATGACATCCAGCGATGTGCCCGCGTCTGTGATGGCGACGAAACGACTCCCCGATTCTTCCGTGCCAACGGCGGCATCGACCAGACCCCGAAAATACCTGTACAGTACATTCGGCTCGATAGTGCTCCCGGATTTCGAGGAGACGATGAACAGCGTTGTAGATAGGTCGACGGCGTCCCTCGTTGCCTTCACAGCGGCGGGAATCGTCGAGTCCAACACCTGTAGGGCCGGAGCGCCGTCGATCGGGCCAAAACAGCGTTTCAGCGTCTCTGTCCCCAAGCTGCTGCCACCCATGCCCAACAGCACAACATGCTGAATGCCATCGGCAGCGACCTCAGACGCGAACCGCTGAATATTGCGCAGTTGGGGCCGCATTGTGTCGGGCAACGTGAGCCAACCCATCCGGTCGCTGATCTCAGTTGGGTCATGACTCCAGACTGTGTGGTCGGCCTCCCAAATGCGTTGGACGATCCGATCAGCATTGAGTTTCGCAATGACGCCGTCCACGGACTGCTGATATGATCCCAGATTCACGTGATCTGGCGTCAATCTAACCGCGCACAAGACTAGCTCGCTTGCTGTCAACGTTCTCCACGACCTCGTCGTAGGAGTCGGCAAATGACATGAGGCCGTCCTCCAACAACTTGGCAGTGATGTCGTCCATTTTGATTCCTGCCGCCTCCAGAGCGAAAAGTGTGTCGGTGGCGTCCTCAATATCTGCGTCCAACGTCTGTTGCGCTGTTCCGTGATCCAGGAACGCCGCCAACGTGGCATCGGGCAGGGTGTTCACCGTGTCCGGGCCGATCAATTCCTCGACATACAGGACGTCGCTGAGCGCTGGGTTTTTGGTGCTGGTTGAAGCCCACAATGGCCGTTGGACCAGCGCTCCCTCTTCCTTGAGAGCAACGAACCTGTCCTCGCCGAAGGATCGTCCAAACTCCTGATACGCAACGCGGGCGTTCGAAATCGCCGCTTTGCCCAACAGCGAACCAAGCGTCTTGTTGCCGGCATTAACGGCTTCGCTGATTGCGGCATCTACCGCGGTGTCGACCCGACTAACAAAGAACGACGCCACCGACGAAACGGTGGACGGATCGCCGCCGGACCGGTAGAACGCTTCTTGTCCAGAAATGTAAGCCTCTCGCACATCAGCATAAGCCTTCAGTGAAAAGATCAGCGTCACGTTTACATTGATGCCTTCGCTGATTAGTTGACGGATAGCGGGGATGCCTTCCGGCGTTCCAGGCACTTTGATCATGATATTTGGCCGTTCCATGAGCTTGAACAGCCGGCGTGCTTCGGAGATTGTGCCCTGAGTATCGTGGGCCAGGTGTGGGTTAACCTCCAGCGATGCAAAACCGTCCGCGCCGCCGGTGCGCTGGTAGACCGGCGCAAGAAGGTCGGCGACCGACACGATATCTTCGATGGCAAGCGCCTCAAAAACTCCAACGGCATCTTTGCCAGACTCGGCATGGCGAGTCATCGACTCATCGTAGTCTGAACCGGCAGATATGGCCTTCTGAAATATCGTCGGATTGGACGTCAAACCGGTCACGCCTAAATCTATTAGTTTCTGCAGATCGCCTGACGTGATGAGGCTCCGATAAACGTTGTCCAACCACACGCTCTGACCAATTTTTCTGAGTTGTTGAATGGAATTACTACTATCAGTCAATTGCATGACCTCCTGAAGGCTACTAAACCAATTGTATTCATCGTGTCGATTTTTCAATGTTTGGCGTTCGTTCGCGGTGTCGACTAAGCGCCAGCGACGAGTGATTCATAAAGCGAATTATGTCGTATTCTATCCCTTAGATACAATTTGTGCAGAATGGGATCGGATTCGTACTTTCGACCAAACCTCGGCGGAACATCGTTCAGTGATTTCCAAATTCCCAAGCCCCGCAGTGCAAGTATTACCGTGCCTCGGCTGGTCGCTTCAGGCCCGACCCATTCCTGAACAGTAGTCCCGAGCACGTTTGACATTAATTGAGACAGATGTCCCGACCCGGTTATTGCGCCGCCGCTCGCGGCATCGTCACGCAGGCCTTTGGCTTCTTCGACCGCGCTTTCGGCCTTGTTTCGCATCCGTTTAGTCGCCGCTCTGGTGTTCCGAACCGACCCAATCTCGGTCTGTTTGCGAGCGGCCTCTGCGGCGCTTCGCTTCGCCTTGGCCTCTGCCAATTCACTGCTTGAAAATGACCCATGGATCATCAACTGGCGCCAGAGCGATTCGACTTCCTGTTCTGAAGAGTCGTCCGCCGGGATCGATTTCAAGACTACCAGTTGGTCTCTGAGTTCTGCGTTTTCGACCATTGCTCCCTCCTTCAAACTGGTTAGGCGATAACCAGCTACAGTCTATTTACAGGAATCACTTGGTAAAGTGTGGACACAATGGAAACAAAATATGCACGATCCAGTGATATTTCACATCAATTATTGAAAACGGTGGCCCCGGATGCCAGATTTGTCGGCTCACACGTGCGCTATCTACAAGTGAGCACTTGCATTATAGGTCGCCTAGCCACCGGCACCTGCTGATTTGGACACGAGACAACCACACCATTAGCAGCTGAACTAAGTCGAATCGTTCGTGGCATCAGCTCATGCTGAGATTACTCTCTGGTTAACGTGTCGACTTTGTGCGCTTCGATGTAGTCCCAGTCCATCTCAACTCCCAGTCCTGGCCCCTGGGGAACCGCAACGTGGCCGTTGGCGTCGACGCCATTCAATTCGTCGGTGAACTCCGGCGGATAGACCGGCGGTTGACTGCTTTTTATCTTCGGGTTAAGAAGGCCTAGTTCGTAGAAGTTGGCATTCCTGACCGCCGCGATACAGTGGCGATGGGCGAGACCTCCTCCATGAAATTCGACATCTAAACCGAAACCCTCGGCGGCGTGGGCAACTTTCATCGCTCCCGTGATTCCCCCATCTTCATAAACACCCGCCCTCACAAAGTCGGTTCCGCCATTCACGATGAAATCGACATGGCCCTCGAGGCCGAAAATGTGCTCGGTTTGAAGGATCGGTGTGTCAATCTTCTCTCGCAGCCGCTGGTGCCCAAACATCGAGACTCCGCCGTCTTTATAAGGGTCTTCCAGCCAGAAAAATCCAGCCTCGTCACACGCCCTGCCCACGAGGAGCGCCTCTCCCCAGGTGTTGTATTCGCACGCGGGATCAATCATGAGGGACATTCTGTCGCCGACGCGCCGCCCGACCTCCAGCACGTTCTCCACCTCTCTGGAAATAGGAGCGTCGCCCCAGCCGTGTATCTTGAAAGCCCGATAGCCGATGTCGTAGCACTGCTCAGCATAGTCGGCGAACTGTTCCGGTGTGCTGAGTCCGCCGTTCTCGTCGCCGTGATAGGTGCTGGCGTAAGCAGGAATCGAGGTTCGCCATCCGCCAAGAAGCTGGTGTATCGGAACGCCATAAATCTTGCCTGCGAAATCCCAGAGAGCAACGTCGACCATGCCCATCGCCGTGCGATCGGTGTGTCGCAAGCCTCGTTTGAGGTCGTTGTATATCAATTCCCGCTCGAACGGATTTTTCCCCAACAGATATCCGGAGACCTGATCCAGTCCATGCACCGTGCGACTCGCAGGCCCGGCCAGATATTCTCCAGTGATTCCCGTGTCTGTGTGAATCCTCAAGACGGTGGATGACGCCGTGACGCTGCTTCCAGCCTCATAGACCTGGTTGAATCCGTTGTAGTCAGTGCCCATGTCATCAATTTGATGTTGAAACACAACCAGTTCAAGTTTTGTGATCTTCGGGCTAGCCATCGGTTATCCTCCTCTAGACGCATTGGGGGATTTTCTCGCAAATCTTACCTGGTGAATATCGTGCCTCTCACATACTCTGCATCGTCGGAACTCAAGAACCGTATCACCTTTGCCATGCCGTCAGGCGTTCCCAGTCCGGCTATCTGGCGAGCCTCGTTGGCCGCTCCGCCTAACATCTACACCTGCTGATCGATTATGCTCAGTTTCAGAGGTGTTGCGATGTTGCCGGGGCAGAGCACATTTACCCGAATGTTTTCTTCAGCCAAGCTCTGCTCCAACGTCAACCCAAGGTCGTTGACGTCGCCCTTGCTTGCGCCGTAAGCGACAATGCTTGAGCCGACGCTAGCGCCAGCTGCAGAGGCGATCATGACTATCACCCCTCTTCTTGCCCTCCGGATCGCGGGAACCGCATACTTCGCGGCAAGGAATAAGCCTATCAGATTGATGTCAATGTGCTCCTCTCAGGTGGCATTCAGAAACTCATCCACTGGAACCAAAGAATCTCTGGCAATGGCCGCCGCTGAGACTAGAGAGTTGATGCCGCCCATGTCCCTCTCAGCGGTTTCCATCAAAGACCGGACATCTGCGTCTTTTGAAACGTCGGTTTGGTGGAACCACGCTTCGCCGCCAGCGTCACGAATTTGGGCGACGGCGCTGTCGCCCTCTGCGGCGTTTATGTCGCCGATTGTTATTTTAGCCCCATGCCTGGCACAGATCAGAGCAGTGGCTCGCGCCATTCCCGATGCTCCTCCGGTTATCACGATCTTTTTGTTTTCCATTCATTGGTTGCTTCTCCCAGGAATGGCCGATGCGAGTTGCGGATTCATCAGAGGCATTGGATTCCCAGTTTGGAGGCAATTCATCCGTAAATCGAACTATGAGCGAGCGTGATTTTCTTACCGAAATGTTGAAAGACCGCCAGAAACAGGCTGATCTGACGGCTAGAGTGGCCCAGGAGGCAGATTAATCGGGAACGGAACGTTCGGGTTCTCGGCTATCAGCCGGTTCCAGGCTCGATGGCCGATTTCTTCGGCTTTCGCGATGATGTCGTCTTCGTCGATGGTCAGAAGCTTCGAGTCTCGCAGTACCCAGCTTCCGTCAACCATCACGTCAGTGATATCGGACGGCATTCCGTTGTGGACAAACGCCGAGACGATTCTTAGCGTCGGGACGAGGTGAGCTTTACGGACATTCACCATGAAAAGGTCGGCTTTCTTGCCGACTTCCAGCGTTCCCACATCATCGGATATTCCCAGCGCTCGCGCTCCGCCATAGGTGGCCCAATCCAGGACATCCTCGGGCTGTGGGTCCATCTCATCGTTTCGTCGGACTCGCTCGTGGAACAGGCCTGCGCGCATCACTTCGACCATGTCCTCGGACATGTTGTCAGAACCCATTCCCACGGCGCAGCCTGCGGCGACTAGTTCTTTAACAGGCGCTGCCGCTCCCCTCCGAGCGCCGATGGCAGCGTTATGGGACACCGCCGAACCAGCCTGGCCCAACAGCGCGATCTCCGACGAATTTACGTAGCGACAGTGAGCGGCGACAAGACGGTCTCCCAGGAAGTCATTGGCGAACAGGTAGTGTGTCGGCATGACGCCCCGCACGCGCTTGATCGCCTCGATTTCTTCGTAGCTTTGAGACAGGTGGATTGTGTACCCGACGTCGTATCGCTCGGCCATCTCCCGTGATTCCCTCAACAACTCTGGGGACACTGTCTCTGGCGCGTGAGGAGCCAAAAAACCAAGAACTCGACCGTTGGACTTGCCATGCCAAGCCTCGATCAAATCCGCGCTGCGCTGAAGGCCCGCTTCACGCTTGGAATCTAAAAATTCAACCTTGCCATCGCGAGTTTTCGTGCTGTCGATGTCATTGATGTTCTCGCCCAGTATCAGCCTCATTCCGGTGGAATCAAGGCTGTCAACATACTCGTGAATGTCATTCGAGATTTCCAGCAGTGTAGTTGTGCCGCTCCTGATGGCCTCGATGCACGCGAGCAGTCCGAACACATTTCGCTCGTCGGGATTCAATAACCCACGGCCGCTAGTGGGAAACCGCAGCGTCGTCGGGAAACCGAAGTCTTCGAGAATCCCTTTATCCGCGGTAGCCTGAAGATGAGTGTGGCAGTTTATCAAGCCGGGAAACACCACCCTGCCACGGCCTTGAATAACGTCAGCCAAAGGATGTCGGGACTCTACTTCCATCGATGGCCCAATGTCCGAGATTCGCCTGTCTTCGATTACGATTCCGGCGCTGTAAAGAACCGTGCGTTGATCATTCCCTGTGACGACTGTGGTGTCTTTGATGAGAAGTTTCATATTGCGCCTTTGATCTGATTTCCCCAAGGATAGCACACCTCTCTCGCGACTCTGGCTTGATGCTTGACTCGCGCGCCGATTGAATTACAATTCCTCCCAAACGCCACAATTCACAACCACCCTAGGAGTCGAAATATGGCGAAATACGAACTGATTATCAAAGGCGGGACCGTCGTTGATCCGTCCCAGAGTATTCACGAGCGCCAAGACGTTGCATTCAACTATGGCAAAGTTGCTGCTGTCGAACCTGATATCTCTGACAACCTCGCAAACGAGATTGTGGACGCCACCGACGCCATTGTGACCCCCGGTCTCGTCGATCTCCATGTGCACGTGTACTGGGGAGTTGGACATTATGGAATCGAGGCTGACCCAACTCAGGTTGCACAAGGTGTCACAACTGCTGTCGATGCAGGGTCGGCCGGCGCCTGGACGTTCCCTGCGTTCCGTCGTTACGTCATGGAGCGCAGCGCCACTCGTCTATACGCCTTGCTCAACATATCTTCGATGGGGATGATCTCTCCGAAAATCGGCGAGTTGGAAGACCTTCGCTGGGCAGACGTCGAAGACGCCACGAGCGTGGGACGCGCAAACCCAGACCATATCCTCGGAATAAAAGTCAGGCTGAGCCAACCGCTGACCGCCGATCACGACGTCGATTCTTTGAAACGAGCGATCGAAGCGGCGGAAGAACTGGGCAAGTTTGTCATGATCCACGTCGGCAATTCGTTCACGCCGATGCACGAACTAGTCGGCATGCTGAGGCCCGGCGACGTCGTGACCCACGCCTATCACGGCAGCGCCCACGGAGCGATGGATGATTCGGGCCGTGTATACGATGGAATCGTCGAGGCTCAAAAACGCGGTGTGGTGTTCGACATCGGCCACGGACGAGGCAGTTTTTCATTTGCATTGGCAGAAAAGGCGTTAGCCCAGAATTTCCTCCCGGACAACATCAGCAGTGACCTTCACATCTACAACATTGAAGGGCCAGTGCACGACCAACTCTCCACGTTGTCGAAATTCCTCCACCTGGGCCTTTCATTAGACGAGGTAATTCGACTCAGCACGTCGGCCACAGCCAAGACCATAGGCCATGCCGACGAGATTGGAACACTCAAACCCGGAGCAGAAGGAGATGCCACGGTCATGCGCGTTTCAGAAGGCAAATTCACATTCGTCGATTCCCTGGACGCGACGGTCGAAGGCTCTCGAGAGCTGGAACACGTCGCCACGATTAGGGGTGGCAAGCTGTACAAACCCTACCTCTGGTGATCCGGTTGCCCGACATAATTCGATGGAGTATCCTACGCGTTGAACTCGTAGCAGTTAGCGCTGAAATCTTTTCAACAGTCGTGGCGACGGGTGTCCAACGACACAGCATCCAAGGAGGAAGAATTGAACGGTATAGAAGCAGTCGCAAGGATTCTCAAGTTGGAAGGCGTAGAGTGGGTGTCTTGCTTCCCATCTAACAACCTCATCGAGGCGATAGCTCAGGAAGGCATCCGCCTGACGATGTTCCGTCAGGAACGCGGAGCCATCATGGCAGCAGACGGGTACAGCCGCAGCAGCCACCGGAAGAAGTTCGGCGTCAACGTAACACAGGGCGGCCCTGGCGCGGAAAACGGTATGGGCGGCATCGCGCAGGCTTACGCTGACAACATTCCAATTCTGTTGATCCCCGGAGGCCCGCCTCTGGCGTCTTGGAGCGTAAAGCCCAACTTCTCGCCGTCCAGAGTGTATGCCCCTATCAGCAAACAGACCGAGGCAATATTCTCCTCTGGCCAGGTGGGCAATGTGATGCGACGAGCGTTCCACGCTCTCCGCAACGGGACTGGCGGGCCAGTGACTGTTGAGACACCAGCGGACATTGCCGCTGCTGAAGTTCCCAGTGAAGTGCTAGAGAACTACAATCCGCCAAAGCGATCCATAACGTCGCCGTCAAGGTCCGACGTCAAGGAAGCCGTCAAGCTTCTGGTCAACGCCAAACGACCAGTGATCTGGGCAGGCGGAGGAGTGCTGTTCGGTGACGCTACCGCCGAATTGAAGCAGTTCGCAGAACTTGCCGATGTCCCGGTGTTCACGACAATGCAGGGCAAAAGCGCGTTCCCCGAAGATCACCCGTTGTCCCTCGGCGCCGGCAGTGGGGCGACCACACTGCCGGCCTACAAGTGGCTTCAAGAGAGTGACGTTCTGTTCGGTCTTGGCACGAGCTTGAGCCACACAGGCTATGGCCAGCCGATTCCTCCGGGAAAGGTCATTATCCATAACTCTGATAACATAACCGACATCAACAAAGACGAAGCGGCAGACGTTGCGCTTTACGGAGATGTGAAGGCGACCCTCGAAATCGCAATCGACGAGTTGAAAGCCGCCATCGGCGAGGAAGGCCGCAAGACAGGCGTGGCAAGCGAAATCGCCGAGGTCAGAAAGCAGTGGATGGCCGAATGGCACAGCATGTTGGATTCAGACGATGTGCCGATCAACACATACCGCGTCGTCGGCGAAATTGACCGCTGCCTGGACAAAACTAACAGCATCGTGACTCACGACGCCGGCGCGCCTCGCGACTCGATCATCCCCTTCTACCATGCCACGACCCCCGGCGGTTATATCGGTTGGGGCAAAACGACTCATCTGGGATTCGGCATACCCCTGATGATAGGCGCGAAATTGGCAAATCCCGACAAGTTCTGCCTCAACCTGATGGGAGACGGAGCCTACGGTATGTCTGCGATGGACCTAGAAACTTCCGTGAGGGCCGGAGCGCCCATCACGACCGTGGTTTTGAACAACGGCGGCATGGCGACCTACCCTGGAGGCTACCCCACAGCCCGCGAACTCTACGGCGTCACGGAGTTGACCGGAAACTACGCGAGCCAGGCCCAGAACATGGGCGCTGTCGGCATCACTGTGGAAGATCCTGCTGAGATGGCTGTAGCCCTTGCTGCTGCACAGAGGCACAACGCCGAAGGCAACACCGTGCTTATCGACGTTCACTCGAACTTGGAGTCTAAGAAGTCCCGCTTCGGATAGTCCGATTGTGAATCCCTA
>CEWR01083709.1_pt1 | contig 12024 bp, 10 predicted proteins | sample 356321 | NCBI WGS metagenome assembly CEWR01 (sample SAMEA2621551, study PRJEB7988) | marine metagenome | biome: marine biome (ENVO:00000447); feature: mesopelagic zone (ENVO:00000213); material: "saline water (ENVO:00002010), including plankton (ENVO:xxxxxxxx)" | depth 790 m
TCTTGAAGAGGCCGGACGTGGGGCCGCCGCTCTCCTCGTCCCACGGGTACGTCACGTGGTGGTTCAGAGCAGCGATGAGCACCCTCGGGTTCGCGGGATCAATCGTCAAATCCACGGCGCCTGTGGTCTCGCCCCTATAGAGGATGCGTTGCCAGGTCTCGCCTCCATCCGTGGTTCGATAGATGCCGCGATCCGGATTGGGGCCGAACATGTCCCCCATCGCCGCTACATAGACGATGTCGGGATTGGTCGGATGAATCAGAAGTTTGGCGATGTGCCGGGTCTCTCGAAGTCCGACGTTGGTCCACGTCTCTCCAGAGTCCGTGGACTTGTAAACCCCATCTCCGGGCGAAATGAACTGCCGTTGCAGCGCCTCGCCCGTTCCCGCGAAGACTACATCGGGATCCGATCGGGACACATCGAGGGCACCCACCGCAGGGAATTCGAAGAAGCCGTCCGACACGTTCCGCCAATTCCCCCCGGCGTCGGTGGTCTTCCACACTCCGCCGTGGGCAGCCCCGAAATATAAGACGAGGGGGTCGTCGGGATGTCCCGCCACCGCCACGACACGCCCTCCCCGATACGGCCCCACGAACCGCCACTCGACGGCCGCAAGAAAGCTGGCGTCCACCGTGGGATACGCGGCTGGGGCCATCTCGTTTGGGCCGCTGCATGCGTACCAGATGAGGAGGGCAACAACCACACTGGACAGCCTGCTCGGGCCGACACGGGTGACGATGCGAATCGCATTCATGGCCATCTCCATGGACAGTGGGCGGAGCCTCGGCTCAGCGTGCCACCTCAGCGCCGCAAACTCAGCGGCCCGCGGTCGAGCCGCCATCGATCGCAAGCGCGGCACCCGTAACGAAACGTGCCTCGGATGAGGCCAGATAGAGGACCGACTGGCTGCTCTCGGCCGGCATGGCGATGCGCTTCAGCGGCGCATACTCGATCATCCTCTGCTCTGCGGCAGTGGGGTCGTTACTCTTGTCGATGCTGTCACGGCGGATCATGTCGGTATCCACGTAACCCGGGCACACGCAGTTGACGCGCACGCCCGGCGCGACCTCCACGGCCATGGCGCGGGTCATGTTCACGACTCCGCCCTTCGAAGCGCAGTACACTGTGAGCCCCGGCACCCCATCAGGCCCGCATCCGAAGCGATGGTGACGATATTGCCAGTGGATTTGCGCAGTTCGGATAGCGCCGCGCGGCTGCAGAAGAACGTCCCCTTGAGATTGACGTCGGTGTGGAGGTCCCACATCGCCTCGTCGGAGTCTTCGATTCGCCTGCCAGAACCGATGCCGGCGCTGTTCACCAGAATGTCGAGGCCACCAAAGGCGTCGGTCGCGGTCTCTACCGCGGACTCGCATCCGGAAACGGTTCCGATATCGCCGGGCGCCGCGACCCGGCAGTCACCCTCGCCGAGGGCGGCGATCGCGGCAGCGACGGAATCGTCCGTTCTGCCATTGATCGCAACGTGCGCGCCAGCGTCGATGAAGGCGTTTGCAACACTGAAGCCGATTCCCCGACTCCCGCCCGTAACCAGAACTCGCTTGTCAGTGAAATCCATGTCGTATCCTGTGACGGTCAATCGAAGAGCGGTCGCATTCGTGCGACACCCTCACGGATGTCGTCTTCGCCGTAGTGGGCAAAGGACAGGCGCAGGAAGTTGCTGAGCCCTCCGTCGCTGGAAAACTTGGATCCGGGCTGAAATCCCGTTTGCAGCTCCGCTGCCCTCACGCGAAAAGACCCGGTATCGACGTCGTCACCGAAGCGCAGCCAAAAAAAGTAGCCGCCGTCGGGCCGCTGCCAGGTCGCCAGGTCGCCGAAGTGTGCCTGTAGTGAATCCTGCATCGCCTCGACACGCTTCCGGTATTCGCGCTTCAGCTGCTCGACATGTGCGTGTTGCAGCCCGAGGTCAATCACGTGCCGGACGATATGCGATGAGTAGTGGTTGATGCTGCCACCACTAACGACGAAGCCGTTTTCGATGAGCCGGTCGCGCAACACCGGGCTTGTCTGAATCCAACCGAGACGGAGCCCCGGAGCGAGGATCTTCGAAAACGAGCCGAGCGATAAAACCGTGTCGCTCTCGATCATCGTGCCCAACGCCGGCGGCGGCCTGTCGTAGTAGTAGAGCAGCTGGTACACCTCGTCCGCGACGATCAGAAAGCTATGCTGTCGGCTTAGCTCTATCAGCCGCCCGCGACGCTCCGTTTTCATGCAGCATCCGGCCGGATTGTGGTAACCGGGGATCGTGTAGACGAAAGCCGGGCTGTGTTCGTCCAGCAGAGCCTCGAGCGCATCGATTCGCATGCCGTCGCCATCGATCGGTACGCCGACCACGTTCAATCCGTGATCGCGAAATATCTGAAAGGCCAGATAGTAGCTCGGCTCTTCGACGAACACGGTATCGCCCGCTTTGCTGAAGACCGTCGATATCAAGTCCAAAGCTTGCGAGTTACCTCCGGTAACGAACAGCGACTCGGGCCTGACCACAGCGTCGTATCCTTCGGCTAGATATCCCGCCAGCGATTCCAGAAATCGCTCGTCGCCCTCAAGAACGCCGTAGTTCAGCTCGAACGGGTGGGCCTCGTCGAGGAACGACTCGCTGGCTTGGCGAACCAGGTCTACACTCAACAGGTCGGCTGAAGGCTGGCCTACGCCCATGTCGATCGTACCCGCTGGTGGCGCGCCGTCATAGGTCACGCTGCCGCTCATGGTGATGTCGCTGTCGTTTTCACTGGGTTACCTGGAGGTCTCTGATCGGGGAATCAATACCGGTATCAACCGCGAAGGATACGACTGCGGCACGGTTGCCTCGAACGCTGGGAGTGATGGACCTGGTGTTCCTCAACGTGTGCGCGGTACTCGGCATACGCTGGCTCGCGACCGCCGCGCAAATGGGCCCTTCGAGCCTCGTCCTGTGGGTACTCGCGGTCGTGATCTACTTCATCCCGTCCGGGCTCACTGTCAGGGAGTTGAGCTCGCGGGATTCGAGTGAAGGTGGCGTATATCTGTGGAGCCAATCTGCTTTTGGCGAGGTGCATGGCTTCATCGTCGGATGGACGTATTGGGTCAACAATCTCGTCTACTTCCCCAGCCTACTGCTATTCATCGCTGGCACCTTTTTGTTCGTAGGTGGCGATGCTTAGCTTGGTCTCAGTGAAAGCGGTTGGTACAACGCAACGTTCTCTCTGGCCCTGCTCTGGATCATCATTGGCGCCAACGTCGTCGGCCTCAAGCACGGCAAGTGGGTTCACAACGTCGGTGCGATGGCGACCCTCGCGGTCTTCTTGGTCCTGGCTGTCAGCGGAATTTGGGTGTGGCTCGAGGTTGGCAGCGCAACAGACTTTGCGGCCTCTAGTCTAGCGCCGGACCTCACAGACTTCTCCACGCTGACCTTTTTCGCAACCATGACCTTTGCGTTCGCGGGCCTAGAACTCAGCTCGACGATGGGCGACGAGATCGTCAATCCGGCTCGCTCCATTCCGCGGGCCATGGTGATCTCGGGCGTCCTCGTTGCGTGCATCTACATCCTCGGCACCGGCTTGCTAATGGTCGCGCTGCCGGCTGGAGAGATCGATGTCGTGACCGGAATCGCGCAGGCGCTCGCGGCGATCGGTGACCGCATCGCGCAGCCCGGACTCGCGATCGTGGGCACGATCCTCGTCTGCATGAGTGCGACCGGCGTCCTGGGCGTCTGGTTGGCGGGAGCTGCTAGGATGCCCTATGTCATCGGCATCGATCGCTACCTCCCTCACGCGCTCGGTCGCACGCACACGAAATGGGGCACGCCGCATGTCGCGTTGATCACCCAGGGTCTCGTGGTCACCGTCCTGATGCTCGCGGCGGTTGCGGGCTCGACCATCGAGGAGGCGAACCTCATGCTCCTCGATATGGCCATCATTCTCTACTTCATTCCGTTTTTGTACATGTTCGCGGCGCTGCCGGTGCTACGCCGGAGGGCGCGAGGCTATCATGAAGGAGTCAACCTGGTGCCGGGCGGCACCGTGGGGCTCTGGACGGTCTCCGGCCTCGGTTTCAGCGCGACCGTGCTGTCCGTTGCGCTCGCACTCGTGCCGCCCGCCGGGGCACAAAATCCACAGCTGTTCGTGATCAAGGTTGTGGGTGGCTGCGCCCTGTTTATTGTCGCAGGGCTGGTGTTCTATCTTCGCGGGCGCAACAAGGACGCGGTTCAATGATCCGTAGCTTCCAATACAAGGGGTCATCCCTGATCCTGGCCTCGGTGCTCTTCGCTTGTTCTTCCCCTGCCCCGAACTGGGAAAACGTGAGCGAAGAGGGATCGTTCCTCATGTACCGCAGACAATCGCTCATTGGCGAGGAGTCTTTCAGCATCATCTCGGATCGGGACTCGATCGTAATCCGCTCACTCCAGGGCGAGAACGAACGGGGGCGGATCCGTGGTGTCCAGGCCGAGCTGCGCCTCGGCATCGATCTGTCCCCCGCGTACTACCGCAATCGGCGGATTGCCGGGAGTGACACCACCAACGTGCTGGAGGTCGTGGCGAGCTCGCAGGAGGTGTCCATTCGGGAAATGGACGCCGGCATCGTCACAGCGACGAAGTGGGCCGCGTTCTTCCCCGTTCACAGCAACATCCCGGCCGCGATGGAGATGATGCTGTACCGCTATTACCTGGAGCGAGGGCTGGAGTCGCTGCCGACGTTTCCGAGAGGTGACGTGACCCTCACCTTCAGGCAGACGGACGTGGTCCAGATCGGTGGCTCGCCCACGCCCCTCGACCGTTACGTGGTCGAAGGCATCAACTGGGGGCTGCGCACGGTGTGGCTCAACGCGTCGAACGACCTGGTCGCGCTCGTTCAGGCGAATACCCAGTTCAGGGAAGCGATCCGAAGTGGATACGAGGAGGCGCTGCCCTTCTTCGTCGCCAGCCACGTGGAAGAGCAGATGCGCACGCTCGCCGCCTATACCGAGGCTCATCAGGAGGAGCCGGCCGCGATCACCGCGCTCGTGGGTGGCGACCTGGTGGACGGATTGAGCGACGTCACCCGCACCGACATGACGTTGATCGTCGAAGCGGGGCGGATACGGAATATCGGGAGGCGCGCGGACGTCGCGATCCCGGACAACGCCAGAGTTATCGACGTATCCGGGAGGACGCTGATTCCCGGCTTGTGGGACATGCACGCCCACTCCAACCAGGTTCAGTGGGCACCTGCCTACCTCGCTGGCGGCGTCACGACCATCCGTGACCTGGGAAACGAGTTGGAATTCGCCACCGCGTTCAGGGACGCAATCGACCTGGATGGCGCCATGGGTCCGGACATTCTCTTGGCCGGCATGGTCGACGGCGCTGGTATCACGGGGAACGGAGTCATTCGAGCGACCACGCCCGCTGAGGCGCGAGACGTCGTAGCCCTGTATCACGAGCATGGATACAAGCAGGTCAAGATCTATACGGCGATCGAGGCCGACGTCCTGCGCGTACTCACATCAGAGGCCCACGAGCGCGGAATGACCGTTACGGGACATGTGCCCAGAGCCGTAGAGAATGCCGTCGCGGCTGTCGAGCTCGGGATGGACCAGCTAAACCATCGAGGTCTGTTCCTCTCGGTCCTCTTCCCCGACGAGACGGTTAGCGACCTCGGGCGCCTCTATCTGTTCGACCGAGAGATCAGTCCCGACCGTGTCGCGGAGGCCACGGCGTTCCTGCTCGAGCACGGGACGGTCCTGGACCCGACCATCTCACTGAACATCCTCAGGAACCTGCCGCGCGGGACTGCCCTCGAGACCGTGGAGCTCGACGTCGGACGGATCGCCTACGAGCTATGGGAAGGGAAGCGGTTTCTGGGTGGTGTGAGTCCGGACCGCGCAGAACAGATGAAGGAAGACGTGCGCAGGGCGATGGAGGTACTCGGCGCGTTTCACGACGCGGGGGTACCCGTGGTGGCCGGCACAGACAATGGGGTGCCGGTGTTCAGCCTCTACCTGGAGATCGAGACCTACCATCACCTGGCGGGCCTCAGCCCACTCGATGCCATTCGGACCGCAACGATCATCCCTGCCCGGGCCATGGGGCTGGACTCGGAGACCGGCACGCTCGAGGTCGGCAAGCAGGCGGATATCACCATTCTGGATCGCAATCCCCTCGTCGATATCAGCAACATCCGCTATGTGTCGGCCGTGATGAGCAACGGCCACTACTACGAGAGCGAGCCCCTGTGGCGGGCCGCCGACTTCCAACCGAGTCGAAACTGATGCGCCTTCACGACATCACGCGCCGGGACTTCGTAGGCGGCACGCTGGTCGGCTTCGGCGCAGCGCTGCTCAGCTCGTGCGCCAGGCCCCGCACCGTCCCCCTGACCGACCCGTGGACCGGGTACGGCGGCGTGGGCGACTACGCCACCTCCAACGGCAACGTGGCTTCCGTGCGAGACGCCGCCCACCTCATTCGCGACGGGCTCACCCCAACCCTCATGGAGAGCATCGAGGACACGGGCGAGGACTACGACCTCGTGATCATCGGCGGCGGGTTCTCCGGCATGGGCGCCGCATATCAGTTCCGTAAGGACAACGGCGGCGGCGGCAGTTGCCTGATGCTGGACAATCACCCCGTCTTCGGCGGCGAGGCCAAACAAAATGAGTTCGACGTGGACGGCTACCGACTTTATGGGCCGCAAGGCTCGAACGACTTCGGCCCTCCTCCACCGGGAAGCAGCGGGCTGATCGCCGACATCTACAGGGATACCGGCCTGCCCTTCGAGTACTCATTCGTGGCCCAGGACCCTGCACGTTCGACCGTGCGCGCACCTCTGGAGAACTATTACGGGGTGTACTGGGAGGAGGAGAGATACGACACGGGCTATTTCGTCGGTGAGGGCACCGACGCTCGTTGGGTCATCAATCCCAGGCAGGACGACCTGGCCCGCCTGCCCTGGTCGGACGACTTCAAGGCGGAGCTGAACCGCGCCTTCCGGGACCAAGAGCAGTACTACGACGGGGACGACCTGGACCGCTGGCTCGACAGCATGTCGTACAAGGAGCTGCTGGAGGACGTGATGGGGTACAGCCCCCAGGTCACCGAATACTTCGATCCTGTGATCGCCATTTCCATGGGCGGCGTGGGCGCGGATGTCTACTCGGCCTATTCGGCGAAAGATCTGGACCTTCCGGGAACCCAGTCCCCCTACCGGTACGACAGCAGTCAGGACGACCACGATGTGGGCGCCTACAGCTTCCCCGGAGGGAACGCGGGGATTCTTCGCCACATCGTGAAGTACCTACTGCCGGCCAGCATCACGGGCGACTCGACGTTCGAGGGCATCCTGACGAATCCCATCGACTTCGGGGCCCTGGACCGGCCGGAGAACTCGCTGAGAATCCGACTGAACTCGACGGCGATCGACGTCAGCCATGACGGCCCCGCCGAGACCGCTGACCACGTCAACGTGACCTACTACAGGGACGGCAAGATCAGCCGCGTCAGAGCCAAGGCGGTCGTGGTGTCGATCGGCGGCTGGGTGGCCCGACGAATCGTGAGCGATATGCCGTCACAGATCGCTCGTGCGTACGAGCAGTTCCACCACGCACCCATCCTGGTCGTGAACGTGGCTCTGCGGAACTGGCGCTTCCTGGATCGACTCGGCATTTCCTCCGGGCGCTGGTTCGACGGTTTCGGCAACTTCTTCTCGATCCGCAGGCCGATGATCACGGGCGAGTCCACACAGCCGTTCGATCCAGACAAGCCGATCGTCATGACCTTCTACGTCCCGTTCAACTACCCCGGGTACTCGAGCCAGGAGCAGGGGGCTCTGGGGCGTGCCGAACTGATGCGTAAGTCGTATGGCGAATACGAAGCGGAGATCCTAGATCAGATGACCCGGATGTTCGGATCCGCCGGATTCCGGGCCGAAGACGATGTCGCGGGAATCGTCCTAAACCGCTGGGGCCACGCCTACATCTCGCCCCAGCCCGGATTTCATTTCGGCATCGATGGGAACGAAGCACCGAAAGAAGTCGTGAAGCGGGGCTTCGGCCGCGTGCAGTTCGGTCATTCGGAGCTGAGCGGCTACATGTCCCATACTCGGGCACTCACCGAGGGAGCGCGGGCTGCCGCTCAGGTTATGGAGAAGATTTTGACTGACGGAGGACGAGGATGAACGAGACGAGCGCAGTTCAGCAGCAGCTCGATGTGCCGCAGTTGGTTCAGGAGGCCATCGAGAGGTGCGCGGACCACCTTTCGCCCACACCCCTCGAATACTCCATACATCTCAGCGAGCAGATCGAGGGCGAGGTCTGGCTCAAGCTGGACTCGATGCAGCGAACCTCCTCATTCAAGTTTCGTGGTGCGCTCAACAAGATCCTCTCGCTCACGGAAGCGGAGCTCGAGCGGGGGGTGGTCTCGGCCTCGACGGGCAACTACGCCCTGGCGGTTGCGGAGGCGGTGAGAGTCAGAGGACACCGCGCCACCATCTACGTGGCTGAGGACATGGACTCGTCACGCCTGGGGCTGCTGAGATCTCACGGCCTGGATCTGGTCATTCATGGCCCTCTTCCTTGGGACGCTGAGAAAGAGGCCCGGCGCGTAGCCGAGGAAGACGGCAAGATCTATGTGTCGCCGTATAACGATCCCCTCGTGGTCGGTGGACAGGGCACCTGCGGGTACGAGATCTCCAAGCAACTTCCTGACTTGGATGCGGGCCTGTTCGCCTGCGGAGCTGGGGGACTCCTCACGGGCTCGGCGGGCTGGCTGAAGTCCCACAACCCCGAAGTGGAGGCCTTTGGCGTCTCGCCGGAGAACTCCCCTGTCATGTACGAATCCATGAGAGCCAACGAGATGCTCGAGATGGAGACGTACCCGACTCTGGCGGACACCTGCGCCGGCGGTGTGGATTTGGACAGCATCACTCTGGATCTTTGCCGACGGTACGTGGATGAGATCGTCTTGCTCACCGAGGCCGAGATCGAGGCATCCATACGCCTACTCTTCGAGCAGCACCGTCTGGTTGTCGAAGGCTCCGGAGCGCTGGCCGTCGGCGGCCTCCTGAAGAGAAGAGAGCACTTCAAGGGCAAAAAGGTCGTCGCTGTCGTCTGCGGACGGAACATCGACCTGGAAGTGTTCAAACGGATCATCGGCTAGGGATGGCCGCGTGAAGCGAGTCGGGTTGGCCTTGGTCGGACTGGGCAATGTAGGACGTCGGGTTCTCGCGCTCCTGGTCGAACACGAGGACAAGCTCAACGAGAAGTACGGCCTCACGTTCAGTGTCCGCTGCGTAGCGGACAGCAGCGGAGTCGCGGTCAGTGAGGACGGCTTCGATCTCGCCCACCTGGTGGCACACAAGCTGGCTGGGTCGAAGCTCCGAGAGCTACCGGAGTTTCGAGAAGGTCTCGGTGTGGCAGGAGCGCTCGACAGCGTCCCGTGTGACATCCTCCTAGAAGCGTCACCGGTCGACCTCGACACCGGCGAGCCCGGCGTCTCGAATTGTAGGACGGCGCTAGAGCACGGGCTGCACTTGGTACTGGCCAACAAGGGCCCCCTGGCGCTCGTTCACGAGGAGCTCGACCGTCTCGCGACGGACGCCGACGCGGGTATCCTTTACAGCGCGGCATTCTGCGGCGGCCTTCCCGTGCTCAACATCATCCGGCGGGATATGGTCTGCGGCGAAGTATCGGCACTCCGAGGGATCTTCAACGGAACGACGAACTTCATCCTCGACGAAATGCTCCATGGACGCGCCTACGCGGATGCTCTGCTCGAAGCACAGGACAGAGGCATTGCGGAAGCGGATCCGAGCCTCGACGTCGGCGGCTGGGACACGGCCGCCAAGCTCGTGATCGCGGCAAACACCTTCGCGGACGAGAAGATCACGCTCGCCGACGTGCACGTGAGTGGTATCGAGGACGTGCGGGCCGATCGGCTGGAGCAGTGCCGTCGGGACGGATCCGTGCTCAAGCTGGTGGCTACCGCTGAACTCGTCGATGCCGAATGGCGTTTCCGGGTCGAGCCCACACCCGTCCCCGTTGAGAGCTTCCTAGGCGGCTGCAGCGGCTGGGAGATGGCGGTCGAACTCGAGAGCGATATCTACGGAAAGACGTTCCACAAATTGTGGGAGCGTGAACCCATACCCACCGCGGCGTCGATGGTCAGAGACGCGGTTCACTTGGCTACGATGGGGCGTCAGGCCTCGCTCTAGCGGCGGCGTACACGACCACCGAAGCGCCAATGAGCCCAGCGATGCTGAAGGCTTCCCGTGCTGGGACTTGCAGGAGCAGCCAGCCGACGATGAGGCAGCTCAGCGGCGGAATGAGCGGTCCGAAGGGCAATCGAAACTTCCCGGTCCCTGGCAGACCGTCGCGCTGGCGCAGGCGAATAACTGCGAGGCTCACACCGAGGTCGATGAGCAGCAACGACCCGGTCGCGAACACCGCCAGATACCTGAAGGTGCCGCTCAGCGCAAACACGCAGACAACAACTGCGAAGAAGATCACCGCCACCTACGGTGTCTTGTACTTCGCATGCACCTTCGACAGGGCTCTTGGAAGGTTCCCGTCCAGCGACGACGCGAATATGACCCTCGGAGCGCCCAGCATGACTCCGATCACGCGCACCAATCCCTCGTCCCGCACGCTTCCCGGGGAGGGCTCAGCCATGGTTGTCGTGAGCGCTCATCGCAGCCCTTCGCTTCTTGTGATGGATCGCATGACAGCTAGCATGTCGAGACTCTAGCGTCACGAAGCTTCTTTGAGCGACCTGATGCACGAACGCTATCAAATCGAAGACACCAGCCAGATCATCTCTCCAGGGCTCGTCGTTTTTCGCGACCTGGTGGAAAGCAACCTCGCGCGGATGGTGGAGATCGCCGGCCACGTGTCGCGACTACGCCCGCATTGCAAGACACACAAGATGCGGGAAGTCGTGCAGTTACAGATGGATCTGGGGATCAGCAAACACAAGTGTGCGACGTTGGCCGAGGCGGAAATGCTGGCCCAAGCAGGTGTGCAGGACATCTTCTTGGCCTACAACATCGTCGGACCGAATCTTAGCCGGGCCGTCGAATTCGTCGAGAAGTTCTCCCACGCCAGACTCTCCGTGACCGCGGATCACGCCGAGCCCATCCGTCGACTCGGCGAAGTGATGTCGCAGTCCGGGCACACGGTCGACGTGCTGTTGGACATCGACACCGGACAGCATCGCACAGGAATCGTCGCCGGAGCCGCCGCGAAGCATCTCTACGGCCAGATCGTCGACACAGCGGGTCTCAATCCGGGTGGCTTGCACATGTACGACGGGCAAAACCACCAAACCGATATCAACGAGCGACGTGTGGCGGTTGACGAGTGCTGGAGTCAAACGATGCGATTACGTGACCAGTTGGTGTCCGAAGGGTGGTCTGTGCCACGGATCGTTGCGGGTGGCACGGCGTCCTTTCCCCTCTACGCGGAAAAGGACGATCCTGCGCTCGAACTGAGCCCCGGCACGCTCGTTTTTCACGACGCCGGTTATCGCGACATGTTTCCTGACCTCAACTTCGTCCCGGCCGCTTTGATCCTCACACGCGTCATCAGTTGTCCGAGGTCGGATCGTGTCACGGTCGATCTCGGATACAAAGCCTGTGCGGCAGACGACCCCATGGGCAGCCGAGTCGAGTTCCCCGATTTGCTCGATGCCAAACAGATTTTGCAGGACGAAGAGCATTTGGTCTTGGAGACCGCCCGGGCGTCTGAATTTACTCCAGGCGACGAGTTGCTGGCCATTCCCCGTCACATTTGTCCAACGTCGGCACTGCACAAGCAGGTGCACGTCGTCTCGAATGGAAAGCTCACGGGGCGGTGGGATGTTGCTGCTCGCGACCGTTGGTTGACGATCTGACTGCTTACAGCGGGCACTGGCGCCCGACCGCTTCAATCCCCGAAGTCGTGCCCTATGAATTCTAGACCCCGATGAGCGAGTCCCCGAGGCTGCGCCTCCCTCATCCTCTGGTCCTGCTCACCGGCTGCGTCATCATCGCGGCGCTCGTGAGCTATGTGGTGCCGGCGGG
>CEWR01004117.1_pt1 | contig 12014 bp, 10 predicted proteins | sample 356321 | NCBI WGS metagenome assembly CEWR01 (sample SAMEA2621551, study PRJEB7988) | marine metagenome | biome: marine biome (ENVO:00000447); feature: mesopelagic zone (ENVO:00000213); material: "saline water (ENVO:00002010), including plankton (ENVO:xxxxxxxx)" | depth 790 m
GCCGGCGGTCAGATTTCAGCCGTCAGCAATCAGAGAATCGCCATTTTGAGCCCGCAGGCGAAGAATCTCGTGTCAGTAGCCAGCCGTGGGTCAGACTCGACCAGATGCTTCGCTCTCGCTCAGCCTGGCGAATGCCGTTCTGAGATGTCGGGGCCAACAGAGGTGACATCGGGATGTAACAGGACGATAATTGTCTCACTATGTCCCAGTCAAAGATCAGATATAAAGTACAGAGAGAGACGCGTAACGTTCTGAGGCGGGTCAGTATGACAACTGGCTCCCGACTTGTGGTGGCGGTGTCCGGTGGGCAGGATTCTCTGGCCCTGCTCTATGCCCTCCACGACCTGGCGGCAGAGTTCGGATTTGAACTACACGGCGCTCATGTCAACCACAGCCTGCGAGGCGCCGATTCTGAAGCCGACGCCGCTTTCGTGGGACAGACGTTCCAAAGTCTGGACATCCCTTATACAGTTGAACAAGCTGATGTGTCCGCATTCCGTGAAACTCAGAAAATCTCTCTGGAGGACGCCGCACGACAGTTGAGGTACGATTTCTTCGCTCGTGTTGTCGAACAACAGGGAGCTGATTTCGTGGCCCTGGGCCACACTTCCGACGATCAGGCGGAAACTGTGCTTTTGCGCGTGATTCGCGGCGCCGGGTTGGCGGGACTCCGAGGAATGGATTTCCTGTCCGACGCAGAGTTTTCCGGGGTGAGAATGAAGTTGCTTCGTCCACTGCTGGGTGTCTCTCGGTTGGAGACTGCTGAGTTCTGCCGAACGCTAGGACTACAACCTCGGCTGGATGAATCCAACCTATCCACCGAGTTCAGCCGAAACCGGGTCAGATTGGAGATTTTACCCCAAATGGAAGCCATCAACCCGGCTGTCAAAGATTCGCTGGTCCGGCTGTCCCATTCAATGGCCCGTGATTATCCATATTTGGAGAGTCAGGTCGATAGAGTGGAGGAGTCTGTAATCACAGTTCGAACTGAGATGGTCGAGATTGATAGAGCCGCCTTCACCGATCTGGCTCCGGCGATACAACATCACCTCATCCGTCGAGCGGTCCTGCTGGCGAAACGCGATCTGATAGACCTAACTCAGAGCCACGTCGAAGAGATGGTCCGATTGATGCTTGGTCAACCTGGAAAATTTCTGAATCTGCCAGGCGGCTTCCAGTTTTTGGTCTCATACGATAGCGGATTCATCAGTTTGAATGGCCAGGCGCCATGTCCTCTGCCCACACTAACTGGACAAACAAGACTCCAGACGACCGGTGAAACCTCGGTTGGCAGCTGGCAGGTCAAGATTGGCATCGTCGAACACAGGGGGGCCGAGTATCCGCCAAGTCCTAAAACGCGCGCCACAGATTCGCGACTGAAATTTGCGGCGTACCTGGCGGCCACAGGTGATGAATTGGTTGTTCGGACGAGACAACCCGGCGACCGCTTTCAGCCTCTGGGAATGTCTGGAACGAAGAAACTGAAAGACTTTATGGTGGATGAGAAGATTCCCCGTCACTGGCGCGACAGCGTTCCCCTGGTGGCGACGCCAAAGGGCATCGCCTGGGTCGTGGGCTGGCGAATCGCGGACTGGGCGCGGACGCCAGACGACGCCATTCAAGTTACGAAAATCGAGTTCAGGCTCGACGCTACATAACGCGGTCAAGCCTCGGATTCATCGTGACACCCGGAGTGCGTCCTCTCTTGGCCATCGGCCTGCCATCGACCTCGTGTATGTCGGCGGTGAAGTCGTTGGGCGGCTTGGACGATATGTAGCTTCCCACGGCGAACCCCGCAACCGGAGCGCCAGACTGCAGGAACTGTCGAATCCTGTCCGGGGTGAATCCGCCGCTGACGAAAATCTCAACGTGACGGAATCCGGCCAGGTCAAGCCTCGCCCGGACCTCCTTGACCAGATCAGATGTGACGCCACCTCGCTCTGCTGGAGTGTCCAACCTGACGCCCCTCAAGCGCTCTCGCAACGCCTGAGAAACGTTCAGAGCCTCCTCAGCCTCATCATTAAAGGTGTCAACAAGGGCGATGCGTGGCACCTCCTGGGGCATGTGACGGTCGAAGGATTGAATCGCTTTCACCGCGTCACCCATAATCAGTGGGAGGGCATGTGGCATGTTGCCGCTGGGCGTGACGCCAGCCAGCCGAGCGCCCATGACGGTTGAGCAGGACGCGCACCCGCCAATCACGGCGGAATAGTCGATATTTGCCGAAACGTTGGGATGAACGTGCCTGGCGGCAGAAGCGACCACAGGAACTCCCTGGGCGGCCTCGACACACTCACGGGCCGCCGTCGCCCAGCCAGTGCATGACGCCAAGACGCCGCATATAGTCGTCTCGTACAGGCCAAAGGAGCTATACGGAGCTTTGATACGCAGGGCAACCTCTCCGGCCTCCAGAACCTCGCCCTCCTCCAACGCCCAGACCTCACTTCCCGTCTCAGGCAACACCTTGGCAAGAAGAGCGCGCACCTCCCGTATCCCGCAGAACACTCCATCGCTTCGAGGGAAAAATTCCATAGTGACAGTGGGGTTGATGCTCTCATTGCGAAGGATGGTGAGGGTGCGCTGAAGATAAACGTCAGCGGTGTCACCAACGAGAATGGAAGGGCGAATGTCGAAAGGTGTGTTTACCATTAATTATTACCAGCCATAAAAATTTTGTGTTGACTGCCTTAGATGCTATCAAAAGTGAACACTGCATGGGACAGGGGCTTACTGACCCTTACGCCACTCTCCAATCTGTTTGGTGTGTTCCTCATAGTGGCTAATCTCGAAATTGATTCGCTCTATGGCGCGCTGATCAAACTTTTTTTCAGGGGAAGCTTCAAGAGCCTCGTGAAAATTTTGGAAGGAGACTAACAGGTCGTTGACTACTTCAGACGGTGAACATGGGCGTTTCTTAGCAACAAATTTCTCGTTCCAGGCATCAAATATTTCTACGCCGGACCCAATCCTGACTGGAGAATCGCCTCTTGCAACACGCTCCAGTGATTCGCCCATGACCTCGTTCCAACCTGTGACATGAGCAATGATGTCCTTCAGGCTCCACTTATCGAAATCTTGTCGCAGCATTTGCGTTTCAGTGATGCCAGCGAAAGTTTCGTTGAAAGCGGCAAAGACATCATGAAGTTGATTCGAGATTTCCGCCTCGGAAGTCATGGAATCTTTCCGCTAAGCCAAACGATTAGGACGGCGCAAGACTTGTCAACTTCGCCCCCAATATCTTCTCCATGTGATCGAGGGCGTGCCGGTGGGCGTCTGGATCGAATGACGCCACGCAGTCTATTGGGACTTCTACTGCATAGTCTCGGTTGCGGGCATCGGCGGTGGTGTGCATCACGCAGATGTCTGTGCAGACCCCCACCAGTATTATCTTCTCTGGATTCAAGGTTTTCAATCGTTTTTCCAGGTCCGTCTCGTAAAAAGCGCTGTACCGACGTTTTCGGAGCGTGACGGTCACGTAGTCCGCCAACTCTGGGATTACTTCACACTCCTCGGTCCCTCGGACGCAATGCACGGGGAACATCTCGAACTCCAGGTCATCGGGGTGGTGGGTGTCGGCAATGAAGATGATGCTGGAGCCTGCAGCCTGTTCGCTCTCGATCAGTCGCTTGATGTTGGGGATTATTTGACGGGCTTCATCGCCACAGTACAGGTTCTTCCCCGGTTCCATGAAGCCGATGAGCATGTCCACAACAAGCACCACGTTGCTCATAACTACCCCTTACTTTTGAGTTCGACCACGGGTTGTATGGATTCGTAATGTTACCGTGATGGGCGTCAAATCCGCAAGCGCGTGAGAAGGTCGGCAGGAAGGTTTAACGGTTTCGAGCTATCTCGCGGGACGCCTGCCTCAATCCTCCGAAACGCAGTCGAAGCAGACCCTTTATGTCTTCCCATGCGGTGCTGATAATTTTCACTCGGCTGTCAGGGTCGTCGGTCCACTTCACGGGGATTTCCTTTATTCGGTAGCCGTTCTTCTCGGCGATGAGCAGCATTTCAGTGTCGAAGAACCAACCGTTGTCCACAACCAGCGGCGCGACGTCATCTGCCGCTCGACGGCTCACGGCCTTGAATCCGCACTGGGCGTCCTGAAATCCAGCAAGGAACATGGCTCGAAATATGAGGCTGTATGAACGGGATATCAACTCTCGTTTGAATGAGCGTCCCATCACCTGCGCGCCTCGCTTGAGACGCGAGCCAATGGCAATGTCGTAACCTTCGCCATCAACAGCGGCTATGGTCTGGGGCAGGGCGGACAGGTCCGTGGACAAATCCACGTCCATATAGGCGACGATGTCGGCGTTGCTCTCGGCCCACGCCCGCTTCAGAGCGCGGCCCCGACCCCTCTGTTCCAATCGGACATGCCTCACTCTGGAGTCTTGTTCTGAAAGGCTCTGACATATCGAGGGAGTAGCGTCGGTGGAGCCGTTATCGGCAACAACGACGGCCCATTCATAGTCGTTTAGATTGTTCGAAAGGAACGCGGCCAACGCATTCACGCTATCGGCGAGGGCGCGCGCCTCGTTCAGCACAGGGATTACCACGTCCAGCGTCTTCTTCATTCAGCGAGACTCACTCTGACGAACATCAGTTCCGGACACCTCTTAGTGGCGGAAGTGGCGGGTGCCGGTCAGGACCATCGCGATGCCCAGACGATTCGCGGCCTCGACCGATTCCTCGTCGCGTATGGAGCCTCCCGGCTGGGCGATAGCGATGATACCACCCTCGGCGGCCATCTCGACGCTGTCACCGAATGGGAAATAGGCGTCGGAGGCCATCACGCTGCCCTTGGCCTTGTCTCCGGCGATCCGCAGGGACAGATGAACGCTGACCACTCGATTGGGCTGTCCTGCGCCCATCCCCACCATCGTGTTGTTCTTCGCCAGCACGATGGTGTTGGACTTGATATGTTTGCACGCTCGCCACGCGAAGGCGAGGTCTCGAAACTCATCGTCGGTGGGCGGACGTTCGGTGGCGACGTTCCAATTTGTTGTGTCTTCCTCCAGAGTGTCGGCAGTCTGGACCAGCACGCCACCGGACACGGTTCGGACGTCCAGCCCTTCGGTTGGCCCCTTGGCAAGCGTAATCTCCAGAATACGGGTTCTGCGCCTGCGTTTGAGAATCTCCAACGCTTCAGGCTCGAATCCTGGAGCGATAATCTGATCGTACAACACTCCCCGCATCGCCTCGGCAGTCGCGACGGTCACGGTCCGGTTGAACCCGACGATGCCGCCGTAAGCCGAGACCGAATCTCCTTCGAAGGCCTGCTGATATGCCACAGCCTGATCAGGGTGCACCGACAGCCCGCAAGGGTTGGTGTGCTTGATAACGGCGACAGCGTTTTCCGAGAAGTCAGACACCACCCTCCAGGCGGCATCGGCATCCAGAATGTTAGTGAACGACATCTCCAGCCCGTGGAGTCGTTTGGCGTCCACGACACCTCCTGCGGACAGGGCCGTGGAGTACAGCGTCGCCTGTTGGTGGGGGTTCTCTCCATACCGCAGGTCCTGAACTCGATTGAATCCCAGCGTGAACTCGTCCCAGGAGGTCTTGGTCTCCTCGCCGCTGAGGTATCGGGAGATGGCGGTGTCGTAAAGAGCGACATGCTGGAAGGCCTTGCGAGCCAGCTCCTTGCGCTCCTCCAATGTGACCTCAACGCCATCAGACAGGCGCTCGCCAATCCACTCGTAGTCAGACGGATCGACGACCACCAAAACGTCCTGGAAGTTCTTGGCGGCGCCACGGATCATGGTCGGGCCGCCTATGTCGATGTTCTCCAGCGCGTCGTCAAGCGTCACATCGGGTTTGCTGACCGTCTCCACGAATGGATAGAGATTGACGGCGACGATATCGATGGTTCCGGTCTCGTTATCGGCAAGCTGGGCCATATGGCTCTCGTTGTTTCGACGGGCCAAAATTCCAGCGTGGACTGTGGGATGGAGTGTCTTGACCCGCCCATCCAGAATTTCAGGCGAGCCAGTCAGGTCCGAGACCTGCTGAACGTCCAAACCTCCATTCTGGAGGTCTAGGGCTGTGCCGCCGGTGCTAACGAGGTTGTAACCTCCGGCCTTGAGACGTCGGGCAAAGTCCACCAGTCCGGTCTTGTCATAGGCGCTTAGGAGGGCTAGTTTCACGGTTTTTGGCTCCAGAGAATCGTTATCGACTTGTAGGTGTTTCATAAATCATACCAAGCAAACGACCTACGATTGAAGCACAACCTGCTCATCCCCAGAGCTAGAGAACACCTCGCCAACAATCATCGAGTCCGGAACAAGATTCACCACAGCATCCACTTCTGATGGGTCGCAGACCAGAACCATGCCGAGGCCCATGTTGAACACGCGGTACATCTCGTCTCGGGGAATGCCGCCGTCTTCCTGAATAGTGTTGAAGATGGGCGGGAACGGCCATGCTCTGGTGTCGAAACGGGCGGTCACGTCGTCAGGCAGCATCCGTGGGACGTTCTCGATTAGCCCTCCGCCCGTTATGTGGGCGATGCCCTTGACGCGAGAGAACACCGGAGCCAGAGCGTCGAGATACGGAGGATGGGGACGCAGAAGAGCGTCGCCCAGGGTTTCGCCAAGCTCCGGGCGATGCTCCCGCAGGGGAGCCGGGTCTGTGTCCAGTCCATACACGTGACGCACCAGCGAGTAACCGTTGGTGTGCAGTCCGTTGGAAGGAACGCCGATCAGCACATCGCCGTGGCTGATTGTCGTCGGATCAATCATCTCCGACTTCTCAACGACGCCAACCACGAAGCCCGACACGTCGAAGTTGCCCTCGGCGAACACTCCGGGCATCTCCGCTGTTTCTCCGCCTATCAGGGCGCAGTTGACCTCTTGGCACGCCTGCGCCATGCCTCCAAGCAGTTCCTCTACCACGTCAGGACGCAAACTGCTCATGTTGATGTAGTCGAGAAAGAATATCGGCCTTGCGCCGCAGACGATCACGTCGTTGATGCAGGCGTTCACAAGGTCGGCCCCGATGGTGTCGTAGCGTTCCATCATGACCGCAAGACGGAGTTTGGTGCCTACAGGGTCGGTGCTGGAGACCAAAATCGGCTCTCTGTGCCCAGAAAACTGATACATGGCCCCGAAAGCTCCGACTCCCGCCAGCACCTGAGGACCGTGGGTCGGAGTCACAATGTCTCGAATACGGCGCTTCAGATTCTGCGAGGCCTCCAGGTCCACGCCTGCTTGTTTATAAGTTCCTTCTGTCATTATTTTCCAATCTTAGTCATATGAAGTTATTTGCCGACGCCACAAAGGGAGGGTTTGAAACCCTCCCTACTATTCCATACACTAACTCCTCAGCGGCTCGAAAAATATTCTCGAAGAAATCTGGAGAAAATTCAGTCCATTTGAGAAAGTTCGTCTAGGTCGATCTTTCCAGAGGCAATGTCCTTGATAGTCTCTGAGTACAAAATGTGTTCCTGCGCCAGCACCCGCTCGGCCAGAGATTCAGGGGCGTCGTCCTCTAGAATCGGAACCTCAAGCTGAGAGACCACCGGTCCGTGATCGTACTTTTCGTCCACAATATGGATGCTCACACCTGAAACCGTCTCGCCCGCATCCAGAACCGCCTGGTGGACCCGAAGACCGTACATCCCCTGACCTCCAAACTTGGGAAGCAGAGCAGGATGGACGTTCAGAACTCGGCGCCGGTAACGGTCCAGCGTGCGATGGCCCAGTTTTTTCATGTAACCGGCCAGCGCGACCAACTCGACGCCATGATCTACCAGAGTTGAGGTGATAGCAACGTCGAGATCATCGGGTTTAATATGAGTTTTACTGCTCAAGTGGAAGCAGGGGATGCCCTCTCGCCGCGCCCTCTCCATAGCGGTGGCCTTGGAGTTATTGCAGATGACCACTCGCACTTCGGCATCAATTTGCCCTGATTTGCAGGAGTCGATGATCGTTTGGAGGTTTGTGCCTCCGTGGGAGGACAGAACGCCGATGGCTAGTTTCTTACTGGACACTTTATACCATGGGAATATGGGAATAGCGGTCAGTTAGAAGAACTAATCGGCGGTGGCCTGGACTTCCATGACCAGTTTGTCCATCTCCAACTGAACGGGGATTGGATACTCGCCGGTGAAACAACCCATGCAGAAGTTCTCTTTGGCGCTGCCCACCGACCGGACCAGACCGTCAATGCTCAGGTATCCCAGCGAGTCGGCGTCCACGAATTCCCGGATGTCCTCCACGGACTTGTCTGAGGCGATCAGTTCCTTCTTAGTGGCCATGTCCACGCCGAAGTGGCATGTGGAGATGATTGGCGGGGCGCAGATACGAAGATGTATCTCCTTCGCGCCGCCTCTGCGGAGCAGTTCCACGACATGGGGAGTGGTGGTTCCCCTGACGATGCTGTCGTCCACGACGATCAGACGTTTGCCCTTGATAAGCTCTGGCAGTGGATTCAGCTTTCGTCGAACGCCCAACTCTCGGAACCGCTGGTCTGGTTGGATGAAGGTGCGCCCGACGTAGCGATTCTTCACCAGTCCTTCGCCAAAGGGGATGCCGGATTCCTGAGAGTATCCGACTGCGGCGGCGGTGGCGGAGTCTGGAACGCCGATTACCATATCGGCCTCAACAGGGTACTCTTTGGCAAGCTCGGCGCCCATCTTCATTCGATCGCTGTAGAGCAGCCTTCCATTCATAATGCTATCTGGGCGGGCGAAGTAGATATTCTCAAAAACACAACTAGCTCGCTTGACGCTCTGGCTGCTGCGGTAGATGGTCCTGAAACCGTCAGCGTCAACTATGACCGCTTCGCCTGGCTCAATTTCCCGAATGTAAGTCGCGCCAACATGGTCCAGAGCGCAGGACTCGGATGCTATAACCCAGCCTCCGTTCAGCTTCCCGATACACAGAGGCCTGACGCCCAGGGGGTCTCGAATGCCGATCACCGCGTCCTTGGTCAGAACCGTCAGTGAGTATGCGCCCCGCAGTTTTCGCATGATGTAGGCGATTCGATCCGGCCAGTTGTCCGAAGGGGCATGGGACAGAAGTTGGGCGATGATCTCTGAGTCGTTGGAGCCTTTGAATTGGCAACCCAGGATTTCCAGTTCGGCTCGCAAATCCAGTGCGTTAATGACATTGCCATTGTGGGCGAGAGCAAGCTCGACATTGGGGCCTTGAGAGACGATGGGTTGGGCGTTTGAGATGTGGCTGGAGCCGGTGGTGGAGTAACGGGTGTGGCCGATTGCGATGTGGCCGGGGAGGTCTGTGAGGTGGTCTTCCTGGAAGGCCTGGCTGACCAGGCCCATGGAGGTGCGCATTCGGATTCGCTCACCGTCCGCAGTAGCTATTCCGGCGCTCTCCTGCCCTCGATGCTGGAGGGCAAAGATGCCGAAGAATGCCACACGGGCGACGTCTTCGCCTTTGGAATACACCCCTACCACGCCGCAAGCCTCTTTCATAGAGTCTGCGTCCATATAGGCCGAGGTTTCCTGGTCCCGATGAGTGTTAGAACTGATCAGATTACGCTCCACGACATCTGCCGAGGGGTTGGCCCGCTGATCCAAAACCTGTCTAAGAACCTTTTCCATTGTAGCACCTGGGCGGGTGACACAAAGGCATTATACGAAAGCCGCATGGCGCGGGTCAACGTGCCAGCACGGGAATTTTCGGCGGTTCCACGGAGTTTCGGTGAAGTCCAATATTGACCGCCTGGGAAAATTGAAAGAATTTGATTCGCCCAACAATTGAGAATTCGAAATTCTAGCATAGCCATACACATCTGAGTAAGTTTTGACGGCATAAATTATGCAACGTGAATAGGCCAACCTTGCAACTGCTTGAGAGTATGTGTCACTAACATAAACGCCGGAGCCATATGAGGCTCCGGCGTTTAGAGGTCTGAGTAGCGGTCTTTTGTTTAACCAGCAATGAATGTCTCGTTGTGTTCTCCGTTGACCTTCACTGTGTAGGTCTCGCCTTCTAGAAAATCGTTGCCCAGGGAAATCTCTGTCACCACCACCGGCAGGTCTTCGGTACAGATCATCGGGCTGTTGGGGGGATGATTTCCAGGTGTATGACCTCGATCTCGATGTAGTTTCCGCCGCGATGGTTGACGGTGTAGCCGTCCAATTTGGAGCAACTGCTGCCCAGAGGAAGCCTGGACGCTACCGTCAGGACATACTCTTTGTTCTCGGCTTAGGCGATTTCGATCTTCTCGATGGGGGACAGCTTCTTGAGCGTCATGGGCGCTTCAGGGGCCTGGGCCATGAAAGAGGCGGCCAGCTCGCCGTTGATGGTCACGTTGTAGGTCTCGCCAGCGTTGAAGTCGTCGCCGAGGTTGACACTGCTCTCGTTGTAGCCGTAAATCATGGTGCAGGGCATAAACACGTCGGGGCCGGGGACCAGGTTAGTCACTGTGACGTTGATTTCGTTGCCGTCGCGGGCCATCTCGGCTTCGTTGAACTTGGCGCATCCACTGGGCAAGCTGGATGTGACGACCAGGACGTATTCATTATTCTCGGACCTCACGACTTCGACCTTCTCGATGGGCGCGGAGGCTTCCACCATGTCAGAAAGCTCTTGAGGTTCTGTCGTGGGCGGGACCGGCATCGGCTCGGGATTTGCGACCATCTCAAGAACCATATCCACATGCTCAGGGTTGCCGCGGGTCAGCACCGCATAGCGGGAGGTGTTGAGGAACATCAACCGTCCCTGGTCCGTGATTCTGGCTGAGATCGCGTATGAGAAACGCTCGTGGATGTCTGCGGGATTATACTCAATCTCGAACTTGGCAAGAAGCTGTCCAGGGTTCTCGATGATCTGTTCTCCCTGGGTGATTGCGGCGGCGGCGGCTCTGGATACGTCGATCAGCTTGATTTCTATAATTGCGCCTGAGCTTAGGGCTATTCTCTCGCGGTAGGCCATCGACCCTGAGACGATTGCGGTCTCGACTGCTTCGTCGGCGTCTACATTATTATCGATGTTTACCGGAGGCAACGGCGACATGGGCAGGGTCTCGACGGCGATTCCTTCTGGAGACTGTAGCGGCGTCACTGGCAGGGTCTGGCTAGTGGATTCGTTGGGGAGGTCGCTAGGCGCTGGGCTGGCCAGGGCGCTCTGATAGGCGACTGCTCCGAGCATCAGGAGTCCGGCGGCTATGAAGACTGCGTTTTGATCGTGCTGTTCATTTTCTTGCCCTCTGGCGTGTTTATCAAGTTTTGCGATGGTTTGAAGGCCCTTCAATTAAACAGACGATTGTTGCCTCTGATTTTTTCCATCGAATTCGACCGATTTTCGGGGCGAGTGCATGAGGATTGTGTGAAGAGAAACCCTGCATCGGTAGTTTGCTCTGAGCGCTGCAAGGCAATATAATCGGCCCCATAATCTGGCGGATGTGGATTCCTCAGTCACGATGGCCAGTCCCGAAAGGATTGTCATGCGAGTTATGGTCACCGGCGGCACCGGTTTCGTCGGCCCCCACACAGTCCAACATCTGGTCAATGACGGCCATGAAGTTCACCTGCTGGTGCGCTCATCGGACCGCATCGCTCCGGCGCTTGAGCCTCTGGGAGTTGAAGGCGTTACCCACACCGTAGGAGAAGTGACCGACGCAAAGTCTGTCGACGCCGCGATGGAAAGATGCGACTCTGTTGTTTACGCGGCATCGGTTTACACCGTATACAAGCGTCAAGACGCAGTGATTCGCAGGGTCAACGTCCCCGGACCGGAGATCGTTCTTGGAGCAGCCCATTATCTGGGACTGGACCCGATTGTCCACGTTTCTAGCATCGTCGCGCTATTCCCTCCTGAAGGACAGACACTAACCGTCCAATCTCCTGTCAAAAACCCTGCCCGCACATACCCGAGGTCCAAAGCAGATTTGGAACGTGTAGTCAGGAGGTTCCAGGAGGAGGTCATCCCCGTGGTGATCACATACCCTGGCGGGGTTTACGGTAGTCATGACCCGCACTGGGATGAAGGGCCTCAACTGATTGCAAACATCCTGAAGGGTCAAGTCAGCATAATTCCTAAAGG
>CEWR01004043.1_pt1 | contig 12001 bp, 9 predicted proteins | sample 356321 | NCBI WGS metagenome assembly CEWR01 (sample SAMEA2621551, study PRJEB7988) | marine metagenome | biome: marine biome (ENVO:00000447); feature: mesopelagic zone (ENVO:00000213); material: "saline water (ENVO:00002010), including plankton (ENVO:xxxxxxxx)" | depth 790 m
CCTTCGGCCCACCAGACGGTGACCGGCTCGAGCAGATCCGGCAGGCGTTTTGCATGGCTCAGCAAGGTGTCGAGAAGCTCCTTGCCGACGGGCAGAAGATCGGCTTCGGGAACCTCGTCGATACATGTCCTGTAAATCGGAACCTCATTGCTGGCGATGATCGTGGCGCTGTGATTGTGTGACCACAGGGTCAGGACATTCGCGATCGGGATATCCAATGCCGCAGCAAGCTCCCGGCGGAAGAGGTTGCTTACATTGAGTCCCTGCAAACCGATGTCGGTGGCCACTAAGCACACCCGCAGCTTACCGTCCTGCAGCAGGGTCACGGTCGTTTTCAGCGGCCCCAGGACCTCGCCGATCACCACGCCGGTGCCGCTGTACGTCGGGCCGCCGCTCTCCGGGGTGATCCCGAATCGAAGCGACGCCGCGCGCAGGGCGGGAGAACATGTCGGTTCCTGATCGGCGATTGCAGCCGTTTTTCGCGTCATGAAAGCGTCGGGGTCATGCGGGGGATATTCTGGGCATGGGCAATGGGGCCTTGGCCATTTCCCCGTGGAGAAACTTCAAGAGAAGATCCCGCTTGAGATCCTGATGCTGCGGATTGTCCCACAGGTTCTCATATTCACCGGGATCTTTCTCCAGGTCATAGATCTCGCCGTACTCGCGATTGTAGTGAACCGTCATCTTGTAACGCTGATTGATATACGTACGCATGTTCATCGTCGTGGGCTGGTGCTGATTCTCAACGATGACATGGTTGCGGATCGTGTCCGTCTCTCCCGTCCACACGTCCTTCTGGTCGACTCCCGCCATGGTTCGCGGCACGGGTATGCCGGCAATGCTCAGGAAGGTCTGCGGCAGATCAACCGTGGACTGCAGTGAATCGGACACAACGCCTTCGGGTATGGTCCCGGGCATGCTGACCACGAGCGGGACGCGGAGGACGTCCTCGTAATGATGGATCGCCTTGGAAATCAACCCGTGCTGCCCCCAGAAGTCGCCGTGATCCGTTGTGAAACAGACAAGCGTCTCTTCCGCCATTCCCAGTTCCTCGAGTTTGTCGAGGATTTTGCCGATGTACGTATCCAGCATGGTCACCATGCCATACATGGTCGCAATGGCTTTGGCCTTCACCTCACGCGACCGCAAATGGGAAAGTGAACCATGCACCACGTTGCCGTCCGGTTCCTCAAAATCACTGAAATCCGGGTTGGGCTCCTGTGACCGCTTGAAGTAAGGCGGCTTGTCGTCAAACTCGCCCTCGCGATGCTCCGGCACGGTAACCTCGGCCGGGTCGTACATGCTGGCATAGGGTTCCGGCACCATGTACCTGGGATGCGGGTCAAAGAAACTGGCCCACAGGAAAAAATTGTCGCCGTTCCTGTCGAACGCCTCCATCATTGCGTTAGTCCGTTCGGCGATCCAGGTGTTGTAATGCAGGTCTTCCGGGATATCCCAGACGCCTTGGTCCGGGGCCAGGGGCTGGCGGTTTGAACGTGGGAACCCCTCGATTTCCTCCTGCATGAATTCCGCCGGTGTAGGCAGGAAATACTGGCGCCAGTCCTTACAGCCCTTCTCTTCCATCCACAGCGCGTAATGCTGGCCGACAACCCACTCGTCGGTGTGATTACGTGTCAACTCGACGTGTTCAAACCCGTAGAACGGTCCGTTGAACTTCCGCCAGAAGTCCAGGTCGTGCAGCATCGGAAAGGATTCAAGCGATGGGTATTCGGCGGTGGATCGGGTCGGTTGAAAATGGGCTTTGCCAATCAGTGCCGTGCGGTAGTCATGCTGCTGAAACACGTCGCCGACGGTCGGGACGTCCTCCATCAGTTTTGTGCCCAGCGCGTACGCACCGTGCTGGCTTGGGTACAATCCGGTAAGCCAGCTTGCCCGGGCCGGCGTACAGGTGGGGCTGACTGTATAGGCACGGTGGAACGTTGTTCCCCGCGCCACCAGCCTGTCCAGGTTGGGCGTCTTCACCTCGGGATTCAGGTAGCCCATCGCAGACCAGTGTTGCTGATCGGTGCTGATGAACAATACGTTGCGACCGGGTTTGCTCATCGTTTCTGTCCCCCGCGAATCACCGCGGTCACCTGCCGGTGCCAGTCGGCATCGGCCCACATGCCGGGGAAATTGGGCATGCAGAAGTTCGACGTGCAGTTGATCGCGTACCCGTGCTTCGCCCCGAGCGCCGCGACGATTTCCGCTGACTCCCTCACCCAGTCCCAGTCAAGTGCGGCGTGTTCTGTCCACATGATCGGCCCCCAGCCCTCGGTGTTCGCCAACGGCAGCTTCCACTTGCCGGCGACCGCGGCCATCTCCTCCATCTTGCCATCGAGCCAATCGGCATAAGCGTCCCGGTTCGCCGCCCACTTGGCGATCATCTTTTGACAGCTCTCGGCCCAGTGGGTGTCCTCACGACGCCGATGGATATGCTCGAAGTAGCCGGTGTCGTCGGTGAACTCATTGTACTGCACGATCCAGCAATGGACATCGAGCAGGTCGAAGTTGCTGTAGTCCATGTCCATCTCTTCCTTGCCCCAGTAGTTCTGCGTCTGGCTGGTGCAGAAATCTAGTGCCGGCCACTTCGCTTTCAACTCGCCGAGTACGTCGCTGATGAATGTCCGGTAGAACGCCTTCTGCTCCGGGCTGTAGCGGCACGATGAATCAAGCTCCGGGCGCCCGAGCGCGCCGAGCGCGCGCAACTCCTTGCGCAGCCATTCCATGCCGTGCCAAAGCGGGTATTCGTTGAGCATGTCGACAAAGATGACCGGTCCCAGGCAATCGTTGTCCGCCAGCATAGTCAAAGTCTCGTCCCAGATCCCGACCAGGCCGGCAACACCTTCCACCTGCTCGCAGCGCCCCGGTTCCGCATCATGCATCCAGGACGAAAGGGCAACGTAGATACCGCGGTCCCGGCACTTCGACACGAACTCGACAAGCGCCTCACGGTGATTGATGTCGATCGGCTGTTGATTGCGCCAGATCGGCCACGGGTATTCCGAAAGATACGCCGGCACGTGAAAGACGTCGACGCTCCTGCCGTCCCGGTCGCGCGCAACCAGGTGCGGGAAGGCATCGATGCGGACGGCGTTGTAGCCGCGCTCCTCGAGCTCGTCCAGGGCACGGTCCCAGTCTTCAAAGCCGCCTCCCGGGTAGCGCCGCCAGAGCCACGAGACATACCACATGGCGATCGCCACCGGCTGTTTAATATCTTTCAAGGCTGGCATGTCAGGCCTCCAGTCTGACGACACTGTTCGTTTTATCCGATTCGTAGGCCGCGAAAACAACCGCGATGTCGTCGCGGGCGATGCTGCCCGGCACATGCGGCGCTTTCTCTCCCCGCACCGCCCGCACGAAGTCCTGCACGGACGCGTGGTATACGTCGTAATCGGGATAATCGTCCGGCACCAGCCACGGCGTGCCGTGCCGCACCATGTCCTTGAGCATGTTCTGCGGAATCGGCATCCGCCAGAGATCCTCGAGCCATGCCTTGCCGGCGAGAAACTCGCTCGGCACGATGGACCCCGAATAAGCGGGGTTCTTCCGGCTGGTGATCTTCAGGGCACCGGCCTCGTAACAGCCGTGCGCCTCAACCCTGTACATGGGGTCCTCGACAATTGAGCCTTCGGTACCGTAGACCGCGAACAGCGGCACTTCCCGGCAGGTGACGCCGAGGATGTTCCAGCTCTGGATGTAGTTCGTGACGATGCCGTTCTTGTGAGTGGCCACCACGATCGCCGTCTCGTCGCCCTGCCAATACTTCTGCGGGTTCATGCACCGCCCATACACCGTCTCCACCGGTCCGCCGAGATAGTTCATGACCGCAGTCAGGTGCACACCGCGATCGAACAGCACGCCGCCGGCGTTCCCCTCCAGCTGCCGCCGCCAGTCGCATCCCGGATAGATCGACGTGATCTCGGCCATCCAGAACCAGTCGTTGATGACAATCATGAAAGGCCGGCCGATATCGCCCGCATCCATGACCTGCTTTGCCTTCAGCACCGCCGGTTCAAAACGGAAGTTCTCGGAAACCGACAGGATTCTGTCCGCCTCGGCAGCGGCCGCGATCATCCGGTCCGCTTCTTCCAGGGAGTTGGCCATCGGCTTCTCGAGCAGGACGTGCTTGCCGCCGGCCAGTGCCCTGAGGCAGAAATCCAGGTGCACCTCGTGACTGACACAGATGTCCACCGCATCGATGTCGTCCCGCTCGAAGACCTCGTCGACGCTGTCCACAATCTCGCTCACCTCATGTACCCGGGCGAATTCCTCCGCCTTGGAACGGGTGCGGTTGCAAACCTTGATGTCAACGTCGTCGAGCTTGCTCAAGCCGGAGGCGTGGACGTGTGAAATACCGCCGGTCCCCAGTATACAGACTGTGGTGGTGTTCTTGTTCGACATGTGCTTCCTGGCTCCCTGGCGCCCGCAACGGCCGGCTCACCGCAATGTACTGCCGGCGCCCTGTCGATCAAGAGACCCCCGGGCCGCATTGTTTTTCGAACCCATGCCGACTGGCATCGGCCGGATCGGTCGTTACCGTAAGGCGACTTCACCACACCGACACGCACTGGGAGACTCACGGCAATGAGCAAACCGCTGACGAAAATACTTTTCAACGACGACGCCGGATATCCGGTCGGGGCCCAGCTGCACAAGGACGGGCCGGACGCCTTCCTCGCGTCCAGGTTCGGGCTGTGTGCGGGCACGCAGGTGGACAGCTACCTGTGGTGCGTGCCAGGTACCGGGGACGCACGTGCCGAGCGCAACTTTTCCGACGCCGGCGCGGATCCGGGCACCGTCATCGTCGACGCCTGCCGGAAGGAGGGGATGGAGGTTTTCGGGTCGCTGCGGATGAATGACACCCATGATTCCGGCATGTTAATGGACGACCCCCTGAAGCTGGCGCATCCGGAGTACTTGATCGGCGAACGGGAGGGGCTCACCTTTGGCTCGATCATGCGCGGCATGTGGTCCGGGTTCAACTACGCGCTGCCCGAGGTGCAGGAATTCGTCTTCAATCTGATTCGCGATGAGTGTGAGCGCTACAACTTCGACGGGTTCGAGCTGGACTTCTCGAGACACTCGCTCTTTTTCAAGCTCGGCGAGGAGGCAGAGAACCTGGACTCGATGACCGGGTTCATTTCCCGGATCCGTGAGATGCTGGACGACATCGGCCAGCGGCGGGGCCAGCCCTATCGCCTATCCGCCCACCTCCCAGAGACACCGGTGCTGGCCCGGCGAATCGGACTGGACATGGCAGCCTGGGTGGAGAAGGGACTGCTCGATTTCGTGGTTGCCGGCTGGGGCTACAACCCCTACACGGCAGCCATCGAGGATGCCGTCGAACTGTGCCACGGACACGATGTCCCTGTCTACGCCTGCATCAACTGCTCGACCGTGGCAGACATAAGCGGCAGCTACGCCGAGCGCCTGCGCGGGATGGCCACCAACATGCTGAAGAAAGGGGCCGACGGCATCTACCTCTTCAACTTCTTCGTCCCCATGGACCTGAACAAGGCCGAGGCCCAGGACGTCTTTGGCACACTGGACGAGCTCGGCAGCCCCGAGACCTTGCGAGGCAAAGACAAGATATTCATGTACGGGCCCCTCGTCACCTGGCCGTACATGCTCTACAGCAGCACCGTGACGCCGGTCTTCCCGCTCTCCCTATCCCATGGCGGGCCCATCGAGCTCTTCGTCGGTGACGAGCTGGAAGCAGAGGCCCGGCAGGGCGCCATCAAGGAAATCCGCCTGACGGCAAGAGTGTCCGACATCGGCAAGGACGAGGGGGTTAGGCTTATCGTCAACGGGACGCTGGTCGAGGAGTCCGGCAGAAGTATGCTCAACGAGCCTTTCCTTGTCCCGCCCAGCCTGCATCCCGCCATGACCAAGCCTCCCGGCTACGACGAATACACGCCGGCCTACGCCATCGAGTTTCTCATTGACGCCCCGCCCATCACTGCCGGAACGAACAGCGTCGAGTTCCTGCCCGGTCGGGATTGTCACGGTTGGTGGAAGACCCGGGTCCAGGAGATCCGGCTCGAGGTCAACTACCACTGAAACAATGAGGTAAAGCCTTCTCGATGAGCGGTCAATCTTGACCGCGTCACGATCGTACCGTAGCGATTTCGCGTGTATGGTTCTGGTCGTTGCGACCTCATCGCCGCCCCTGACACCATACCGGACACTCGACATGACATCCCACTTCCAGGAACTCGACGAGCTGGGCTATACCATCCTCGAGAACGCCTTGACCGCGGAACAGGTTGAAGACGCAGTAACCACGCTCAGGGAGGTTTACGAACGGGACAAGGGCCATGTCTCCGACCACGAGCCGATGACCCAGCGGGTCTTCAACCTGACGGCGCGCGCCGAGGTTTTTCGGCAGATGATACAGCTCCCGGAAGTCGTCGCCTGCATGTCCTACTTGCTTGGTGACGACTACACTCTTTGCGACATGGGCGCCCGTTCCGCCATGCCCGGCCTGGGTGCCCAGGGACTGCACCGGGACGGTGCCGATTTCATACCGAACCCGCCGTACGACGTCCACAAAATCCTGCCGCTGCACACCCAGTCGATGATCGCGCTGTCAGACTTCACCCTTGAAAATGGTGCGACCCGTTACGTCCCGGGTTCACACCTGATGGACATCCATCCCGACGATATCCCGCCCGAGGACGAGAAACGGCTTATTTGTCCGGCCGGGACCATCCTTATCTATGACGCCCGGCTGTACCACGCCGGCGGTGCCAACACATCCGACAAGATCCGTTATGCGGTCCAGGGCTTCTGCTGTCGCAAGAACATAAAACCTTTCTGCGACCACACCCGCTCCATCCCTCCGGACATCGTCGAGGCCGCCTCCCCGCTGCTTCGCCGGCTATGGGGTTTCGAGTTTCAATCCGCCTGGGAGGAAGCCGAGAGCGACTTCCGGATCATCGAGGCCACCGGCGCCAAGGCCGTTTTTGACTTTTGAGCTGACCCTCGGGCAAAAACCAAAGACGCTGCTACTTCGACCACAAAGCGATTGAACACGACCAAAAGAGTGGCATCCACCTCCCGAAGCCCTGCCTATTGAACAAGTGGCAGCCTCAGGGCAATGGGTGTACCAATGACTATGCTTGCCTGTATCTCGACCGGTGCGGCCATATCCCTCCACGCTCTTATATGGTCGCCTTCTCTTCCTTGAATCGGTAAGTTGCCCAAGAATAGCCAGGAGATCATGCTGACACTCGAGCAACTCAAACACTTCGCTCAACACGGTTGGCTTATCCGGGAAAAGGTGTTCGACGACGAGTGCATGGATGAGTGCCGGCAGGCAATGGATGAAACAGCCGCCACCCAGCCCGCCATGAAAGCTGATGATGATGAACAGACCTTCATGATGGGCATTATCAACCACCACCAGCTCTTTCGAGACTGTTTCCTCAACCCGACGCTGCTTGAGGAATCACGGCAGCTCATGGGAACAGACCTGAGGCACCGCGCCACATGGATGATCATAAAGAAGCCGCACCCTGACCGGCATCAGGATTGCAGCGAGCTCCTCGATCCAGCCAATCTCTCCTGGCATCGCGACATGAGACCCAAATGGGGAACTTTCCCCGACGACAATGACCCGGAGCTGATAAACTGCATTCTGATCAATTGCATGGTTGCAGCCACCGATATCGGCCCGGATGATGGTGGTACCATGGCGCTGGACGGATCCCACAAAGTGGAGGGGGACCCAAAGACGGTCATGCAGGAATGTTCGGTTGTTCAGTTTGAAGCGCCGCGGGGAAGTGTGATCTATTTTTCTGAAACATTAATGCACAGTGCGGTCCCCATACTGAGCGATACAACCCGTTACGTCATGTTTTACGCCTTTGTTCCCCCATGGTTCGAAGTTTGGCAGCATTGCAAGGTGCCGCCGGAGATCGTGGAGTCCTACGAAGACGAGCCGCTGCGCGATATTATCGGGGGCTACGACAAGTGGGGGTACAACGGGCAATTCCCGACTACTGGGGATAGTGATTGAGTATGGCTGCATTGGCGGGTCATTACCTTGCTGGGATAACCGTGACGGAAATGCATAGATACTTGGACATCGAGACATAGGGATGAGCATGGAGACATGCGCAGAGGCGTCCGGAGCGTCTCAGGGAAGCCATCAAATTTAATATGGCCCCTGGAGGATCCGGATAGTCGGCGCAATATGCTGCAGATGCGGGGACCGGTTGCGCCGAAACTGGCGGCGGTGTACCGCGATACGATCGCGCTCGTCCTGATGGAGACCTACTTTGACCTCGACGACGCATGGATGATCGCGTTTCAGCTTCAGGCGGCGCGGCTAAACCGCATTCTGGGAAAGAGCGTGGTGGCCCTGGGCCTGGGCAAGGAGAGCAAGGACAAGGGCGACTACCCGTGGACGCGGACACCGGAAGAGCTGGAGCAGCAGATCCGTCTGATCCGGTTCGTCGCGCCGGAGTCGCCCGGTGTGGCGTTTTTCGGAAAGTGGAAGCTCAAGGAAACCAACTGTCCATTGACGGATGAGCAGCTGGACGAGATCTGCGGCCGGTTCCTGGAGATTCCCACCGACGGCAGTGGCCTCACCCCTGAGCTGCTCAAGCTGGGCAGGATCTTCAGCAGGAACTACGAGGAACCTGCCATCTTCTGCTCGTCGGCCTTCGTCCTGCCCTATTTCCACTCCGGCCAGGACGGGGGCGCCTGGGGCAGCATACATCAGCCTCCGGTCGCCCGCGTGCTCATGATGAATCTGGGCAAGAAGGATGCGAGCGGCGTCAAGGTGCAGCTGCGCGACCGGAAAAAGGGCGTCTGGGCCACCGGCCCCGTGGACATCCCGGCTCGGTCCGTGGTTGTGGCCCTGCTGCCCATCGGGGAAGGCAAAGGTTTCTGGGGCTGGGGTGGGACTTCCATCATGGAGGTCGATGCGCCGGGATGTGAGGTGTTCAGCTTCCTGGACTCCCGGCACCACGGGAAATAGTTTCCTTGGAAAGACAGGTAATTTTTGAGCAGTAGAGCGCGCTCGATTTCGTAGTGGATTCGGATAAGTCCGGACCGGCGGTCAGTCCTTATGCGCCAGATACCGGTGTCTTTCTGCTTCAATTTGTGCCTTGTCCCAGGCCAGGCATCCTGCCATCCAGCCGGCGACTCGCTCGGCAATCTCCATATTGTTGGGATGGTAATAGTGCCAGTGCGTCCGGCGTATCATGACGTCATCGAGATGTACCGCCCACTCATGACGGCAATAAAACTCGACCGCCGCCCGCGATACCGCCGGCGGCACAATCGAGCTGAATCCTTTGGCAGTCTCGGCGGCCGTTAGCAACGGGATTTCCGAACTTGTGGGTTTTACCTTGTCCTTTCCGAGATAGCCCAGCAGCATGTCCACAACCTCTTCGGCCATCAACCGGTGAGTCGTGAGTTTGCCGCCGGCGACATCGCACCAACCAGGCTGCCCCATACGGATCAAATGCGATCGGGAGACGTCGGACGGACTGCCCTTGTCGGCGACCAGCGGGCGCACACCGGCCCAGGTGCTGATCACGTCGTCGCGAGTGAGCGCGGCGGCCGGAAAGAATGCATTGGTAACCTGCTGGATGTAGTCGATGTCGTCCACTTCCGTGGCGACCTGCGCCGGATCCCCATGGTAATTCGTATCGGTGGTTCCGACATAGACTCGCTCGCCCCAGGGAATCGCGTAGACCACCCGCGGCCCCTCGGTCATCATCACTGCTTCCGACACGTTCAGCCGCCGGCGATCGATCACGATGTGGACACCCTTGGTCTTGCGCAACGAGATTGAACTGTGCGGCAACGCCTCAGACCAGGGGCCAGTTGCATTGATCACGCAGCGGGTGTCGACCGCATGTTCCGCACCCGCCTCCCGATCGACAATCCGGCATGCCCATCGGCTGCCGTTGCGTCGGCTGTCCGTGAGCGCCGTGTAGCTGGCGATTGCCGCCCCATAGTGGACGGCGGATCGAAGGGTGTCGAGGACCAGCCGCGCATCATTCGTTGCGCCATCGAAGTAGCGTACAGCGCCGGTAAGACCGGCGCTGCGAATCCCCGGTACCGCCGCTTCGGCGGCGGCAGGATGCATCGCCGACGAGGTGCCAAGATTGCGTCCGTTACACAGCAGGTCGTAACACTTGACGCCGATCCGCAGTTTCCAGTGCGGCCATTTCGTCTTTTGATACGTTGGAAAGACAAAGGGTAGCGGTTCGGCAAGGTGTGCTGCGATCCGCTGCATCACGCGCTTCTCCCTGCTTGACTGTCGCACGAGCCGAATATTTCCCTGCGCAAGGTAACGAATACCACCGTGCAGCAAGCGACTGGAGCGACCGCTCGTTCCCGAGGCGAAGTCGTTCTGTTCGACGAGGCCGGTTCGCAGTCCGCGCATCGCCGCGCTGCGCGCAATACCCGCGCCAACGATACCGCCGCCGACAATGAGCACGTCAAGCACGTCGTCGGTAAGGCGGCCGAGCGATTCCGTTTTGGGGGGAGGCACGTCCATTTCCATCATCATAGCGAGTGATTACAAGAATTGTTTATCTTCCGTTCTCGAAAGGATACTCCGGCCAATCCCCCTCATCAAGCAGTTCGGCAGCGCTGACCGCTTGGCACAGCATAAACAAAAGAGCTTCGTAAAAGAACAGGTAATTTATACGCCCGCCGCGCAAGCGAGGACCACGCGGGTAGAATTGCCAACGCAGTCTCGGTTTCCGACTCGTTTGGCAGCGTCTTGCGCGTTCGCGGGTTAACGTTCGCTCACCTCGCTTGCGCGTCGGGCTAGTGTTGGTGAATAATCCGGGTTAAAAGTGCGCTTGCCGAATAAAAACTGCCCGAGGAAGAAATGAACATGACAGCGTCAGTCGCGGGTCGTGATCGATGCCCAGCAGCGAGCACCTACTGAATGCTGAGCCCTCCATCGATCATCAGGGAGTGGCCGTTGACATAGGACGCCGCGTCCGAACAGAGCCAGAGCACGGCGTTAGCGACTTCTTCGGGTTGCGTGATGCGTTGGGTGGGATATTGCGCCGTCAGTTCCGCAGCCAGCTGTGTGTCCCCTTTCGTGTAGCGGTGCAGCATGGGTGTGTCGACGATGGCGGGACAGACCGCGTTGACACGAATTGACGATGAAGCATATTCCAGTGCGGCCGTTTTTGTGAGCCCCAAGACACCGTGCTTGCTGGCCACGTAGGACGCCATGTTGGGCTGTCCCAAGACTCCCACCACCGAAGAACTGTTGACGATCGCTCCGCCGCCCTGCCGCATCATCGCGGCGATTTCGTATTTCATGCAGAGCCAAATGCCCTTGAGATTGATCGATATCACTCGATCCCAATCGTCTTCCTGGGCCTCGCCGATGGTGGCCATCTCACATTCGACGCCCGCATTGTTGAAGGCCGCGTCGAGGCGACCGTAACGGGTAAGGGCTTCCTCGACCATGGCCTCGACGTCCGTGGCCGACGAGACATCACAACGCACGAAGTGCGCCGTACCTCCCGACTGCTCGATCAGGCGCGTTGTCTGTTGTCCCTCGTCGGTGGCCACGTCGGCGACGACGACCTTGACGCCGTCCGCCGCGAATCGCTGGGCGGTCGCTCGCCCGATTCCAGCCGCCGCACCGGTGACCAAGGCTACTTTGCCGTCTATTTCGCTGTTCATTTCTGCTCCTTAGAGTCAGGCTCAATTTAACGGGATTGCAGGAGGTCTAAATCGTTACGACTTCAAGAGTTGGGGATTCACTGATAGGAATTTTGTTTCTTGGCGATGGCAAACGGTAACCGTCCCGGGCGGACTGTACAAGAAGCAGGCGGGTGGGACCTCCATACTTGTCATGCTAACGTCCGCCATCTGCCGTGGCGTCAGCCGTCGGCAGCATGGCGTGGTTGGGACTTCTCTTCATCGGGATCGAAATCGCTATCGCCCCAGAACGGCGCGAAGGCCTCGATAAAGCGGCCGAAGAACTGCTGCGCGAACGGATCGAGGT
>CEWR01048982.1_pt1 | contig 12001 bp, 11 predicted proteins | sample 356321 | NCBI WGS metagenome assembly CEWR01 (sample SAMEA2621551, study PRJEB7988) | marine metagenome | biome: marine biome (ENVO:00000447); feature: mesopelagic zone (ENVO:00000213); material: "saline water (ENVO:00002010), including plankton (ENVO:xxxxxxxx)" | depth 790 m
TACTCTACTTTTAAAAAACTAGTCGAGTGATTTAAGTTGCTTCTTATCTCTAAAAATCATCATTAAGGGCATAAATAAAGGCCAAGTTTTATGGTAGTGTTTTGGAAATAAACGCTGAGAGAGATCTAAGAGTTTGGCATCCAAACCAATAAATATTCTTCTTTTATTCTTCTTAACGCCATTAAGAATTATCTCAGCGGCTTTACTCGGATGCATTCCTCCTTCCCGAAACTGATTGCCCATCTCTTCTATGGTAGAAGGGGCACCTCTAGTAAAGATAGAATTCTGCCTTTCTTCAACCTGATTATTAAATTCCTCTTCATCAAATCTGGCATTCGCAGCAATATTGGTACCAACATGTCCTGGATGGACGCAATGGATTTGGAGATTAGGATTGGTATCCGCCATTTCCATGGCTAAACTTTCCGTAAACCCTCTTACGGCAAATTTAGTTGCGTGATAGACCGTCTGACCTGGAACTGCAACCATGCCAAAAATAGAAGACGTATTGACTATTGCAGCTTCAGGTCGATCAATCATATGAGGTATGAAAGCTCTTGTGCTGTTAATCACACCACCAAAGTTAATGTCCATAACCCAATCCCAGTTATCTTCTTCCATGTCCTTAAAGTGAGATCCTGCGGTCACTCCTGCATTATTAAATACCAGATCAACCTTGCCATGTTGTTCGATAACTTTCTCTGGCAACGCTTCAACAGCTTCCTTGTCTGCTACGTCTAAAATATGAGAAGAAACAGAAACATTGTATTTTCTTAACATTTCTACTGTTTCATTCAGAGTTTCTTCATTAACATCACAAACGACGACATCAGCTCCATCTTTAGCCAGAAGCACAGCCAGGTAACGCCCCATACCTGATCCGGCCCCGGTTATTACTGCTACTTTTTCTTTAAAACTTTTCATGTTCTCTCCTGCTGTTCTGTTATTAAATTAAAGACTTGTGGATGTGTCATCCACTTCCGATCTGCTCTGTCCATCAAAGGTCATGCTGTAAGCCTCTTCGGGTGACTCTCTAACCCATTTATCAAGTGCCTTGGCATCTTCTCCTACGAGAATTCTCCATTTATTGTTTTTTACTCCGTCAAGAATTACGGTAGCCGCTTCTGCTGCAGTCATAGGTGCTGACTCTTTAAAAGATTCAGTCCGTTCTTTTATAAGATCTCTGATCTGATCTAGTGATTGATTGTGTACAGGCGCTCCTAATTTAATCATATTTTGTTTCACTTTTTCCATTTCTTCATCAGATCTTGCTCCTGAATTAAGGATTTTCCCTGTGTTAATGGCAATAGAGGTTCCAATGTGTCCTGGCATTACCACCGACACACCAACATGAGGTGCGTTCAGTCTAAAATCATCTATCAAAGATTCGCTAAAGCCTTTTACAGCGAACTTAGCTGCGGAATATGCCGTATGAGGTGTTCCACCTAAACTTGCCCAAAACCCGTTAACGCTGCTTGTGTTAATAACATGTCCTTCATCGCTTGCTACGATAAAAGGCACAAACTCTCTTGAACAGTAATAAACACCATACCAACAAACTGCAAAGCATTTTTCCCATTCCTCTCGAGAAGATTCAATAAAACTTGCTCCTCCACCTATTCCTGCATTATTGAATAGAAGGTTAATAGTCTCTGTTTCATGTTGTTCAAGAACTTCATTCTTAAATCTAATCACGTCTTCCTCAACAGAAACATCGCAGATGTGGGTAGTAATAAGAGCATCAGGAAATTCTTTTGAAGTCAGGGCAAAACTTTCTTCTAGATTTTCTTTAATCACATCGCACATAGCAACGTGACACCCCTCTTTGGCAAGTTGACGAACCAACTCACGCCCCATGCCCGTTCCACCTCCAGTGACCACAGCTATTTTATCTTTATAGCTCTCCATTCTTTCTCCTCCTTTGAGTGGTAATGAATTTAACTAGGGAAATCGCTAAAAGGGAAAGGCCTGTCTTCAGACCTGTAAGTTATGAAATCTAAAATTTGAACCATGTAGTTTCTGAATCCCGATGAAGCTCTTAAAATATTTTTATTAGGACTGTTTGTTAAGAGAACAAAAAGAAATTGGACTGCAACAATAAGCCAAAGAACCCATAGTGATATTGAATATATAAAAGAAAACCCCATCATCCATAAAAGTCTCAGCCATTTACCTTGCTGTACAAAATTCTCTTTTAAGGATTCTGTGTCTATAGAGTCGTCTACTGCTTCTGTTTCAACAACCCCTTCTACTTCCTTAGTTTTTTCCGATTTTTTATTCATTATTTTGTTATTTATTTCTAGAATTCTACATCTTTCAGCTGATCTGTGCCCAAAACTTTCTGAATTGAGTTATTCAGCTCTTCTCCTTCATAAATTATTTTGTAAAGAGAATCCACAATGGGCATATTTACACCTCTCTCTTTAGCCTTCTCCCATACAACTTTAAGCGTTTTTAATCCCTCAGTTGTCTGCCCTATTTCTTTCTTTGCCTCTTCCACTGATAAACCTTTTCCTATGCATTTACCAATTCTATGATTCCTGCTTAAAGGAGAAGCGCAAGTTGTGATTAAATCTCCTACTCCAGATAAACCTAAAAAAGTTTGAGGATTAGCTCCTAACTCTATTGCCAGCCTACTCATCTCTGCCAGACCTCTAGTCATTATCATTCCAATGGTATTTTCTCCAGAATCAAGACCGTCCGCTATTCCACAAGCAATTGCATAAATATTCTTTAAAGCTCCTCCCATCTCGACACCATAGATGTCTTTATTGACGTAAACCCTAAATGAATCTGAAGAAAAAATTTCAACGAATATAGATTGTAAATCTTCACTAGAAGATGCGATGACAGTACCTGTTATTTGTCCATTAGAAATTTCACTTGCCAAGTTGGGTCCGCTTAGAACTCCGACAGACCTTTCATCTCCAAATACCTCACTTAAGATATGGCTCATAAGAATAAATCCATCCTCTTCTACGCCTTTGGTAGCTGTTACTAAGTGAGAAGTTGCTCTTATGTGAGGGGCGGCTTTTTGCGCTACTTCCCTAAACGAGTCACTTGGTATGCAAAATATAACTAAGTCAGATGAAGATATTGTCTCTATTTCATTGGTTGCCAGAAGATTGTCACTCAATATGTAGCCCGGTAAATACTTAGAGTTTTGTTTCTCTAAATTAACTTGCTCAACAACTTCATTGTCTCTCATCCATAGAGTTGTCTTAAAACCTCTTTCAGCTGCAAGATTTGCCAAAACGGTACCCCAGCTTCCTCCACCTAAGACCGCTACAGTTTTATCATTCATATTACTTAATTAACTTCACAAGCTTCTATTTTATGATGATTCTATCAGGCTCCTCTTAATTTATATCAAATCAAGGTAATATTAGGCTATGAAATTAAGAGAAATAAACACACCGGAACATCTCAAAGAAACTTTGACTCAGCTTGGTACGCAATACATAAAAGTAGCAGTTACTGATATAGATGGAGTCCTAAGAGGAAAATATATTCATGTTGATAAATTCCTCAAAGCCAGCACTGAAGGTTTTGGATTTTGTGACGTGATCTTTGGATGGGACAGCGAAGATAAACTTTATGAATTCAGTACTGCAGACTCCTCAGATTTATTTACCGGTTGGAATACAGGCTTTCCAGACCTGCAGGCAAAGATTGTTCTTGATTCAGGAAGGAATGTACCGTTTGAAGAAAACACCCCCTTCTTCCTCTCAGAACTTGAATCTGCTGAAGTTTGTCCTCGAGGAATTTTAAAAAAAATATTGTCAAGATTAGAGGGGCATGGACTTAAAGCAAAATCTGCATTTGAGTACGAATTCTTTCTTTTCAATGAAACCCCAGACAGTATTAGAGATAAAGATTTTAAAAACCTCGATAACTTTACGCCTGGAATGTTTGGTTACTCAATATTAAGAAGTTCAGTTCATTCTGACTTATACCAAGAAATCTTATCCATGTGTTTATCCATGGATATGCACCTTGAAGGCCTTCATACAGAAACGGGGCCAGGAGTTATAGAGGCTGCAATAGCAGTAGATGACGCTTTACTTTCAGCTGATAAAGCTATTCTTTTTAAAACGTTTATGAAAGTTTTAGCACAGCGAAATAATTTAATGGCTAATTTTATGGCTAAATGGTCTGAAAAATATCCAGGTCAATCAGGTCATATTCATACGTCTTTACAACACCTAAATGGGGAATCGGCATTTACAGGGAGTCAAGGCGAAATAAGTGAAACAATGACTTATTTTTTAGGTGGCTTACAAAGATACATGAGAGAATTTTCTAGTTTAATAGCTCCCACTGTCAATTCTTATAAACGACTGTGTCCTGGTGCTTGGGCACCTGTCAACATGACCTGGGGTGAAGAAAATAGAACTACCGGCTTAAGAGTAATCAAGGGAGGTCCCAGCTCTCAGAGAATAGAAAACCGACTACCCGGAGCTGATTCAAATCCGTACTTAGCGCTAGCGGCAACTTTAGGGGCTGGATGTCTTGGTATTGAGAAAAAAATACTGCCTACGGAAGAAACCATAGGGACTGCTTACTCTTTGAAAGTTCCAAAAGAACTTGAAGTGCCTAGGAATTTAAAAGAAAGCTCTGAGCTTTTTAAAAAATCTGAATCAGCCAGATCTTTATTTGGTGATGCATTTGTAAATCATTTTAGTAACACAAGAAAATGGGAACACGATCAATTCTTAAAAAATAGTAACTCGATGAAAACTGATAAGATATCTCAATGGGAGCTTGCAAGGTATTTTGAAATCATATAAAAATTAGAATGAGTACGGGCTTAGTATTTCACGAACGTTATCTATGGCATCACACGGGCAATCATGCGGATTATGTTCCTTATGGCGGGCTGGTTGAACCGTTGCAGCACACTGAAAGCCCTGACACAAAAAGAAGAATAAAAAATTTATTGGAAGTATCCGGTCTTCTAGATGAACTAATAAGAATTAAACCCCGACCGGCTACAAAAGAAGAAATTTTAAGGTTTCATACTAAAAAATACTTTGAGCATATCCAATCACTTAATAAAACTATTTCAGTTGATGTAGGAATTTCTGCTCCTATGGGTATAGATAGTTTTGATATAGCACTGCTCTCTGCAGGAGGTGTGATTGAAGCTTTTGATGCTGTAATTAATGGCACTGTAGATAATGCGTACGCTCTAGTTAGACCGCCAGGACACCATGCCATGCCTGATATGGCAATGGGCTTTTGCATCTTTGGTAATGCTGCAATTGCTGGTATGCATACCTTAGCTAAAACAGACATACAACGAATTGCCTACGTGGATTGGGATGTACATCATGGAAATGGGACACAAACTGCGTTCTATTCAAACCCAAATGTTCTCACCATATCCGTGCATCAAGATAGAAACTTCCCAACAAACACAGGGTTGATTGAAGAAAATGGAGAAGATGAAGGCACTGGATACAATATTAATGTTCCCCTTCCTCCTGGTTCAGGAGTGGGAGCTTATGAAGCCACTTTTGATAGAGTAGTTATTCCTGCTCTTTATAAATTTAAGCCCGAACTAATAGTTGTTCCTTCTGGATTTGATGGTGGGGCTAATGATCCGGTGGGTCGACAGATGATGACAAGTGATGGCTTCGGATCTCTAACCAGAAAATTAATGGCAGCGGCACGTAATCTTTGTGAAGGTAAAATTATCATGACTCATGAAGGTGGTTATAGTGCAGCTGCTGTTCCATTCCTTGCCCATAAAGTGATAGAGACTATGGCAGGAAGAGATTCAGGTATTGTTGATCCTTTCCAAAATATCATTGGACGACTGGGCCAACAAGAACTACAACCCCACCAAGATAATCTAATTAAAGAAGCAGAAAAACTGCTACTAAACTTATGAATCATGAATGATATTTTTAACTTAGAAGGCAAAACTGCACTAATCACAGGGGCTTCATCTGGATTAGGAAAACATTTTGCAAAGACACTTGCTGGTGCAGGAGCTTCAGTAATCTTAAGTGCTCGAAGAATTGAAAACCTAGAGGCTTTAAAAAATGAAATTGGTTCACAAGCTTCTTGCATACCTCTTGATGTAACGTCGGTGGAGAGTATTAATAATCTTGTAAAAGAAATTAGAAACACCGCAGGGAGTCTAGATATCTTGGTTAATAACGCAGGTGTTTCAGATCCTCAACGTTTTAAAGACTTAACAGAAGAAAGTTGGAATTACGTTCTTGAAACTAATTTAAATGGCGCTTTTAGAATGGCTAAAGCTGTAACCGATATTTTTCTCGAAGATAAAAAAGGTGGGAGCATTATTAACATCGCATCAATTTTAGGCATGAGAGTTGGCTTAAACCTTACGAGCTATGCAGCAGCAAAAGCAGGCCTTGTTCAGCTGACTAAAAGTATGGCACTTGAGCTCGCTCGTTCAAACATTAGGGTAAATGCAATTGCACCCGGTTACATACTTACAGAAATAAATAACGATTTCTTTGACACCGAAGAAGGTCAAGGCTATATAAAAAGTATACCAATGAGAAGACTTGGTCTTGAATCCGAACTGGATGGAATTATTTTGTTGCTTGCCAGTGATGCCTCTTCCTTTATGACAGGGTCGATTATTCCAGTGGATGGCGGGCATTTAGTTAACCCGCTTTAATTACTAGCGCACCAATTTAATTACTTTTCCAACCACTAAGTCTCTGTTCGGAAAGTCACCATTAATAAGTCTTAATTGTTCTTCAGCGTTGTATGAAATGGAGCTGCTGCTAGCTAATTTCTTATAATTATCTTCTTTTTTTACAATGTATTTTATGATTCTTAAAGGCTTAGACATATCTCTTCCTCTTTGATCCAATCGGTCTAAGCTATTAATAATTTGCATGAACAAAGGATCAAATTGTTGAAAGTTTTTCTCCTCTTCGTCTAGATAGCCCACAAATTGATAAACCTTATCCTCTCTAAAAAGAACAGCTAACCTTCTTATTTCACCCATTCTTTCTCTAACTAAGCAGGCATATCCTTTGTATCCATTAATTTCTAAATCCATTCCTTCTGAAAAATTAGAAGCGATTCTTTGCATGTACTCTTTTGGGGTTTCTCTAAAATTTAGATCCTCCAAGCTGACGTTAAGCATGGCCTTGCTGAAAGGGGCTCTAAAAATTATATTTTTTGGTGTATTTATAATCTCCCAATTATCAGGAGAAGCAAGGTAAAGGTCTAAGTCTTTATGAAAGAATTCATTCCCCTTTCTCACACCAGATTCTTCGGAGTCACCGTAAACCATTTCATTTATCTTTTCGAAATAATCTGCTGTTATTTTCACAACTCCTTGTTCATTTTTAATGTTTACCTCTTCTAAGATCTCTTTCAGCCGCTTATCATTTGATGGGTGACTAGCAAAAATGCCGTGATAATTTATTGGCTCTTGCCCTCTTTCTTTAGCCAACTCTTTTGAGTAAATTTCTTGATCTTTTAAGACTGAAAGAACCTTCATCATCCCCTCAGTAGAGTATCCGTCTTGGTATAAATATTCTGCACCCAATTCATCGGCCTCTAACTCCATTTCTCGACCATAACCTGCCAATAATGCTCCCGACGCAACCCCAACAATATCGCCTGCTGTTCTTCCTGAATTCATTTGAACGGCAGCCGAAAGAATGCTCAGCAATTGAGATTGAGAATATTGGCGAACGCTATGCCTAGCTGTTACATGGCCTATTTCATGTCCTAATACAGCCGCAAGCTCTTCTTCTGAAGACAGATAAGCCATCAAGCCTCTGTTAATATATATATAGCCCCCGGGCAGAGCAAAAGCATTAACATCAGGACTGTCCAGCACTGTAAATCTATAAAATAAATTGGGTCTATGACTCTTAGTGGATAAAGAATCTCCTACTTTTTGGACATAGTTTTGTAGGTCTTGGTCTTTGTAAGCAGGTGTTTGTTGTAAGACTTGAGCGTGATATTTTTTTCCCAGCGATATCTCTTGGTTTTCGCTCATCATCACGAAATCTTTCTGACCCGTTACAGGGTTTACAGAGCAACCGGTTAAAATAAATAATATAATTAATGCTATTAATTTCTTCATTCAGATAATAGATCTAAAGATTTTTCTCCAAATAATTTCCACCAAGACTCTCCCATAGCTACAACTCTTTCAATATTGGAGTCGCTATTATCATCAAGCCTTCTATTAACTCGCCCGAGAGCTGAATTAACCCTAAGATAATTTTTTCCTATTAAATCCTCAGCTAGTTCATGGTCCATACTACTTTCAACCATTAAACCAAACAGATCATGCATCATCCAGCCTATTAACCCCCATTTTTTTGAGTCTTTTCCTTTAAGAGGTCTTTTATTTAAGCCCGTCCCTACACTCAAAACTACCAGTTCACTATTAGGATATATATTTTTTGCTTCAACATAACCATGTAAAACTGGATGATTAGCCACTATGCCCCCATCAATGAGATATCTATCTCCTACTTCAGCAGTAGGATAATAAACGGGTGCTGCGCTAGTAGCATCTCCCACATCAACTACTGATATTTCAGGATCGCCGTAAGAAGTTAAAAGTACAGGCGTTCTCTTTTCGATATCATAAGAGGTAGCAGCCACTGGTTTGGAAGCATCTCCTATTTTTTTTTCATTAAAAAATTCTGCAAGGACCTTTCTTTTACCTTCATTAGTGTATTTAGGGTTTATTTGCATAATTCCTAAATTTGTTTCCCAAGATGAATTGGTCATGAATTTATTAAGATTTTCTTTGGACCAAATTTTCATCAAATCTACTGCAGACATCTTACTAACTGCCAAGCCCAAACAAGAAATTGCTCCTGCTGACGTTCCAATAAAGAAATCAAACTTCTCAGCTAAAGGGACACCAAGATGATCTTCTAATTTTTGAAGAAAAGTTATTGTAGCTATAGTTCTAACGCCACCGCCATCTAAAGAAAGTATGTATTTTTTTTTCAACTCTTAAGCTTTATAAAATTGATGCTCTATTGTGCCATATTTATGACGTTAAGCGATCTGGCTGGGACTAAAAGAAATTCGCTAAACTAAAACCAGAAGCACATGCTAACGTCCAGCCATAGAAACCTTGCCCAGAATTTATGTACAGACCTTCTTTGGATGAGGGCCCTATAATTGGATAGCCGCTTGGAGTTAAAGGTCTAAACCCTGACCAGGATGTCAACTGTCCTGAATTATAATCAGCTAAATCAGGAGCTATTTCTTGAGATAAGCTTATTAATAAATCTAATCTTTCTTTTTCCTTATAATTAGATAAGTCTACGAAATCTGCAAATCCAGTTATTCTCACTTTCTCACCCAGCCGAGTAAAAAGTATTCTTTTATCTGCCAAAGTAATACTCCGAGAGAATTGTTTTTCTCCTGGTTTTAAAGTAATGCTATAGCCCTTCACTGGAAGAACGGGTGTTGGATGACCTATTATTTTGTCAGTGAATGATCCTAAACAAGAAACAATTTGATCGGCCTGATAAAGTTTACCTTCTGAAAAATAACCATTAACCTTATTTTTCCAGATTGCTAGATTTTCTACACGCCTATTAAATATAAATTCTGTATTATTATTTTGTAGCCACTTAAATAAATTTTGGCAAAATATAAAAGAGTCTCCCACTTCGTCTTGCTCAGAAAATATTGCTCCTTTAATATCTAACTGTAAAGATTCTATAGCTGGTTCTAGATCAATAGCTTCAGAAAATGACAGAAGAACATTATCTGAACCGTTCTTTAACTTCTGGGGTAAAAAAGAAACTTCACTTGCCAACGACTCTTCATTTTCATACAGGACTATTTTACTGCTCTTAACGCATGAAAAATCAACCTCTATATCTTGACGCATAGATTCTAATAATTCCTTTGATTTCAAAGCTAAGCTAAGTAAATCTAAGGTATTTTTTTTATGGCGACGCGACGAACATTCTCTTAGAAACTTTAGTCCCCATTTAACTGTTCTAAAATTAATTGGATGCTTAAACTTTAAAGCGGGATCAGCATTCATAAACATGGAGGGGAGTTTTTTTAGTAAAGCTGGTTTGCCTAACGGATCAGTTAAACCGTATGAAAGTTGTCCTCCATTACCATAACTAGCCCCCATACCTACGCCTTGGGCTGAATCAACAACAGTTACAGAATGACCCTTCTTTACAAGATAGTATGCCGTGCACAAGCCAATTACACCTGCGCCTAGAATATGTATTTTCATACAATGATAATACTGCCACTTCGAGTATTTCTTTTATTCTAATCTTATTTTGTCTTATAACTTATAGTTATGGCTTGAAAGAAAAGAAATAAAGCTTTTTGCAATTAAAGTTCTAGGAGCGACTTTCGGAAGAATGATATAGATATTGCAAGATGGTGCTTGGCTTAATTCCCAGGTTTTGTACTCAGGGTTGAGTGAAGTTGCAGATATTTCATCTAAGACCGTAATGCCTAGGCCTTTCGCTACATAAGATCTTGCCATTAAATAAGAGTCAGTTGTAGTTATAAAATTTGGTTGAAAATCATTAATTTTAAAGAAATCATAAAGCTTTTCAGATAGAGAGCCTTCTATTTTAATAAAAGGTTTATCTTTTAAATCCTTGCAAGTTAATGCTTTATTAGGAAATGAAAATTTTTCAGATCCTAGAACTACAAATCGTCCTTCTAAAATTCTTATGCTCTCAATTTCTTCATTATTTTTAGCTTCGTAAGCTAAACCCATATCAATACTACCCTCATTAATATGATCTAAAATCTCTTTATAGTGATAAGTGTGGGTTTCAAAATCTACACCTGGGTAATTAGAAGAAAATGAAGAGACCATGCTGGGAACAAAATCAATTCCCAATGTTGGAGTGCAAGCCAATCTAATCAATCCTGAAGGGTTGTCAGACATGTTTTTGGTTAATAAATTCAATTGCGCTAAATCTTGATGAATTTTATCAGCCTTACTAAAAATTATTTCTGCTTCTTTGGTAGGAAATAATCTACCTTTAATTCTTGAAAAGAGTAGAAAACCAAGCTGAAATTCTGTATGAGCTAAAACCTTGCTTACCGAAGGTTGTGAAACATGTAATTGTTTTGCAGCTCCTGTTATTGAACCCTGCGTATAAACTGCATGAAATACTTCTAATTGCCTTGTTCTCATTAAAATAAATTAAACATCATTGTATAACCTTAGTCTATGATAAATAACAAAACAAGAATAGGAATTAGAAGACATTATTGTTACAGTAAAAGTAGTTTATTTTGTTGTTCTCACATTAAGGGCAGCATTTTCATAATTTAGGGGAAATAAATGAAAAAATTATATATAACGCTACTAGCTATCTTAGTAGCTATTTCTGGTTCTATAGCCTACTCAGCAGATGATGAATCTGAAGTTGAAGAAGTTGTAGTCGTTGGTTCACAAATTAAGGGAGCTAAAATTACTGGAGCTCTACCTGTTTCAATTTTTACATTCGAAGACATTGAAGCGATTGGAGTTGATTCTGGTGAAGACTTGCTTGAACACGTAGCCGAACAAGGCTTAAACTACTTTATTGAAGCGGAAGATGCTTCTGGTGGCGTAAACGCATCTCGTGGAGATGTGGGAGCCTATAACTTAAGGAATTTGGGTGTTGGTAACTCTCTTACCCTTATGAACGGAAGAAGGCTAGTTAATTCACCTGGTTATCAAACTGAGCTAATTGGTGGGGATTATGTCCCAACTACCAGTGTAAACACTAACTTAATTCCAGTATCTGGAATTGCAAGATTGGAAATTTTACGTGATGGTGCTTCAGCTATTTACGGCGCAGATGCTGTTGCCGGTGTTATCAATAATGTTTTACAGAGAGATTATGAAGGTTTAACCGTTTCGGCTAAAGTTAGCGCATACGATCACTTTGCCGCTGAAGATACTAGAATAAATGTGAAATACGGAACTTTCATTAATGATGGAGCTACCAATGTAAGCGTATTTTTTGACCACTACGATCGTGACAAC
>CEWR01093480.1_pt1 | contig 11993 bp, 6 predicted proteins | sample 356321 | NCBI WGS metagenome assembly CEWR01 (sample SAMEA2621551, study PRJEB7988) | marine metagenome | biome: marine biome (ENVO:00000447); feature: mesopelagic zone (ENVO:00000213); material: "saline water (ENVO:00002010), including plankton (ENVO:xxxxxxxx)" | depth 790 m
TTATTGTAGGCTTCCGCATAGCCAGGAAAAATCTCAAGTGCTTTATAGTAGGCATCAATAGCTTCTTTGAATTTCCTTTGTTTTTGATTTGTGACCCCGAGATTGTTGTGTGTCCTAGCATCGTTAGGATTGATTTTCAAAGCCTTCTTATACACTACCACAGCATCCTCAAAATTCCCTTGCAACTGAAGTACATTCCCCAAATTATTGTAGGCTTCCGCATAGCCAGGAAAAATCTCAAGTGCTTTACAGTAGGCATCAATAGCTTCTTTGAATTTCCCCTGTTCCTTTAATAAAATACCAAGATTATTGTAAATTCCCGCGTCTGTAGAATCAATTTCCAGAACTTTGTAATAAGCCTCAATAGCTTCCTCTAATTTACCTTGCTCTGTTAATAGCATACCGAGACTGCGACAGACTCCAACATCAGTGGGATCGATTTCCAGAATTTTATAATAGGTGTCGATGGCTTCTGCCAATTTCCCTTGTTTCTGAAACACTACACTCAGATTATTGTACGTTCTGATATCATCAGGATTGATTTCTAGAGCTTTTCGGTAAATGTCAACCGCTTCTTCTAATTGTCCAGATAAACCAAGTATGTTCCCAAGGTTGTTATAAGCGTCAGCATTTTTTGGTTCAATTTCAAGAACTTTATAGTAGGCATTAATGGCTTCTCCCAATCTGCCCTGCTTTTTTAATGTAAGACCGAGACTAAAAAAGCATGACGATTGATTTGGATCTACTTTTACCGCTTGTTGGATCAAGTCAACGGCTATCTCGAAATTTTCTACCTGATAAGCAATAACACCTAATAAGTGGAGCGCGGTAAAATGCTGTGGATGAATCTGCAGTATCTGTTGACATATAAGCTCAGCTTGTTGCAATTTTCCTGTCTGATGAAAACCGATAGCTCTCTGCAAATCTCTTTCAACATCCACCTGATTAGGATCTTTCTCAGGTCGCCTATCATTCTGTTTACTATTCACGAAAAAATATTACCTTTTGCCTAATACCACTTTAAATTGACAATACATCCAATAAAAGCTATACCCAGAGAATATTCTTGGTGATGTTAAAGACTCGTTTACCTAACCTAGGTTCATATAAGTATTAAACAATAGAACATGAAGCAATTTAAGTACAAAATGTTACCAAGGAAATTCCTGAATTGATAATTGATATTTGTATTCTTTCACTGGCCATTTGCAGATGTAATGCTAATCAGCCGTCTGTAGGTTATTTGCCTCCAGTCGTCCAGCAAACACTATTATATACGAACATTGTTCTCACGTACTACTGAGAAACCAAAAATCTGACAGGGAATCATTGTTGGTTGTTAATTCTATTAATATGGGGCTAAGTCTTAGAGGAATAAGCTGTACTTTGAGCCAAACGAAAGATAATCTTGAATTAGCATCTTACACAAGCGATAATCCTACCAACAAGAACTTTGGACATAGAAAACATTAATGAAAATCAGTCTCATTTTTAAATTAGTCTTGATCTTAATTTTTTTAGTTCTGGGCTTTGTTTATTTCCCTATTCCTAGCTTAAAGATCGATAAATTAGAACCTTTTGAGTTAACGGAATCCCACTTCAGTATGATCCAAGCCAGCCATAATTTATATCGACCTTTTCCGAAGATGATTACAAGAAGTGACAATCCGACAACCGCTGAAAAATCTGAATTGGGACGACTTCTTTATTTTGACTCTGTCCTATCAGGTGACAACGACATTTCCTGTGCTCACTGCCACCATCCAGATCTCGGGTTTTCCGATAATCGCGGTCTGTCTATGGGAAAAGGCGGAAAAGGACTTGGTCAAACCCGAAATGGTGGAACCATCATCCGACGAGGTTCGCCCACTATTTGGAATACAGCTTATAATCATCGGCAGTTCTGGGATGGTCGGGCTCTTGATTTGGAAGATCAAGCTCAAAATCCCATTCAACACAAGGATGAAATGGCTCAAAATCCAGAAGAGTTGATAGGAGAACTACGTGCTCTGCCAGAATACATTCAAAGATTTGATCAAGCCTTCGGAGGGGAAAAAGGATCTGGTATTACTTTCAAAAATCTAACTTATGCCATTGCCGCTTTCGAACGAACCATTATTTCTCAGAATTCGAGATTTGATCGATATGCTCGTGATGATCAAGCTGCCCTCAATTCATCGGAACAACGGGGGTTAAACATTTTTCGATCCCTGAAAACGCGTTGCTTTGAATGCCATAATTTTCCCACTTTTGCTAACCCTGACTTTAAAATTATTGGTGTGCCTGATATACCCAACACAGGTCCGGATCTGGGTCGAGGGGAGATTGCTGGGAAAGCGTACAATCGCGCCTTTAAAGTGCCTACTCTAAGGAACATCGCTTTAACAGCACCCTACATGCATAACGGTGTTTTTCAAACTCTAGAGGAGGTTATTGACTTTTATTCTCAAGGAGGTGGACGGGGTCAAGGGCTTGATATCCCAAACATGGACGATAAAATTCGTAAATTCAAATTAAGTTCCAGCGAAAAATCTGATTTAATTGCCTTCCTTCATTGCCTCACAGATGAGTCGGCAAAACCGAAGTTTCCTGATGCAGTTCCATCTGGCCTTTCCGTTGTACCTAGATTAACAAATCAATCACCAGAGTTGGCTGCTTTCCACCAACACACTAAACCACATCCCAGATCAGAAGTACAGAAAGTGGAACGAACCATCACTGTGCCTGTCGGACAATCAATCCAAGATGGCATTAATCTCGCGGTCTCGGGTGACGTGGTGCGAGTCATGCCAGGTCACTACCACGAAACACTTTCAGTAGATGTCTCAGGTATTACTATTCAAGGTATAGAAATTGATGGGAAAAAACCCGTCTTAGATGGTAAGCAGGTTCTGGCTGATGGGTTAGTCGGATCTGGGAGCAATTTGGAGATTCGCAACTTTAATGTAGTCAACTATACTGCTAACGGTCTGATGATTAACGGTGCCTTAAACGTTACGTTCGCTGACATTTATTGTGAAAATACAGGCTTATATGGAATCTATCCAGTCGAGTGTGTTGGAGTTAAAGTGGAGAGATGCGAAGTAACAAGGGCCAGAGATGCTGGGATCTACGTTGGTCAATCAAAAGATATTGTAGTGAGAGACTGCATTGTTTATGGAAACGTAACTGGTATCGAAATCGAGAATTCGGTAGGGGCAGTCGTTGAAAACAATGAAGTGTATGACAACGCTGGAGGCATCTTGGTGTTTTTGCTACCGAATAACCCTTCCAAAGTTTCTAGAAACTGTAAAGTTATTGGAAACCGAGTACACGATAATAATCATGAGAATTTTGCTGATCCAAATTCAGCTGTTAGTGGAGTACCTTCGGGAACAGGTATTCTAATCATGGCTGCAGACGAGGTGGAAATTACACAAAATGAAATTCAAGACAACAATTCTTATGGGGTCGCAATTGTCGGTCTCGATATAGACAGTAAAGAACCAACTTCCTATGATGTTAATCCAGTTCCTCAAAGTTGTTGGGTACATAAAAACACAATGAAAAATAACGGTCTAGATCCTGATCCTTCCGTTTTAAAACTAGGACTTCCAGGAGCAGATTTGCTCTGGGACTTAAGTGGATATGACAACAGTTGGGATCAGCCTAGTGCTCGTTCCATGCCTCCTATTCTACCTAACAAATCATGGCCGGATATTTTACGTCGAGCGAATTGGCGATTGTGGAAAATCCTCAGTAGCATTTAGTCTGCCGAATTTAGGCTCAACGCAGGGGTAGAATCTGAATTAGATTAATTTTTTATCTTGCAGATATGATATTAATTTTCTCATTTCTGTAATAACTTCGTTTTCCCTTTCTGCAATCACATCAAAAAGTAGAGAACTCATTTTGTTTTTTCTTTTTGCCGTACCATTAGCAGGTTTTTCATATCGTTCAGGGCTTATCCCCAAATATTTAACAGAAAGATAGAATTCTGGATCTCCAACCGTAATTTTGCCACTAAGAATACTACCAACTGCTCTCTTACCATAACTCACGACATAACATCTGCCAGTTCTCTTGTCGATGATAGCATATCCACCTTCATCAATGGTTTCGTTCCAACATTTCTCGAACCCACTAGTGGGAATTAAAGACCGTAAATCGCCTGCGGACCGCATCAGAATTCGTCTTCCAGTTGGTTCTCTAATAATAGCTAGTCCATCTATGTTAACTCTTTCGGATGAGGTGGACTGCATAAGATAGATATTATCTAGAGTATAAATCACATTACCTTTCAGTCCTTTTGCTAAGTTTAGATATCTTTCTATAATATTGTTATTGGAAGGATGTAGTTGGTATTGATCTGCGACTTCAAAAATCTGCCTGAGTCTTTTTCTCTCCTCTATATTGGAAAATCTATTACTAGGTAAAATAATCTCCGTTTTTAAAACATAATCAACAAACAGCTCATTAACTACATTTAGTTGTGATTCTTGTACATCTGCCAAGATGCTTAATCCTGTTTTGCTTTTCGACAGAATTCTACCAATCAAGTATTGGTTACGCAGAAACCGTATTTCCCGAGAGATTAAGTCCAGAGTTGGACGATCCACCTGATCTATCATAATTTTGTGCTCCCATCTAGTCCCTCTCTCATGACGTAGGATTTGGAGCTGTTGCTCAGACTGATCTGTTTTTATATGTCCTAAGACAGTCCATGGGTCGAAGGTCGTTCGGTAACCTTCACTAACCTGCGCATTTGTACTAGCAAACACACAATCTCGGCGCTCATACCTAGAATATATCCCAAACTCAAATTCTAAATGGCTGAACGGCCCTAATACCTCTAAGAGATCTTTGGCAAACTCCTCCCCCTTTGGGAAAGGTTTGAAGATTGCTTCCGTTTGTTTGGGGTGATTGAGTGCGTCTAGGAATTTTCCGATTGGAATTCCCTGCATATCAGGTCCCATTCCAATGATCTTTGTTTTCGTTTTAAAGGGGGGTTGGCGTAGAAACAAATCACGCTGAGAGACAAATTGCAAAGCCGGATAGGTATCTAAGTCATGCATTATGGGAGCATCACCGAAAAACTGTTCTAGTAACTCTATATTAACATCTTCACCTGTAGTACTCTGTTTTAACTCGGCAAAATCAACAGTATCATCCAAACCAAATCGAAGTGGTGCGCTAGAAGAAAAATTATCGTAATTTGATCGCCGAAAGCGTATTCTGGGCTTAATTCGGATAACAGGAATCAAACCATAGTTTTTCAATAAAATATATAGGGTAACCGTGTAGGATTCAGCATGCGTTTTCCGCTGCAAAATCCTATTTTTTTCAGTAGCTTTTCCGTCCCTGACTAGGTGTTCTTGAACCAAGTCACTGTCATTACCGAAAATCATCATTCGGTGTTCTTCCCTACTATGGTCGACCATGTTTAGTTTGCCGTTTTAACACTAACTCAGTTTTTTTAAGTCCTATCGTTTTCGATAGGGAAATTTTGAACAATTAACCGAACTATCGCTGCCGTTCCTTGCCACTAAGCCTCATTTAACTTAACAATTGTATATTCATAGTAAAGAATTTTCAACAATTTAAAGGCTTCCAAAAGCTCATTTGGCTTGATAAGATAATCTGGATTTCTAGGACCTCAGATGCTACGTTCAGGGTGATCAATTGAAACTTTCTCAAGGATAAACATACCCTGTGGTTTCAAAAGACTAATTATCTTAGGTAACAACAACCTATCGAAAAAATAAAAACAAGTAATCAGATCATATTTCCTTTTCCCTATCCCATCCTCATCTAGATCTGCTACAATTCCAATGACGTACACTTCCTTTTCCTGCGCGAGTTTAATGCATTTCCTGATTGCAAACTCCGAGATATCTTAGCCACATTGAGCCAGATAGACTGCGTTACGTCCTTCACCCATAGCAAGAACGAGTGCGTCTCCTTTGGTGAGGATATTGATTTTTTGTCTTAGAAAAAGCGATGAGTCCTTTCCATAAACATACTTCTTGCAATTGTATCTTCGATCCCATTTTTCTTTATCTTTAATTGACATAATTTCTTCTTACCAATCCAAGAATTTTTGCAAAATCAAGTATGCACAGTATCATCTCCAAAACATTCTCGACCTCAACGGATAGTCAGCATCTTTTTTGTTTCCAATGTGAATTGGCTATAAAAACCGGGTTACTTCTGGTTCAAAGACATGTCTTTGAAATGGTATTCTCATAAACTGAAAAAGTACCAATATAGAGGACGCAAATATTATTGGATAAGTACTGAAATCAAAAAAACTCGCAAAGATTATCAGCTAAGTATTTACCACCAATTCTCGCTTGTGCAATCGAAAGATTCTACAGTTACTCTTAGCAATAATTTTCAGAACACCCTCGCAATACTAAATCCACTCAATTGATGAAGAAAAAGGGATTGCCTAAGGCTAAATATAGATCTCACGTTTACTTAGCATTTTGTGAATTGGTGTAATCTTAAGACAAGGCAATTGGTCGCGTGAAACAAGCGAAAAAGAAAGATTTTGAATCTATCTATACCAATAAAATAAGGCGGGAAAACAGTCGCAACGACCTAACATACCCAGCTCAGGTCGTTAACTTTACTATAAATGAATCTATTGAATTCTATGAACACCCACTTGTCGCACCGCAATTTAAACATCGGTAGCAGGTCCCATTTCGCACCATGATCGACCCACAAGCCTGACAAGGAGGTGCATCAGACTGCATTGCAGCAACCTGTTTTTCACGCAATTCAAGTTGGCCTTCTAATGGCATAATACGAGAAACAGCATTCAAATCTCCTGAGTCTGCTTCATCGGAGTAGGATCGCGTAGATTCAATTTGATTTCCGAATGTCTCCTGAACTTCTGTATCAACCTGATTTTGTGAAAGGAATTTTTGTCCAAGCCAACGGAAAACGTAGTCAATAATTGACTTGGCGATTGGAATGTCCTGATTACTAGTAAATCCGGAAGGCTCAAACCGAACATGGCTGAACTTATCAACAAGTGATTCTAAAGGTACCCCGTATTGCAATAAAATGGAAGTCATTGTCGCAATAGTATCTATCAGGCCAGAGATAACAGATCCTTCCTTAGACATTTTGAGGAAGACTTCACCGGGACTACCATCATCATAAAACCCAACTGTGATATAACCATCATGACCAGCCACACTAAATTTATGTGTTACCGATTGACGCTCATCAGGAAGTCTTTTCCTAATAGGCTGAAGTGAATCATGGCTCTCCAATTTCTCTTCAAGTGTGTCATCCCGACGGTTAGATGACAAAGGTTGGCTACTCTTACTTCCATCACGATAGATGGACATACACTTAACACCTAGTTTCCATGCTTCAACATATACATTTTTTATGTCATCTACGGCTGCTTCATTTGTTAGGTTAACTGTCTTTGAAATTGCTCCTGAGATAAATGGTTGAACAGCGGCTATCATTCGAACATGCCCCATTGGTTCGATGAAACGTGTACCGATTCTGCCACACTTATTGGCGCAATCAAAGATAGAATAATGTTTTTCTTTCAGGTGCGGTGCCCCTTCAATCGTGCCATTTCCGCAAATGGCTTCGTCCGCAGCATCAATCTCTTCCTGACGAAATCCAATAGACTTCAGCATGTTGAATTCTGGATCTTGTGTCTCTTCAGGATTAATTCCTAAACGCTTTAAGCACTCTTCATCAACAATGCCGGGAACAAAAGCTAGATTCAAGTCAAAGGCACTAGACAATGTGGCTTCTATCTTGGCCAGATCTTCCTCTGTAAACCCTTTGCTTTTTAGTGTTTCCTCATTGATGTGGGATGCCCCTTTAAGTGTTCCGATACCAATAATGTAAGCAATTATTTCCTCGACCTGTTCGTCAGCATACCCAAGATGTTCTAACGCCTCAGCAACACTCCTGTTAACAATTTTAAAGTAACCACCTCCAGCTAATTTTTTGAATTTCACCAAGGCGAAATCCGGTTCAATGCCCGTTGTATCGCAATCCATCAATAAAGCTATTGTGCCCGTTGGAGCAATAACAGAAATTTGCGAGTTACGATAACCAAATTGTTCCCCCATTTGCAAACAAACATCCCAATCTTCACGGGCCGCATCGAGCATATAATCCGGACAATTTAAATCCAATTGTCCTCCGATGGAGGAAGAAGAGACCTTGTCAATTCTATAAGCTGCATCGCGATGCAAATTCATGACTTCCAGCATTGACTCCCTATTTTCTTCAAAACAATCAAATGTTCCTACGTTACCAGCGATCTCCGCGCTAGTTTGGTAACCATGACCTGATAGAATCGCCGAGAGCACTCCAGCCCAAGCTCTGCCTTCACTGCTATCATAAGGAATCCCATTCAACATTAAAAAGGTGCCGAGATTAGCATAACCCAATCCAAGTGGACGGAAATCATGGGACCTTCTGGCAATCCTTTCAGTTGGATATGAAGAAAGATCGACAATGATTTCCATTGCCGTGATGAATACTCGGATAGCATGCCTATAAGCCTCAACATCGAACCCACCATCCTCACGCATAAATTTCACCAGATTCAGACTTGCTAAATTGCACGCTGTATCATCTAAGAAAACAAACTCTGAACAGGGATTTGTAGCATTGATTCTACCCGTACCTTTGCAGGTATGCCACCGCTGGATAACATCATCAAACTGTACACCAGGATCCGCGCAAGCCCAAGCAGCATATGCAATTTTATCCATTAACCATTTGGCATCATATTCATCCGCAGATTTTCCGTCCACCCGGTAAGTTGTTTGCCATTTACCATCTTTAAGATACGAATTCATAAATGAATCAGGTATGCGAACAGAATTATTGCTGTTTTGTCCGCTAATTGTGTGATAGGCTTCCCCATTGAAATCGGCAGAATAACCTGCAGCTATCAATATTTTTGCCTTCTTTTCTTCATTCAGTTTCCAATCAATATAGTCTACAATTTCTGGATGGTCCATATCGAGAATAACCATCTTGGCAGCTCTACGCGTTGTCCCTCCAGACTTAATACTACCTGCCCAACGATCAAAACCTTCTAGGAATGAAAGAACTCCAGAACTCTCTCCACCACCTGAAAGAGGCTCACCTTTAGCTCGCACTCTGCTAAAATTTGAACCAGTCCCGCTACCATATTTAAACAGCCGAACTTCAGATTTCTGCAGTTCAAGCATAGTATCAAGAGAATCATCCACTCCTTGGATAAAACAAGCTGAGTTTTGAGGATGTTCATAAGCATTTTTCGTTATCTGAACACTTTTTGTTTCCATGTCCCAGTAATAGTTTCCACCACCACCTTCAATACCATATTCATGCCAAAGACCACAGTTAAACCAAACCGGTGAGTTAAAAGCCGCATACTGATGAGAAAGCAAATAAATTAGCTCGGCTTCAAACGACTCAGCGTCTTTGGAACTAGCAAAGTATCCTCCAGAGGCCTCACCAGCGTGGCGAATTGTACGGGCAACTCTCTGAGTTAGCTGACGTACACTTGTTTCCTGATCCACTTGAGGAACACCAGCTCTGCGAAAGTATTTCGAGGCAACAATATCTGTAGAGAGTTGAGACCAGCTGGCAGGAACTTCGACTCCTTTTTTCTCGAATATCACCGCCCCTTTTTCATCGTAGATCGCAGCATCTCTCACCTCCCATGCAATTTCGTCAAACGGGTCTAACTCCGGTGTAGTGAAGTGTCTTTCGATTTTCAACCCTTGTTGCTGGATGCCATCTTTACAAACGGCTGATTTAAGGTTAGAGCCTTCATCTGACGGCACAGCTATAACCTGGTCACCATGGGGATCACTAGTTTTGGACATTTCGTTTCCTTATTGAAAGTATGGCAGAAAAAATATTCAGATTTACAATTTCACAGTTTCCAAAAGAGTCAAGTATTTTTAATATTGAATTCTAATCGTCGTCCGAAATCAAGTTTCAATGTCAGCGAATTCCCACGAGACCTGATTTCTTGTTTTTAGCTGAGCACACTAAATAACAAGTGTGAAACTCTTATGTAAAGTATGTAACATTATTGGGGAAAAGTGTCAAGGATTATAAACAAAAAATTTGGTGAATTTGGCCACTATAATTGGTGAGAAGGGATTTAAAAATTACTTCAGATAACTTGGGGTCAATAAGAGGTTTTAAAAATTGTTCTGTTTCAATCGAAGACTAGTATCATTGAAATAACATAACCTAAATTTCTTTAAGCAAAGATACAATATCTTTTGACAGTTGACTCATTTTTTCCTGATCGACGCCATCATAATACCCGCGGATTTGCATCTTTTGGTCAACAAGAACAAAGTAGGTACTATGGTTGACAGAATCTTCAACAGAACTAACTTTAAATCCTTTAAAAGCAAGTTTATGTATAGCCTCTGATGGACCGGTTAAGAAATACCAGGTGTTGGTGTCAGCACCATAACGTGAGGCATATGCATCCAGAACTTGCGGCGAATCTCGACTAGGATCAACAGAAACCGAAATCATTCTTACCCGATCATCCTTTTGAAAGTTCTTGTGGAATTCTGCCATCTTCTGGCTCATGTCCAAACACGGTCCAGCACATTTGGTAAATATAAAGTCAGCGACCCAAATTTTTCCTTTCAGTTGATTAGAGGAGAATTCTTTAGTGCTGGAATCAATGAGGGAAAAATCAGGGACTTGGCCGTAAACAGCAAGTTCTGAAGATTCAAGGGGAGAATCTCGAAAAAGAATGAATCTGACTGTGAACAATCCAAAGACTATAAGCAGAAACGCCACAACTAGCGAGGATTTTGACATAGGTTCCAAGTCTACTGTTGGATCAAATACTTCTAAGCATTACACCAAGGAAAACAGCGATGGAGGTTGAAACTAAGGCCAGAAGCCACATCTTTTCTGCTGCTGGATAATTTTCTTCTCGAGCCTTCTTTGATCCGATTCCAGAAAATGCCCCGACAGCAATCAGGAGCACGAGTTTGGTCAAAATAACATGAGTTACTCCATCTTTAAATATTTCACCCAGCGAGATGCCTGCCTGAAACGAATTTTGCACCTGAAAGTAAAATAAAGCAAAGCCACTAATTAAGATCAGTCCGATAAAGAATTGGGTTATTTTCAATAAAGCGTGGATGACTCCCTGATAAGACTGATCAGCCGAGGCAAAAACCAGCCGCCCATAAAGAAACCCTCCAAATACACCAGCCATAGCCAGCAAATGAACCCAAATTAGAAGATTTTTTATTAGTGACATTTTTTTATTTCAAAAAGGATGAACAAAGCAGAAATAACTATAACTAGCTATTCATAAGAAATGAAGAGAGGTACGGTTGGATAAACCAGTCTCAGAGAAAACAAGTTACTTATTCGTCTTCTGCAAATTCAGCAACTTTCTTAGCCATCCATTTTTCAAACTCTTCCTCGGGATGAACCACCATATCAGCACGCATACGATAATGCCCGATACCACATAGTTGCGCACAGGCAACTTCCCACGGACGAACGATTTTAACGATTTTCGATCCATTCAGGTCTTTTGGGGAAGACACTTCAAATGTACCATTTTCCAAATTGATATTTTTCACAACCAATGCCTGCCCACGTGGACCAAGTATACCACCAATAAACAAAACTTTAGCGGCGCGTCCTAATATACCATAGAAGTCTTTTTCCCCTCTGCCGTAGAAATCCTTAATATGTTCCGGTCCTACTGTAATCACAGAATTTTGATCCCCTTTAGAAGTAACCGTAAAGTCAGTTATGTTTACCAGGTCATAACTAGATTTATTTGGCTCAAAATACACGGGAACTTGTATTCCCGGGATTGTATCTTGCTTTACACGCATTACAGGCAGGGAAAACGCGTGTATAACATCTTTACTCATCAGTTGGGCAATTACAGGCTTGTTAACCGGTAGATGTAACTGATTAACAGTTGTAATATCATCCCTCGCATTTGGATCGCTTAGATCTAAACC
>CEWR01089899.1_pt1 | contig 11991 bp, 13 predicted proteins | sample 356321 | NCBI WGS metagenome assembly CEWR01 (sample SAMEA2621551, study PRJEB7988) | marine metagenome | biome: marine biome (ENVO:00000447); feature: mesopelagic zone (ENVO:00000213); material: "saline water (ENVO:00002010), including plankton (ENVO:xxxxxxxx)" | depth 790 m
ATTTGTCTACGGCGAGGGAATGCACTCGCTGCGCCATGCCGGCGCAATCTTCGCGGATTCGCTTCGCTGGTTATTCAGTACCGAGTGAAGACGTTCGTTTATCGATCTTGCATGCGCGCTTGAATCGCCTCCTGGCATCGCTCGGAAAAGTTCGCGTAGTTGTCCTGGACGCAATGCATAAAGGCACCGCGATCTCCCGTGCCAAAAGAATCGGAACAATGTTGTCTAATGTCCTCCATGCAGGGGTTTTGGGTCGACGAGCCTGCCGACCCGCTGCCCTGAGTTGTGTTCTCAATCGAGGTCTCTTTCTCCGGTTGCGATGCCGGTTTGCCGTCGTTTTCGACCGTCTCTGATGCTCCCTCGTGATGTGCGGCGAAACCCCCGGCCGCAAGCACGATCAGGCACACTCCCGCGATCCAAATTGATCCTGTCTTCATCATCGAGTTGTTTTCTTGTGATTTCTTGTAACTGATCAGATCGGCCTGTCGAGCACAAGGCCGCGATTCGTCGAGGTGATTTGACCGCCTCCCTAATTCTCGTGAGAAAAAAGTACGCGGGCCGTTCGAATTGCAGCGGCGCTACCGGACGTGTCTGTCCAAGCAAAAAGAAGCCCGTCTCCAACGCGACTCATTTGTGGGAAGCCGGCATTTCGTCGAGTGCTAATGCTTGTGACTTTCTGTATTGGGCCAAGCCTTCCCGTTTTTGGAACCACTCGCCATAGGAGCGCACCCTCATCTGGATCGCTTTCGCCTATCCAACTTACGACGGCATCCCCACTTCCGAGAAAATCGATGTCCACTCTTCCAACCGGTAAATCTGAATCGATGGTCACGGGTGGGCCGAATGATTTCCCGTCGTCGTCGGAACGAATCATTCGGACGAGGGGCGTTGAGTTTGCTTCGGTATACCATCCGACAACGACAGACCCATTTTGCGCCGCAATAGCGGGTCCATTGACGGGACAACCCCCGATGCGCCACTTATCCTGAAAAATTGAGCGCCCCGGCTCCCAACGTCCGTCCAGTAGTCGCGAAACATAGATATCTCGGATCTCATTGGAAGTTCTGTCGCGGTACACCAAGATAGGTCCACTTTGAGCGATGGCGAGATCGGTTTGACAGCAATCGCAAACGAGATCGTCTACCACATGAAACTTTTGAAACGGTTTCCCCATTGCGGCACTGGCTGATCGCAGCGTCATGCCGCCCGTGGTCTTCTCGCCAGATCCATGGTGTCCGCCTACCATTTCCCGGCCATCTAACCAAACGGCGATGATCTCCTCTTGGTACGAGCCCAGGCTCACGAAACCATGTTCGCTTGGAGTACCGTCGTGATGGGGTTTCTCTGATTCAGACCAAGTGATTCCGGCGTCAGTGGAGCGAGCTATTTCGACGTCGTACGCATAGCCGCCGGCAGGCTGCCGAACCAACCAATGCGCGGCCCATAGGCTTCCCGAAATCGGCGTAACGGATGGAAAGTCTGCCCAGTTGACGAACCAATTAGCGCCCGTGGCTACTAAATTCGAAGGTGCCCATTCATCTCGTTCGAAGACGCTGTATCGCAGTGCGGTCTTGAGGCCATTTGGTTCAAGCCAACTCAATACGACCAGGCCATCAACGTCGGACGCGAGATGCGGCGCGGAACTGCCGGGCTTCGCATCCGTTTCAATCAGTTGGACATCGACATCACGTCGACCGATTTGATTCTCGCCGCACCCGCTGATCGCGAGTGAAAAAACTAGGACTAATAACGAAGGCGAGGTCAGGTAGATATTCTTGGTCTTCGTCGTCAAAGATGGGCTCGCTGCCGATGACAATACGTGAGCATGGACCAAAAAAAGCATTCGCGCTCCTTTTATCAAGGTCTCGCAACTTGTTTTGACGACATTCATTAAATGCCTTTCGCCACGCACGACCCAAGATGTCCTCGCTCGGTTAAAATCGGCGTGGGGAAAGTTTCTCAAGGACGGTGGTAGAGCAGACGTATGAGTCATCTAGCGTGGATAATCGATCCTACATTACGGCACCGATTGTCCCACCCAAACCACAATACTCTTAACAAGGCCGTCGTCTTCTGGAGCAGTACGCTCATGGGTGATGCGTTGAAAGCGCTGCCGGACGAGGCATCTGTCAGGGAAGACGTTGCTCGTTGGGCTCCGACCGAGGCGTTGGCGCTTCGATTTGAACAACAACCTCATGAAGCCCGCATTGAATACCTTCAACGGGTGATGGGCACGCATCTTTATGGCAATGGGATGACTTTTGAGAGTCGGGAGGAGGCCGAAACCGTTCTCGTTGCGCTAGAAAGGTACGAGCTGAGTTATCGCAAGTTTTTGGATCAGTTGCCTTATCCGATAGCAAACGTTGCCTACCTTATCCGGGATCTGGAATGGGAGCATGGACAGGAGACGCTGCGTTGTCATTTAGTTGTCGAAAGTCCTTGTTCCCCGTGACTATCGATGGTGACCGGACCGTATGGTCCTAATCACTTTGCTATGGTTGCCTGACTCGCTGGAAATAGGGGCCTGTCATGCCAAGAAAATTTATCGTCTACGGTGGCGAACTTAGTTATTTCACGAGGAAGCTGGAAGCCGCCATGCTGTTCTATGGCGCCGAATTCGAATTGCGGTCTAAAACGCCGGATATGCGTGAGGAAATCGAGAGCCGTTCGGGGACCCATCAAGTCCCTGTACTACACACGCCAGAAAACTGGATGATTGCCGACACGACACCGCTTATGACTATGTTAGACGGCCGCTTTGTAGATCGGCGGATGTACCCCGATGGTCCCCTCGGGGTGCTCGTGCACGTAGTCGAGGAGTACTTTGATGAATGGATTGCACGAACGATGGTGCATTACCGATGGCACCATGAAGAAAGTGCTCGCTTCGCGTCGCTACGAATGTCAGGGGGAAACAAGGCGGCCGCGGCTCAGGTATTGAATTGGGGCCCTCGAGCATGTCGGGCGACCGGTACCGAATCAAAACAACAACAGGCCGCTGCTGAGGCCGAATACGTCCGTATTCTTGAAGCTGCGGAGGCGCAGCTCAATCAGTCAGCCTATCTTATGGGCGATCGACCCACCGCCGTGGATTGCATTGTTCTTGGTGGTCTTCGAGCTCACACCAATATGGATCCAACCCCGAAAAAAATAACGTCAGGGTTCCCGAAAGTTATTGCATGGTCGGAGACGGAAGCTAATAGCTGGAACGGTGTGGGTGAACTTGCTCCGTTTCCGGATTCAACGGAATTTGCCCAATTTGTCCTTGGGGAAATGAAGACAACGTATCGACCCTACCTTCTGGCCAATCGTGAAGCGTCGACGGTCGGCGCAAAGGCTTTTAACGCAAGTATTTACGGGGAAACCGTCAGTTATTTGACGCGACCCTATCCGCCCTTCTCTGCCGAGTTGGTGAGTGAACGTATTCGGAATACGTTGGACGTAGAAGAACTTGTGCTCGTGGAGAATTGGCTGCAACACGTTGGGCTGAGCGAGTGTTTCTGGGAAGGATAAGTTCCCATTTCGGCATGTCTTGGCAGACGGATTAAGGCTAGCCCCTGTCAGGGTATTGAACCAACTCAATGTTGACCCCGTCCGGACCGTGGACGAACGCGATTTGGACACCGGGGGTGGTTTCACGAGGCTCGATCAAAAATTCTGCGCCTAGGCCTTTTAACTGAATCGCCGCTTCATCCATGTCATCGACTCGTAAACCTATATGGTCTAGTCCCAGTTGCTGGTGCGGGGTTTTGGACATGCGAGTGATGTCTTCGGTCACGGTGGAGATCAATATCGTTTGTCCGTCTAACTCCATATTGCATCGCGGTAATCCGTTCGCGCCTTTCGATTTGAGGATCTTGGCACCGAACATGGATTCATAAAATCTACCCGCTGCCATCGCGTCGTGGCTCATGAGATGAATGTGATGGTGTCGGTATTTGGGCATGTCGTCGTTCCTTGTAACGAGTGTCGACAGCATTGAAGGCCGACACAGTAAACGGGTAGTCCTATTTATGGCGCTAGAGAATTCTCGGCGACGAAATCTTGCATCCCTTGCCATTCATCCCAATGGTTGCAGAGTTTGTCGATTGATGTCTTCCATGGGTTGTATGTGGCAGGGTATTCGAGGAACTGGCCGTAGTAGCCACGATCCAGGTGATCGCTTACGCCGTGACCCAAGCGGCGACTGCCTTCGTGGGGATTTTCTTCTCGCAAGCGACGGATTCTGAAATAGATATTCATTCGAGGTTCCGCTCCACGATTGGGCGTGGCCGTATGTGGACAACTGTGTAGCGCGATGACCGCGTCGCCTTCTTCTAAAAGGACAGGAGTCAATTCTGGCCATTCCCAGCCATCAACCGGATTGCTGTGTTTGCACATCTTTTGCATACGTGCCCGGACCGATTCCGGCAATCCATTCAAGTAGGTTTGCCCCTCCTCCGTCGCCTTGATGCGTGGCCAGTCTAGCCCCTCCGGCCCGATGACGCCTCCGGTATCGCGCTGAAAGCGGAACGCGGATTCGACTGTTTCGTGCATGCCTTTGAGAACGGCGAATTGTCCCCGTCCAGGTATGGATTGATCGTTGAGGGCGACGCCTACCAGCGCTGAGTAACTACCAAGGGATATGGTTCGGTCCGGATCTTGCCACAATTGGCCATCGTTGCTGCCGCGTCGATCATCGTTTTCGCCAAAATACGGTGCAGGGTCTAGGGGGCGACCCCTCACGGGTTCAATATCGTTCGCTGAATCGGGTATCGCCCCACTCCAACTCCCATCCACATGAGGGCGTGGTCTTCCCCCCATTGTGTCGAATGCGGGTGTCACAGCAACTTGCGAACTGATCACCTCCGGGAATGGTCCGAGCTCGGTCTCCACAATATTCTTAAGACTGGTTTCATTGAATAGCCTTAGGACATTTGGATGGATAGCGAGTTCTCGAGGCACCAGTAGGATCCGTTTATCCCGTGGCAAGACGTCTTCGATTAATTCTTTCGCCGCTTTGATGTAGGAGCGTGGAACGATATTTTTGATGACGATGAAGCCGTCGTTAAAAAAACACTGTTTTTGGTCGTCATTCAGATGATCTTGCGACATGGTTCAACTCGTTGGTCGTCGATGAATAGGATACCGATGCGGTGTCGGATTCGTCGAGGGATGAGTCGATGGACGAATAGATGATCTAGTCGTTTTCAGAATCTCTCGTCAAAACGTCCTCTGCAATGGATCGTAGTTGATCCTCGCCGCCTTGCAGTTGAACGCGTAGGAAATCGATTAATTCACTGTCCGATTCGGGATAGGCCCTTTTCGACAAGCTTTGCTGTAGTTTTTGACATGCTTCAGCCACGCGGTCAGCGGCCTCTTTTAAATCGTTGCTAATGAATTTCGCCATCTGTTGATTACCTCCATTCATAACGATGGTTTCAGCCATCGCCTCTGTGACGCCATCGACGAACCGCGCGTGTTCGCAATCCGCTTGATGGTCCGGGCAGTGGTTTTGGTATAACACTGTGCGAATGCTCTCTAGGACATCGCCAACCCACGAGTCATCACCTCGATAAGTGAGTAAGGTCGCTGTGAAACCCATATTCGCTTGGTTTTCGGTATCGTCGAGCATGCCGTCAACGCCGTAGTGCTGACCGTCGACATAGACAAAATAACCGGTATCGTTGACCGGAAAACCTTTGCGTCGAAGGATCCACTGATACATTTCGATTTGCCGTTTGTACCCTTGTTTCCATCGGCCTTCTAGATTGATCTTTTTTGGTTCTTTTTTTGGGGACATTACGCCTTGGGAGGTACTTTTGTAGTCGACGATGTGAAGCTCTCCCGTCTCGACGTTTTGCCAAACATCATCGATACCGCCGCCAAAAAGGATGTTGGTTTCTTCGTGGAGGGTATTGAAGTGGTTGAGCGAGGCGCCGAAATGCAGTGCGTTTACCCAACGCTCTAGGTCTTCATGCGCGAATGGCACCAGATGCTTTAACCCATTTCGAATCATGAATGGGTGAGGCGACTGGCTCTCGCGATACCTATTGAAATCGCGCTTAAGTAGTAGATCCGTGGCACTGTTAATGTTGAAGCCAGGGATTGATGGGAATTTGACTCCTTTCACGCGGTCGAGCCAAAAACATGCGGGACACTGAATAAAGTCCTCTACTCGCCCACGGGAAAGCTCGTAGGGCTCGGGTCGACTTGGTTTAAAGGTACCTCGATGCCTAGGCACTATAGGCCGTCACTTGCGTCGCCAATAATCCAACCTGCCGGTAGCTAACACGTAAGACCGTTACAACACGCCATTTCTTCCCTAACTCAGCGAGTGATTTTCGATCGAGTTTAGCAGGTGCATCCGCAGGTCCACTTAGTTCCTCGGAAAAGGTTTCTCAAACAAATCTATCGGGGCAATATGGGAGGGCTAAAGAAAGCTAACTCAGGAGCTATTGCCCATGGATATTCTCTCGCCCGTACTCGGGATGCTGGTGTTGACGCTAGTGATGACGATTGCACTTTTTGCGTCACGTCTTCCGATAATCGTGAAAAATTTTCCGAACCTGCAAGCCGGCAAACACCCGGATGAGTTGCGACAAAACATCCCCGTTGGCATGCGGAACATCACCGACAACTACAATCACCTGTTCGAGCAGCCTGTTCTTTTCTATGCCGCGGCTTTGTATATCCATCTCGCAGGACACGTTGACCTTATCCATGTTCGATGTGCATGGGTATATTTTGGATTTCGTGTCGTCCATTCCATCGTGCAAGCCACGAGCAATAACGTTGCGACAAGGCTGATTATGTTTACGGGTGCAAGCCTTGCTTTGGCCACGATGATTGTACGAGAGACGATCGTATGGCTCGGAGGTTAACGGCGCGATTTTTCAAGACACATGCGCTTTGATTCGAGGAACATGTTTGTTGGTATCGCGTGGGGAGCGATTGCGATCGTCACGCTATCGACCCCCGCGCATGGGAACAGCGACCTTTTTAGCCTTAAAAGGGAACTCGAAGATACCTACATCCAATATCAGCAATTCTCTGATCAAGGGGACTTCCCTAACGCAGAACGCCTTGGCACCTTAGCGCTCGAGTTGGGTGAGCAGATTTACGGTATGGATCACCCCAATACCGCGGTTCTTTCATTCAACCTAGCCAAAACACTTAACGCTTCTGCACGCTTCCGATGGCGTGGACTTCGTGTTGCCGAATTGGCGGTTGCACGTTACCGAGACGTATTCGGGGAGAATGCGGATGACACGGTAGTACCCATGACGCTATTGATCCAGGTGCTGGCTAAGGGTGTTCAAAGCAATGTGTTTGAAGATGAACAAACCAAGAGGCATCGGCAGATGTACATTTTGGTTGGGCGCTCAGAACGAATCGCGAAACGCAGTAACGAAGTTACGTTGTTAGCGGATCTCTATCAAAATATCTCGAAGATTGGATTACGTGACAGTCGTCGCTACAGCGTTGAGGCGGAAGATTTGTATGAGGAAATATACGGGAGGAAACACGTTCGCACGTTGATTGCCGCGATGAACGTTGCATCGTTTAAGAACGGAGACGCACAAACGAAAGCGTATGAACGAATTCTTCGGGACGGGGAGGACGTTGAGGGTTTTACTCGGTACCAATTCGCGCTACATCAGAAACTGTCGATCAATTACCTTGAGATTGGCGACGAGCGAAGGGCGACTGAACATCTGCAGGCGGCAGGATTACTTATGAGCGGCGATCAAGATGCGAACTACACACCCATCTACAAAAAATCGCCGGTCTATCCGCGTCGCGCGATAGTCCGAGGCATCGAGGGTTATGTCCTGCTCGAATTTACGGTCACACGCGAGGGCGGCGTTCGTGATCCTATGGTAGTTGACGCCAACCCACCTAGGATTTTTGATCAAGCGGCCATCGACGCCGTGCTCCAATTTCGGTACATACCGCAAGTGTCGAATGGTGTGCCAGTTGAAGTCGTTGGTGTGACCAACCGTATCGCCTTTAGTTTTAATCAGTGACTGTTGATCGGTTCTGAACTGCGCGGCTATACGACCTCGATCTATTCTTTGTCGGGAAGAGGAATGCGAAGGTCGAATACCTTGGTTAACAGTTCGCTTTTGGGTCTAGAGGGTAGACCTTTGTTGAGGATTGCGTCCATCCGGGTTTGCGCTTCAAGATGCACGTACCCGGGATCATCGAGTGCCTCAGCCAATATATAGAATTCGCCCGATTGAATTGCGTCAAAAACCAAGTTGGCGCATCGAGATGGCGCCATACCGAACGCTTTAAAGCGTTCGGCGATGGGGTTTGCTTTGGTGTCACTTGGCCGAGCTTCTTTGGCGATACCGCCATAACGTTCTGGCCGGTTCCGTTCTGATGTAACGATGTTTGTAGCGACTGCGTTGGGGCATAGGACGTGCACGGAAAGTGCGCCTCGAACCTCGTTGTAGAGGGCCTCGGTTAGTGCGACGCACGCGTGTTTGGTGACGCCATAGACGCCCTGTGCGCAACAGATACCGTCCTGCGACGAGGTTGTTACGATTGCGCCGGGAGCGTTTTGCGAAAGCATTTTCGGAACAAAAGTTCGTACGCAATTCGCAACGCCCTTGACGTTGACGCCGATGACGAAGTCCCAATCAATATCTCTCGCGGTTAACACGCCACCGCCACCACCAACACCCGCGTTGCAGCAGAGTAAGGAGATGGGGGTATCAGGAAACGCTCTGGTTACGGTGTCGGCGAGTCCAGCCACGCTCTCTTGGGATGAAACATCCACGGTGCAGCCGAGTAATTTGACGCCCGCTGCGTTTGCTGCAGCGCTGAGGTTGTCCTCCGCTACTTGTATCGCTTCGGTTTCGATATCCGCGATGACGCCATGCATGCCTCGCGTAACTGCAGCTTCGACCAGCGCGTATCCAATACCTGAGGCACCTCCCGTTACGATGGCGACGCCACCCGAGAGATTCTCAATACGAGCATGGGCATTTTTGTGAGGCTCAGTATGGTGTTGTTCGCTCATTGATTGTCCTAGTTATCGATACTTATGATTCGACTAGCGCTATTCGAGAGCTATCTGACCGGGTTGGTACGTCGTTGCGCGAACGTCTGGCAACGTACCGGCTAATTCAGTTGCGGGATTTCCGGCGACTCTGGTATGACGCATCACTCTGGGCTGAGAATAATCGTAAGGCGCAACGCGATGCAGGACTCGACGGTTGTCCCATATCGCTAGGTCGCCGAGTTGCCAGTGATGTTCGGTGACTCTCGGTGGTTGAGCTGCTAAGTCGATCAACTCCGCGAGAAATTTCTCCGATTGTTCTTCTGTCATGCCGGGGATGCCATACGCATGGCGTCCGATATAAAGCGATTTTCTGCTCGTTTCTGGATGAGTTTTGACCAACGGACGTAAAGGAGCCCCTTTCGTGTGGAAACCGTAGCCATCACCGGTTCGTGGAACTTGCCCTAGCATCTCGTGGGAATAGTAATTGGAATGCAGAGCACAGAGTCCGGCGATCCGCTGCTTCGTCTCATCTGTTAGGGCGTCGTAACCGGCTCGCATATCGGCCCACTGCGTTTCCCCGCCGCTTTCGGGTACCGCCATGGCTGTCAAGCAGGACGCCTTGGCGGCAAGTGGTTTGAAGGAGCTGTCGATATGCCAGCGTTCGTTCCCGCGTAATATCCAATAAGGCAAGTCGTTATCGTCGACGACCTCCCCGTTTGCGCGTTCATTGGAGATAGCGGCCAGTTCTGTTTCCAATTCGCCGAAACGCGACGCAAAGGCGATTTGGGCATCGTCGGACAGTGCCTGCATTGGAAAAATCAGTACACCGAATTCAAGAAAGGCTTGTTTCACGATGTCCCAATTCGCGTCGTCTAATTGTGCTAAATCGATGCCCGTGATCGAGGCACCCAGCGTAGCGTCCTTTGGCTCTATCGTTATCGACATGGTACGAATCTTAGCGTTAATAGGGGCTTGAGCGGCAAGCCATTTGTCTGTCGTGGTAACGGTAAGATCGAGCCTACGTTGTCACGCGCTGGGAGACGATGATGTCAGGACAATTGAATCGTCGTAACGAGATCGTTATCGAGAAACTAGCGGGTGCTATCGATTGTATTGGCGAAGCGCTCAGGCTAAGTGATTGGAGCGAACCCATTAAGGAGGCGCCTGATTATGCGAATGACGAAAGTATGTCGTTACCCTACCGCGGGAAATCCAATCTGCTTGTGGATGAAGCTGCCGACGAATTAAAGGAGCTCATTGCTGAGCTATCCGAAGAACTGGAATGAACGCGTTCGACGGGCTAAATCTCCGCGGCGGTCAATCAAACGCGGAAAACACCTCTTCGTCGAGTTCCTGATATATCTCGGGCCGCTGAGGTCGGATCTGGGGTGTGAACTCGGTAATGCCCACGTCCAGGAAATCCCCGATTCGGTCGATCACGTACTGGGGTGATCCGATCATCGACCAGGCGTTCTCACCACGAATCTCTTCAGCCTTTTTTTCATCGTGAACGATGCGAATGGGTACGTGAACCGTCTTCTGGATTTCCGTCGGATCGCGCCCAACGGCTTCACAATGCTTCTCCAAGACCCCTGATAAGTGCTTCACTCGTTCGGGGCTCGCGATCACATTCATGATGTCGCCATACATAGCGAGTGTCTTTAGCGTGCGTTTTTCACCAGTACCGCCCACCATGATTGGGATCGGCTCTCCGTTGCCGCTTTTTGGAGCGAAGGCAGCTTGTTTGAGTTGGTAATATTTGCCGTCGTAGTCGATCCTTTCTTCAGGATCCGAGTGGAAAAGCTTGCGAATGAGTTCACAGGCTTCTTCGAGTCGGTCCGAACGTTCGCGCATGGAGGGGAATTCCCATCCATAGGCCTGATGTTCTCTGACGTTCCATCCCGCACCGATTCCAAGCATAACTCGACCCGGCGCAACAACGTCTACCGTGGCCGCCATTTTTGCCATCAAGCCAGGATTACGGTATGTATTTCCGGCGACGAGAATGCCAAGTTTGAGATTCTCGGTAACGGCCGCGCATGCAGCTAACAATGACCAACCTTCGAGCGTATTCAGGAATTCATGCTCCATGATCTCGTCGGTGTGGTGCCATGGCGGAATGAAATGATCGTAGGCGAAAACGCTGGTCCAACGACCGGAGTCCATCACCTCGAGGACTGCTTTGATCTGGTCCCAAGTGGCTTGTTCGTTGACTAGCTGTGATCCAAACATGATGTATCCACTTTTTTATCTTCTATGAAGCTTATCCAGGATGCCTCGGGACATCCAGGACGACACTTCACTCGATCAGTAGCCACGGTTGGAGTGGACTAGCCTCGTCTCACGTATCCGTCGAAATCCTCGATTGAATATACGATTTGATGTCTTCGGCCGTTTCACGGGTGGCGCTATCACCGAGGGCGCCGTCAACCAGCGTCGCCCCATCGAACCCAAAGAGATAACGCAGCAACAAGAGACCGTCGGTTAGTGCGGTCGTCGAACCGTCGCCATCAATATCCAAATTCTCCGTGTTGTTGTTCAGGTAGGAAACGATGGTTTCACCATCCGAGCGAGCTGCCGAGGAGGCGAGAGCTCCATCTGTGAGAGTTGTCCCGGCGAACCCAAAAAGATGCCTAAGCACCAAAAGGCCGTCCGTTAGTGCAGTGGTATCCCCGTCAACGTCAATATCAAAATGAAAACACGTACTGCAGTCGTATCGATTAAGCGGGTCCGTGCCGTCCATGACTTCTTGATCATCGGTTACCTGGTCTCCGTCGTCGTCGGTATCGGCCGTGTTACCGATACCATCGCCATCGGTGTCGACCGTTTCTGTTGCGTCTTCGGGAAACACGTCGGCGTTATCCCCTACTCCGTCTCCGTCGGTATCCTCGGTTTCTGACGCGTCGAAGGGAAACGCGTCAAGGTCGTCTTGGGTGCCGTCATTGTCGTTGTCTGTGTCTAGTCGATTACTGACACCGTCTTTGTCGCGATCGAAAACG
>CEWR01123405.1_pt1 | contig 11987 bp, 9 predicted proteins | sample 356321 | NCBI WGS metagenome assembly CEWR01 (sample SAMEA2621551, study PRJEB7988) | marine metagenome | biome: marine biome (ENVO:00000447); feature: mesopelagic zone (ENVO:00000213); material: "saline water (ENVO:00002010), including plankton (ENVO:xxxxxxxx)" | depth 790 m
TGAACCGGTTCACAGGTTGGAATGGATTGCACCAACGACAGAAGGTGATAGCGGTATTGAGGGGCAAATACTTTGGTCAAATCAGGAATTCAAGATTGGGGTTATCTCATTTTCACAGGATGAGGATTTCAATCAACCTATCGCATATCCCGTCAGTTTTGACGGGGATGGTGGGTATAGAATCTATATTCCACCTGGTGACTATTACGTGATGGCTGTTGTTGATCTCAACGACAACCAACATGCAGATCTACGAGATGGCGTTGGGATTTATGGAACTCATCGTCCTGTTCAGGGCAATCCGCACATGATATCTGTCTTTCCAAATTATATAACGCCTTCAATTGATATTACCATATCCGCAATTTATATTGATCAACTTGGCAATATAGCTGAAATTGATGATGGTCATCGTCATACAATCCAGATGCAGTATGGCAAACCCGATGATACTTTTCAGTTTACACGTGCAGGTATACAGATCGAGGAATGGTGGTATTGGTCTCAAGGTATTGGATTCATCTTTGAAGCGACTGATAAGGGCTGGCGATTGCAAGATCAACAGGAATTCGATCCTACCCTCAAAGGTGCTGCAGTTGATGCCATAGCATTTGATCAGAAAGAGACAGCCCACTATATTAATAATGCATTAATTTTTTATAATTACGATAATTTAGTCTGGGGCTATGCGCCGGATGGAACAAATGAACCGCTTGGTATTGGCAAAAAGCCGACAGTTTCAATGGATGGACGGATTCTTTATACGGACCTGGACAATAACATAGTTATCAATGATCAAGGTACAATTGACATTTTGTTGAGTCGTAAAGAGCTTGCTAGGGATCCAGCTATATCATCGGATGGGAATTATGTTGCATTTGTACGTCGTGGTCCAGATAGGCAGAGACTCTATGTCAGACATATTTCAACGGGTAGTGAATTCGTCATTCCCTCAACAGCAATCGAAGTTTCAACACCGAATTGGAATGCAACAGATACAATCTTAACGTATAGCGCACGGGGAACAATCGAGAATCCACAAGTGCGAGATGACCGAAATATCTATGCATATGACCGTGTTGAAAATCGCATCGATCCCATATGTGTTGGCTTAACCGATGACGCTGAGCCGAGATGGTCACCAACTAATCACAATGTTATGGCTTTCAGCCGAAAGGAAGGGCGTCACCGTCAAATTTGGCTGGCCAAACTAAAACCAGAAGAGAAAATACAAGAAACTCAGATCACAGATCATGGTGGAGAAAAACCTTTCTGGTTACCTAATGGCGAGAAAATTCTCTACGAAAATAATGGACAACTCTGGCTAATCTCCGTTAATGGGGAGGAAAATCACCCAGTTAAGGCAAACGGGCGGATGATATTTGGAGAAAATCCATACGTAGTGCCATCTCTAGGTTTGGATAGGCAACACGTGTCAAATTAAAAGAACCCCTTTTTCTGTATATCCATTTGACATGGTTCGATTGGATATGATATGATTATTCGTCTTGGGATGGCGCTGTTTTTTTGGAGGGGATCATTGTAATTCCAAGGCTAGCCCAAGTAGAATATAATAACTGTTGAGTGCGTTTTTAAGTGATTTTAGCTTTAGGAGTAGATTAGTATGACTTATGTAATTTGCGAGCCGTGCATTGATGTGAAGGATACGGCTTGTGTTGACGTCTGTCCCGTTGATTGTATTCACCCAACTCCTGATAACGAAGAATTCTTCGGGGAAGAGGTCCAACTTTTCATTGACCCGGAAGAATGCATCGATTGCGGAGTTTGCGAGCCAGAGTGCCCCGTCGAAGCAATTTATGCTGAGGATGACGTCCCAGAAGAATGGGAAAGTTTTACCGAGAAGAATGCTGATTTCTTTGCAGCTTAAAGTTTAAATTGTAATAGAGAATTTGCCTAACTCAATAGGCGCTTAACAAGATAGCAGTTTGGCACGCGAGAGTCGTTTCCGATTACTTCGCTCAGATCTCGGCATTTTTCCCAATAGTGGTCATATTGTATTGGCGCATGTTCTTTTCGTCGACCAATAAACGTTTTCCAGCAGCAACCAATCTTGTTCCTGTTATTTATTGGATAACCCCATACTCTGCATATGATTGGTCGGTGGTTGTAAACTGAGCATACGCCGCTAACAAGCATAGGGCATGCTCCTTCGGGAGATCCTTTTAATGCTTCAATCATATCCATACCTTCAGTCGTTGCGGAGTTCTCTTCATAGAATCCTGCTGCTTCGAGTTTGGTAATGGATTTGGAGGCTTTTTCCAAGATATGACTCTGAATTTCTTCCGGTAGTTCTTGCAACCCGATTTTTAGGTCTTGGGCTTCAATTTCACTAATCCTCATCGTTGCAGTGTTGTAACAACAATCATAACAGTTTACGGGACAGGGGAAACCACCGGTTTGGTTCTGCAATCTCTGCGTTTCGGCGTCAATCTCATTTATAATTTTCCGATATTCATCTAACGCATTTTGGCCAACTATGTCCTGATTCATCTCTGATCTTCACATTGCCTTTTGCATGGGAAATGTCTTAAGGTCGCAGATCACATGCAGGAATATAACGATCTTCGCGCTATTTTCTAAAATCATCTTAACTTCATCACTACTTACCCAATCTACCAAGCCGTGAAAAGTGTCTCCTTCAGTGATTTTAACTTCAATTGGATATCTCCCTAATCTTGCCTCTCGGATTTCATCAATCTTTACTTGAGGATCCTGATCATCATGGGATTCAGTTGTTATATCTTCATCACTTGGCGATTTGGAATCATGCTTCAAAATTGATTCGATTCCATCCAAATCCTCAGCTTTATAACAATATTTAACCTTAGTTTTTGGTACTTCCTGTTTCCCATCTTTGCCGTGAAGAATGAATGAATCTGTGTTAGCACGGATAATTGTGACTGATCGCTCGATACCGCCCAACATAGCGAAGAACATTGGTGTTTGCTGACGGATCTGCTTTGCAATATATAAATTTCCGAAATTCATTCGGTTAGCTTCAGTCGAGGCATGATCATCGCCTTCACGCGATACACCACCCGTATTACCGAAGGCAGATTCGCCATCAGCATCCATCCAATTCGGAATACTATTCTCACGTGGGATTAAATTCTTTCCTTGACGCAGCCACCTACGTTCAAGTGCTGTTAATAGTATTTCGACATCTTGTCCAACCAAGCCTTTCTTGCCTTCAGTAACCTTATATTTTACAGTTTGTCCAACCCGTATATCATCATAGGGGCTATCAATTGCTGAACTGTGAATAAATACATCTGCTTCGCCATCATCTTGGGCAATAAACCCAAATCCTTTTTCTGTATTATAGTATTTTATTTTTCCTCTTGGCACTAGTTGTCCTCCTCCCTAAAGGAAAATGATGATTGTTTTAAATCTAGATTTTCCTGTTCTCGATTTGTTCTGTGTGACCTATACGCAGTCAGAGATGGAGGTAAATCCTCGATTTGATCCTTTTTCTGCCTCCACTCTGCAATTTTACTCTTAATAAGTGCACTTTGACGTGCAGTTTCAATCCATTGTGGCGTTTCGTCTTCCTTACATATTAATACTTCACACATATTCCCCCAAACGTCCAAACATGTCTCCCACCATTTTTGATAATAGTCGAGATCTGATCTATGTTGCCCAATCAAGTCGCATTCAGTAATCCATAGCGGGTTCGTTCCGCGCCACATTTCAACTGATTCGACATAGTTAATTTCGAACCCACTTCTTTCGTACTGAAACCATTTTTCTGATAAATCCTCATATTTTTTGTCTTCAGGGGGCCAGTATAAGTTCAGCCCAACGGCATCTAACGGAAAGCGAAAGCCACTTCGGTAAATAGATCGCGCAACTTGTGCACGCTGCACATCGGGGATTTCAAAACGTTCTGACTGAAAAACAAGGTCTAATGTACGGCTGTGCCTACCTAAGAGCGATGACCAAAAGAGCGCCCAACGGAAACGTTTAATCAATGGCTGAGAAAAATTGCTAGCATACACTAAAGATACTTCAAAACCCGTCATTGCGTCAATAATTTTAGCCCATTCCTCACGTTGCGCATGAGTTCCGACCAAATCACTGCCAATACAAAAGTAGCGTGGACGATAATCCCTAGCGAGACTTTCAAGCTCAAGTTTAATACGACCCATAAGCAGCCCCCATGAATTCATGTCGACTGTACCAACCCAGCCCTGCCAATTGGGAGGTTGCTTCCCGTTAGATTCTCTAGGTATGAAGTGTGGCTTTATCATCAATTCAAAGCCACTTTGTTTTACTTCATTGACAAGATTTTTGATTGGTAAATAGACACCAACAAGTCGTGCACGGTCATCACGATCCAGCAAATATTGCGGGACAATTACAATAATCTCTACCCCAATCTCGCGCAGATTTGCTAAGATCTCAGGGTAGTTGGTAAAATGATAGTCGTTCCAAAGAGTGTAACCTAGCTTCATAGAAAACCGCTTAATATCCTTTCAAGTTTTATATCACGTGACCCCTTAAGTAAAACGAGATCCTCCGAAGCCACAACACCACGTAGCACGTCAGCTGCTTCATCGGCAGTGTAGCAATGATCTATAGATGCCATTTTATGTTGTAGACCATCCGAAATCTGGTGGCTGCAATCCCCAACTGTAATCAAGGCCTGTACATTTGGACGAATATATTGTCCAACTTCAAAATGGAGTTGAGGTGCCTGCGCTCCTAGTTCCAACATATCACCCAAAACTGCTATTCGCTTCCCTTTAGTATAAGTGTTACTCAACATATCAAGCGCAACCCGAGCTGAATTCGGATTAGAGTTATAAGCATCGTTAATTACATTGAAGTAATCCAGTTCGATCCATTGAAGGCGCATTTCAGGTGGAGAAAAGTTCTCCAAGCCAATTCGAATTTCTCGGTGGGATAAACCCGCCCATTTTCCAACACAAGCAGCCGCCAGTGCATTTGAAATATTATGTGCTCCAGCACAAGGTAAATGGATTTCTTCAACATCCTGATTATCAAATTGCAAATGGAACTTAGGCTTTCCATGATTGTCAATACAAACATTGCGAGCAGACACATCCGCCGAGTTTTTATAACCAAAGGTAACTACCTCAGCGGGTGACTCACGTCGGAGCCCTCCTGCGTAACTATCGTCGGCATTTAAAATTGCCAAATCCGCGTGTTTAAGGATAGAAATTTTTTCCCTAAAAACACCTTCGATTGATCCAAGAAATTCCAAATGGCTAAACCCAATATTTGTAATTACTGAAACATTTGGCTTTACAATGCTTGACAAATGTTTAATTTCACCCGGTTGATTTGATCCGATTTCTAGCACTCCAATTTCATCCTGAGCACTCAATTGTAGCAACCGATTTGGTATACCAATGCGGTTATTAAAATTTTTCTCGGATTTGAAAACGGAGCATCGCTGCCCAAGTACCCCCGCAACCATGTCTTTAGTCGTAGTTTTTCCATTGCTACCAGTAATCGCTACAATTGGAATATCAAATCGATTTCGATGTAGGTTTGCAATCTCACCATAGGCAACTAGTGTATCTCGAACCTCAATTACAACCGAAAAGCTTATCTCAGAAGCTTTTGAAACAACGGCACCGATAGCTCCATTTTGTTTCGCCTGGCTGACGAAGTCATGACCATCAAAGTTTTTACCGATTATTGCGACAAAAAGATCTCCTGCAACTAATGTCCTAGAATCGGTAGAAACACCATTAATAATAGTGTTTTGCTCTCCCCGAACTAAACGACCACCTGTCTTTTCAACAATTTCAGATATGATGAAATGCATAAATAATAATGAAATTCCAATACAACAAGTTAGCTCCCCACCCAGAAGCTTGGAAGACTGATCTTACTCTCCGTCTAAAGTCAGAACTTTACTCGTTGTGATAAACTCTTTTGATTTAAATTGACGGAGGTACATCCTCAATTCATCATTGCGAGGATCTAGCTTATAGGCCTTCTCAAGATTATCTTTCCCAACATCCAACTGACCAATTTTGATGTACAAAGCCCCTAGGTTTTGATAGGGAGCATCATAAGCCGGTTTGATATCGATCGCTGCAACGTATGAATCACGTGCTTTCAAGAAGAACTCTTTTGTTCTTCCAACAAGAATATTAACCTTTTTGCTATTGTTAGACCAATGTCTATTGGAGACCTGCGAACCTTTTTGCTTTGCATTTTGTTCAATTCGCTTAGCCATCTCATGAGTACAAATAAAAACTAAGTACCCGGATTCAACTGCACGCAATGCTGTTTCAAGTTCCAGATTGCCTTCAGAAATCGTATTAGCTGTCAAATCACGTTCCCAAGATGGCCAAGTGCTACCTGCGAACTCCAGTCCTAGTGCATAGTAGGTAGCTCCTAAGTTATTCCAGACTTCCGAATTTTGAGGTCGCATTTTCAAAGCGCCTTTTAGTTTTATAATAGCCTGTTCATACCTTTTTCCACTGTGGTCGATTCGTGCTTGCTCGCGTAAGTCTTTGAATTCCTGACTGTCCATATTGACAACCTCAGCGTCGTCATCATCTGATTGCATTAACATAGCAATCAGAATCAAAACAGCTGTTGAAATGATGCCACCGATTATCAATGGAACTCGATTTCTGCTTAAAGCACGCCGTCCTTTCTCAATTCTTTTAGATTGCGTATCGTTCCCTTCACTATCTGCTCTTTCTATTCTTCCCATTTTTATGTCTACTCACTTCCTACAATGACATAATTAATTATTTACTGAATGACAAGGTTACGAATAGCCCATTTCTCACGATCTCGCTCAAAAAAAAGTGAGAACCTCTGATTACGGCGTAATCGAACAACAATCTGTTTAAAATCTTCTAGTGAATCAATTATAATATTCCCGACCTTATAGATCAAATCCCCTTTTCGAAGCCCTTTCCTAGCAAGCTCACTCCTTTTCTTGATCTTAAACACAATTACACCGCGATGGCCATAATGGTTTAAGTCCTCCCTATTCTGCTGTCTAACCTCTAATTCCCAACCATCAACTTCATAATTTCGTTGCAATTCTTTAATTGTAATTTTGATCTGTTGGTGAATACCAGCTCGAAATATCTGGAAGGTTATCTCCTCGTTTTTACTAATTAACCGAGTAATCGAACGATATTCATCTTGATCCATTAGTGTTTGATTATTTATTTTTGTGATAACATCACCACGTTTAATTCCGGATAGGGCAGCAACACTCCCATTCCTCACTTGCGAGACAAGAACCCCAGTTGTTTCTGACAAATTTACTGCTTCGGCTAGATCCTGCGTTAAATTCTGTACGTTTAGCCCAATTACTGGCGGAACAATTGCACCATCCTCAATGATCCTGCTAACGACCTTTTGTGCGACATTTGCGGGAATTGCGAAGCCAATCCCCTGAGACCCGCCACTTGTGGAGTAAATTGCTGTATTGACGCCAATCAGTTGACCATAAAGATTAACCAGTGCGCCGCCGCTGTTACCAGGATTAATCGAAGCGTCCGTTTGAATCAGATGGCGATAAAGCCTATTTTCCGTTTTTAAAGTTCGGTTGGTTGCGCTAACAACACCGATAGTTACTGTTGGCTTAGGGTTTCCTACAGCAGATGCGAACGGATGCCCTATAGCAACGGCCCACTCACCAATCATCAAATTACTTGAATCTCCGAATTGGATTTCGAGTAGTTGAGAAGAAGGTTCAATCTTCAGAACGGCAAGATCCGATGATTGATCTAATCCAACAACCAGAGCTTCAAACTCTTTTCCATCAAACAGAATAACTTCAACAAAATCGGCACCTTCGATGACATGCTGATTGGTAAGAATATATCCATCCTCACTAATTACTATCCCTGATCCCAACCCATGAAGTTCCCGCTTTTGAGGAATCTGAAACGGCATGTCAAAGAATGGTGACCAGAGATCTTGAAAAAGCGGATTAACTGTATACTCTTGAATCCGCGTCGTGCTAATATTGACTACAGCAGGACTCGCGTACTCAACAGCCTTAACAATAGCATTCTCGCGGGAACCTGATAATTCCTGTTGTACATTGGCATTTTTCCCTATACATACAACTGCCGAACAAAGAAATAAAGAAAACGTATAAATAATATATCGGAATTTGTGGGACATTACTTCTTCCAAAGCTGGGGGACAAACAATATTAACACAGTGTATAGTTCTAAACGTCCTAAAAGCATGCAGAAACACAAAACCCATTTGCCGATTGGCTCAATGTGTGCATAATTGTTCATTGGTCCAACACTCCCTAATCCTGGGCCAATATTCATCAGTGCAGACGCAACCGCAGTGCTCGCGCTTATTATATCTAACCCTAATCCTGTTATAGTAACCGTTGCTATTACGAATACTCCCACACCGATGAAGAAAAATCCCAAAATATTAGTCATAATCCCTGGAGGAACAACTTGCCCATTCAACTTTACGGGCAAGATGGCATGAGGCATAATCAAATGCTTAATTTCACGATAGCCTTGTTTAATCAAAAGTAAGAATCGAACCTGTTTCATTCCACCGCCAGTTGATCCCGCACAGCCACCAAAAAACATCAGGAAAACTAAGATCACTTGCGAAATAAATGGCCATTGTTCAAAGTCTGCTGTTCCATATCCCGTAGTAGTAATGATGGCTAAAACTTGGAATCCCACGAAGCGAAATGCCTCACCGATGGACTTGTAGGCTGGGATTGCTTGGTGAATATCATAAATAGTGTCGTTAATTACTATCTGTTCAAGATCATCTTGAACGAAGTAGATCTGGTTTTGGTATTGGACCTTTCCATCGGTAACCGGATAGGTCTCGTTTCCTATTTGTACAATTTGATTTTGATTCACCGAATGGGTAACATTGTTAACTACGGCAACAGGTTGCCACATGGTATTAAGCACTAAAATCACCACTGCCAACCCAATCACAAAGGAGTAAAATCGAAATTCCTCATCTTTCAGGTAGCTACGGAAATCACCCTTGAGAGCCTTATAATGATGTGAAAAATTAGTTCCAGCAATGAACATGAAAACCATAATAACCACATCAATATAGAGACTATTGTAGTGACCGATGCTGGTATTTTTAGGCGAGAAGCCTCCAGTAGCCATAGTCCCAAAGGCATGACAAAAAGCATTATACAGACCTTCGCCAAAAGTTTCACGCACATTTTCAGGCACAATCCAAACTGTTCCGATCCACAGAAAAGCCACCTCTACCAGAGTGAATAAAACATAAACCCACCATAAAACTTTTGCTGTTTCTTGAATTCTTGGGGTCATACGATCGGTTTGTGGCCCTGGTGCTTCGGCTCGATACAACTGCATACCACCAACACCAAGCAAGGGCAAAATCGCGACAACCAAAACCAAAATCCCCATACCACCAAACCAGTGAGTGAAACTTCGCCAAAATAGAATTCCATGTGGCAGATGCTCAATGTCAGTCAGGATTGTCGCCCCAGTAGTTGAAAAACCTGACATTGCTTCAAAATAGCTGTCCGTGAATCGGCTGAAACTTGAAACTTGCTGATCTATTCCGTTTCCAAGAAAGTCTTGGTAAAAAAAGTACGGCAACGCGCCTGCAAGAGCAATTAATATCCAGCCGAAAGTGACAATTGCAAAACCTTCTTTGTTTCCCAATTCTCGGCTCGCGCCACGAGTCGTCAAATGCAAGATTCCACCCGCAATGACCGTGATTACAATCGTTTTAACAAAAGCCATTAAGTCTTTTTCTCCACTACTAGCTGTATTGTAATAGGCGGCAATCGCCAGAGGCACCAACAGTGTCATTGAAACAGCAAGCAATAGATTACTAAGTATGAATAAGATCTGCTTCAGATTCATTTTGCCAAAAATAACTCTTCAACTTTTGAAATAGCATCGGGTAAGCTAAAAACGATAACGTGGTCTCCGGGCAAGATGGTTAAATCTCCTGTTGCTACCGTGTGTATACCTCTACGGACAATGGCAGCGATCAAAGCATGATCGGGAAATCGAATTGAACTAACTGTTTTTCCCGCAATCTTTGTTCCTGGATCAACAATCATTTCCAAGACTTCAGCTTCAATTTCGTGCAGAGATGCTGCGGAAATAATATGACCACGTCTAACAAGATGAAGGATTTCACTAACTGCAACCAAGTGGCGGCTAACAACAGCGTCTAATAACGGGATGTCTGCCAATATAGGCAGGTATCTCGGTTGCTGAATGAGCGCAGAGACATACTTAGCTCCATTTTGTTTAGCTGTCACACAAGCCATGATATCGTCCTCATCATGACCTGTAACAGATATGAACCCATCAACATCTTTGACACCAATTTCGTCTAAAAAAAGTGGATCGAGGTAGTCACCACATAATACAGTAGATTTTCCTAAAATACCTGAAGCGGTTTCTGCCCTATCCAAATTTTTATCGACTAATTTGGTGTTGATTCCATTAATTTCAAGCGATTGCGCAATATATATACCGACTCGATTTGCTCCTACTACAATAACACGATGCGGTTTGACCCTATAGGCGACATTACAAAAGTCAAGCATTTCATTAATCGCCTCACGACTCCCAATGACAAAAACTTCGTCTGCCTTTTGAATAGAATCGCGTCCAGTTGGAATAACTGTTTCTCCATCTGGACGCTTAATTGCTGTAAAGCGAAGTTTAGATGCCCAGCTATAACCCACCAAGTTTCCCATTGATTTTCCAACCAAAGGATTATTTGAATCAACATTGAATGCAACAAGTTGAATTTTTCCGTTTTCAAACTCCACAAACTCACGGGTGTCAGGAAAACTTAAGAGGCGTACAAATTCATTAGCACTCAGCTTCTCTGGATTAATAAGTATATCTATACCAAAATCGGATGGTTTCAAAATCTCTTCATTATTAAAATACTCTGTTGATGAAACACGAGCAACTTTGGTTTTAGCACCGTTTTGGTTTGCTATCGCACAAGCAATAATATTAACTTTGTCGGAATCTGTCACAGCTATGAATAAATCCGCATCGGAAATCCCTGCCTCTTTTAACAGCATGGAGCTAGTTCCAGATCCCTGCAGAGTCATAATATCAGCGCTCTCTTGAACATGCTGACGCACACCTTCAGATTGATCAATTAATACTGTGTCTCTTCCTTCTGAGGCTAAAACTTTCGCCAAGTGGCGTCCAATCTCTCCCGCACCAACAACAATTGCTTTCATCAAAAACCTACCGTCATTCTAATTAAGTAAAGCAAATTCATTAAGTTTAATCAATTGCTAATTGTGTTCTGTATTTTCAATGATCATTTCGTCATCAATCATCCGAAAATCAAATTCATTTAACTCAAGATAACGTTGAAAACGGTCGTAGACAGAATCCGCCGTTAATTTATCATCATAATATATCAAAAAAGCCATTATTACCTCTGGCGAACCAGAGAACCAAGATGGTTTTGATAGTGTAACTGAAGCAGATTTTGTACCCTTATCTCCTAGCACATGTTCAGAAAATAGAGGAGATTTATTAGCAAAGCCCACACTCGAAATATAGATCCTTTCACTGTCTGGTACCCGATTCATCTCGGGCAATAATTTCAAGATATTTGGTTCCCTAGGCGCTTTAATGCTTTCAATTATTATCCGAGCAAATGTGGTCGAAGCCTGCCTAATGCGAGTGGAAAACTCATATTCTTCAATTTGGACAAAATATTTCCCTTTTGCAAACATAATGTTTTCTTCCGATAACAAAACACGAGTACCATGAATTACGTCAATGTCATCCTCTGGATATCGAATAGAACTATAAACGCCAAAAGCATTTTCTGTCGTTCCCATATCGAAAATCTCAACCATAATGAGTGGATAAGACGCCAAGCTCGGAGATTTATATTCGACATATGCTTGCTTTATAAAGCCATGTTGATGGAAAAGCTTTGGTTGAGCGTTGATAACATCATTGTAGAGTTTATTC
>CEWR01293253.1_pt1 | contig 11947 bp, 14 predicted proteins | sample 356321 | NCBI WGS metagenome assembly CEWR01 (sample SAMEA2621551, study PRJEB7988) | marine metagenome | biome: marine biome (ENVO:00000447); feature: mesopelagic zone (ENVO:00000213); material: "saline water (ENVO:00002010), including plankton (ENVO:xxxxxxxx)" | depth 790 m
GTTGCGGCGTGTGGTGGTCCTTCTTTCACACCTAAAGTTTTAGATCTTGATAAATCTGCTGAGGCAGGTAAAAAGATTTCAAATTATTTGAGAAGAAAGGGACTTACTGGAAAGGGAAAAATGCCAAAAAGCATTTATCCTGCCTCTGATTTTTGGCATGAACATTTTCCTGGAGGAAGAGCAAAGGGAACGACTTTGACTCCTAAAACAGATTTTTTTATAGGGAGTGCAAAAGTTTCTTTGAAAACTGGGAATGCACAGTTGATGTCTGGTGGTATTGGTGAAGCTAAAGCTACTTTTGCAGTTGCGGCAGAACAGTCTGGCCAAGGATTAACCGAGGCAGTTAGGAGTATGTCAGAACATATTAATAATTTAATGCCCCAAACAAATTTAAGGAAATTGGGTGTTGTTGGAAATAAAACAGAATTAATTGCAACTGGCAAATTTGATACGGTAGAAGTTTTAAAAAATGCAGACTTAGCTCACCATGCATTTAAACAAGATTTAAAAAAATTGTTTTTAGATGATAAGAAATTTGGACAAGAATTTGTTTTTGAGGCAATGACAGGAGCAAGAAAGTTTGATAATAATGATGGTACTGCTGATCATTTTTTAGTGACTGATTTTGAAGGTGATGTTCCGATTATTCATAAAGTGATAAATTCTAGAGATTCATATGTTGAAGGTATTGCTGGACAAGTAAAACCTGATGTTAAATTCAAATCTAACCGAGTTAAAATACAAAAGAAACCTAGTGATTTTTATACTTTTCGGTCAGTTGTAGGATTGGGAGTTGATATGCTTAAACACGAACAAAAGAAACTGAAAGAAGAAATAGAATTGCAGGGTGATTTGTTGACAGAAGGGTGGATTCAAAATTTATTTAAGAAGTTTTATGCTAAAGTTAAAAATTGGTTTAAAAATATTATTGCTAAAGTGAAAGCACATATAGGAGATTCTTGGAATAAGTTGTTGCAGTTTGCAGAACTTGAACCCGTAATACGATTCAAAAATAACGTTTCGTGGTAGATAGATGCCAACTATAAATGGAATTTCTGTATCCGATTCTAGATTTACTGCTATGCAAGAATTAGCAACTGCATTTATTTGTAGACGGGCATTTAAAGATGATAAGTCATTTTGGAATGCAGAAATGATAGTAAATGATGATACAACTAGGAAAGGTCTTAATGGTATTTTTAAAGAAGGATCCAGACAAGTATTTAACTTCCAACCTTTGAGACCAGGTGAGAAATTAAATTTAAAATCTACAGAAGGAAAATGGATTAATACATTTTATCTCCAACAGAAAAAATTATTAGTAGAGTTTAGTCCTCCGCAGTTTAAAGTGTTTAATAGGCAGGGAGGATTTATGAAGTTCATTTCAGATTTAGTTAAGAATGAATTTGGTGTTTCTTCAAAGGATACTTGGAATCCTGCTGATATATGGTTGCTAAGAAAGAAAGATGTTTATCGGAAAAAAATAAAAGAGCAGTTGAATGGTCCGAGTAAAACACAGACAATCAGTGAATTGAATGCTATTCTCCGAGATATGTTTAAGAGAAGGGATGTTGTTGGTATTTCGTTAAAATTGATAAGTGGAAACGTTGCTAAATATGAGGAGATAAACGTTAGTGATGATTTCTTTGTAGGATTGGGAAAGGATAATTATAATTTTAAATTGAGTAAGATTGTTTGTAAATTAGGTTTAAATTCTGATGAAACTTCTTTTGATACACAAGACACAATTGTATTTTTGAAGGATCGCAAAAATACTAATATTGCAAAGTTTCAGATAAAGGGAAATACAAGTTCTTCTTTATCCAATTTAAAATTTGAAGGCACAGAGATTGGAGCAGCTAAAGCAAGATTAGGAAAAGCACCACTCCATTTGGTTGAAAAATTATCTAGACCACATAACAAGTTATATAATTCCGATACAAAAAGATGGCAAAGTTATCCAAAAACAGCAGAAGAATTTGAAAAATCTGAAGAACATTTTGCTAAATTGTTTTCTAGGATAGTAAAACATAGAGATGTAGAAGATATGGGAATTAAAACTGAAACAGAGTTTATTAATAATATGGGAACAGTATTTTCTGGTAAAGAATATGCACATATTGCAAATTCTAAATTAATGCAGCTGCACTATATTGATCAGTTGTTAAAAATGAAAGTAACAGAACGAGATGAATATTTAACTGATTTATTGTTTATTGCACAGAAGAAGGGTAGAAAGGTATTTGATTTTGGTCCATTCGGAAAACTATACTAAGGAACTAATATGTTAAGATTTAAAGAATTTTTAACTGAAAGAAAAAGATTGAGTCCTCAAACAAAGAATTGGTTGAAGTTTCAAGTTGCTCCTTATAAAAAATGGTTGCATCCAGGAGTACATCCTCTACCCATCTCCAGACCTATGATGAGGCGTCTTAATCTTGCTAAGACAGAGGTAAAGGGATTGCATGTTACAAACATTGAAGGAATGAAAAGTCTGATTGCTAATCAGAATAGTGCCAGACAAATTTCTGTTATGACATGGATTTCAAGTATACATGAAGCGGAAAATTTGTTTAAAGGGGGAGTTGCTACTGATGGTGGTGTTGTTTGTTTATTGCAGGGAGAAATATCATTAAAGGTAGATTGGGATATTTATAGTCACGTAGATAATCAGGGTAGACGTTGGGTTGATTTTGAAAAACTTACCGGACCAGATCCACTTATAAGAGAATATGCTATTATGATAGAGGATATAATTACTGCTGTTGGCAGAAAATATATTCCTAAGATTGTACCAGATTTAGAAAAAGCAGGCTGGCCTCTCGCTAGTTTAAAGGCGATTAACTTTGATCCTAAGAGGATAGTGGGAGATAAAGATTATACGAGGGAGTTTTGGGTAGAGGGTAATAAGTTTATATCAAGAAATACTGCTCCACCCCGTCCCGGAGAAATAAATTTGTATCCAATAACGAAAAAGTCTCCAGTAGTAAAATTATTTAATAAAGGATTGTTTGAACTCACCAAAAAATTGTTTGATGGTGCTGAGAAATTTTTAACTAGAAATATGGATCGTGTTAAGAAAGTATTGGAAACTGAATCTGATGGGAGTCAGTATAACGAAGGGTTGATGAGTGATTTTACAGTTAAAGAAATTAGATTTGATGTTGAAGCTGCAACAGGAGAATATCCAACACATTGGGCAGACGAATTAGGAATTCCTTGGGACTTTGAGGAAGGGACAATTGCAGGACTTGATCCAGAAATACCAGAAGATTCAAAAAAATTGGAAGAATTATTCTCTAAACATATTAAGAAATTAGCAAAGGGAATTAAAATTTATTCAACTACTGATAAAAATATTGATTCCTTTTTTAGTAAATTTGTAAGGCAGATGTATTAAAGGGAGTGAAAAATGAAAACTTATAAAGAACTTACTGAACGAATGGGGACAATAGGAAGACCCAAACCTACGCCAGATGCACCAATATCTTCACCGGAATATAGGATAAAACTTATATTGAGGAATATTGCAAAGGAGCAAGGTGTAGGACCAATTGTTGATTTACTTAGACAATCTTTAAAACCATTGGATTTAATACAGATCCGTAAACAATTGATGAGGTGAGGTTATTATTTAAAATAATAAAAACTATTTTTGATGTAGTATTGATTACAGTGTTTGCTGTTATGTTTTTAATATCGTTATTATTCGGTGGGATAATAATATTATTGTTATTATTATAGGAGAATTGAATGAAAACTAGAAGTTTATTTGCAGGAATGGCTATTGCGATAATGTTTGGTATGATATTTGCGGGTGGTGTAACTATTGCTGATGGATCAGCAATAATTAGGTTCACAGAACGTCAAGAACATAAACAATATGGTGGCACAGAACGTCACCAACATAGAAGTGTTTTAGAGTATTATCAAAAGATGTGGTTCCATACTACATTTGTACTACAGTTGGAAGATGCTATTTTAGTTAGAGCAAGGGATGTGTATTCTAGGGCATTGCATGATATTTACGGATCAAAGAATGCCGAGAATGTTACTAATCGGTTTAAAATGCAATTACGTAAAACTATAGGGGATGAGAATTATAAAAAATTGAAAAAGTCTACTGATGATTCTCGGACGAGATTTTTTTCAAGAAAGAATATTAAGATCGGTGAACAGGGACGTAATCGTAGACGGGGTAAATTTAGGAAGGAAAATCTGAATCATCACAACAAAGATTCTGATAAAAAATTTAAACCTCGTACTAAGACTGATTTAAAACACCATTTGGGTGTGGATAAACTTCCACGCATACCAAATTAATAAAAGGGATATTTAGTGAAAAGATTTAAGGAGTTTTTAACAGAAGATCAAAGATCCCACACAGTTAAAAGTCTTGTGTTTGGAGAAGGTGGGATTTATGGTACTCGTGGAGGTGTATACATTCCATTATCTTTACCTATGTGGAAAAGGATAACAGACATAAAAAAGATGTATGGTGTCCATGCCACTAGTATTGATGGTGTTGAGAAACTTCTTAGAAAGCAAAAAACTGCCGCCCAAGTATCAACTACTGACACAGCAAGTGAGACTGGTATTCGTTGGTTGTCTACGGGTGTTGCTACTGAGGGCGGTGCAGTTGCGTTATTGAAGGGTGACGCTGCATTTGAGGCAGATGATGATATATACAGTTTTAAAGATAAACAAGGTCGTCGTTGGGTAGAATCAACATATTTTGAGAAATCACTTCCAGGTTTAGGAAAACACGTAGGAAAACTTAAAAATAGAATATACAATACGTTAGAACCAGAACTTGCAGAATTGTGGGGAGTTAAACACGGTAAAGAATTGTTAGGTGGAACATTTCCGGACCTAGAAAGATATGGTGAGACTGCTAGTAAAGCAATTAAAATGTATTTTGATGAAATTGAAAAGTTTATTAAACCGAAAGTGACATTGTTTAAAAATGCATACAAATATAATGCATTAGAACGGAGAGAAAGAGGCGACATAAATTGGAATGAACTCATATTGGGAAGATACCAAGCAGAAATTGTTATAATAAATAAAAAAATGCTGGGAGTCAAATATACTTTTCAAGATGACATATTCAGCAAATTAAGTGCAAAATCTCCTGCCGCAATGGAACTTGCTAAGACGATGTTAAAAGATAGACCATCCGCAGAAAATTTTCTTGATAAATTGAGGAGAAAAGTTAAAACAGTCCAAATAGTTTCTGATGATGATTTTGAAACTCACATAAAAAATTTGCTGAGTACTGCAAAAATAATGAATAAGAAAAGTTAATATGAAATACATTGACTATATACTAATGGACACTAAAATTGGAAATTACCTTTTTAAGTGTTTTTTAAGTTTGTTATACGATGTATTTTGGGTAATAGGATTTTGTATAGGAGTTATTAAACGAATATTGGGTAAGGGATGATACGTTTCAAAGAATTTTTAATAGAGGGTTCAGATTCTAAAGTTTCCGAATTAGTGATCGGAAGTTATGTCCCTTTTTCTGCAAAGATGTGGAATAGAATTACTGGTAAAAAAGCAATTGAAATGTATGGGATGCATGTCACAGATTTAGAAGGATTGGGTACTATAGTTAAACGTATTGAAGGTACCAAAAAACAATTGCCTGTTATGACAAATCCAGCAAGTGAGTGGAAGAAAAATTTTGCTTTCGGACAAGGAGTTTTGACTGAAGGTGGAGTATTTGTCGTTGTACAGGGTAAAAATATTGTTGAATTTGGACAAGATGTTGCAAGTTGGAGAGATACACAAGGAAGAAGATGGGTTGATATTTCGATTAAGTCTAGTTTTTTGAAACGTGATGACATGGTTGAGGCAATTGAGCAAATTCAACTTGATATTTATCACAGTGTAATTGAAAACCAAGATAGGAATCCACAATTACAAGCAAAGTACGGTGTTGATGAAAAGGTACGTAATGTTAATATTGATCCAGATCCTGCAGAGTATTGGCGCAGTAATGATGTAATGGATTATGGGAGTATTTTTGAGTATGGAACTGGTAAAGAAAAGGCTGCCGCAATTAAGATGTTTATTGATAAGGTAGAAGATGAATTGAAGAAGGCAAAATATAAAGAGAGCATTGCTAATTTCTTTTTAGTTGGTGGAGGAACTTCTGGAATAAATGAAATGTGGGATGAGATTTTAATGGTTGACACGAAGATTTTAAAAGTTTTTGTTGATATAGATAAACTTGCTGATAATTTGTGGTTTCGTAAACCTTATAATTTGAACTCCTCACTTGATTTTGGAGATGCTGAATTGAAGATTTGGAAGAAATCACAAGGATATAAATTTCCGATAGAAGGTTTTAACAGTTCAGGCGATGCACTCAGAATATTAAATACAGAAACGAAAAAATTACAGCAACTAAACAATAGAATTAAACTTAACATTTCTACTGGTAGAAAATTCCCAACGGACTATTAAATGCAAAGATTTAAAGAATATATAAATGAAGCTTTTGGTAGAAAGACTATAGATGAGATTGTTTTTAATGAACCTGATTTTGGTAATCCGAGAGTAGATGCAACAGGTCGAGAAGTTTTATTACCAGTTTCTAGAACTATAGCAAAGAGACTTTTCGGTATTAAGAAACGAGTTACGGCTGCTCATTTGACTGAACCTAAATATGTGCAAGAGGTAAAACGTATGCAAGGAAGACAAAAAGCATTACCTTGTATGACTGATCCTAAGACTTCTAGGACATGGGCAGAGGGAGTTGCTACTGATGGTGGAGTAGTTTTGATTGTTGAGGGTTATCCTGTATTTACGTCTAATTTTGATTTACACAGTAAAATTGATGTACAGGGCAGAAGGTTTATCCCATTACAATATTTGCTTCCCACAACATCATTCCACGAAATGACTAATAAACTATGGCTAATGCTTACTGATACCTTGGGTGATATGCTTAAACAGGTAGAGAAAGCAAGAGCTCAAATTGTATACGAAGTGTTGTTTGATAGAAAGGCAGGTGATCTAACTACAGAACAAGAAGCATTGCTGGGACGGAAGGAAACACTTTCAACACCATCTCCGTTTGTGTTGTTAGGAAATAAAGTTGCTTTCGGAGGCAAAATTAAAGCATATGCAATTAAACGTTGGTTTGATTTAATGGAGAGTATGGTATGGAAACCTTATATACGTAGGTTTGAGACTTTGCTTGATCCTGCACATTTAGGAACTGCAAGAGGTTCTTGGAATGAAATTAATTTAGTTGATATTGAGATTAAAGAATGTTATGTTACAGTTGATGCAGATATTGGAACGTTTGCTGGTGTGAGTATGTTTGGAAGTGAAGTCGGACTTAATTCAGATGGAACAAAATTGCATGGAATTGATGTTGCTGGATATATCAGAATGACGGGTGAGGCCCCTACTAGTGATGCTCGGAAGACATTTGCAGAAATCACAAAGAAGGTAACATTGTTAAAATGATAAGATTTAAGGAATATTCACAGTTAAACGAGAGAGCAAGTGCCGCTACTAGAAAGTGGTTGAGTGGTAGATCTACTCCTTATAAACTGTGGTTGAATCCTGATCATGAGGCAATCTTACCAATTTCTGGTCCTATGATGCGACGATTAGGTTTGGCAGAGGATACTACTGCAATTCATATGACACATTTTGGTGGATTGGTAGAGTTAATTGGTAATCAAAACAGTGCAAAAACTATTTCTGTGATGACATATGTACGTTCAGATTTTGCCCATCGGACATTTGATCAAGGTGTTGCAACGAAAGGTGGGATTGCTATAGAATTGGAAGGAACTGTATCATTGAATGCTCCTTATGATATATATTCTATTCCAGACAACCAAGGTAGACGTTGGTTTGATCTCAGTAAATTGGCAGATAGTTTTGATGACAATGATTTTGCAACTTGGAAATCAAAATATTCTACCAGTATGTTTAATGTGATAAAAAGGATGAGTAGACTTCCTAAAACATTTGTAGAATTTTGGGACAAGATAGCATTTAGATTTTTGATTAAGAAGATGAAAAAGGCAATTGTCGATGGAAGAGATGCTAAAAAGTTTTGGTTAGAATCTAAAATGTATATGGATGGTTTAGAATGGGATGAAGATTTTGAAAAGATAGGTGTTAGTAAAAGAGAAGTTGATGAGGCAAAAAAGACTTTTAATAAACTTCTCCAGGAATTAACTACAGAATTATTTGATAATGCAGAAAGTTCATTGCGGGAAGGATTGCCAATTTTTCAGAAATCATTATTGCGTTCTAACTATGAAGGTATTCCATATAGTGAAGGTTTAATGCGAAATTTTAAAATCAAAGAAGTCTGGTACGACCTTGATAGAATGGCACAACAAATTTCAGATCCAGATGCACCACATGATCCAGATGATTTTTTTGAAAAATCTGCATTTGCTGAAAAGGAAATTAAACGAATGTTGAAATCTGTTAGAGGAGTAAAAATCAGATCTGTTCAGAAATCAAATATTGACAGGTTGTTTGGGAGATACACAGAATGATACGATTTAAAGACTATGCACAATTAGATGAGGCAAGAAGGGTATCTGCCGTTACCAAGGCAATATTAGGACAAAAATTCAAGTCGTATGAAAAATGGTTGAATCGGTTTGCAACTATGCCATTTCCACTCTCTAGAACTATGTTGAAAAGATTGCAAGTTGGAGAAAAAGATGTAAGGGCATTACATTCTACTGATGAGGATGGTTTGAAAACTTTGATAGATATTCAAGGAACTGCAAAACAAATATCAGCATTTACAGAATTACAAGATATTGAAGCTGGTAAAGTTACAGTTGAAGGTATTGCAACTGGCGGCGGGTTTATTGCTGAGGTTGTTGGTGACGTTGCATTTAAAGGAAGTTTTGATATATTTACTGGTTCTGATAGACAAGGCCGTCGATGGTTAGATTTAAAACAATTTACCTTTAATAAAGAGATCCAAGCATCTAATCCTGATTTTTTTACTGATTATGAACGAGGATATTTGAAGATTATACGTGATCATACTGAAAAAATACTTTACAATAATTCAATACGTAAATTTTTTGAAGATGTAGAATATTATATTCTTCCTCCTGCTAAAATAATACAAGATTTTGATCAGACATTAGTTTTTTGGGTAGGTAGTCAGGGGAAGAAAATCATCAATAAAACCGATGCAGAAGCAAGGGAAGATAAGGGAATAATTCACAATTTACAAGCTGCATTACGAAATACATTATCACGAAAAGCTTCCACTACTCCTGCTCCTGTGTGGAAACGAATACTTAAAGAACATAAAAACGTTGAAAAGAAATTGAAACGGACAATCTTCCAGATAACAAAAGACTTGTTTGATTTTGCGGAAGAATATTTTACAGAAAATTGGATTGAATTCTCTATGTTAGGGGGTGATCCACGAAAAACTAGTGCATCATATAATGAAGTTGTAATGGATAGTATTACAATAAAGAAAATATATGTTGATGCCGATAGTGTTATCTACGATAGTAGTACCAAAAATTTTGGTTCTAAATCTAAACCATATTTGGACGATGTAAAAGAGATAGTAGGAAGTATTAAGTTAAAGGTTATGCAATCATCTGATTGGTCGAATTTATTTAGGAAATGGGTAAGGAGATAATCAATGTTAAAATTTATCGACTTTTTAAATGAGATTCACGACACTGATTATGGAAAGATACCTAGTAAATTGAAGTCTGAAGTCAAGAAACTTGTTAAGAAAGCACATAAAAAGGGTGGAATTGTTTTTTTGTATGTGGATGATAATTCAGTCCAATATGTTAAAAACCAAAGAGAGTTTAACGATTGGCCTGGTAAGAGGGCAGTCAAAGATAAGATAGTTAGGATATTGTTTCAAAACTTAAAATGAAAAATTTTAAAGAATTTATTCCAGAAATAAAATCTACTATAGATCCAGATAGATGGGTGTGGACTAAAACTTCAAATTCGTGGGCAGTATTTCTTCCTGCCCATGATTTAACTTTGCTTATATATAAAAGTAAGAAAGCAGGTGCCGCTGGTGATGTTTGGTTTGTTAGTTTTGATGTTGGTGGACATTATGTAACAACTGGTACTGGAAGTTCAAAGATAATATTTGCTTGGGTTATAGAACGGATTATAGAATTTATTAAAGTTAAAAAACCTAATGTAATTAGTTACAGTGCTACTAAAAGTGAACAATCCAGGGTTGATGCATATAAACGTATGACTAGAATTGTTTCTAGAAAAATACCTAATTATATATATGTTAATATAGGTGCAGGAAAGGGAAAAGGTTATCCATTTTATATAGTAAGAAAGGATCTTCTTAAACAAGATATTGATGTAGAAGATGAATTAATTACACACAATAATATGTTTGCTTAGGAGTATCAATGAAAAGTGTTGCTTTTACATTTGGGAGATTTAATCCTCCTACTATAGGACATGAAAAATTAATTAGAAAAGTTGCGTCTATCAGAGCTGATAAATTTTTCATATTTCCTAGTTGGAGACAAAATTCCCAAACTGATCCATTGCCACATAAAATTAAGTATTCATATATGAAAAGAGCATTTCCTAGATATGCTAAAAATATAATATCTAATCCTAGAATAAAAATTGTTTTACATGCAGTTGTGTTGTTGTATGATATGGGATTTGAAAAGGTGACAATGGTAGTTGGATCTGATAGAGTCAATGACTTTCAACGTCTACTAAATAGATATAACGGTATTGATTCAAAACATGGATATTATGAATTTCCAGTGGATATAAAAGTTGTTAGTGCGGGACAGAGAAATCCAGATTCTAAAGGAGTTTCTGGAGTATCTGCTTCCAGATTGCGAGAATTAGTTCGTAATGGAGAAAAGGATTTGTTTTTGTATAGATTGCCAGATGTTCTTAGTAAACGTGATGGGGAAAATCTTTATAATGATTTACAAAAATATATGGGGATCGATGAGACATATGAAGTAGGGACGAATGCATATAGAGAATATTTACAAGCTATTACACCAGAAGAAGAAATACAAGATTTTGTTACAGAAAGACCATTAAGTGATAATGAAAAAAAGAAGAAGGAGGAAGTTGTTAAGGCGTTAAAACGTGATCATTCTGATTGGGAAAAGAGTAAAATTTATGCTATTGCTACTGCTACTGCTAAAAAATGGGCAACTCGGAGAAAACGTTGGAAAGATCCTTGGAATCCTAGAAAACCTAGGAAACTGAAAAGGAAAAAATACTCCGAACACGTTGTAACATAGTTTGCATAGTAATTTGAAATATAGGACGATACTTAAAAGATTAAGGATTAATAATGGTTATAGGTATAAGTGGAAAGATAAAGTCTGGAAAATCAAGAGTTGCAAAGACTTTGTCCAAGATGTTAAAAGAAGAAGGAAAACAAGTTAAAATTAAAAGTTTTGCACAACCATTATATGAAGTAGTGTCTAAATTGTATGATACAGATATAAAAACAATAAAGAAGGATAAGCAGGAAAACCTTCCAATTTATATTCATACTCGTACTACTAATAGTGGAATGGTAATAACAAATTATCGTAAAATATTGCAGGTAATTGGAAATACAGCAAGAGATTATGGCGATTCCGATATTTGGGTTAATGCGTTGTTTGGATACGAAAATAAAAAAATTAATAATGGTGATTACTGGATAGTAGATGATATGCGTTATTCAAATGAGGCACAACGAATACGGGACCTAAACGGAATATTAATCCGTGTTGAAAAAGATTTACATCAACCAAATGAACATATTGCAGAAAACTCATTGGATACTTGGGGAGATTGGGATTTGATAATAGAAAACAATTTTGATGATAAGAAAAAACGTAATAAAGGTATTAAACAGTTATTACTAACCTACAAGGAGGAAAACAATGAGAGATTTTGCAGATAGTAT
>CEWR01159527.1_pt1 | contig 11924 bp, 11 predicted proteins | sample 356321 | NCBI WGS metagenome assembly CEWR01 (sample SAMEA2621551, study PRJEB7988) | marine metagenome | biome: marine biome (ENVO:00000447); feature: mesopelagic zone (ENVO:00000213); material: "saline water (ENVO:00002010), including plankton (ENVO:xxxxxxxx)" | depth 790 m
AAGAGCACGAAAATAGCTTTGAAGGAGAAGTGATGACTGCAACAGGGGATTTAGATGCGCGCATGACGGAGTTCTTGACGAACGTTGGTGATGCGATGGGTTTGCAGTTGACGGTCACAACGGAAGCACTTGATGATGCCACTCGTGTATCTATCGAGGGCGACGAATGCGACATATTTCTTCAGAACAAAGCCGAGGGTTTGGATGCGTTGCAACATCTTGTGAATGCCGCGTTTCGCCGCGATCATCCAAGCGGTCGCATTGTTGTCGACTGTCTTAATTATCGTAGGGGTCAGGACAGTGAGTTAAGGGAAACGGCGGTCGTTCTAGCAAGTAAAGCTTTGGAGACAGCGGAATCGCAAGAAGTTGGTCCCCTGAATCCATACGCCAGACGGATCGTACACCTCGCTGTTGCAGAGATCGCGGACGTGTCGTCTGAAAGTGTAGGAGACGCCTTTATGAAAATAGTGGTGATTTCTGCCGGCGACTAGACACGGATCAATGCACTGTTAAAGTATAGTAAATAAACTATTTATATAGAAACAGCATCTTACATTCAGTGTTTGCCACCGACGATACAATAGTGGCGATAGCGACGCCAGCAGGTCCTGGGGGGATAGGTGTCGTCCGCGTGAGCGGGCCTTCGTCAACGACGATAGCAAACAGCATACTGCGTCGCGCTACCCCGCTTAAGCCGCGTCATGCCACAGTTACTGAAGTAGTAATTTCTGACAGCGGCAAAGTAATTGACCGTGTTGTCGCGACCTATTTTCCCCGGCCGGGTTCCTATACAGGCGAAGATGTTGTAGAAGTCAGTGGTCATGGCAATCCGGTGCTTCTGCGCCAGATAGTTGCTGTGGCTATCGCCGCAGGTGCCCGCTTAGCAGAACCGGGAGAATTCACATTTCGGGCTTATCTGAACGGCCGCATTGATTTGGTGCAGGCAGAAGCAGTCGCTGACCTCGCGGATGCGGTAACTCCCAGGCAGGCAAGAGCCGCGTTTGACCAGCTCGAAGGAACTATGACTTTGGGTGTTGAGAAAATCGATCGAGAACTCTTCGATTTAATCTCACTTCTTGAGGCTTCTCTCGATTTTCCAGAGGAAGGCTATCACTTTGTCGATGAACAAAACGTAGCGTCTGCAACAACGGCGCTGTCGACCCAAGTATCTCAATTGTTAGCCAGCGCCGACCAAGGACGACTTCTACGAGAAGGGTGTCAAGTGGCGATAGTTGGTAAACCGAATGTTGGAAAGTCGACGCTCTTCAATTCACTGTGCGGTGCCCCCCGGGCGATCGTTACAGATACCGCTGGAACAACGCGGGATTTGTTAACTGAAAAAATCGACCTAGGAGGGATTCCCATCACACTTGTCGATACGGCCGGAATTCACGAGACAGACGATCCTGTTGAAGCAGAGGGAGTTGTTCGTGCACAGCGCACAGTCACTGTCGCCGGTGCGGTTGTCGTTGTGCTTGATGGCTCTTGTCCTTTGACGAATAGAGATTACAAAATCCTCGAAGACACGAAGGGTATGAGAAGGCTGGTCGTAGTGAGTAAGCGTGACCTACCATGTGCGTGGGCGCTTGAATCCGAGCCTTTGGTGGGTGTCGCAGCTCGTGTTTTTGAGGGATGCCTTCTTTCTGATAATCAAACAGTCTTAGAGACTCTTCGTCACCAACTCATTTCTGTCATCGAAGACAGCGACAATGAAGTTCACACCAAAGTGAGACGAGATATACCAGCCGTCACGAACCTACGTCATATTGAGTTGCTAAAAAAAACACAGTCAGCACTAGCAAGGGCAGCTTCTGCTGCAATTTCTGGTGCGGCGGAAGAGCTAGTCATAACGGATTTGCAGGAAGCGCGTTCTGCGTTGGAAGAAATGTTGGGGAAGAGAACCCCTGACGCGGTAATAGAACGAATCTTTGAACGATTCTGTATCGGCAAATAACACATGAGTAAAAGTTTCGATGTCATCGTCATTGGAGCAGGACATGCAGGAGTAGAAGCTGCCTACGCAGCGGCACGCCTTGGGCAGCGAGTAGGACTTTGTACGTTATCGCATGACACGGTTGCTCATATGCCCTGTAATCCGGCAATTGGGGGTACCGCGAAGGGCCATCTGGTGAGAGAAATTGATGCCCTGGGCGGTGTAATGGGTCGGGCAATCGATGCAACCGGCTTGCAGTTTAAATTGCTTAACCGAAGTCGTGGACCGGCAGTTTGGTCGCCTCGCGCGCAAGCAGATAAGCGTGTTTATAGTGATTGGGTTGCAAGAACACTTCGGCAAGAAACGCGGATAGAGTGGGTCATTGGTCGCATCGGTAGGCTTTTAGTGAAAGGTGGTTGCGTCAGGGGCATTGAATTTGAAGATGGTGGTAGCGGCCACGCTTCTGGCACAACGCTTTGGGCCAAGTCAGTGATCGTTACTGCTGGCACATTCCTCAATGGTTTGATTCATGTTGGGCGGGAACAAAAACCTGCTGGGCGATCGGGCGAGCCACCATCACATCAGTTGGCTGAGTCATTAAAGGATCTTGGTTTTCGATGGGGCCGCCTTAAAACCGGCACTCCTCCGAGATTAGCTCGAAGCACTATTGATTTTGAATGTTTTGAAGAAGCCTTGGGGGATGATTGTCCCGTTCCCTTTTCTTTTATGACCGAATCGATCCGTCGGCCACAGATCGCCTGTCATTCCCTCTATACGACGGATCGTGTGCATGACTTGGTTCGCAAAAATATCGATCGCTCACCGTTGTATAACGGACAGATTCAAGGAATAGGACCGAGATACTGTCCTTCCCTTGAGGATAAAGTGATGCGATTTCCCGATCGAGAAAGGCATCATATTTTTCTTGAACCGGAGGGCATCGGTGTCGAGGAAATATACGTAAATGGTTATTCGATGAGCTTACCGGCAGAGATTCAACAAACGTTGGTAAATGCTTTACCGGGTTTAGAAAAAGCGAAGATACTTCGCCCAGGGTACGCGGTGGAATATGACTTTATTCAACCAACTGAATTGTTGCGTACTTATGAAACTAAAAACGTTTCCGGGTTGTTTCTTGCTGGCCAAGTAAATGGAACCTCCGGTTATGAAGAGGCCGCGGCACAAGGGCTTGTTGCAGGGATTAACGCAGCTCAGCACGCGGCACATAAACCACCGCTCACATTTGCACGAAGCGATGGCTACATCGGTGTTTTGGCCGATGACCTTACAACTCGTGGCTGTCTTGAACCATATCGGATGTTTACGTCCCGGGCAGAATATCGCCTATTACTGAGAATCGATAATGCGGACCTTCGCCTTACACAAAAAGGTCGAGACGTGGGACTGGTTGGTGACGAACGCTGGGAGCATTTCGTTCGGCGCCGACAACGATTCGAACGAAATATAGAGACCGTGGAGCAAACCACTGTTACGCTGCAGGGTGGTTTGAGAGTGCGGGCGAGTCATGCCTTAAAAAGACCCGATGTATCCCTTAATTCACTAGTGGATCAGCATGAACTGACGATTCAGACGGGGTCGAGCGGACAGGAGCTAGATTATTTGAGCGTCGAGACGGAGTTCAAATACGCGGGATATCTCAAGCGGCAAACGGCGACGGTTGAACGCATGAAGGACCTCGAGCAACGTCCGATACCAAATACATTTGACTACGATGGATTGCCGGGATTGTCGCATGAGGTAACTGAGAGACTTGTGGAAACACGTCCGGAGACTCTTGGGCAGGCTTCGAGAATTCCCGGTGTAACACCTGCGGCGGTTGCTTTGATTGACGCTAGGTTGTCTTAGCAGGAAGCTTCGAACAAACTTGTCTTGGCAATAAAGACTGTTGGGTAAACGGAACCTCGCCACACGATTACTGAAACGCGCAGAACGTGCCCGCGTAGCACTTAAATTGGAAGCGGCGGAGCAACTTGCAGCCTATGTTGGAATGTTGCAGGGATGGAACTCGCGCATCAATTTGACAGCGTTGGCAGACAACGATTCAGGCCTCGACCGACTAATCATCGAACCCCTGATTGTTGCTAGATATTTACCAAAGGCAGGTTCCTTAATTGACATTGGGTCGGGAGGTGGGTCTCCTGCATTGCCGCTAAAAATTCTGCTTCCGGAGTTGAGTTTAAGAATGGTGGAAAGCAAGACTCGTAAGGGCGCGTTTCTTCGTGACGCGGTTCGTCAGCTGGGGTTGCGGAATGTTGAGGTAGAGGTGTGCAGGTATGAGGAATTACTCTCCCGACCCGAATTGCACGAAACTCACAACGCGCTGACAGTGCGGGCCGTACGGCTTGAACGAAAGGCTTTACGGAATTTGCAGGCCTTTGTGCGGCCTGGAGGGCTTCTTGGACTGTTGCGAGGTGGTGGTGTAAGCGACGCGCTTAGGGATGTTCAACCACCGCTCGTGTGGGAGGCAACTTACCCACTGGTTGAATCGCTGCGTAGTCAGTTGGTTGTGGTGAGAAAGCTAGAGCTCACTTAGGCGAAGAAAAAACGAATGACACCGTTTATTTTACGAATGTGGAAGGTGTGCAGGGATCAGAATTAGTTTTATTATTAAGCATTACAAAGTTCATGATTTGTTGCAAAATGTCTTTTGTCCTTAAGGCTGGGAATATTGGTGTGTCTCATGGTGTGGTTGAGTTACTTTCAGCCAGAATAAAGGCCTTATCTTTATGAGCGTGCGGATATGCCGACTCGACGAATCATGGTATTCCTGAGCTGACTAATATTTCCCAAAGAGACACCTCTTTTCGTTAATAGGCAGCTGGTGTCTTGGTTTTAATGTTCCACGTGGAACATAGTTGACCGATACCAGGTGCCGTGATAGCATACAATAGCAAAAATACATAAGACCTAAATATTATAGGGCTAATGACATAATGCAAAAGATTTTTGCTATTACTAATCAAAAAGGAGGTGTGGGTAAAACGACGACGACGATCAATCTCGCCGCGTCACTGGCTCTCGCTGACCAAAACGTTCTCATCGTGGATATGGATCCGCAGGCTAACCTGACAAGCGGGATAGGCAAGAAGGGTTCATTTCGGCCCGCAGGGACAGTTTATGAGGCGCTGACCGCTGATAGCGAGCCAGAAATCGCCGAGTTTATTGTGCCCACCGACGTAGCTGGTCTATCCCTACTTCCCGCCGACAGAAATCTGACAGGCGCCGAGGTCGAACTTGTCTCTCTCGTTCAGCGTGAACGCCGATTGCGTCCCCTGCTCCAACAAGCCAAAACCAACTTTGATTATGTGCTCATTGACACACCACCGTCCCTTGGACTTCTGACGCTGAATGCACTGGTGGCTGCCGAGGGAATGATCATTCCTTTAACTTGTGATTATTTTGCCCTTGAGGGTCTGGCGGAGTTAATGACAACTCTGCGACGCGTCCAAGGAGCTTATAACCCAAGCCTAGAAATTACCGGTGTACTCCTGACAATGGCGGACAATCGCACGAATCTAGGGCAGCAAGTTACGAAAGAAGTTAAAGATTTCTTTGGCGATAAAGTTTTCGGAACGAGGATTCCACGAAATATCCGCCTCGCAGAAGCTCCAAGTCACGGGCTTCCAGTGATTCTTCATGATGTGAAATCCAAAGGCGCGGAGGCCTATCTGGCATTAGCAAGAGAGTTCCTTTTGAGGGGACAAAATAGTCATGCGGGAGAAATGTAAGCGATGCCTGATAAAAGAAAAGCACTTGGCCGAGGCCTGAGTGCTCTACTCCCAGAAATTCCGGGTCCAACCAGCGGTCCTGGACCATCAACTGAGGTAGCAGGCTTCCGAGAGGTAGACCTGGACCTTCTCGAGCCAAACCCGGACCAACCCCGGTCGGTACTTGATGATTCAAAGCTTGAAGAATTAGCCCAGTCTATTCGTTCGCATGGTGTTATTCAGCCGATCGTTGTAACACCTAATCGGCGTCGACAAGGTGGATATCACATAGTCGCGGGGGAGCGGCGTTGGAGGGCGTCACAACGCGCCGGCTTGCTCAGGGTACCGGTCGTCGTACGAGAGGTCGAGCACACGAAACGTTTGGAAATGGCGCTTATCGAAAACATCCAGCGAGAAAATCTTAATCCGATAGACGAGGCATCCGCGTACAAGCGCCTTTCAGATGAGTTCGAACTTACACAAGCACAGATTGCAGAATCAGTTGGCAAGGATCGAGCAACCGTCGCAAACTACCAAAGGCTACTCAATTTGCCACCAGAGGTGAGAGCTGATGTGGCTGCTGGATTCCTAAGTATGGGGCATGCCCGAGCGCTGGTGGCGTTACCCGATGCCCGAGCACAACGGCACATTGCACGGGAGATCCGTTCCCAGGACCTGTCGGTCCGAGAAACAGAGGCACTGGTCAAACGAATCACCGCGCCGAAACAATCTCCTGGAACAACAACGAACGATAACGATGTCCACACAAAAGCGGCAGAAGAGCGCCTCCGTGTCTCTCTTGGAACCAGAGTGCGAATTGTGAGAAGCGGAAAGGGTGGGCGAATCGAAGTCAACTTCACCTCAGAGAATGAACTGCAGCGACTTTACGAACAATTCATACGACGAGGATGAGGATAGGAACTCTAAATTTAAGGTGAGATTTGGAATTGCTTCGCTTGTCCGTCCGACTAGCGCAGTGGTATAAATAGCTGTTGGGCTTCAGGTTGGAACTTCCCACCCTAGAGAACACCCCGGTTTTGAGATTGTTGCGGCGGGACCGGACCAAACAGATAGGTACGAAAGCTTAATGACCAATCGTGCGGTGGCTGCACGCTATGCAAGAGCCTTGTTTGAAGTTAGCCGTGACAGCGGAAATGTAGAAAAGACCGAACAGGACATTCTGTCGTTTCAACAAATATTAGATGGCCACGATACTCTTAGGAGCGCACTGTTAAATCCGGCTATCTCGGTAGTGAATAAGCGTGGGCTTGTCGGAGCGCTCCTTTCGAAGATGCAGTTGTCGGCACTGGCCGCTCGTCTCCTGCTAATGCTTGCTGACCGAGACCGATTGGAATTGCTGCCAGAGGTAAGTGAAAGTTACAACGCTCTTCTAATGGACCACCTTGGTGTGGTGCGCGCGCGTATTACAACGGCTGAGCCACTGGATAGTTCGCATTTGGAATCAATGGTTCAGGCATTGGCAAGTGCGACAGACCGGAAAATAAAAGTTGAAACTTCGGTTGACGATACCCTCGTTGGGGGAATGGTGACTCAGATTGGGAGTACTGTTTTTGACGGGAGTATTGCGCATCATCTTGATCGACTCAGGCAACGTTTTATTACAGGCACGTAAGACACCATGACAATCAAAGCAGACGAAATTTCAAAGATTATTAAAGATCAACTCGGTGATTACTCTCTTGATGTTGATGTGGCAGAAGTTGGCACAGTTTTGTCGGTGGGTGACGGGATCGCGCGATTGCATGGTATTGAAGGTGCCATGGCAACCGAGATGCTCGAGTTTCCAAACGGGATTTATGGGATTGCACTAAATCTCGAAGAAGACAGCGTGGGAAGCGTTTTATTGGGCGAGTCGAGGCATATTAAGGAAGGCGATACGGTTAAGCGCACCGGTCGCGTCATGTCTGTGCCGGTTGGTGACGCGATGCTTGGTCGTGTCGTGAATGCGCTGGGACAACCAATTGATGGAAAAGGGCCGATTGCCTCTGACAAGCAATCACCGATCGAAAGGATTGCCCCGGGCGTGGTCGACCGCCAACCAGTGACGGAACCTTTTCAAACGGGCCTTAAAGCGATTGACGCGATGGTGCCCATTGGTCGAGGTCAGCGGGAACTGATTATTGGTGACCGACAAACCGGAAAGACAGCGGTTGCCCTTGACGCGATCATTAACCAGAAAGGCCTTGACGTCGTCTGTATTTACAATGCTATTGGTCAGAAACAATCAACGATTGCGCAAGTGGTTCGAACTCTCGAAAACGAGGGTGCGATGGAGTACACGATCGTGGTAGCAGCCGCGGCGTCAGACCCAGCATCGTTTTTGTATATCAGTCCTTATTCTGCATGCACGATCGGTGAGCATTTTCGAGACACGGGACGCCATGCGGTCTGTGTGTACGATGATTTATCAAAACACGCTCAGGCCTACCGTGAAATTTCACTATTACTGAGGCGACCACCAGGGCGCGAGGCTTTTCCCGGCGACGTCTTTTACTTGCACTCGCGTTTGTTAGAACGCGCGGCTAAATTGAATAATGAGCAGGGTGGTGGGTCGTTAACGGCGTTGCCGGTTATCGAGACACAAGCGGGAGATCTCTCGGCTTATATTCCGACGAACGTCATCTCTATCACCGACGGCCAGATCTTTCTTGAATCAGACTTATTTCACCAGGGAATTCGCCCGGCTATTAATGTCGGCAATTCGGTTTCACGAGTCGGTGGCAATGCCCAAGTGAAAGCAATGCGACAGGTGGCTGGCACGCTCCGGCTTGACCTCGCGGATTTTAGGGAACTCCAAGCATTTGCACAGTTTGGTAGCGATGTCGACAAAACTACGCAGCAACAACTAAGCCGGGGAAGTCGGCTCGTTGAGCTTTTGAAGCAGCCACAATATCGGCCACTACCAGTCGAGCGGCAGGTCATTCTTCTTTTTGCTGGAACGAAGGGTTTTCTTGATCGTGTTGCGGTGGCAAGCATCTCAAACTATGAACAGGGTTTATACCAATTTATGGATGCGCGGCATTCGGAAGTCGTTTCTCGTGTGGCTTCTGAAAAGAAACTGGATGATCAATTAACAGCTGATCTTGAAAATGCCGTAAAAGAATTTACTGGGCAATTTATTGCGACGAATAACGAAGCGGCTGCGTAACCAGGCAAAGAGTTATGCCATCACTCATTGATCTCCGCCGACGCCTGCGCGCAGTGAAGTCGACTGAACAGATCACAAAAGCGATGAAGGCAATCTCCGCATCGAAGTTGCGGAAAGCCCAAGACCGGATGGTGGGTGCTCGACCATTTGCTCAGTTGATGCAGCGCGTGTTGGGTGACTTGGCTCTGCAGGTTGACTCAACGGCGCATCCACTGCTTTCGGAACCGGTATCACCCAGTACACCCAAACTTCTTGTTGTGGTGACAGCTGACAAGGGCTTATGTGGCGGATTTAATTCCACTTTGATTCGAAAGGCGACCTCGGTTATTAAAGAGACCGATAGCCACGTTGTGATGGGTCTTGTCGGACGAAAAGGTCGAGATTATTTTGTTAGGCGAGATGCGGATGTGTGTTTTGAAGAAGTCAACATCTTTAATGACCTTCAGTATTCACATGCTCAGGCGATGGCCCGGATCGCGATCGAACAGTACTCAAGCGGTGAAGTCTCAGGTGTGTCGGTGATTTATAACGAGTTCAAGAGCGTGATGCAACAACAGGTCATGGTCGAATCATTGTTGCCTATTCCTAAGACCGCTGTTGAAGATGAAGACGGGGCACCGGACGTGGACTACCTTTTTGAACCCGACGCGTCTGAAATTTTTGATGACCTATTACCTCGTTACATTGAGACTCAATTTTTTCGCGCTTTGCTCGAATCAGCAGCAGCTGAGCACGCGGCACGGATGACAGCCATGGATTCAGCGTCTCGAAATGCCGGAGAGATGATTGACTCTCTAACGCTGCACATGAATAAAGTGCGCCAGGCAGCCATCACGCGTGAACTGATCGAAGTGGTGTCGGGAGCAGACGCATTATAGGCTGAGGTGGAAAACTCGGTTCTCGAATATGGCAGGAATGAGTCCTTGGAAAGAGTGAGTTTATAAGGACTTTACGCGAAGTAGATAGAGAGGAACGCTAGGCATGGCAGACGAGAAGTTCGGGAAAGTCATCAGGATTATCGGACCGGTGGTTGATGTTGAGTTCGAAAGCGGGCACTTGCCTGCAATTTATAACGCCATTGAAATAGATGCTGGGGACCGGCCTGCAATTATTGCCGAAGTCGAACTGCATCTTGGTGAAAATCGTGTCCGAGCCGTCGCCATGACAATGACGGATGGAATGACACGAGGAACCACGGTGACCGACACCGGCGCGCCGATATCTGTTCCCGTTGGTCCCAATACCCTCGGCCGCGTTCTCAACGTTTTGGGGGAACCAATTGATTTTCCTGATCGTCCAGTTCGAACGGAGGAAAGGTGGCCGATTCACCGGCCGGCACCCTCGTTGCAAGATCAATCGACCGAACTCAAGATGTTCGAAACAGGTATCAAGGTCATCGATCTCCTTGAGCCATATCTACAAGGCGGAAAGATTGGTCTGTTTGGTGGCGCCGGTGTCGGTAAGACGGTTGTCATCATGGAATTGATTAACAATATTGCGATCAAGCACGGTGGTGTATCGGTCTTCGGTGGAGTTGGAGAACGAACCCGTGAAGGGAATGACCTCTGGCTCGAAATGCAGGAAAGTGGTGTCATTCACCCGGATGACCCTAAAAAATCTCGAGCGGCCTTGATTTACGGACAGATGACAGAACCCCCCGGAGCAAGGCTTCGCGTGGCTCTTAGTGCACTAACGGTTGCTGAATATTTCCGTGATGCTGAAAACAAGGATGTTCTACTTTTTATTGATAACATTTTTCGATTCACACAAGCAGGTTCAGAGGTTTCCGCTTTGCTTGGCCGGATGCCCTCTGCTGTTGGCTACCAACCAACGCTTCTAACGGAAATGGGCGAACTCCAAGAGCGGATTACTTCGACCAAGAAAGGGTCGATAACATCAGTACAGGCGATTTACGTTCCGGCTGATGACTATACGGATCCTGCCCCTGCCACGACATTTGCACACCTTGATGCCACAACGGAACTTTCTCGTAGTATCGCGGCACAAGGTTTATATCCGGCTGTTGACCCATTGTCTTCTACCTCGCGAATCCTCGATCCAAACATTATTGGCGAAGAGCATTATTCGGTAGCGAGATCAGTCAAGGAGGTCTTGCAAAGGTACAAAGACCTGCAGGACATCATTGCGATTCTCGGCATAGACGAACTTTCTGAGGACGATAAGGTTGCCGTTACCAGAGCGCGAAAGATCCAGCGGTTTTTATCGCAGCCATTTTTTGTTGCAGCTCAATTCACCGGCATGGAAGGTCGGTATGTACCAATAGCGGATACGGTCCGCGGGTTTAAAGAAATCGTTGAAGGTAAACACGACGATATTCCAGAGCAGGCGTTTAAGATGGTTGGCACTATTGAAGAAGCGCTTGAAAATGCAGAGAAACTGAAGGCGATAGCCTAGAATGACTCTACCTGCGCATCTGACGCTTGAGCTCGTTACACCGGAACGTTCCGTCGCCTTAGAAACGGTCGATGAAGTCGAAATTCCTGGGGTAGACGGATATCTCGGTGTGCTCCCAGGGCACACGCCGTTGCTAGTTGCCTTAAAAATTGGAGAGCTTTGGTATCGACAGGGCGAAGAACGAACGTTTATCTCTGTTGCGTTTGGTTTTGCAGAAGTTCTTCCAGACCGGGTTCGAGTATTAGCACAGGTTGCAGAAAGTGCAAACGATATCGATATCGATAGAGCCGAAGCAGCAGCTAATCGTGCCCGTGAAAGGATGGTTTCTTCTGTGGAAGACGCCGACTTCGAGCGCGCGCAGTTAGCACTGCTAAAATCAACGCTACGTATCGAAGTTTCGAAAAAAGCACGGTCTATCGGTTCCTAAATATCGCATACTAAACAGGGCGGGTTTCTGAACAGACATCTTTAGAGGATGCGACTCAACTGCGCTGAGCTTACCGACACGGGCGTTCGCCGCACAGCTAATGAAGACAATTACTGTGTCCGAGAGGACCTCGGTTTATTTGTCGTTGCAGATGGCATGGGTGGTCATGTTGCTGGTGAAGTTGCTGCACGAGTGGCAATCGAAGAACTCGAACGTTTTGTTGCTAGCACAAAGAACACAGGTCCTAGTGAT
>CEWR01056929.1_pt1 | contig 11907 bp, 11 predicted proteins | sample 356321 | NCBI WGS metagenome assembly CEWR01 (sample SAMEA2621551, study PRJEB7988) | marine metagenome | biome: marine biome (ENVO:00000447); feature: mesopelagic zone (ENVO:00000213); material: "saline water (ENVO:00002010), including plankton (ENVO:xxxxxxxx)" | depth 790 m
GCGTTTCGCAAGAATGGGTAAAGCGCCATATCTTTGACGAACCAACAGATTGGCAAACCGATTGCCAGCCAAGTCGGGATACTTTGTGACGTCTGGAGCCACCAAGCGGCGACCAGTGCGAGGATCCAGCCTGGAATTTGGAAAAAGAGATACCGCCAAAATGGTGATTGACTGCGTGACACTATGTCATCTTAGCCCGAGCTCCATGCCGTCCAACGGTTGTCGCGGCGCTCTAGTTGTAACGGTATCCCGAAGCACTCCGACAAGAGTTCAGAAGTTAATGCTTTACGAATAGGCCCCTGAGCCACGGGACGCCCCTCTGTCAGTAGCATGATGTGTGTGAAGCCTGGTGGGATTTCATCGACATGGTGTGTGACTAGAATGGCACCTTGAAGTTTTTTGTTGTCAGCGATGTGTGCCAGAAAGGAGACGAATTGCTCGCGGCCGGTCAGGTCTAGGCCAGCAGTCGGCTCGTCAAGGATGAGCAGTGAGGGATCGCTCATTAGTGCTCTGGCGAGTAGTACACGTTGTCGTTCACCGGCGGATAATGTGGCGTATCTGGCGTTTGACAGTGCTTCACAATGAAATCGTTTAAGCAGGTTAGTTGCTTGTTTACGATCGGCGTTACTGTACGTATGCCACCAGGGTGTTAATGCTGCATAGCGCCCGGTCATTACGATTTCCAAGGCCGATAAAGATGGACGCATCATGTCGGCCAAGGCGTGGCTGGTGAAGCCGAGCTTCGCTCTCAATAAACGCACGTCAGTTCGACCTAACCGCTTACCTAATACATCGATGTTCCCGTGTGACGGGTGCATATAGAGACCGGCTAATTTGCAGAGAGTGGTTTTTCCGGACCCATTTGGGCCAAGGATGACCCAACGTTCCCCGGAAAACACGCTCCAGTTAATGCCATTTAGGATAGTTCGACCGTCACGCGTTAAAGTGACGTTTGATAGGGCGATTACGGCTGACGACGGCATGGCGCATATTATTAGACTTCGTGGAGCATAGATGCATCTTTATCCGCCTTCCTAATTGGATTGGCGACATTATGATGGCTCGTCCTGCGGTACACGCAATACGAGAGGCGTCGAGTTCTGTTCGCCTCATTGCGATGGCCAAGGTGGCGCACCAACCTCTGATTGAACGATTCGGGCTGTTTGACGACTTTGTGGCCGCACCGGAAAACAAAGGTTTCAAAAGCGTCGTGTCGGTTTGGTCAGCGGCGAGTGCTATACGTAGGCATAACGCTGGTGCAGCTGTTGTGATGGCACCCTCATTTGAGGCTGCTTTTACGACTTGGTTATCTGGTATTCGGGTTCGGGTTGGTCACGACACTGACGGTCGGAGTTTGCTATTGACGGATGCGGTCGGTCTCCGGTCTTGGGTTCACCGTGTTGATAGCTACGGGGACTTAAGTCAGGCCTTAGAAAATTTCGGAGTGGCTTCGCTGCCATCTCTTTCATTTCGTTCCACTGACCATGTTTATGCCAGGCAACTTTTCCAGTCGATGTCTTGGGATGCTGCTGTTCGGCCGATTTTCGTAAATCCTGCGGCTGCAAAAACTCCAAGAGCGTGGTCTTCGAGTCGGTTCCGTACTTTAGCTGAGCGACTTGTCACGCAGAGGACATCGCGACACGTTGTTATACATGCACGTCAACCTTTCTCGGCGAGTCAAGAATGGGCTCGATCTCTCGGAATTGCGTTGGTGTCAGACGTCTCATTGCCGGAGTTGGCGGCATTGCTCGAACGCTGTTCGCTATATGTTGGTAACGACAGCGGGCCTGCTCACATTGCCGCTGCGGTTGGTATTGATACCGTGACCATCTTTGGTTCATCAGTACCTGGCCAGACGGGTCCTAGTCCTGCACATGCCCCGAACGAGGGATTACATTCTGCGGTTTCAGCGGGATTTGAATGTGCGCCGTGTCGAGAGCGATTTTTTAAGGACTGTCCTTCACCGCCTTCTGAAGACGGTCGTCCGCCTTGCCTTGATGGAATCTCAGTTGATGTTGTCTTGGACCGAGTTAATCAGTTCCTGGATTCAGGTCACTGTTAGCTAGCTGTTTTTTGCATGGAGCGTAGTTTTTAAGGTTTCCAGTTCTTCGCGTAGCTTTTGAATTTCAGCTCGCATCTTCGGCAAACGACCGAGTTCAGCTTGTTGCCGTTTGATGTCTTTGAGTGGTCGCGCTGGGGTTCCCCAAAATACTTGTCCGGCAGGAATACGTTTACGCGTCGGGATGCCGCATTGAGCACCGACCATGCCGTAGTCGTCGACGCGGCAGTAGTCAGCGATTCCAACTTGTCCCCCGATCATGGCTTCGCGTCCGATCGTTGAGCTTCCCGCGATGCCAGTCTGAGACGAGATAATTGCATGCGTGCCTATTTGCACGTTATGGGCAATCTGGCACAGATTGTCGAGTTTTGCGCCGGAGTCAATGAACGTTTCGTCAAAAGCACCGCGGTCGACACAGCTATTCGCACCAATTTCTACGTCGGATTTGATTCTGACAGTTCCGACTTGAGGAACCTTGAGGTGGCGCTCGCCGTCGAAGACGAAACCAAATCCGTCGGCACCGATGATGACGCCAGCATGAAGAATCACGCGATCTCCGAGTCGTGAGCCCGGGTACAGGATGACCTTCGGATACAAAATAGATTGTTCGCCGATGTGACAACCGCGACCGATATAAGCACCTGGAAAGATACTGGTCCCACTGCCGATATGTGCTCCTGACTCGACAACCGTCCATGCACCAATTGAGACGTCTGCTCCTATCGTTGCATCAGGCGCGATGAGCGCCGTGTCGTGGACGCCGGGTGCGGGTAACGTGGGAGGGACGATCCACTGTGCAGCACGTGCGAAGGCTACGCGAGGGTTGTCAACGACAATGACTGTTTGCTGCGGAATGTTACCGGGCGGAACCAGGATGCACGACGCTTGGCTTGCCTCAACGCGGTCAACATATTTGGCCTCCGCGTACGCTAATGCACCCGATGATGCGTGTTGGAGGCTTCCTACGTCACGTAGTTGGGTGTCGCCGTCACCATGTAACGTTCCGTTTACGTAATCTGCAACCTGTTGTGCTGTTTTCATATGTTCTCCCGCCCCGTGCGTTAAGTGCCTGATCATACTGGGCCTTACATCTATATATTTACGATCGAAAGGTGGTCGTCCCGCCGGTTGTCTGTTGAACGGCTTTTTGAAGCCAGGACAAGCTGATAGTTTTCACCCCTACTCAAAGGCGCTATAGCGCTCAGTCACCAATTATGGTTACGATGTAAGTCTAAGTGCCGATTAGGCGACTGACGGAGAACTGATTTTTGAAGATTCATATTGTCAATCCAAGCCATTTTTCTTTTGGGACGGGCTTTATTACTCCGCGGTGGATGTATGTCCTAGCTGCAGCTACTCCCTCTAAATGGGGAGAACCTATTTTGAGCGATGAATCGCTCAAACCATTCGATACAAGCCAACTAAGAGAGGGAGACGTTGTCGGTATTGGGTTACATACAGGCAATGCCCTTGTTGGCTATGAACTCGGACGTCGTGCACGTGAACAGGGTGCATGGGTTGTGTATGGCGGAAGTCACCCTACGTTGTTTCCAGAAGAAGCCCTCGAACACGGCGGTGCTCATGCCGTGGTTAAAGGAGACGGTGATGTCACTTGGGGGCGGGTGATCGAAGATTGTGCGAATGGAACTCCAGATCAAACCTACGAGGGTGGTCGAGTTGATGCGGGGAAATTCAGGAAAGCTCGTTGGGACTTGATAGAGCGAGATAAGTACGCTTGGGCTTCGGTTCAGACTGTACGTGGATGTCCAAAACACTGCTCGTTTTGCTCGGTATGGCGGACTGATGGACAAGAACCTCGTCAGCGCGAGGTAAATCCGGTCATTGAAGAAATAGTCGAACTTCGGCGTATGGGTTTTCGATTTATTGCGTTGGCCGATGATAATTTTTATCCAGTGACGCTTGAGGATCTGAAGATGGCGGCACGTCGTGAGGATAAAACACGCTACGACGAGCTGAAGGCTTTGCGTGATGAGCGGTTCGAGCTGATGTCCCTCATGGCGCAACTTCCTGACGATCTCAATTTTTTTACACAGATCACTATGGAGTCTGCTGAGGATCCTGAATTTTTGGATGCGATGCGAAAGGCTCGCATCAGAGGGGCTCTTGTCGGTATCGAGGCGGTGACTCCTGAAGGATTGAAGGATGTGTACAAAGATTTCAATCTTGCTGGTGAGGAACTAGTTGAACGTCTGCAGACGTTCAGGGAACACGGGGTTTATGTTCTGGGGTCGTTCATTTTTGGGCTTCCCAGTGATCGCCCGGATACCTTCAAGGCAACGGCAGATTTGGCGAAACGTGCCGATATTACCTTTGCTCAGTTTGTCACGTTGACACCGTTCCCGGGCACGCTGGACTTTGAAAAATGGGAACGCGAACAGGGCAATGATATTGAAAAGGTAGACGGTGTTCCGGTGTCACGGCACTGGTTGATTCCGCAAGAAAGTAGACCCAAACTTCTGACGCCGCACCCAGTAATGTCCGGCGAGGAAATTCGCCAGGGAACACAGCAAGTATGGAATAGTTTCTATAGCCTGAAGGCGTCTTGGCAACGGTCTAACATTCTTAAATCGATTAGAAACCGTCTTATATTCCTCGTGGCGTCGAAAGTGATGTTGCAGGCCTTTGGCAACACCGGGTTGTCAACAGACAGCGCTCGTGCGTCGCGTGCGACAAAACTGGGCGGTATCGGATTTTCTCTTTTGCAGAAGATGTTTGCCGCGCAGCCTATGCCAGAACTCGAAGTTCCTGAAACGCCATCGGCCCCAACCGCGTTGGCGAGCTAGTATTCCTTGGCTAGCTGGCCTTTTTAGTTTTCCGTTAGGTCTAGGTCCGTGGTGTCGGCGGCGATCGTTACTGACCGTTGTGATCGCTCCGGGCCTGCATGGATGGTTGCCATGTACTGACCAGGAGTGATGTTGTCGAGGGTAAAACGGCCACTTTTTTCCGCAACGGTGGCAAAGGGAGCTGCGGATACCACAACGCTCGCACCCATCTGTGGATGAATGTCGCAGGCGACACGGTATGTTCCCGCAGTGTCGAAGTAGTGCTCGTATGTGCCGCCGATAGGCGTCGAAATGTTGAACGCTGTTTCTTTCGTGTCAATGTTGTACACGCGGACGTTATGAAGGATGTCTTCGCCGTTGTGGAAGTGCACCGGTTGTCCGACAGCCGCAAGAAGCACAGGTGGTAGGAATTCCATGCCTAACTGGTCCATCTGGACCGGTTCATCGGGCACCGAGAATTCTTGAGAAGTTTGTGGCTCGAGTAGGACGACGGTCAATGATCCGTCTGACGACGTCGGAGCTGTTCCTGAAATTGTTCGACCATCCCCGACTTCATCCGGCTTGGAGTCTACCGCCGGTGGCAGTAGTTCCGTATGTCCGCCACCGCTATCGACGCAATTTGTCACAGTGAATGCAGCAAGAATCACTAGACAAATGACCTTGTTACTGTCGCGAAAATGAAAACCTTGCACTTTCATTCGTTGCCTGCCGTGTGGAGTGCCATTATAGAGCTAGGAGGGTACAAGTATGTTGTCCTTGATCCTTTTACGGAATTGGCGGTAGAATCCTAAGCAGCAAACTGGTTTGAATGGTGCAATTTACTGAGAGTCATCTCACCGATGGAGGTGTTCTGATGAGAAAAGCCACGCTTGGAATGGTCCTATTAGCGGCCTTGGCGATGGTGTTATTGCCCGGTAGTGCGTCAGCACAGTCGAGCGATGTGACATTCCATAAAGATGTTGAGCCTATTTTGCAGCGGTCCTGCCAAGTGTGCCATCGGCCGGACAACATGGCTCCGATGTCACTCATGAATTATCAGGAGGCTCGTCCGTGGGCTCGTTCGATTAAGAACAAGGTTGTCGCACGAGAGATGCCGCCATGGCATGTCGACCCCAACGTAGGCATCCAAGACTTCATTGGTGATAGGTCGTTGACCAAAGCGGAGATCGCAACGATTTCTACCTGGGTTGATGCAGGAGCACCTCGCGGTAATCCAGCTGATGGTCCTCCGCCGGCTGACTTGCCTGATTTTGGTGCTTGGGAAGTTGAACCTGATTTAATCGTGACCTCACCGCCACACACCGTTTCTGCGGAAGCCGGCGACTGGTGGGGCGATTATATCGTTGAGTCTGGTGTTACGAATGACCGGTATATCAAAGCGATCCAGACGAAGGCCGGTGACCTTCGTGTCGTGCACCACGCTTTGACCTACGCCGTGACGGACCCTGACGCATCGGTCGACGATAGTTCTAATGACTTTTTCTTGAACGAATACGCTGTTGGTAAGAATGCTGACAAATATCCGGAAGGTTCCGGAAAGATGCTTGAGGGAGATGCGCGTGTTCGGTTCAGTTTCCACTACCACTCGATCGGTGAAGAAGTGGTCGACCGTACGGACCTCGGCATGGTGCTGTTTCCCGAGGGAGAGGTACCTGACAAGGTCTTGTATTCTCGACAACTCGCCCAAGCCGGTGAACTCGATATTCCAGCGGGCCAGATCACCCGTCACGATGGCTATGCCACGATGTATTTGCCAGGTCGGCTTACCGGATTCCAGCCGCACATGCATTTTCTTGGCAAGAGACAGTGCTTGGAGTTGATTTATCCGAATTCATCCACAGAAATGGTTAACTGTGTAAACTTCGATTTCAACTGGCACATCGTCTACAACTATGAAGATGACGTCCAGCCTATTTACCCGGCTGGCACCAAACTGCATGTCATTAGCTACCACGACAACACGGAAGCGCATCGCGGCAATCTTGATGCGACGAACTGGACCGGTGGTGGAAGTCGGACGATTGACGAGATGGCATTTGGTTGGATCAGTTGGTATGACTATTCAGACGAAGAGTACGCGGCTGAGTTGGAATTACGCGCCGATAACAACAACAATTAGTTAACGGTTGTTTGACGGTGTAAATAGCTTTTCAGGCACTCTGTAGAATGCGGTTCTGCAGAGTGCCTTATTTATATCCGGCTACCGTACGTGAGGTCAGTTATGAGGCAAGTTCTTGGATTACTAGCGGCGATGATGATCATGGCAGGAGCCATGGTGCCATCAATGGCAGAGGCTCAGGTGAATCCTCGCGATCTTCCGAATGTGAACCAACCGCAACAACGTTTTGATGGTGGCCAAGACATTCAGCCAATTTTTGAAGGTTGGAGCTTGAATGAAAATGGGTCATATCTCTTTCATTTTGGTTATATGAACCGGAATTATCGTGAACAACCCAGTGTTGAGGTCGGACCGGAGAATTATTTTTCTCCGGGTGACGAAGACCGAGGGCAGCCCGCGCACTTTTATCCGAGGACGCAGCGGTATCAGTTTACTGTCCCGATGCCAGCAGATACGGGTCCGAGTAATGAGGATGGAATTGCGTGGCGGGTGACCGCGAATGGCAGCGAACAGGTTGCCTATGGTTGGTTGCAACCCGAGTGGGAGATCGACGAAAGCACGATTACGTCGAATGGTCGAACGGGTTTTGGACGGTCAACTGAATCACTCTTCGCAAACGGTGTACCTGAGGTTGAGGTATCCGCGAGTGTAACCAGTGTGTCAGTCGGCCAGTCGGTCACGTTAACGGCGATGCTCAAAGACGATGCATTGCCTGAGTTACTCCCCCCGAGGCCCCCGCGGACTCGTCTTCCGACGCTTATCCCACCTGATGATCTTCCGGAGGCGCCAGATAACATTCGGTGGTACCAACGACCGAATCCGCCGCGCAATGGTTTGTCTGTGCTGTGGACTGTGTATCGTGGCCCGGCGGTGGCTGAGTTTGACCCGTCCGGTTATCAGCGTGCTTACGAGGAACCGGAACCGGAAGGGGAGATGGAGCTTGATGGGTCTGTGACGGAGTCAACGACATCTGATAATCCGGCAACGCATACGGCGGGAGACGGATTTACGTCGGCGACGTTTGAAACGACCGTGACGTTTGAGGAACCTGGCACCTACACTGTTCGTGGATGGGCCAGTGACGCGATGTTTATTATCACGGGTGATGTGACGATTACGGTTGAATAAGAGTCCGTCTTCGGACTAGTCGCCCGTAATTAAAGGGGGAATCTTTTTAGGTTCCCCCTTTTTGTTGTTGTTCTAAAGAAACGATTTCTCATGCGGCTGGATCAGGAACAAAACCCTATTGAGTTGCGGTCCCTTGACGGAGACGGATTTCCGTCGGCTCGATTCGAAACAACACTAGCGTTTTCTCAAGCCGGCACCTATACGTTACGGGCGTATGGCTGTGGCTTGATGGATGTAGCGCCGGCCGATCTTGTCATTACGGCTGTTTCCGACGGTCAGTCGTATTTACTTTGGCAGACGCGAGGCGGAAAACGGCGAGGATAAGACAGAGCGCACCAATGGGTGCGAGTGCGATACCGACACCAGGGTCACCGCCGTAAAACGAGAACCCGCCGAGAAAAAAACCGCCAGGAAGAATTACGCTCGCGCTTATGAGACAAACGGAAATGTTGTTCCGATACAGGATGGCGAAATCCGGCCACACCTGAAAGACGAGTGCTGTTGCTATGTGTATGAGACCAAGTAATGCTCCATGGGCGTGGGCGAGCGTCCACATCAGGCGACGTGTCGCGTTGGAGACGTCTAGATAGATGGCGGCTTTAAATGCATGCAGGATCTCAAGTGTGAGTCCGAGACATAAAAACACTAACAACGACCACAAACCGAATCGCAAGTGGCGAGCCGCGTAATTGATAGATGGACTGATGGTGGTCACGGACTACTCCCGGAGAAACAGTGGGCGCGTGTTGCGCAGGCTAAAGAATTGGCGCATCTTGGCTGTATCGAGCGAACCATCTTCGTTAAATAGTAATTGCGGGTCGCGGCGATTGCCTGACTGCGTGCTGTTGCGCCACGTTGTCAGGGCGTCCAGCGCGTGTTCAAAGCGTTCTTCACGAGTTGCCACGAAGTCGTAGTTAAGTCCTTCATAGCCCGGGAGACTTCGCATGGAATCGGCTGCGATGTAGCGAACGGCGGCGTATGGGTCGCCAAGTAATTCTCCCAGATACGGAATCATCCAAGTTGTCCCAGAGGCAGTTTGGGCCGGCTCCCACCCATAGCTGGAAACGGTGATAGCTCTCTGCCCGGCATCTCCTGTGAGTAGCCACAGTATTGAGGCTGCGACATTACGCTCATCGTCTTTGAGCGGTGGCATCGGAAGGTCGTACCAGTCCCGCAGGTGCTCTCCTGACCACTCAAGGGTTTGATCAAGGTGACACAGGTTACATGCATTTGGCCTTCCCACCTCCACGCTTTCTTGAATCGAAGGAGTCGTCACCGTATGGCTTCGGATCGATCGCAGTAATCCGTATGACGTATATGGCATATGGCAGTTGTAACAACTACTACCTGAAGAGTTCACCCCATGGTTTGTATGCGCAGATACGTCGACGGTGAATTCTTGATGGCATTGGGTGCACGCGGTGTTATCGTCCATGCCTGCCGAAACTTGGTGTGTGTCAGCCCAGGTTGATACCGACCGGGGGTCTTCCGCCGTTTTGTGCATCGTATGGCATGAGAAACAGCTGAGACTTTGTTGAGTCGTGTCGGCATTCTGGAAACAGGGTGAGTCGATCAGGCCGTTGTACTCGCGGCCAGAGACACGCACCTGTCCATCTGACCAGAATGATCCTCGGATAAAGTCAGGATCGGTGTTAAGTAGTTGCTGCATCTCAGGACTATTCGCATTAGTCGTAGGGTGGGCGACGAATCGAGTGTCACGCAGTTCGTCTCCAGGCCGATAGGCTAGTCCTGATGTACTGGAGACTCGTTCGTCAGAAGAATTATAAAACTCCCAGATACTGTGGCACTGGCCGCAGACCTGAGAGGAGCGGACAGGGTCAAGCTCCACGGGATTTACGATTGTGGCGTCCGGTTCGCCTGATAGATGCATGGCGTAGCGGCGCCAGGGGTTTCTGTTCGTATCGACATGGGTTTCTGCAGGTCCGTGGCACGATTCGCAGCTAATACCGAACTCGGCTACCGTGGTGTCGACGGATTGTGAACTGATTGGTTCCGAACGAAACGGCGTATCAAACTGAGTCTTTCCATGTGTAGTGTGACAGTCGATACAAATGGCATTCCAGTGTCCGTCAAGCGTGGCGACACCCTGGTTAGGTGGCGATAAAACGACAGAACTTCGCGGAACCCAGCGTTCGTCATTTAGAAGGAACACGCCGGGCAAGACGTTGAGTGCGCGGTCGTGCTCAGTCGCGTACCAGTAAATATTTTGGTGATGCGAGCCGGTGATCATGACGACTTGACGTGTAATTCTCGGACGGGCACTAGATGGTCCTTCCCATCCGGGATCATCAAATTCTGCCCAGAATTCGTCGCCTCGTCGCTCCAGACGCATGGGGGTACCTTCAACTTCACTCACGGTGACTTCATCAAAATCAGCTTGTACCGTTTCGGGGTTTGCAACCTGGGTCATCGTGCGATGAAAGGATCCTGACCAGGTGTCGTACTGCGCTGGGTGACAGGCTTGACATGTTGTTGAAGAGACATAGCCATCTTCAACGATGGCAATGGGACGGTTGGTAATCTCATTTTCGGGAATGTCTGGCCGCTGATTAGTAATGATAGTTCCGCAGAGAACGACTGCAGTGGCAAGCAGTAACAGAGTCGGGAATGAGAGATGTTTAATCGATCGAATCATCGTACAAAATGAAGCCCACCGTTCGCTGCGTAGATGCAGCGGAACGGTGGGCTCAGTACTATTAGTCGTTCTGCGTCACGGTGTTAGTTTGTTGCGAAGCAGTAATAGAAACCGTTCCCACCTGTTCCCTGCAGGTCGGCTTGTCCGCATCCTCGCGAGCCGTGTGCGGAGTTCCACGAGGTAGGGTTCGCTCCACCACCTTGCCGGTCATGATGTCCGAGGAGCGCACTGCCATCGCTTGAGTTATTTGTCCAATTGCCGCAGGTGCTATCGTCGCTACCGCCTGCTGCGTTTCCATCCAATTGTGAACCAGTCAGGATGTCGTGCATATTTGGTGTATCTCCACGCCCATTGACGATCTCACCTTTTTCGTTCAGTTGCGTTTCCTTCGTCAGGTTGTTGTTGTCGCTGTGGAGGTTAGTAACATTTGTTGCGACTTGGACACCGTTGGCATTGTGCCAGGGACCAGTGCCAATGCGATCGCGGGCATTGACGCCACCGGCGCCCGTTGTGCTGAGGTACGCTTGCCACGTTTTGCTTCCAGCACCGGCAGTCTGAGCCAGCATCTGACAATGGCGGTCCGCGCCATCGAGTCCCCCAAGGTTTGCCCCGTCTCCTGGGCCGGCACTAGTGATAAAAAAACTCAAGTCGGATGACTGCGTTGCTGCCGGAACGGTCATCGCAAAGGCGGATAGCAACGCGACACCAAATAAACGGGTACGGGTCATCAGAATTCTCCTGTTCGCGGGCATTAGCGCCGCTTTGATTATTACGCCGGTCTGCGCGGTGAAGTGTACCCTAAGAGAGAGATGAATTCATCTCGGTCCCGGCGGTGCAGATTTGACGTAGCATTACAAGGACTCATGCCTAGCGTAATTATCAGATGTGGATGGATCATTGGTGCGATCGCGTTCTTTGGAACTGTCGGACTGACTCAGAGTTCTCGGGCGATTCTCGATAAAGCAATCGATGATTTTTCTGCTGGGCGACTTGCTGAGTCCGTCTCTGGATTTGACGAGGTCGCAACCTTGGTGCCGTCTGTGGCTCCTCAATTGTGGCAGCGAGGCATTGCACTTTACTACGTTGGCCGATACCTCGACTGTCGAGAGATGTTTGAAGCCCACCGCATGGTAAATCCGAA
>CEWR01014471.1_pt1 | contig 11903 bp, 9 predicted proteins | sample 356321 | NCBI WGS metagenome assembly CEWR01 (sample SAMEA2621551, study PRJEB7988) | marine metagenome | biome: marine biome (ENVO:00000447); feature: mesopelagic zone (ENVO:00000213); material: "saline water (ENVO:00002010), including plankton (ENVO:xxxxxxxx)" | depth 790 m
GTAAGCAGTGCGCCTTCGGAGTGAGTGTGGGTGTCGATGAAACCGGGCGAAATGACCAAGCCTGTGGCGTCGATTATCCGAGCTGTTTGAGCGCTGGATAGATCGCCTATGGCATCGACATATTCTCCGTTGATACCCACATCGGCGCGATACATGGCAGAGCCAGAACCGTCGACGACTGACCCGCCAGAGATTATCAGGTCAAACAAATCGAGTTCTCCTTATGAGGGTGTCAGTCCTCGACTGCAAGTGCTGTCTCCCATGCCTGCTGGGTTGCGATGTCCTCGGTCCAGGGCCGCATGACAGCCGATGCGCGAGCGTCGCGATAGTAACGCTCTAGCGGGTAACGCTTTAGAATCGCCCGACCTCCGCACACGCGAATCGCCTCTGCCGTCACGCGCACAACGGCCTGCTGCACCTGGACGTGGGCGGCCCGAGCGCGCTGTATTTCGTCCACCGAAGGGTCTGATGACTCTTCCGAAATAGCCCGGTAGTATAGCGCACGTGTCGACTCCAAGGAGAACAGCATCTCAGCCACAGCCTGTCTTCTCGATGGAGCTTCTTCTTGTAGTCCTGGAGCGCCCGGAACCCTACCTGTAAGATAGGAAATCGCGAAATCATACGCTGACTGCATCAATCCCAGGAACGCAGCAGAAAACCCCAGGAAGTGGTGTGGTCGGCTCTGGTAGAGGTTGCCGAACACGCCAGGCGGCAATATTTCGGCATCAAGGGGAACCAGAACATCCTTCATCTCCATGTCTCGGCTGACTGTGGCCCGCATGCCTAGGGGGTCCCATTCCCCGGAGAATGTCACTCCAGGGGCATCTCGTGCGATGGAGAGGTAAAGCGTCCTTTCTTCCCAGGGGCCGTCATCGACCAACAGGGCTGGGGTCGCGTAATACTGAGCCGCGCCCGCGAGAGAAACGAAAAATTTGCGACCATTCACAAGATAGCCGTCGTCAACTCGCTCGGCGCGAGTGCCGAACCGCCTTCCCCCAACGGACAGTTGATCGCCGCTTCCGGTCTCGACTGGTTCGCTATGAGGCTGGCCATAGAAAACGCCATCCTCAACCACCTCGCGGAATCGCTTCGCGCTCAGTTCTTTGTGTCGCTCGTGCGCTTCCGTCGGCAAATCTATGTCCTGCATGAATGTGTCCATCATCATCATGGTGAGGCAGTGCATATTAAAGGTAAGCGCGGTAGAGGCGTTGCCCCGGGCGATTTGTTCGGCCACCAGGCAGTAGGTCTCGAAGTCTGCGCCGAAGCCGCCGTACTCTTCGGGTACGCAGAGGGCAAGCAGGCCTTCTGCGTGTAGATCAGCGTAGTCCTCAAAGGGAAACGAAGCCTCGCGGTCGTACGAGGCGGCGCGGGGCGCAAAGCGTTCTGTGGCCAGCCGATACGCAAGGTCAATAAGTTCCTGCTGGCGAGGAGAAGGCCGCATGTCCATTCAGATTGTCCTCTGGTACTGGATTCTTCGACGGTTACGGCAGGATCAGTAGCCTTTGATCCCAGAACCGGCAGACAGCATGGCGTTGACGGCGTCTCTCACGGCTATCGTGGCATCGACCGACACCATTATGTCGGCGTCCCTGTGTTTGCCGGCCGCGTGGATTTTTGCCGTGCCTTCTTCCGTAATCTTCAAACAGTCAGGGTGATCTGGCTGGCCCGGAAAGCCCATAGACTGTGCCAGGTCATTTGGCCCGCCCGCGAAGACCTCTATCCCATCGACGGTGAGTATTTCGTCCAGGTTTTCGTAAGCGGTGATGCTCTCTATCTGAGGCACGATAAGCAGTTCGTCATTCGTCCTATCCATCATCGCCTTCAGGTCGGTTTCCAAGCCGAACCGTGTGACCCGCTTGCTTGTGTAGCTGCGACGCCCACGTGGGGCGAAGTAGCAATACTCGACCAGTTGTTCGGCCTGCTGTTTGTTCTCCAGGTCGGGAATCGTGATTACCCTCATTCCTCTATCAATATAGTTAAGAATATTGCTTTGGATTTGGTCAGGGACTCGCATGGCAGGCGTCAATCCCCAGCCGTCGGACATACGGCAGAAACGGTTTATGGTCTCCGGCGTTGTCGCCGCGTGCTGGCCGTCGAAGCTCACAAAATCGAGATTCATGGCTCCCGCCAGCTCGATGATCTCATCCGAATAGAAGCTAAGAGATATTCCTACTGCTTTCTGTCCAAGTCTCATCTTTTCGATAATCTTGTTCGCGGGCATATACAATCTGCCTCCTGGGAACGTTGATCACCAACAACGCCACAAAACATAGATGTTCAAGCGTTTCTGGTGGGAATCATGATATGTTTTCGCTGGCTGCAATGCAAAGAGGTTCTTGTAATGCGTGAATCTGCCGAATTGTTGCTTTGTGACGCATCATGAATTATCGTGTCGCCAATATCGCGAGAAGGATAGATTAACGGCAAGCAACATCCCCCCCACAAAAGATGCTATGGAGGCGCGCAAATGAGCAGGTTTCGCATCATGCCCCACGGTCGGTTGCAAGAGTGGGTAGCTGAAGAAAAAGGCTACTTCAAGGACGCGGGGCTTGATTACGAGTTCATCGGCAACGAGCTCATCGCCGGGCCGGCGAGCGTCACAACTGTCGCGTCTGCCGAAGGAGTCCCCGCCGAGGTGAAGCGGGGCGCGTTCGAGACGATGGAGGAAGGCCGCGCTTGCGACATTAGCTCAGCCTGCCACTGGGCGGTCGCAATGGCTGCATCCGACGACCTGGGCCGCATGTGGGGAAACGCATATTCCGTGACGCCTTCAGCAATCTGGGTTCACCCGGACTCGCCTATCCGTGAACCAGAGGCGTTGGCGAATGTGCCTGTGGGAGTCGGCTATCACTCCGGAAGTCACTTTTCCGCGCTTCAGGCGCTGGAGAAATTTCTGAGTCCAGATGAGATAAACCTGCAATTCATAGGCACGCCTCCAGAGCGTTTGCAGCTTTTGTTGGACCAAAAAGTGGATTCGGCCAACATATTTGGCGCCGGTTATTATGTCCTTGAACAGCAGGGGTTCCGCAAACTTCTCGACACCACGTTCATGATCGGTTTCCTCATCAACGGGGACGCCACAGACGAGGATTTGGAGAAATACTTTGGCGCGCTGCAACTTGCCCAACGTGATATTGATGCCGAACCGGAGTTGCACAAACATCACTTGCTGACTGAATTGCGGCCCGAATTTCGGTCTCTTCTCGATGTCAGGAAGTGCGGAATTGGCGAGCGGCTCGTGTTCGAGCCTTACACACGGGAAATTTTCGAGCGGACGCATCGTTGGATGCTCGATAAGGGCATATTCCTAAAACAGCTCGAAGACGTTCGCGATTTCGATGCGGCGGTAGTGTCCTGACCCAACAGTGAGGGCCAGACTGTAACTCTCGACAGGCGCATCGTATATTTTGATCTGTAGAACCGGTGAAATTGGCGGCTAATCGACCATGTGGGTGATTGCGTGCCATCACCCGTTAATCACCCGCGCATTCACCCGTTCCGGTGACGTTGAACCGCAGTGGTAGCCCCATACTAACAATTAAGGAGAATATAAGGGCAGCCACCTACAAGGCGCCACTCACAATGAAATTCATCTTCACGAACAATCAACGCGGATTCACACTCATAGAGTTACTAGCAGTCACGGCTATCATCGGAATCCTGGCAGCCATCGTGGTCCCGGCAGTCTCAGGGATCAGAGAAGCCAGCACCGAAGCCGGGGTCAAGGAAGGCGCGTTCAGCGTATCGAGCGCCTCTGGCGACTTCTTCGCCGCTCAGACAGCAGGTGAATTGATCACTCCTTCGACCCGGCCGATCAACGCGACCATCAAATCCGACACCGACACCAGCGCTGCCTCCACACAGAAGAAGAGCACCCGCTGGCCCGAGAAGTACCTCACCGGCGACGCAGTGTCAGCCGGACTGTATGCCAACGAGTTCCGAACCGCGACCTAAACCGGAACCTCCAGAGTTCGGAAAGTCAACATCACAGGCCTTGATGGCGCGGTCATAACTCGCAGCACATTGCTCACAAAGTACACCTCCATCGACTTCGGAGTGCTGACAGGGATCGACACAACAGACGACAGAACCAAGGCCTACCTCTCCAAAGAGCCTAAGGGTGTTGACAGCCCCAGCTCAGATAAGTCCCACGACTTCCTGTGGCTGTTCCAGAAGACGACATCTGCCAAGGCAGCGGCGCCGATGACGGACGCAGGACAGTAGTGTTCAAGCTGGCCCGCGTGGACGAGGACGAGAACTCGACAACGCTTCCCAGCAGCGGAACCGCCAAGTAAGTCGTCTTGACATACGAGCAGATTTTTTAAAAATTCAGGGAGTTGAGCATGAAAGGATGGGCGGAGGTCTTGCCGAAGATTCTCCGCCCATCCTTTTGTCATATGGTCAGCATATTTCCCAGCCAGGGGTTCAAAATGAAAGACCACAACAAACCCGTCGATCGCCAAAACAGGTTAACTATAATCGAACTGATCGTGGTGATAGGAATCCTCGGAGTCTTGGCCGCCATCGTAATCTCCATAGCGCCCGACTACCTGTAATCCTCAAAACCGCTACCTACGAGCGCCGTAATGGATGGCCTCCAGAGCGCTACTCCCTCGATCACAAGCGTCCCATACAATCCGCTCTGTGGAAACGTCTGACCTCAATTTCCGGTGAACTCCCCGCGCTGGTGACATTGTTGTCGCTGATTACGACACCTTCCTCATATCAACTAACCGACTGCCTCACAAATGGTGTAATCCGCTTGACGAGTTGACGTCTGAGCGAGTCTTGTTTAGTCTCTCCGAAGTAGATATTGGCGGTCACTGCCCCGCGTCGGCAATCCGGCGCAGAATTGATCGTAATTGATCGGCGAGTTGGCTGCTGACTGCTGAGGAGTAATCGGCATGGAATACTGGACAGAGCGGCAGCTCAGTTCCATCGACAAGATGCTCAACCCACGCTCGATTGCCGTGGTTGGGGCGACAGAGCGCATGCAATACGGTGGCCGATTTCTCAGGTCGGTTCTCACCGCCGGCGATCAAGTCAGCGTATATCCCGTCAATCCCCGTTACGACGAGCTTATGGGTCTCCAATGCTACCCCAGCGTAACCGACCTGCCTGAGAGTCCAGACCTCGTGGGAATAATCGTTCCGTACCAAAGGGTGATTCCTGTCCTGACGGAGAGTGCCGAGAAAGGCGCCGGTTCGGCAATTGTGATCTCAGCAGGATTCGCCGAGCGCGCCGAGGAGGACCGAAGACTGTTGCAGGTCGATCTTGGCAATGTGGCTCGCGAGACTGGAGTGCGGATATCGGGGCCAAACTGTCTCGGCCTGGCAAACGTCAAGAGCGGCATTTGGGCATGCTCGTCGTCGTCGAGTGTGTTCGAGAAATTGAACACCGGCAACATCGGCCTTGTGTGCCAGAGCGGCGCGTCTGCATTCGGCCCCTTCCTGTCCAGAGCGATCAGTCGAGGCATAGGCTATTCCTACATTATCTCGACGGGCAATGAGGCAGACCTCGAAGCCTCGGACTTTGCGCGATACCTTCTCGACGACGACGACACCAAGGTGATCGCGATGTTTGTCGAAGGATTCAAGGACGCCAGGAAATTCCTCGAAGTTTGTCGACTTGCGGCCCAGAAAGGCAAGCCGATTGTATTAATAAAGATCGGCCGCTCCGGCCTGGGCGCCCGCGCCGCGCAGGCCCACACCGCGTCGCTCACAGGCGAGGACGCTGCATACAACGCGGCATTCAAGCAGCACGGAGTGACACGAGTTTCTGATTGGGACCAGCTTTTGGAAGTCTCGCAGATGCTCGCCGACAGCCCTGCCCCATCAGAACCTGGAATCGCGGTAATCTCGCACTCCGGCGGCGTCTGCTCCCTGACAGCGGACGCATTTGGACACGAAGGCCTCGACCTTCCTGAACTGTCCGACGAGTCCAGAGACACCATCAACGAGATTCTCGCTGGCTTCGGGTGGGCAGGAAATCCTGCGGACATCACTGGCCACGCCAGCAGGGACACGGTCGAATTGATAATGGAGACGCTGATAAGCGAGCCAAAAGTCGGCGCGCTGGTGGTCGCAAGCTCCGCTAGCAACGAGCAGTCGGAGCACGTAGTTGACGTTGCGGGCAGACACGACAAGGCCGTCGCCTACCTTCACACTGGAAATGAGTTGGGGGAGCCCACCGGCCTGGATACTCTGAAAAGCGCGGGCATTCCTGTGTTCTTCAGTCCTGAGAATCTTGCCTCAGCATTCCGAAAGCTGCACGACTACCACAACTGGCGGGAACGCAGGTTGAACATCGGATTTGGAGCCACGACAGCTATGTCGGACGCTCAACAGGGCATCGCCGACGATCTTCGGGCGGTCGGTCGAACGAAGTTGTCAGAATGTGAGAGGAAACGCCTGTTGGCAGGCTGGGGAGTCGCAACGGAAGAATCAGCGACCAGCGGAACTGAGGTTGTCATCAGCGTAAAACGGGACGATCAACTCGGCCCGGTCCTGATGTACGGAATGGGGGGCATATTCGCAGATATGGCTGCCGAAGTGACCCTCCGCGTCTGCCCGATCTCCAAGCAGGACGCCCAAGATATGGTGAACGAAGTGGCTGGCAGTCGAATCCTAATCGGGTCAAATGGTCGACCCAAAGCTGACGTCGACAGCCTGATCAACACGCTTGTGCGGGTGTCTGAATTGGCAGTCAACCTCGAAGGTATTATCGATGAGATCAACATCAACCCGTTGATCGTTCTTCCCAGAGGCCAGGGCGTGAAGGTGCTTGAAGCAGTGATTACCTTGAGCCATCAACAGTGAGAGCCGTCGCCTGGTTCAGTTGACGACCAAATCGAGCTCCATTCGAGACAATCGCTCGCATCCTGTTTCGGTTATCAACGAAGTCTCGCCCACCGACATTGCTAGGCCGCGTTCGCTGTCGAGCAATATCATGTGCATGAAGATAACCATGTTCGGTTGCACAACGATTGGGTTGTCGGCGTAAAGCATGGGCCAGTCCATCCAAGTCGGTGGATACAGCGCTCCCAGACTGTAACCGCAGGCGTTCAGGCGGTGCTCTCCGAATCCTGCGTCGTCCAGGACTTGAGCATGGGTATCGAAAACCTCGCCGAAGGTAACGCCGGGTCGGCTGGCCTCCTGGCATGCACGCAGCGCATCAACGCACGCCGCGTGCATCCGAACTTGCTGCGAGTCCGGGTTGCCGGTCAACACGGTTCGCATGAGACAGGAGTGATAGTGGCGGTACGCGCCTCCAAACTCTAGCTGGAGCTGGTCGTTATCGCCTATCGTCCCATAGCCAGTGAAATTCCGAACCATCAAAGCGCGCTCCCCGGCTCCAATGATGAATCGTGAGGCGGGATAGTCGCCCCCTCCTCGGAAGATGGCGTTGTGCATGGCCGCCAGCACGTCCTGTTCCGAGGCGCCTGGCGTTGCCAGGCGATTCGCTTCCTCCAGCGCATCATCTGCAAGCTCGGCGGCCCGACGGACGTAAACCAACTCCGATTCGCTCTTGACCAGGCGAAGGCGATTGACGAGGCCCGATGCGTCCTCATGGAAACAGAAACCTTCGAGTGCGGACCTGACCATATCCCAACGCTGGCCGGTCAGGGAGTAGGCATCCAATTCCACTCCGAGAAGGCCGCCGCTCAAACCCTTCTCCTCCAGAATCGACCGAAGGTCCAATCCAGGATTGCTGTCTGCCCGGTCCGCCCAGACGCGGATGTCTTCGATGGTCGACGTTTGGAGCGCCTGTCGCAGGTCCGCCGAGCGGGTCAAAAGCGTCAGGTGTCCGTCCGCCCCCAGATACAGGCACTGAAACTGAGAGTAGCCCATCGTGTCATAACCCGTCAGATAGTACATGCTTTCCTGTCGGAACATCAGGAGGCCATCAAGGTTTCTCGTCCGCATGGCGTCGATCGCATCACGTTGACGCGCGGCAAATTCTTCTCGGGTGAAATGCAACATCAGACTCAGCCTCCTTAGATGGCGGACGACCCCGCCGCCAGTGTGATAGATCAGATTCTCCAAGCGCAAGCAAACAGCGAGTTGGACACTTAGGTCAGTTACAGAGGATAGTTTATCCATGTGTCAGCAGTTCCTGCTACTTCCATTTGTCTCCAATATTCTCAGTGGCGCTTTCTCTGACAGCCAACACCTATCGGTGATGGACGAACAGAAATCAGAAATGCGTTCCAGCAGAGGATTGGGAGTCCGAGGAAATGCCTACGGAGAAACCGCCAGATTGACCCGCGCCTCTGCCGAAGGTATCATCGCACCAGGACATGAAAATGAACCTGATTGGGATGACAATGACAGCCATGTGAGGAGGCGTAGCAATGAAGTACGACACCATAGTTGTCGGCGCAGGATCGGCTGGGTCAATTGTGGCGACGCGGCTTAGCGAAGACCCCGACAGGTCGGTGCTGCTGTTGGAGGCAGGCCCAGACTACGCCGAAATCGAAGACCTCCCGGACGAAGTCAGGTTCGGATACGCGACCACGACTGACGTTATGGTGAGCGACCACAATTGGCAGTTCATCGGCAAGGCCACAGACACAGCCGAGCCTATGATGGTGCCGCGAGGCAAGGTCACCGGCGGCTCAAGCGCAATAAATGGACAGATGTTCCTGCGCGGCGTGCCAGAGGATTATGACTCCTGGGCGTCTATGGGCAACGACGAATGGAATTTCGAGAAGCTGATGCCCTACTTCCGCAAGCTGGAGACAGACACCGACTTCTCCGATGATTTTCATGGCACTGACGGCCCCATCATCGCCAGACGGTTCAAGGAAGACGATTGGCTTCCCGCCCAGTCAGCCTTCAGCAGCGCCTGTGAAGCCGCCGGATACATCGTAAGCCCGGACCTGAACAACCCCGACTCCACCGGCGTCAGTCCCGTCCCGTTCAACAACCCAAACGGCATCCGTTGGAGCACGGCGATAGGCTATCTGGGCCTGTCGAGGCATCGCCTCAACCTGACTATACGGGCCAACTGCACAACCCATCGCGTCATCTTCGAGGGCAAGCGCGCTGTTGGGGTCGAGGTCGAAAGCGGCGGCGAAAAGTTCACTGTCTATGGCGACGAGATAATTCTTAGCTCAGGCGCAATCGGCTCCCCTCACATACTGATGCTGTCGGGCGTTGGCCCAGCCGCCCACTTGAAAGAAATGGGCGTCCCAGTCGTACACGACCTCGCTGGCGTAGGCCAGAATTTGCGCGATCACCCCATTGTGTTCGTCACATGGAAAACAAAACCTGACGTCGAGCTAGACGGGTTCGCCCCACGAACCCAAGCCTGCTTGCGCTACACAGCTGAGGGGTCTGACCTGCGAAACGACATGATTATCATCATGAGTTCATACGCCACCGAACGGGTTAATCGTGGCGGCGGCCGCATGGACGCGCTGGGTATCCGTATGACCGTGGCGTTGTATCTCGCCGCTGGCTCAGGTGAGATGAAGCTGCAATCTACCGACCCCAATCAACAGCCGTTCCTTGACTACAATTATCTACAAGAGGAGTTCGACCGCAAGCGTCTACGCGAAGGTGTCCACATAGCCGTGGAGCTTGGAAAGCACCCCGACTACGCGGCGCTTGTCGAGGAGCTTATTGAACCTTTGGAGTCAGACATGGCGTCGGACGATGCCCTCGACGACTGGCTCAGGCGTGAGGCCACAACCGGGCAACACATCTCCGGAACGTGCAAAATGGGGCAAGCTTCAGACGATATGGCCGTCGTTGACCAGCATGGCCGCGTGCACGGAATCGAGGGCCTGCGGGTGGTCGACGCCTCTGTCATGCCCGACTGCATCCGCGCCAACACGAACGTCACCACTATGATGATCGGCGAACGCATATCTGATTTCATCAGAAACAAAGCGTAGCCATCTCAACTGCGGCACAATCGTCAGACTTCGGAGGGGCCATATGGGTCTTGACTCGGCAACCGTAAAGTTTCTTGAACAAATGGCCGAAGGCGATGGGAAGCCTCTGCATCTAATGGCTCCCGATGAAGCACGGGCGTTCGGGTCTGCGATGGCGGAACTTGCCGGGCCTGCGCCAGAAATGGACCGCGTGACAGAGGTCACTGTTGACCGTACGGACGGCGAAGTCAGGCTTCGAGTCCTCATTCCCATCGAGAACCCCCGCGGTGTCGTAGTCTATTATCACGGAGGGGGATGGGTTATCGGCTCTATTGACGAATCTGACACAATCGCGCGCAAACTCGCAGAAAGGACTGCTTGCGCGGTCGTACTGGTAGACTACCGCCTCGCGCCTGAACATCCGTATCCAACAGCGGTGGACGACTCATACGCCGCGCTAGAATGGGTTGGAGAGAACCTGGCCGAAATTGCAGACGCTGAGGCGCCGTTGATAGTTGCTGGTGACAGCGCCGGCGGGAACCTCGCGGCAGTGATGGCGATACGCGCGCGTGATCGCGGGGGGCCAGCAATTGCGCTTCAGGCGCTCATATATCCAGTCACGGATTCTGATTTTTCCCGTCCTTCATATGCCAGTCCCGAAAACAAGTTGATGTTGACCCGGGAAGGGATGATTTGGTTCTGGGACCATTACGTTCCCGAATCATCTCGACGAAAAGAGCCAGACGCCTCTCCATTACACGCAGACGATCTCTCAGGGCTTCCACCCGCTGTTATACTTACGGCAGAATTTGATGTTCTACGTGACGAAGGAGAAGCATACGCCGAACGCCTGACGGAAGCCAATGTGCCAACCGATCTCAAGAGGTATGCTGGACAAATGCACGGGTTTTTCAGTTTGCTGATGCTTCCCGGCAGCGAACTAGGTTTCCAACAGGTCGTGAAGGCAGTCAAAGCGTGCATCGCCAAAGCGCGCAAAGCTCAACTGACGAGGTAGTATTGACTACGCGTCCAATGGACGCCAACAACTGATTAGGAGTTTCACAAGGTGGACAAAAAAACTGAGCCAGGAAATGTTCAGGACGTCGACGCCGTAATCATCGGAGCGGGCTTTGCGGGTCTGGGAATGCTCTGGCGACTGCGTGAGCAACTCGGCATGTCCGCCCAGGTGTTCGAGACTGGCGACGGAGTCGGCGGCACCTGGTACTGGAACCGTTACCCAGGCGCGCGATGTGACTCCGAGAGTTACATATACTGCCTCACGTTCTCGCCTGAACTGCTGCAAGAATGGAATTGGAGCGGAAAGTACCCGGAACAGCCAGAGATACTATCCTACATCAACCACATCGCTGATCGTTTCGACCTCCGCCGCAACATCAAGTTCAACACCAGGGTCACCACAGCAAGATTCATCGAAGACACCAACCGATGGGAAGTCGAAACAGATCAGGGCGATCGAGTCACAGCTCAGTACCTGATTACCGGCATCGGGTGCATCTCGGCAGGTAATATCCCAGACATAAAGGGACTGGAGACGTTCGAGGGAGAAAGCTACCATACGGGCGCCTGGCCGCACAATGAGGTAGATTTCACAGGCAAACGGGTCGCGGTAATCGGCACGGGATCAAGCGGCATTCAATCGATTCCAGTGATTGCCAAGCAAGCCGAGAGCCTGACGGTGTTCCAACGGACTCCGCAGTACACAATTCCTGCCCGCCACGAGACTGTGGATCGTAAATTCCTTGATGAGCAAGTCAAACCCAACTATGAGGAGATTTTGGAAAAGGCGAGATGGTCAAAAGCGGGCTTTCCAGTGGAGTTCAGTGAACGACTGGCCCTGGAAGCAACAGCTGAAGAACGCCAGGAAGCATATGAAGCAGGTTGGGCAAAGGGTGGGCACGGGTTCCTCTGGGGGTCGTTCAAGGATATCGGGGTCGATCGACGAGCAAACGATACTGCCGCAGAATTCATCAGGGCCAAGATTCGCGAAATCGTAAAGGACCCG
>CEWR01152947.1_pt1 | contig 11896 bp, 12 predicted proteins | sample 356321 | NCBI WGS metagenome assembly CEWR01 (sample SAMEA2621551, study PRJEB7988) | marine metagenome | biome: marine biome (ENVO:00000447); feature: mesopelagic zone (ENVO:00000213); material: "saline water (ENVO:00002010), including plankton (ENVO:xxxxxxxx)" | depth 790 m
ATCGAGGCGGCCCTCGGCATGATCACTCCCATCGACCCGGTGACCTGACCCCCTCGACCGACCGCTCGATCAGGCAGGCCTGGTCGCCCGGATCAGCTTCACGGGGACGCCGCCGCCGATCGTCTTCTCGCCGGTGGCGTCGAGGCCCCGGGCACGCAGCGCCTCGGCGATGGCTGCCACGTCCACGATCGTGGTCTCGGCCTCGTGGTCGTGGTGGGTGGCGTGCTGGGGATGGTCGGGATGCGTGAAGTCCTCGTCCATGAGCACGATCCGGCCGCCGGGAGCGAGCACCCGGGCGATCTCGTCGAAGGCGGCCTCGAGGTCGACCCAGTGGTGGACGGCGTTGACGGTCCAGAGCACGTCGACCGACCCGTCGGCGACCGGCAGCGACTCGGCAACACCGTCCGACACCATGATCCGGGACCTGGCACGTTGGAACGGCCGCCGCATCGAGAGGACCGTCCGCATGAACCGGGACGGATCGACGGCGGTGACCGAGGCGCCCCGGCGGGCCGCCTGGACGGTTGCGGGTCCCATACCAGCGCCGATGTCGACGGCCCGGTCCCCTTCGCCGGGCGCCGCCAGGGCCAGGGCATCCCGGTTCACGTCCGACTGCCAGAACTTCCGGATCTTGAACAACCAGTGGAACTTCGTCCACAACCGCTTGTCGTGGGCGTGGCGGTAGTGGTCATGGCCCATGGCGGTCCGCATCCTGCCACCCTCCGGCCTCGGCAACCCCAGCCGGCCCCGTGCAAGACTGCGAGACCTGAACGACGGAGGTCCCTTGGACGACAACCAGAAGCCACAGCCGCTGAGCGGCAACGAGATGCCCCGATTCGGCGGCATCGCCACGTTCATGCGCCTGCCCGGTCGCAGCGACCCGGCGGACCTCGACGTGGCGGTCGTCGGCGTGCCACTCGACATCGGAACCTCCAACCGGCCCGGTGCCCGATTCGGGCCAAGGGGCATCCGCGACGAGTCCGTGCTGCTGCGCCCCTACAACATGGCCACCCGGTCGGCGCCATTCGACAGCCTCCGCATCGACGACGTCGGCGACGTGGCGGCCAGCCCCTACGACCTGCTGGCCGCTGTCGACGCCATCGAAGCCCACTTCGACACGCTGCTCGGACACGGGCTCATCACTGCTGCCATGGGAGGGGACCACACGGTCGTGCTCCCGATCCTCAAGGCCATGGCGAAGCGACACGGACCCGTCGGCCTCGTCCACATCGACGCCCACACCGACATCAACGACACCATGTTCGGCTCCAAGGTCGCCCACGGCACCCCGTTCCGGCGAGCCGTCGAGGCCGGGGTCCTCGACTGCGACCGGGTCGTCCAGATCGGCGTGCGCGGCACCGGCTACGCCGCGGACGACTTCGACTGGTCCCGCCAACAGGGCTTCCGGGTGGTCCAGGCCGAAGAGTGCTGGCACCGCAGCCTCGAACCGCTCATGGCCGAGGTGCGCGAACAGGTGGGCGGCGGGCCCGTCTACCTGAGCTTCGACATCGACGGCCTCGACCCGGCCTTCGCCCCGGGCACCGGCACCCCCGAGGTCGGTGGCCTCACCATGCCCCAGGCCCTCGAGGTCATCCGGGGCTGTCGGGGGCTCGACCTCGTCGGCTGCGACGTGGTCGAGATCGCCCCCATCTACGACACCAGCGGGATGACCAGCCTCGTCGGCGCCAACCTGCTCTACGAGATGCTCTGCGTGCTCCCCGGTGTCCAGTTCCGCGGCTGACACCGCACCGGCAGCGACCGGCGGTGGACCGAGGCTCCTCCCGTACTTCCTGATCCTCGGCGGGATGTCAGCGGGCCTGGCGTCGATCATGACGATGCTGGCCGAACTGCGGAACGAACTCGGCTTCTCGGAGGCAGGGATCGGCCTGGCCATCGGATCCGGCTTCGGCGCCGCGTTCGTCGCGACCCTGGTGATGGCCCCACATGCCGACCGGGGGAAGGCCCCGAGGCTGTTGCAGGCCGGGATCGCTCTGGGCATTTGCGGCTTGGCCCTGCTGGCCGTCGGCGACCAGTTGTGGCACTTCGTCATCGGACGCATCGTGTTCGGCTTCGCACTCGGGACCGCCGGGCCGGGTGCCCGACGCACTGTCATCGTGGCCGACCCCGACAACCTGGGTCGCAACATGGGCCGGCTCGGCGCCTGGGACGTCGGCGGCTTCGTCGTCGGCCCGCTCCTGGCCGCCATTCTCAACGGCCTGGGTGGCTTCCGGTTGACCTTTTGGACGTTTGCCGGACTGCTCGTCCTGCTGCTTCCCATGTCGTTCCGGGCACAACCCGACACGGGCGCAAAGGACACCGAAGGCCAGGGATTTCGGGGCCTATTCAGGATTCGTCGCCTCGTCGGCGCCTTCTTCGTCGTTGCCGCATACTTCGTCTTCATCGGCGCCATGGAGGCGGTCTGGATTCTCGAACTCGACACCCGTGGCGCCTCGAGCATGGCCATCGGCATCGGACTCACGCTCGCTGCCCTACCGATTCCACTCCTCTCCCCGTGGGGCGGCGTCCTGGCGCAGCGCTACGGTGCCCGCCGCTGGGCGATCGGCAGCCTCTCGGTACTCAGCCTCGCAATCGTCTTCTACGGCATCGTGCCGGGCGTGATCTGGCTCCTCGTCGTGACCATGCTCACGTCCGTCATCGAGGGCTTCGGCTACCCATCAGCGCCGATGTTGGTCGCGGCTGCGGTCACCGAAGAACGCCAGGCATCGGCGCAGGGCCTCATGGGCGCCGTTCAACTCGCCTCGGGCGCCGTCGCCGCCATCTCGTTCGCCGCCCTCTACGGGGCCACCGACGACCTGACGGTCTGGATCGCCACCGCCGTGATCATGGCCGCCCTGCTGGCAGTCGGCGCTGTGCTCACCCGTCCCCCGGATCGCCAACCCGTGCGACCCGGCGTACCCTTCGGCCCGATCAGGAGGCTCTTCGAATGACCAACGCACTGCTGCACCCCTTCGCCCCGGTGGCAAAGCCAATGTCTGACTACATCAACATCGTTCGCGGCGCGGGGTCGCTCGTCTACGACGACACCGGCAAGGACTACGTAGACGGACTGGGCAGCCTCTGGTACTGCCAGGTGGGCCACGGCCGCACCGAGATCATCGACGCCGTCGCCGACCAGATGCGCCGGATCGAGGCCTACAACATCTTCGACCCGTTCACGAACGAGCCGGCCGACCGCGTGGCAGAGATGATCGTCGAGCGCTCCCCGTTCCCCGATGGCCGGGTGTTCCTGGGCTGCTCCGGTTCGGAGGCCGTCGACACCGCCATCAAGATCGCCCGCCAGGCGATGCAACGCCGCGGACAGACCGAGCGCCAGGTCGTCGTACGCCGCACCAACGGCTACCACGGCACCAACTTCGGCGGCACCTCCGCCCAGGGCATCGCCCCCAACCGGGAGGGCTGGGGCGACCTGGTCCCCCACTTTCTCGAGGTCCCCCACGACGACCTCGAGGCCGCCGCCCAGGTGTTCGCCGACCAGGGCGACCGGATCGCGGCGATCATCACCGAGCCCGTACAGGGCGCCGGCGGCGTGTTCCCACCGGTCGACGGCTACCTCGAGGGCCTGCGCCGACTCTGCGACCAGCACGGCGCCCTGCTGATCTTCGACGAGGTCATCTGCGGGTTCGGCCGCACCGGCGAGTGGTTCGGCGCCCAGACGTTCGGGGTCACACCCGACCTGATCACGTTCGCCAAGGCCGTCACCTCCGGCTACCAGCCTTTGTCGGGCGTCATCTTGTCGCGCGACCTCAGCGCCGAGTTCGAGGAGCCAGGATTCCTCCTGCGCACGGGCTACACCTATTCGGGACACCCGGCGGCCTGTGCCGCAGGCATCGCCAACATCGAACTCATGGAGGCCGAGGACCTGGTGGTGCGTGGCCGCCACGTGGGCGGACAGATCCGCGACGGGCTCGAGGCCCTCGTCGGCGACGGCCTGATCGAGTCGTGGCGCGGGATCGGTGCCGTCTACGCCGCCGAGTTGGAACGCGACAGCATCCCGGTGCGCAACGAGATCCTCGCCAACGGGGTCATCGTCCGACCGATCGGCACCTGCCTGGCCATCTGCCCGCCACTCGTCATCTCCGACGACGAGGTCGGCCGCATCATCGACACCATGGCGGCAGCCTTGAAGTAGCCGTTCGGGGGCTGGTGTCAGCCTGTCCCCCAGGAGAACGTGAGCTTCTCCATCTTGAGGATCGAGAAGACCTCGGTGGAGGCCACGCCATCGATGGCGCGGATGCGGTCATTGACGAGTTCGAGCAGGGCATCGTTGTCAGTGCAGAGAAGTTCGGCGAGCACGTCGTAGCGTCCGGTGGTGATCAGCACGTATTCCGACTCCCCCATGGCCGCCACGGCGGCGGCCACGCCCCGGACGTCGCCGGTCACGGTGATGCCGACCATGGCCTGTGTGGTCAGGCCCAGGCTGAGCGGATCGGAGACCGCCACGATCTGGAAGACGCCGCGTTCGAGCAGGCGGTTCACCCGTTGGCGCACGGCCGCCTGCGACAGGCCGACTTTCGGCGACAGTTGGGCATAGGCCATACGGCCGTCGACCTGGAGCTCGCGGATGATCGCCTTGTCGACGTCGTCGAGGGCGAAGATCTCACTCCGTGGTTCGGACATGTCGGTCAGACTTCCAGTTCCGCCATGGCCTCGGTGAGCGCCGTGCGCAACTTGGCGTTGATCTCCTCGAACTGCTCCGGACCGGCGATGAGGGGCGGCGAGAGCTGGATGACCGGTTCGCCCCGATCGTCCGCACGGCAGATGAGGCCCAACTCGAGGAGTCGGTTGGAGAGGAATCCACGCAGCAGGTGCTCGCGTTCATCGTCGCTGAACGAGGACCGGGTCTCCCGGTCCCGCACCAACTCGATGCCGTAGAAGTAGCCCTCGCCGCGGATGTCGCCGACGATCGGAAGGTCCATGAGGTCGTCGAGGGCGGCCCGGAAGGCCACCTCGTTGGCCTGCACATGACCCACGATGTCCTCGTCCTCGAAGATCTTCAGGTTGGCAAGCGCCACGGCGCAGCTCACCGGGTGGCCGGCGAACGTGATGCCATGGAGGAACGACTCGCCGGTGCCCACGAACGGCTCGGCGATCCGGTCACTCACGATCATGGCACCGAGGGGCGCGTAGCCGGAGGTGAGGCCCTTGGCCGACGTGATGATGTCGGGCTGGTAGCCGTAGCGCTCGCAGCCGAACATGCGGCCGATGCGCCCGTAGGCGCAGATGACCTCGTCGGAGACCAACAGCACACCGTGGCGGTCGCAGATTTCGCGCACCCGGTCGAAGTAGCCGGGCGGTGGCACGAAGCAACCGCCGGCATTCTGCACCGGCTCGAGGAACACCGCTGCAACGGTCTCGGGGCCCTCTCGCAGAATGGCCTCCTCGAGGGCATCGGCCGCGTGGAGCGAGCAGTGAGGCTCGTCCCGACAGGTCGGGCAGCGGTAGTGATTGGTCTCGGGCACCTTGACGGTGCCGGGCACCAGCGGCTCGAAGACGGTCTTGATCGACTCGAGTCCGGTGATGGAGAGTGCGCCCATGGTCGTGCCGTGGTAGGAGAGGTTGCGGCTGATGGCCTTGACGCGGTCGGGCTGGCCGATCTGCTTGAAGTACTGGCGGGCCAACTTCCAGGCCGACTCGACCGCCTCGGAACCACTGGTGGTGAAGAAGACGCGATTCAGGTCGCCGGGGGCCAGCGAGGCCAACTTGGCCGAAAGTTCGATGGCTGTGGGGTGGCCGTAGGTCCAGATCGGGAAGTACCCGAGCGTCGCCGCCTGGTCGCCGGCAGCACGGGCCAGTTCGGGCCGGCCGTGGCCCAACTGGCTGACGAACAGTCCGGCCAGGCCGTCGAGGTAGCGATTGCCCCTGGTGTCCCAGACGTAGCAGCCGTCGCCCCGCTCGATGATGTGCATGCCGTCGACGTCGTTCTTGAGAACGCTGAAGTGCCCCCACAGGTGCCTCTCGGCCAGTTCGGCCAACCGTTGGTGCTCGTCGGTCATCGTCTCGTCCCCGCTTCATGGGTGTTGCTCATGTGGTTTGTCCGGTTCCGGAGGGGGGACCTGTCGGCCCCGGGGCGCCCCCCTTGCTCATGCCTGGCGTGCCCACCGGCTTCCGACAGAGTAGTGATTCCGTTGCCAACGCGCAAGATGGCAACGGAATCCATCTTGTAATACATCGCCGTCAACCAATCCTGTGGTCGCCAGACGCCAACTTGACCGGAGCCGCCCCAATTAACTGTCTCTCGCTGACGCCTGCCCCTGCCTCCTCTGCACCGAGAGGCGTCGAAAGCGAAGGCACCGACCTGCCGAGGGTGGGCCACGTTTCGCCGAAGTGGGAGCCGGAGCCCCTGCGTAGGAATACGCCATGATTGGAGCGTGACCCACTTCCCCCGGTGGTCCGCGGTCGTGCTGGCCGTTCTGTTCGCCGCCTGCGGTGGCGCCGCTCCCACCACCACACCCGCCACCGCCACGACCGGTGGTGACCCGGCGGTGGAACTGCTGATGACGCTCATCGTGGCCGACGCGGACCCGCAGCTCGAGTACGACCGGGGCGACTGGGGCTCCGGTTGGTCAGTCGACTGCGACTGCGCCTGTGCCGATGTCGGTGATCATGGCGTCGGCTTCGTCGCGCACGCCGGCGGGTAGGGCGAAGGCGTCGTTGAACTCGATCACCAGACCGCCGTTGGCAAGGTTGATCTCGAATGCTTGGCCTCCGAGGACACCACTGTCGCGAAGGCTCAACATCTCCTCGAGCACAACCTCCCAGTGGTACACCTGCGAGGCAACGACCAGGTCCGGGGCCAGCGACGTCTGGTTGGCCTGCGTGCCGAACCAAGGAACGTCATTGTCCGCGGCCACACCGACCGCCCCAACGACCATCTGCGCGGTGCCGGTCAGGACGTCAGCGTTGTTGGCCAGGTGTGCCTCGGCAGCTTCGGCAGCCAGAGCCACGTCACCAAACGAACCCGTGTAGGTGACGTTCACCTCAGCAGCTCCGCCAGCGAGGGCACCGGCCTCGAATCCATTGATGTAGGCGACAGCGTCGCCGGCCTCGATGGGCCCGACCACACCGATGATTCCCGTCTCGGTGAGGGAAGAAGCGATCCAACCGTTGACGTAACCACCTTCGTCGGCTGCAGGCGCATACGCGAAGACGTTGTCGAGGCCCTGCGTGTCAGTGGCAGTCCCCCAGGCGAACGTCACGTCCGGGAAGTCCGGGGCGATCTCCATCAGGGACGCACCGAACTGGGTGCCATGGGCGATCACCACATCATGTCCGTCCTCGGCATAGCCGCGAATCGCAGCAGCCGCATCCTCGATGATGAAGGTGCCGTCCGTGATCGACAAGTCGATGTCACGGTCCAGGGCGTTTACCGAATCGACCATGCTCTGGCTGAACGCCAAATCGTCGGATGCACTCGGAGCAACGATCGCCACCCTCAGCGGACCTGCGTCAGGAGACGCGGTAGTGGTCGGAGACGCGGTAGTGGTCGGAGCCGCGGTCGTGGGAGCGGGCGACTCTGCGTCCGATCCGCAACCGACGGCCACCATGCCGACCGCACTGAGCAGTGCGAGTATCCGTATCCACTTCTTCATTGAGTCTTCCTCCCTATTCTCCAAGTGCCCGGCGGCTGCCGGACCACTTCCCCCTCTGCGAACTGGTCGCCCGCTCAAGGACAAGCGACGCGACGACCAGGTCCATCGACACCACAAGTATCACGACGGACACTGCGTTGATCAGGGGGCTGACCCCCTTGCGTAGCATCCAAAACACATACACCGATACCGGGGTGACACCCAAGCCCGACACGACGCATCCAGATCCGGTGTTCGAAGCCGTAGTGTCCGGCTCAGGTGTGCTTCAGTGAAGTGTTGTAGACATTGTCCGCCCAATCGGACCGTAGCCAGAGGAAAGTAGGCGAGGGTGCTGAAGAGTCTCGTTGGCGCTCTGGTTCCACTCCTGGCTGCAGTGGTCGCCTTGGCGTTTGGAGCGACCATGCTCCTGGCGCTCGGAGCCAGCCCGGTCGAGGGTTTCAGCGCGATGTTCGACGGGGCATTCGGAAGCGGCTCCCGTATCGCCGCAACAGCAGTCAAGGCCACCCCGCTGATTCTGGTGGGCGCAGGCATCACGATCGCCTTCCGGACAAATGTGATCAACATCGGCGGAGAGAGCCAGATCATCGCCGGAGCACTTCTCTCCACCGTTGTCGCGCTGAACCTTCCGGATTTGCCCGCCATCCTCCTTGTGCCGGCAGTCCTCATGGCAGGCTTAATCGGAGGCGGAATTGCGGGGGCCATCCCCGGGGCGCTCAAGGCCTACGCCTCCGTAAACGAGATCCTGAGCACGATCATGCTCAACCTTGTGATGGTCCGGTTCATGAACTACCTCCTGAGGGGCCCGCTGATTGACCCCTACGAAATGGAGGCGGGAACCCGAATTCCCCAGACCCAACGGCTTTCCGACAACGCGATGCTCCCCAATCTGATCGACGGCACAAGGCTCCACCTCGGAGTCCCCGTGGCGATCGTGGCCGCAGTTGGTGCATACCTGCTCCTCTGGCGGACCCCGACAGGATTTCGTCTGAGAGCCGTCGGCCATTCGGCCGACGCCGCGCGGGCTGCCGGAATAAACGTCGAACGAAACATCACCCTCGCCCTCGCGTTGTCGGGCTCGCTGGCTGGGATCGCAGGCGCCATCCTCGTCTTCGGCAGCGAGGGCCAGCGCATGGTCACCGACGGATCCGCGACCGGCTTCACCGGAAGTGCAGGTTTCAACGGGATCGTGGCTGCACTGTTCGGAGGACTGCACCCACTCTGGACCGTTCCATCCGCAATATTGTTCGGTGCTCTCCTGACCGGCGCCACCCAACTCCAACGCGTGCTCCAGGTGCCGGCAGCCCTCGCCGTCGCACTCAACGGAATCGTGGTGATCTTCGTTGTCAGCAGCACCCCCGCACGCGCTTGGATCCAGAAGTCGCTCACCGATGCCGGGCTCTTCAACAGGCGCAGCGGCAGCGGGACAAAGGGCCCCGGGCCCTCGCGCGTAGGGGCAGGAGACCTGCCCGACCTGCCCGATTCGTCCGAGAGGAGTGGGGATGTCTGACTTCTTCACCCTCAGTGTCCTCGTAGCCACTGCAGCCTCGGGGATCCGGCTGGCGACTCCGTACCTGCTCGCTTCGCTCGGTGAAACGGTGGGCCAGCGAAGCGGTGTCCTCAACCTGGGAGTGGACGGCGTGATGCTCCTGAGCGCCTTCTTCTCGTACTGGGTCGTGCTCGAGACAGGAAACCTGTGGCTGGCTGTTCTGGTAGGCGTGATCGTTGGACTGGTGATGGGACTCCTCTACGGCTTCATCACCGTGGTCCTGAACGCGACACAAGGCATAAGTGGCATCGGCATCTACATCTTCGGTTTGGGACTCAGCGGCCTGCTCTTCCGGCGTCAAGTGGGCACACCAAAACCGGTCCGGCGTCTGCCAAACGTCGACATTCCGGTGTTGTCTGACATACCTCACCTGGGAGCCGCCCTGTTCCAGAGAAACCTCTTGACCTACCTCGCATTTCTTCTGGTGCCCGCCACCGTTCTCCTGCTGGGAAGGACCACGTTCGGCCTCAACATCCGGTCGGTCGGAGAGAATCCCGGTGCGGCAGACAGCCTCGGTGTTTCCGTCGAGCGAACCCGTTTCGCAGCGATCCTCATCGCCAATTCGATGGCAGGACTCGCGGGTGCGGCCCTGGTTCTCCAACTGGGCATCTTCCAACCGAACCTCACCCAGGGAATGGGCTTCATCGCCGTGGCCCTCGTGTATTTCGGTGCTTGGCGCCCAGTCGGCGTGATGAGTGGTGCACTTCTCTACGGGTTGGTCAACGCCACGGTCCTCCAATGGAAGGCGCTCGGCATCATCCCCGTCAACGGTTCGGACCTGGCGGCTATGGCGCCTGCTGTCCTGACGATCCTCGCCCTCGTCATTCTGGCTCGTCGTGTCAGCGCGCCTGCCGCGCTCACACGGCCGTTCACGAGGCATTGACCGAAAGCTCTGGAAGGCAAACCGACACCATGAGATCAGAGCAAAGGCTCCTGGAGATGAACGGAATCACGAAGGTGTTTCCGGGCGTCGTCGCCAACGACAGCATCGATTTCGATGTCCGCTACGGGGAAGTCCACACGCTGCTCGGAGAGAACGGTGCAGGCAAGAGCACCTTGGTCAAGATTCTCTTCGGCCTCTACCAGAGCGACGAGGGGAGTATCCGCCTTCGCGGCGACGCGACGGAGATCACGTCTCCCTCGGAGGCGATCGCAGCACGGATCGGCATGATCCATCAGCACTTCATGTTGGTGCCTACCTTGACGGTTGCGGAGAACGTTGCCCTCGGAACAGCCTCTACCCGTCGGCCCTTCACCGACCTCGATCTGGTGTCGGAACGCGTTGCCGAGATCTCCAGACAGCATGGGCTGGCTGTCGACCCGTCGGTCGAAGTCCGACGACTGGCCGTAGGTGAGCGTCAGCGGGTCGAGATCGTCAAGGCCCTCTATCGGGATGTCGAACTGCTGGTCCTGGACGAACCGACTGCGGTCCTGACTCCCCAGGAGGTCGACGATCTCTTCGTGATCCTTCGTCGGATGGCGGACAGCGGGCGCGGCCTGATCTTCATCTCGCACAAGCTTCGCGAGGTGATGAGCCTCAGCGACAGGATCACCGTCCTCCGGAACGGTCGAGTTGTCAGAACCACCACTCCAGCGGAGACCAACAGGGAGGAGTTGGCGCAGATGATGGTCGGCAGATCCGTGAACCTGGCTCCCCACAAACCCAAGCGGGAACCCGGTGGAGTTCGTCTGGAGGTGGCGGGCCTGACTGTCCAGGGTGACCGTGGAGGAGTCTCCGTGGATCAGGTCGATCTTCAGGTGCGGTCTGGTGAGATTCTGGGAGTCGCCGGCGTGTCGGGCAACGGACAGCGCGAACTCGCTGAGGCGATCGCAGGTCTGCGCAGCATCGAAGCCGGTGGCATCGTCCGCATCGACGGAATCGACGTCACGGGCGAGGACGTCCGTGCCCGACGAGATCGCGGCCTTGGCTTCATCTCCGAGGAACGCATGAAGGACGGTGCCATAGCGGAGTTCACCGTCGGGGAAAATCTGCTGCTCCTGGAACACGGTTCCAAGAAATTCACGAGACGTGGGATGTTCGCCTTCGGTGCGATCAACCAGCACTGCGAGAAGTTGGTCAAAGACTTCGCCGTCAAGACGCCAAGCATTGACACTCCGACATCCAGTCTCTCGGGCGGAAATATCCAGAAGGTGATTCTGGCTCGTGAACTTTCTGCGAAGCCGAAGGTCTTGCTGGCGTGCCAACCGACCCGTGGGGTTGACATCGGTGCAACCGAGTACATCCACAACCTCTTGATCGAGCAACGGGGCCTCGGAACGGCAATGCTCCTCATCTCCGAGGACCTCGACGAGATTCTGGGGCTGGCTGATCGAATCGCAGTGATGTACGAAGGCCGGATCGTGGGAATCGTGCCAACCGGAGAAGCCAGCCGGAGTCGCATAGGACTCATGATGGCTGGAGTTCCAGAGCAAGAGGCTCGGAACGGCCCTTGAGGCAACCGTGGTTGAAACTGGCGAGCGACAGGGGTTTCCCCGAGGTCGCCGACAGCCGCACCAGGGGGGCCGCACCACCTGACACAGCAGCGTCCTGAAGCGCCTGTTCGGCCGATACCGGGCATCAATCCCGACAATCCGCGAACATGGGGTCGTGACCCTCTTCCCCCGGTGGTCCCTGGTGCTGCTCGTCGTGGTCGCCGCCTGCGGCAGCGCTGCCCCGGATCCTCCCGAAGTCGCCCCCACCACGGCCCCGCCCACCACGACCACCCTCGCCCCACCGACG
>CEWR01030980.1_pt1 | contig 11893 bp, 8 predicted proteins | sample 356321 | NCBI WGS metagenome assembly CEWR01 (sample SAMEA2621551, study PRJEB7988) | marine metagenome | biome: marine biome (ENVO:00000447); feature: mesopelagic zone (ENVO:00000213); material: "saline water (ENVO:00002010), including plankton (ENVO:xxxxxxxx)" | depth 790 m
CCGTTCGAGGAGCGCACGCACGATCCCCTTCCCGATGCCGTTGGCGCCGCCGGTGACGACGGCGAGGGCGCCCTCGATCTCGAGGGACGCCAGGCTGGCGTCCGAACCCCCGCTCATGCGGCGTTCGCCTGCGTCTGGTTCTGGGGTGCCATGCCCGGGCAGCCCTTGGCCTTGTCGGGGATGTCGGCGTAGTCGATGGGGGTGGCCACCTCGGCCTTCGTCGGACAGTGCTGTTCGGCCAACGGCAGCAGCGCCTTGAGGTCGAAATCGTAGAGTTCGGCCACGTTGGTGGTCAGGATCTTGATCACCTCGTCCTCGGGCTGGTCGGCGAACGTGAGACGGAGGTGCTCCCTCGTGTACGGATGCGAGCCCTCGATGTGCGGATAGTCGGATCCCCACATGACGTTGTCGATGCCGATCTCGCGGCACAGGTCGACCTCGGTCGGGCGCAGGAAACTGGCGCCTACGTGGCACTGCCGCTGCCAGTACTCGGTCGGGGTGAGCGACATGCCGGCCACGGCCATGCCGCCGAAGACCGCCTCGGAGCCGTACGTCGAGTACTTCATGCGGTCGTAGAAGGAGTCGAGCCTGGCGAGGGTCTCGGGTATCCAGGCGGTTCCGGTCTCGGTGTTCACGAACTGCAGGTCGGGGTGCCTCTCGAACACGCCGCTGAACATGAGGTGCCACAGCGCCCGATGGCTCCACCAGGTGACCTCGAGCATGAACATCGCCAGCGACGAGGGAAAGTGGTCGCCGTAGTCGGGGGTAGCACCGCCCGAGTGGTGGTTGACCGGCATCTGGTTGGCCTCGGCGGCCTCCCAGATCGGTTCGTAGCAACTGGCGTAGAGCGGCTCGAACGGTGACCCGGGGGGTGCTCCGGGCAGGAGGATTCCGCCCCGGAAGCCGTTCTCTGCTGCCCACTCGATTTCGGCGACCGAGCCCTCGACATCAGCGAGGAAGATCTGGGCGATACCAGCCCGGCGCTCGGGGGCTTCGCTGATCAGGTCGAGCAACCACCGGTTGTGGGCTCGAAGGCCGGCCCAGCGCTGGTCGATGTCGGCGTCATAGCCGGGGGCCTGGAAGGAGGTTGCTGCCACCGGGGCGAACGGGGGCTGGGTGTTCGGAAACAACACCGTGGCGACGACGCCGTCCGCCTCCTGCTCGCGCAGGCGGCGCTCTGTCGAGTAGTTGCGGTCTGCGTCGAGGACCGGGTCGCCGTCGATGCCGACGTTGCGGACCGAACGGTCGCTGTCCTTGAACGCCGCCTCGATGCGGGCATGCTCGGCCTCGACCGAGTCGACCCAGGCGTCGAAGTCCTCGTGGAACCTCTGCTCGAGGTACGGCTTGTAGCCGCGCAGGTCGGCACCGCAGTGGCTATCGGCCGAGATGACGATGTGGTGGTCGGTCTCGGGAACGCTGATTCCGCTCATGCCGGTCCTCCTCAGAACTGCATCGAACAGTTGTACTCGTCGAGCCACCAGCGGGCTGTACGGGTGGCGTCGGGGGGCGTGCGCAGGTCGGGGTCCTGGCCGAACGACTCGGGGGTCGGTCCGATGCCGGCAGCGATGTCGGTCAGCCCGTCGAAGTCGAGGCCGTAGCAGTCAATGGCGTTGAGCCCCAGGAGCCGGCGGGTGTCCTCGATCGAGGCATCCCGGAAGTCGGTCTCCAGGCGCACCACGGTGTTGGGCCACGAGCCCTCGGGGTGCGGGTAGTCGGTGCCCCACATAAGGGCATCGATGCCGTTGACGTGGCGACGACGGATCTCCTCCTTCGACATGGTGGAGGCGCCGATGAAGACGCTCTCGCCGATGTACTCGGACGGCAGCTTCGTGAGCAGGCCCTTCATCCGGGAGCCCATCTTCTTGATCTTCCAACTGGCACCGAAGTTGACGTCGCTCTTCCAGAGCAGGTCGCCGAGCCAGTAGGAGCCGCTCTCGACGACGCAGTACTTCAGCCCGGGGAACTGGTCGAACTTGCCGGAGAACAACAACTGCCAGAGCGGCCGATGGGTCCAGAACGGCACCTCGCTGACGTACATGGCCACGTTCTCGCCGTAGGCGCCGAAGTCGGCCTCGCCCGAGTGGGTGTGGACGACGAGACCGGTCGCGGCGCAGGCGGCCCACACCTTGTCGTAGTGGTCGCTGCCGTAGGGAGCGAAGCCGTGCCACATGGTCGGGATCATGATCCCGTGGATGCCGGGGCGGTCCGCCAGGGACTCGATCTCGCGTACGGCCTCGTCGACGTCGTGCGTGATCGGTACCAGTGCCACGCCGGCGCGGCGGACCGGGTTGGTGGCGCAGAACTCCTCCAGCCAGCGGTTGTGTGCCCGGGCGCCGCCGAAGGCCTGCCGGGAGTCGGTGATCTGGCCGGCAGCCAGGCCGGCGCCAAAGGGAGGTGACTCCTGGCCGGTGACGGCGTCGCCGTCGGCGAAGATGACCTCACCGGCCACGCCGTCGGCGTCGAGCACCTTGTCCCGGATGTCGGGGTCGTAGGCGCCCAGGAGTCCCTCGGCGTTGTCGCCCTCCCACTCTTCGAGGAACTCGGCGTTCACCTCCTCCTGGATGCGGCGGTGTTCGTGGCGCTCGGCGACGTAGGCGTCAAACTCCTCGTGGAGGGACGACTCGAGGTAGGGCCGGTACTCCTCACACTTCAGGCCGGCGTGGGTGTCGGACGAGACGACGATGTACGGCTCGGGTCCCGTACTCACCGGAGTATTCGAAGGCGTGGTCATGGGCGGGCTCCTGGAAGGTTTCTGTCTTGAACACTGTCACATGCCGGCCCGCTACCCTGCAAGTCGTGACAACGACGCGCACCTCCAGTCGGCACGCCGGCCTCGACCGGGATGACGTGGTCAAAGCGGCTCTTCTGCTCGTCGACGAGGGCGGCACCGAAGCGCTCACCATGCGGCGCCTCGCAGGGGAACTCGGCGTGGCCACCACCACCATCTACTGGCATGTCGGCAGCCGCGACGACGTCGTCGACGCCGTGATCCGACGCCACAGTGAACGCCTCGGCGAACAGGCCCCCTCGGGCGACACGCCGCGTCAGCGGGTCATGTCGATCGCCCGCCACCTCTGGGAGAGCGCCCTCGCCCACCAGGGCATCACCAGGCTGGCCGAGCTCCACGGCGAGACCTCTGTGCTCAACAAGCACCTCGAGGTGGCCATGGCCCGCGAGTTGACCGCCGCCGGCGTGGTCGGCGAGGACGCCCGGGATGCCCTGCGGGCGATCCTGATCTGCGTGGGGGGGTTCCTCGTCCTCGCCCTGCGAGACGAACGGGCAATCACACCCGAGCGCTCCCGGACCGCCGTCTGGTCCGGGGTCGAGGACCCCGACGTCGACCCCTCGACCCGCCTGGCCCTCACCACCCAGGTCGACCTCCCCGCCCTGTTCGAGCGGACGGTGCAGAACGTCGTCGACACCTACGTTCCAGAGGGCTGACATCCGGCCCCCACCGGAAAAGGGCACCACCTAGCGGGATTCGGCCGCCATCTCCGCTTCAACCGACGCCTGGAACGCGGCCAACTCCGCCTCACGTCGCCCGTCGGTCCAACCTGCAGCCTCCCCGACGAGGGCCGCCACGTCCGGGGCCGCCGCAAGCGTGGCCCCGCGGTCCTCGATCCGAGCCCGGGTCCGACGCGACAGCACATCATCGAGGGTGGTCGCCATCTCGTGGCACACGGCGTAGACCGCCTCAGCCCGCAGGTAGGACAGGCCCGGCACCAGCGGCTCGCCGAGCGAAGGGTCGGCCTCCACCAGATCGAGGACAACCGACGCCTCACCACCGAAACGGCCATCCAGGTGGGAATCGCCGCTCCCGGAGCCACCCGCCCCCCGCAGCGGAAGCTTCTTCGTCCGGCAACGCCGCCGCTCGCCGCGCAGCTCGCACACGGCGTCGACGGTGTCCTGGGCCATCCGCCTGTAGGTGGTGAGCTTGCCGCCGGTCACCGTGACCACCCCCAGCCCATCCGACTGCACGAGGTGGCGGCGGGACAGGTCGGCGGTCCGCTCCGTCTCTGCGGTAGCGACCAGGGGACGCAGGCCGGCCCACGAGCCGGTCACGTCACTGGGCACCAGGTCGGCATCGGTCAGAGCGTTCACGGCGGCGAGAAGGTAGGCGACGTCGTCGGCCGTGCAGAACGGCTCGTCGAGGTCACCGACGAAGTCGGTGTCCGTGGTCCCGATGTAGGTGCGACCACCCGGCCAGGGCAGCACGAAGATGCTCCGCTTGTCACCCTCCACCGGGATCAGCAGGGCGCCATCGGGTGATAGCCGCTCGGCCGGCACCGTCAGGTGGACACCCTTGGCAGGGCGGATGTCGAACGTGTCAGCCACGCCAGTCAGGCCCTGCACCTCCTCGGCCCAGACCCCGCAGGCGTTGACCACGCCGTCGCAGGCCACCTCGATCGTCCGACCGTCGACCTCGAGCACCGCATCCGTCACCCGGCCGCCCGGGCCGCCTTCCCGTCCGACCCCAGCCAGGCGCGCATAGGTCGCCACGACCGCCCCGTGCTCAAGGGCCGCCGTCCGGGCCAGCGCCAGAGCCAGTCGGGCATCATCGACCCAGGCGTCCCAGTAGAGGTACCCCGAGGCGATCTGGTCGCGTCGAAGTTGGGGGAGGCGAGCAAGAACCCCGTCGACGTCGAGGCGCCGGTGCCATCCCAGACGGGCACCGCCCGAGAGGTCGTACTGCCAGAGCCCCAGGCCGAGGGCCCTGGCCAGGCGTCGGTCGATGATCCCGCCGCTGCGCAGGATGGGCACGACGAACGACAGGGGTACCACCAGTTGCGGGGCGTTGCGCAGCAGCCGCTGGCGCTCGGCGAGCGCCTCGTACACGAGGCCGAATTCGCCCTGCTGGAGGTAGCGCAGGCCCCCGTGCACCAACTTCGAGGACTTCGACGACGTCCCCGCCGCCAGGTCCGCCTTGTCGACGAGGGCTACCGACAGGCCGCGGGAGGCGGCGTCGAGGGCGATGCCCGCTCCCGTGACGCCACCGCCGACGACGAGTAGGTCGAACCGCTCGGTAGCCAGCCGTTCGAGGGAGCGGTCACGGCAGAAGGCGGTAGCAACGGGGTCGGGCATGGCCCCCGGATGGTAGGGCGCCCCGCCCGGAAACCTTCGACCCACCATTCCCTGACGCCGCGTCAGATTCCGGGCGCGATTAGGGTCACGCCCCGTGGACGACCCGGCAATGGAAGAGCCCCCACCCTCCGACGGCAACACCCCCGCCGGCGCCGCCTCGTTGGCGGCAACAGTCCTCGAGGAGGAGGCCCGCCGCGAGGCCCAGCAAGCCGCCTCGGAGGTCCTGTTCGCCGACAACCTCCTGCCTGGCGTCAAGTCTGAGGGCATCAGCATCCGCAAGGGCCTCGCCATGGGCGGAGGCGCCACCACGTTCGTGGTGCTCCTGCTGCTCGCCTCACTCGACGAACTCCAGACCGCCGCGATCACCGTCCTCGCCCCCGACATGCGCGACACGTTCGGGGTGAGCGACGGCACGATCACGTTCATCGCCGCCTCGTCGAGCGCCTTCGTCGTCTTCGGCGCCATCCCGATGGGCTGGGCCGCCGACCGCATGAAGCGGGTCCCGATCATCGGCTGGTCCAGCGTCTTCTTCACGTTCATGGTGTTCCTGTCGGGCCTCGCCCCGAACGCCTTCGCCTTCTTCTGGGCACGATTCGGCGTCGGCATCGCCAAGGCCAACACCATCCCGGTCCACTCGTCGATACTGGCCGACACCTACCCCATCGGGATCCGCGGACGCCTCGGCGCCATCGGGGGCGGATCAGCACGCCTCGTGGCGGTTCTCAGCCCGGTCCTCGTCGGCGCCGTGGCCGTGGCCGCCAACGGGCCCGGCGAGGTCGACGGCTGGCGCTGGGCCTACTACCTCTTCGGCATCCCGGTGGCGCTGCTGGCGATCGCCGCCTTCTTCCTGAAGGAGCCGCCACGCGGCCAGTGGGAGAAGATCGACGTGCTCGGCGAATCGTTCGTCGAAGAGGACCCACTGCCGGTCTCCCTCGACGCGGCGTTCTCCCGACTCATGCAGATCCGGACCATCAAGACGGTGGTCGTCGGATTCAGCGCCCTCGGCTTCGGCCTCTTCACCGTTCCCGTCCTCGAGAGCCTCTACCTCGAGGAACGCTGGAACCTGGACCCGCTCGACCGCGGTATCACCATCACCGTCGGCGGCCTCTTCGCCGTGTTGGGGCTCCTCTACGTCGGCCCCAAGTTCGACCGCCTCTGGCGCGAGGACCCCACCCGCTCGCTGCGCATGGTCGGCATCTGCATCGGTGTCGGCACCCTGTTCAAGCCGATCCAGTACGCCGTCCCGAACGTGCCACTCTTCATCACCTTCGGCGTGCCCCAAACGGTGCTGTTCATCGCCGCCTTCGCCATGGTCGGGCCGCTGATGCAGTCGATCGTGCCCTACCGCCTCCGCGGCAGCGGCACGGCACTCATCACCCTCTACATCTTCTTCATCGGCGCTGCCGGCGGCGGCCTCATCTCGCTGCTGTTCACTGACGCCTGGGGCCCGCGCACCACCGCCCTCGTCCTGTCGGTGCCCACCTCGATCCTCGGCGGCTGGATCCTCTACCGGGGCGCCCGCCACATCCGCCACGACCTGTCGCTCAACGTCCAGGAGCTGCTCGACGAGCAGGACGAGGAGAAGCGCCGCCACGAGTCGGGCGAGATCCCCGCCCTGCAGGTCAACAACCTGGACTTCTGCTATGGACCCGTCCAGGTGCTCTTCGACGTGGGCTTCGAGCTCAAGAAGGGTGAGACCCTCGCACTGCTCGGCACCAACGGAGCCGGCAAGTCCACCCTCCTGCGCGTCATCAGCGGCCTCGGAACCCCACGCCGTGGCGTCGTGCGCCTCGGCGGCCGGACGATCACCTACACGTCGCCGCAGTTGCGGGCCGCCCTCGGCGTCCACCAGTTACCCGGCGGGAAGGGCGTGTTCCCAGGCATGACCGTCCACCAGAACCTCACCATGGGCGCCTACATCCACCGCCGGGACCGCGACGACGTCACCAGCCGGATCGACCGGGTCCTCGAACTGTTCCCCGACCTGGCCCAGCGCCAGGACCAGGGAGCCGCCTCGCTGTCCGGTGGCCAACGGCAGATGCTCGCCCTGGCACGCGTGCTGCTCCACGACCCCGAGATCCTGCTCATCGACGAACTCTCGCTCGGCCTGGCCCCCACCGTGGTCCAGGACCTGCTCGTCATCATCGAACGGTTGCAGGAACAGGGCCAGACGATCATCATCGTCGAGCAGTCCCTGAATGTCGCCCTCGCAGTTGCCGACCGGGCCATCTTCCTCGAAAAGGGGCAGATCCGCTTCGAAGGCCCGGCACAGGAACTCCTCGAACGCGACGACCTTGCCCGTGCCGTCTTCCTGGGCAAGGAGGGCGGCTGACATGGGCGAGTTGGTCCCACTGTCACAGCCGGCCGTGCTCGCCGTCTGGACCACCCGCCAACTCTGGTTCGACGGACTCATCAACGGGATGGTGTTCGGGCTGCTCGCCCTCGGCATCGTGCTCGTCTACCGGTCCACAAAAGTCATCAACCTGGCGGTCGGCAACATGGGCCTGCCGGCCTCCGGGCTGCTCGCCCTCCTGGTCATCAACTACAAGTGGCCGTTCTGGATCGCACTGGCCACGGCAATGCTCGTCGGCACCCTCGTCGGGGCCCTCGTCGAACGGGCGGTGATCCGTCGGCTGTTCACCTCGCCCCGGGTGATCGTGCTGGTCGCCACCATCGGCATCGCCCAGCTGATGCAAGCCGTCATGACCGCCTATCCGGACTTCGAAGTCACCCGCGGCGCCCGCTTCCCGGTCGCGATCCCGACCACCTGGGACGACGTGTTCGGCCTGCGGATCACGGGCGCCAAGCTGACGATCCTCGTCGTCGTCCCGCTGATCACCATCGCCCTCGCCTGGTTCCTCAACCGGACGGTCTTCGGCCAGACCGTGCAGGCATCGGCCGACAACCCCGACCTGGCCCGACTCTCCGGCATCGACCCCAAGTTGGTGTCCCTCTTCGTCTGGACCGTCGGCGGCGCACTCTCGAGCATCTCGCTGATCATGCTCTCCGGAAACCGTGGCGGGATCACGGGCCTCGCCAACCTCGGCCCCAACACGATGATCCGGGCACTCGCCGCAGCGGTCATCGGAGGCATGGTCTCGTTCCCCCGGGCACTGGCGGCCGGCATCGTCATCGGGATCGCCCAAGCCCACGTGCAGTTCGTGTTCCTCGACCAGATGGGCCTCGTCGACCTGCTCCTGTTCGTGCTCGTCGTGATCGCCGTGGCGCTCCAGAGCCGCTCGGGCACCGAGGAGGAGAGCTCCTTCTCGTTCACTCCCCGGCAACGACCGGTCCCCGAACGCCTCCTCCAGGTGTGGTGGGTCCGGCACCTCTCCCACCTGGCGCTCGGCGCCCTCGGCCTCATCGCCATGGCGATGCCGTTTATCGTGCCGCTCCCGTCACGACACCTCCTCTACACCAGCATCGTCGCCTTCGCCATCTGCGCAATCTCTCTCACCATCGTCACCGGCTGGGCCGGACAGTTGTCGCTCAGCCAGATGGCGTTTGCCGGCATCGGCGCACTCTCCGCCGCAGCCTTCAACCGCGGCCTCGAATTCGGCGTCGGCATCGGCGACAAGTGGGAATTCTTCAGCGTCAGCCTGCCGAAGACGCCGTACCTCGTCTCCATGCTCCTCGCCACCATCGTCGCTGCCGCATCGGCTGCAGTGATCGGACTCGGCGCCCTCCGCGTCAAGGGCCTGCTCCTCGCGGTGACGACCTTCGCCTTCGCCATGGCCGCCCAGCAGTACTTCTACCGGCTACCGATCTTGAGCGACAACGGCAAACGCGCCGTCACCTACCGCAGGGGCAGCCTCGGCCCCTTCGACCTCACCACCCAACGCTCCTACTACCTGTTCTGCCTTGCCGTACTCGCAATCGTGCTCGCCCTGGTCGCCCGACTGCGCCGCAGCGGCATCGGCCGCTCAATCATCGCGGTCCGCGAAAACGAGGACACCGCCTCCGCCTACACCGTTTCCCCAACCCGGACGAAGCTCCTGGCGTTCTCGCTGGCCGGCGGCATCGCCGGCCTCGGCGGAGCACTGCTTGGCGGCCTCGTCCAGTCGATCAGCTACGGGGACCGCTTCTTCCTGATCGGCGATTCGCTCCGCATGGTCTCAATCATCGTGATCGGCGGCCTCGGCAGCCTCATGGGCCCCGTGCTCGGAGCCCTCTGGGTCGTCGGCCTGCCCGCCTTCTGGCCCGGCAACGACCTGGTCCCGCTCTTCACGTCGAGCATCGGCCTCCTGATCCTGCTGCTCTACTTCCCCGGCGGCCTGATCCAGATCGCCTACTCGGCACGCGACGCCCTGCTCGCCTGGGTGGAAAAACGCCTCCCGGAGACCCCGGTCAAGACGCTCACCACCCCGCCGGCGTCTGTGATCGGCGAACGGGCCGATCGAACGACCCCCGACGGACCGGCAATCGCGGTACGGGACGTGTCCGTCTCCTTCGGTGGCCTCCGCGCGGTCGACGGAGCGACCATTCTGGTCGAACACGGCGAGGTCGTCGGCCTCATCGGCACCAACGGCGCCGGCAAGTCGACGCTCATGAACGCCATCGGCGGGTTCGTGCCGTCCGAGGGGACCGTCGAGATCCTCGGGAAGGACGTCGGGAGCCTGTCGGCCTCGCAGCGCGCACGCACCGGCCTCGGCCGCACCTTCCAGACCGCCCGACTTTTCCCGGAACTCACCGTCCGCGAGACCGTCCAGGTGGCCCTCGAGGCCCGTGGCCGCACCGGATTCCTCTCGACCGCCCTGGTCCTCCCCAACTCGGGCAGGGCCGAACGGGCCAAGCGGACCCAGGCCGCCGAGCTCATCGACTTCCTCGGTCTCGGACGTTACGCGGACGTCTTCGTCGCCGAACTCTCAACCGGTACCCGCCGCATCGTGGAACTGGCCGGCCTCCTCGCCCTCGATGCGCAGATCCTCTGCCTCGACGAGCCGACCGCCGGCATCGCCCAGCGCGAGACCGAGGCATTCGGGCCGCTCCTCAAGGCCATCCAGGGCGAACTCGGTGCCACGATGGTCGTGATCGAACACGACATGCCGATGATCATGGCCCTGTCGGACCGCGTCTACTGCCTGGAGGCCGGCCAGGTCATCGCCGAGGGCGTGCCCGACGTCGTCCGCAACGATCCGAAGGTTGTCGCCAGCTACCTCGGCACCGACGAGCGGGCCATCCAGCGCAGCGACGCCTGAACCGGCACCGGCCCCACCCCGCTACTCGTCGCCGTCGCCGCCGGAACGCCGTTCCAACAGGTCGTCGCGCACCTCGGTGCCTGCCGCATCGGCCTTCGTCCGGTCGGTCACGGTGTGCACCCACACGGTCCGCTGCGGGAATGGAATCTCGATGCCGTGCACGTCGAACGCCTTCTTGAGGCGGGCCCGGATGACCCGCCCGGTGGCCCACTGCTCGCCGGGCTCGGTCTTGACGGCCAGACGGATTGAGATGGCGTCGGCGCCGAAGTTCTGCACACCCCAGATCTCGGGTTCCTCGAGGATCGTCGCTGATTCGAGGCCTTCGTTCCAGACCTCGTCGGCGACCGACTTGATGACGCTGGCCGCCAGGTCGATGTCGGTGTCGTAGGCGACGTCCACGTCGAGCACCGTGCGCGCCCAGATCTGCGACGAGTTGCCGACCCGGCGGATTTCACTGTTCGGCACCACCCAGACGGTGCCGTGGACATCGCGCATCACAGTGGTGCGAAATTTGACCTGCTCGACCGTGCCGGACGCAGTGCCCACGTCGACGAAGTCGCCGACGCCGTACTGGTCCTCGATGATGATGAAGATACCGGCGATGAAATCGGCGACCAGGGACTGGGCCCCGAAGCCGACCGCCAGGCCGACGATGCCGGCGCCTGCGATGAACGGGCCCAGGTTGAGCCCCAACTCGCCCAGCATCGCCAGGGTGGCCATCGCGTAGATGGCGAAGCTGGCGATGCTGCGCAGAACCGCCCCCAGGGTGAGGGCCCGCTGTTTGGACCGTTCGGTCTGTTCGTGGATCCGCTGCAGCTTGCCTCGGGCCTTGCGCCCCATGCGTGAGACCAGGTCGTCGGACCCCGCCTCCTCCTCCTCCTTGACGCGGGACTCGACGAGGCGGTTGACCAGGCGGTCCACGGCCCGGGTGACGAAGCGATTCACGACCCATGCGCCGAGCAGGACCACCACGATCTTGAGGGGACGCTCGACCAGCCAACCCACGATCTCGGCTACTGCTTCACTGTCCGTCGTGTCGAACACCCACTCACAGATGAAGCCGGGTTCGACGCCACAGGCGTCTGTGAGGGTCTGGGCCAGCACATTCGTCATGTTGAAACCTCCGGCGAGGCACGGTAGCGGACCGGCCGCCACGACCGGCGTCCCATGGCACCGTCCCCGACGGTGCAGCTGTCAGTTCGTCAGCGTCCCCAGTGCCCAGAAGGCGACCAGCAGCCCGAGTCCGACGTAGATCAGGGTGCGGGCGAGGGGTGGCCGCTCGACGTCCCGTTCGCCGCCGGGGGGACGCACCAGTGCCACCAGGTTGCCGACTGCCATCGCCCCGCCCAGCGCCAGCAACAACCACCCCAGCAGGTCCTCGCCCAGGAACATGCGGAAGGTCGGATCCGCTCAGCCCATCCGGGCCATGTCGGCGAAGCGCGTGTGATGCGGTATGAACGCCAGCCGGACTTGGCCGGTGGGTCCGTTGCGGTGCTTGGCCACGTTGATCTCGGCCGTGCCGATTTCGGAGGACTCGGGGTTGTACACCTCGTCGCGGTAGATGAACGCCACCACGTCCGCGTCCTGCTCGAGGGACCCGGATTCGCGCAGGT
>CEWR01125712.1_pt1 | contig 11893 bp, 11 predicted proteins | sample 356321 | NCBI WGS metagenome assembly CEWR01 (sample SAMEA2621551, study PRJEB7988) | marine metagenome | biome: marine biome (ENVO:00000447); feature: mesopelagic zone (ENVO:00000213); material: "saline water (ENVO:00002010), including plankton (ENVO:xxxxxxxx)" | depth 790 m
TACATTAGCAATTGGAACAGTATGGCGGACGCTACTTTTTTAGCTGAATTATTACAAAATAATATTAAAGTCCGTTTTTCTGAAAAGGATTTAAGTTTTAACAATACCACTTTTGCAAAAGGAAGCTTGATAATTACTAGAAGTGATAATAAAAAGAATCCTGATTTTGATAAAACACTAACCGATATTGCCAATAAGCAACATCGTGAATTAATGGCTACACCAACTAGTTTTTCAGACAATGGAACTGATTTTGGTTCGCCAGATATTAAATTAGTAAACAAACAACGAATTGCCGTTTTAAAAGGAGAAGGTGTTTCGTCACTTAGCTATGGATCTATGTGGCACTTTTTTGAAACACAATTAAAATACCCTATTACGTCGATTGATACGGATGATTTTAGAAGCAGCTCTTTAGAAAATTTTGATGTACTAATCCTTCCTGAAGCCTATTATTGGGAAGCCCTTGATGAAGATGGAATTAAATCAATAAAAAGTTGGATTCAAAAAGGAGGAAAATTAATCGCAATGGGAAGATCTGTTGGATTGTTTAATGATAAAGAAGGTTTTGGAATTACGAAGAATAGCGAAGATGAAAAGGAGGAAGAAGAGGAAGAAGATGTAGCTTCAAAATTACTGCCTTATGACCAACGAGAAGTTAACAGTGTAAAAAACTTTATTACGGGTAGTGTTTATAAAGTAGCAATAGATAACACACATCCAATGGCCTTTGGTTATAAGGATACTTATTATAGCTTAAAACAAGGAAGTAGATCTTATAAATTCTTAGACTCAGGTTATAACGTAGGTTATATAAAAGGCGATGCATTTAGTGTTGCTGGATTTTCTGGTGAAGAAGCTAAAAAAGGACTTAAAAACTCGATTGTTTTTGCTGAAAAAAGAATGGGTCGCGGAAGTGCTATTTATTTAGTGGACGATGTTTTATTTAGATCATTCTGGGAAAACGGAAAGCTATTCTTGGTGAACGCTATTTTCTTTGTCAATAACAATAAAGTTATTCTTTAATCTATTTTTATTAAATGTGGTATCAAATTAAATCATACCTCCATTTTTTATTAAAATCTTCAAATCAACATGGGGTTCACTCCCCTTTTGTGTACGATTTAGTGACTACTTGTTTTTATGATAAAAAAGACTATTCCGAATATCAAAAAATAAAAGCGTTTAGAAACGAACTTTTACAGAATTCAGATACTATTGAAATAACAGATTTTGGAGCGGGATCACGTGTTTTTAAATCTAATACTAGGAACATATCCTCCATTGCAAAAAATGCTGGCATTCCTTTTAAAAGACAGAAATTACTTTTTAGAATCACTAATTACTTTAAGTCAGAAACTGTATTAGAATTAGGAACTTCTTTAGGTTTAGGAACAGCATCGATAGCTTTTGCAAATGATTCCATTAAAGTTACTACGGTAGAAGGTTGCAAGAATACCGCTAAGGTTGCTGAAGCAATTTTCAACAAATACCATGTATCAAGTATTCAATTACAGAATGCTACTTTTGAAGATTTTTTTAATAAGAATACTACAGATTCGTACGACTTAGTATATATTGATGGAAATCATGATAAAAAAAATACGCTTCAGTATTTCGAATATTTATTAGATCGGATTAACGATAATTCTGTTTTAATTTTCGATGATATTTATTGGAGTAAAGAAATGACGGAAGCTTGGAATCAAATAAAAGAACATCCGAAAGTTACCGTTAGTATAGACACCTTTTATTGGGGGATTGTATTTTTCAGAAAAGAACAACAAAAACAACATTTTACCATTAGAATGTAACAAGCAACTAGCAACTGCGTCTTATGAGGAAAACCAGTATCTTTCAAAAGTTAAAATTCACTATAAAAAAATGAGTTTAGTTATAAAAATTAGAGGAATTGTAAGGAATTTCCCATTAGGAAATGAAGTTGTAAAAGTTTTAAAAGAAATCGACTTAGACATTAAACGCGGTGAATACGTGGCATTAATGGGACCTTCTGGTTCTGGAAAATCTACCTTAATGAATCTTTTAGGATGTTTAGATACCGCAACTGGTGGAACCTACGAATTAAACGGAAAAGACGTAAGTAATATGTCTCAAGACGAACTTGCCGATATTAGAAACAAAGAAATTGGTTTTGTTTTTCAAACTTTTAATTTATTACCACGAACAACAGCATTGGACAATGTAGCATTACCGATGGTTTATGCTGGAGCTTCCAAGGAAGAACGAAAAACACGTGCTGAAAAAGTATTAACAGATGTTGGATTAGCTGACAGAATGGACCACAAGCCGAGTCAACTTTCTGGAGGACAAAGACAGCGTGTTGCTGTTGGTAGAGCATTAGTAAATAATCCTTCCATTATTTTAGCAGATGAGCCTACAGGAAATTTAGATTCTAAAACTTCCTTAGAAATTATGGCACTTTTTGGTGATATTCATAAAAAAGGAAACACGGTTATCATTGTAACTCACGAAGAAGACATCGCAAAATATGCACATCGAGTAATTAGATTAGTGGATGGCATGGTTTCAAGCGATATAAGAAACCAATAAGCTTATAATATTCTATATTTGTAGGTCAAATTACTCTTTATGGATTCTTTCAATCTTTCAAACCCTATTCTTTTAATCGTTAGCGGTTTTGGATTACTAGCCCTACTCTATTTTTGGAACAAGCACAATACCAAAAAACGTCGTACTAGAAACAGAAAGAGTTTCAGAAAAAATTATTACGATAAGAAAAAAGACAACCCATCATGAAAAAAGCCATCATTGTTGGAGCTACTTCATTTATAGCTAAAGCATTAGCATCAAGAATTATCGTTAACCTTAAACCAATACATTCAAATGAAAATATATACTAAAACTGGAGACAAAGGTACCACCGCATTATATGGAGGCACCAGAGTACCAAAGCATCACATTCGCATTGAAAGTTATGGAACGGTAGATGAATTAAACTCCTATATTGGATTGGTTCGAGATCAAGAAATGGATACTCACACTAAAGAGTTATTAACTCATGTACAAGAGCGCTTATTTACATTGGGAGCTATATTGGCAACCGATCCAGAAAAGGAAAAGCTAAAAAGTGGAAAGGAACGGTTAAATATTCCAAGAATCGACGAGGATGATATTCAACTTCTAGAGTCTGAAATGGATCGAATGAATGAAAGCCTCCCTCCTATGACGAATTTCATTCTTCCCGGAGGACATTCTACTGTGTCACATTGTCACGTAGCACGTTGTATTTGCCGTCGTGCAGAACGTTTAGCTACTTTTTTAAACGAGCAAGAACCTATAGATAGCCTTGTTTTAAAGTATTTAAACAGGCTATCTGATTACTTATTTGTACTGGCACGAAAATTGACTTATGACCTACAAGTGGATGAAATTAAGTGGGTTCCTAAGAAACTATAAATTTCAAAAAAACTTAAATTATAATCAACTGAAAAACAGCTGTTTATAAACGTTCTTAAAAATAAAGCAGAAATAGTTACGATTTTACTTGACTTTGTGATCAAAAAAATTATTTTTGCAAAAATTAAAAAACATAAAAGTCTATGTACTGGACACTAGAATTAGCATCATTTTTAAGTGATGCACCCTGGCCGGCAACGAAAGATGAATTGATAGATTACTCTATTAGAACTGGAGCACCTCTTGAGGTTGTTGAAAACCTTCAGGCTATAGAAGACGAAGGAGACTCATACGATTCGATTGAAGAAATTTGGCCTGATTATCCAACAGATGAAGATTATCTGTGGAATGAAGATGAATATTAAAAAATTAATAACAAAAAAAGTCTCTAACTAGAGGCTTTTTTTTTGCTTAATACTTTAAAACTAAAAACACTGTATCCTTTGGCTATGTTGTTTTTTTACAGTTTTTTTGTAAAACATTGAAAAGTATATTTACTTTTTAATTTGAGTAAATAATACACAATACAAAATGGGAATATTAGATAATGTTTTAAAATTGTTTGTTGGAGATAAATCCAAGAAAGATCTTGGTGATATACAGCCAATGGTTGAGCAAATAAAAAAACACGAAGCAGCTACAGAAAAACTTACCCTAGATGAGTTAAGAGCAAAAACTGCTGAGTTTAAGAATAAAATAAAAGCAGATCAAAAAGAAATTCAAGATCAAATAGATGCTTTAGAAAAAGAATCTTCAGAGATTGATGATATCAATAAAAAAGAAGATCTCTATAAAGAAATTGATCAGTTAAAAGACGATCGATATGCTGCTGAAGTAATAACATTAGAAGAATTATTACCGGAAGCTTTTGCAGTAATGAAAGAAACTGCAAAACGTTTTAAGGATAATGAGACACTTACCGTAAATGCAACTCCTTTTGATAGAGAAATTTCTGCTACTAAAGACTATGTAAGTTTAGATGGAGAAAAGGCGATATGGCAAAACTCTTGGGATGCTGCTGGTAAGGAAATCACCTGGGACATGGTTCATTATGATGTTCAATTAATTGGTGGTATTGCTTTGCATCAAGGAAAAGCTGCCGAAATGCAAACCGGTGAAGGAAAAACATTAGTAGCAACGCTTCCGATGTACTTAAATGGTTTAGCAGGAAACGGAGTTCACTTAGTTACTGTAAATGATTATTTAGCAAAACGTGATAGTGCGTGGATGGCTCCTTTATTTCAATTTCATGGCTTAACGGTAGATTGTATTGATTATCATCAACCAAATTCTGAAGATCGAAGAAAAGCATATAATGCAGATATTACTTATGGTACCAACAACGAGTTTGGTTTTGATTACCTAAGAGATAATATGGCGCATGCACCTGAAGATTTAGTTCAGCGTCCACATCATTATGCAATTGTAGATGAGGTGGATTCGGTATTAATTGATGATGCTCGTACGCCTTTAATTATTTCAGGACCTGTACCAGAAGGAGATCGTCATGAGTTTAATGAGCTAAAACCTAGAATTGCTGATATCGTTGCGGTACAGAAAAGTTATTTAACGGGTGTTTTGGCAGATGCTAAAAAACTAATAAAAGAAGGAGACGACAAAGAAGGTGGTTTTCAGTTATTAAGAGTTTATAGAGGTATTCCTAAAAACAAGGCCTTAATTAAATATTTATCAGAAGAAGGAGTTCGTCAAATACTTCAGAAAACTGAAAATCATTATATGTCAGACAATAACCGTGAAATGCCAAAGGTAGATACGGAATTGTATTATGTAATTGATGAAAAAAACAATCAAATTGAACTATCCGACAAAGGGGTTGATTATCTTTCTGGAACAGACGATCCAGATTTCTTTGTAATGCCAGAAATTGGTGGAGAAATAGCTCAAATTGAAGCACAAGGACTTTCTGCAGAAGAAGAAGCTAGTCAAAAAGAAGTATTATTTCGTGAATTCGGAGTAAAGAGTGAGCGTATCCATACGATGAGTCAGTTATTGAAAGCCTATTCTCTTTTTGAAAAGGATACTCAATATGTGGTGATGGACAACAAAGTAATGATTGTTGACGAATCCACAGGTCGTATTATGGACGGTAGACGTTACAGTGATGGTTTACATCAAGCTATTGAAGCTAAAGAAAATGTAAAGATTGAAGCTGCTACACAAACATTTGCTACGGTAACATTGCAAAATTACTTTAGAATGTACCGTAAGCTATCTGGTATGACGGGTACAGCGGTAACTGAAGCTGGTGAACTTTGGGAAATCTATAAATTAGATGTTGTTGAAATTCCAACCAATAGACCGATGCAAAGGGATGATCGTGAGGATAAAATTTACAAAACCAAACGTGAAAAATACAATGCAGTAATTAATGAAGTAACAGCACTTACAGAAGCTGGAAGACCTGTATTAATTGGTACTACTTCGGTAGAGATTTCGGAATTATTAAGTAGAACGTTGAGTATTCGTAATGTAAAGCATAACGTTTTAAATGCAAAACTTCATAAAAAAGAAGCCGATATTGTAGAGGAAGCTGGACAAGCTGGTATGGTAACCATTGCAACAAATATGGCAGGTCGTGGTACCGATATTAAATTATCTGAAGAAGTTAAAAAAGCAGGAGGTTTAGCTATTGTTGGTACAGAGCGTCACGATTCTCGTCGTGTTGACAGACAGTTAAGAGGTCGTAGTGGACGTCAAGGAGATCCAGGAAGCTCTCAGTTTTATGTAGCACTAGATGATAACTTAATGCGTTTGTTTGGTAGTGAGCGAATTGCCAAAATGATGGATAAAATGGGATTAAAGGAAGGTGAAGTAATTCAGCATTCTATGATTTCAAAATCTATTGAACGTGCTCAGAAAAAAGTAGAAGAAAACAACTTTGGTATTCGTAAGCGTCTATTAGAATATGATGATGTTATGAATGCGCAAAGAGAAGTTGTTTACAAAAGACGTTTTCATGCATTGTTTGGAGATCGTTTAAGTGTGGATATTGCAAATATGATTTTTGATACTGCAGAGGTAATCTCTGAAGAGAATAAAGGAGCTCAAGATTATAAAAACTTTGAGTTTGAATTAATTCGTTATTTCTCTATAAGCTCCCCAGTAAACGATAAAGAATTTGAGAAGATGAATTCTCAAGAGATTGCTGGTATTGTTTATAAAGCTGCATTGGAGCATTATCAAAACAAAATGATTCGCAATGCAGAAACAGCATTCCCAGTTATTAAAAATGTTTACGAGACACAAAAAGAACAATACAAACGAATTTTAGTACCATTTACGGATGGAGTTAAAACTTTAAACGTTGCAACCGATCTTGAAAAAGCTTATGAAACGAAAGGGAAGCAATTGATTCAAGATTTTGAAAAAAATATTTCATTAGCTATTATTGATGATGCTTGGAAAACTCATTTACGTAAAATGGATGAGTTAAAACAATCGGTTCAGTTAGCAGTTCATGAACAAAAAGATCCATTATTAATTTATAAGTTTGAAGCTTTCGAATTGTTTAAAGAGATGATTGTTCAGGTAAATAAAGATGTAATTTCATTCTTATTTAAAGGAGAATTACCTCAAGAAAACCAACAACAAATTAGAGAAGCTCGTCAAGTAAAAACGAATAAAAATCTAAAAGAACAAAAGGATGAAATTCAAAATTTAGATGAACGTTCATCTGTTTCAAGAGCAGCAGGAAAAACACAAGGTCAACAACAGCAAATAACAGAAACCATTGTTAGAGAGCAACCAAAAATTGGTCGTAATGATAAAGTTACTATTAAACACGTAATGAGCGGCGAAAATAAAACGATAAAATACAAGCAAGCAATTCCGTTGATAAGCAAAGGAGAATGGATTTTAGTTGAATAAAAGACTATTTTAAAAATTTAAAAAAGGAATTCAAGAAATTGAGTTCCTTTTTTTTTAAATGAATTTAATATCTTTAAGTATTGCTTCTAAAAATTAATTTCAGCTTATACCATTGCTTCATTAGCTGCCATTTAGATGATAGAAAGAGTAGTTACTTTTTGTAATTAACGATTCCTGATTTTCTTAAATAATAGAAAAATTAAATAAGCAATAAATCCAACGATTAAACCTACTATCAATTCAGAAATGATATTGGGTAAGGAATGAAAGAAATCATGAACACTTGGTATATTATGCACAAACATTCCTCCTCCAACTAAAAGCATTGCCAATGTACCAATGATGGCTATTAATTGAATTAATTTAGGCAAGATCCAAACTAACCCTTGTCCCAATTTATGATAGGTATTCTTTAAAAATCCTTTTTTACGTTCTGAAATTTTTATCAATCGAAATCCAGCATCATCAATTCTAACCATTAAGGCAACAATTCCATAAACTCCTATAGTTGCAATTATAGCAACAAGAGTTACTACCGAAATTTGAGTCATTAAATTAAATTTTGTCACCGTACCCAATGCTATCATTATGATCTCTAATGATAAAATAAAGTCAGTGATAATTGCCGATTTAATTTTAGATTTTTCAACTACAAGAAGCTCTTCTTCTGTTTCAATTTCATTAAAGTCTATGGTTTTATGGTCTTTATGAAAAAAGGTATGTATTATTTTTTCTACTCCTTCAAAGCTTAAATAGATCCCTCCTATTAATAAAATAGGTACTATTAATTGAGGTAAAAACGCACTCAATAAAAAAGCAAAGGGAAGAATAATCAGTTTATTTAAAAAGGAACCTTTCGTTATGGCCCAAATAACAGGTATTTCTCTAGATGCTCTAAAGCTAGATGCTTTTTCTGCTCCTACTGCTAAATCGTCTCCTAAAATTCCTGCTGTTTTTTTGGTAGCAACTTTAGTCATTACAGCAACATCATCCATTAATGCTGCAATATCATCTAAAAGGGCAAAAAATCCTGACATTAATTATAAATTTTGTCTACTGACAAAAGTATAGAATTCAAATTTTTAAAATCATTGATCGATCTGTTTTTTTAAGAAAGGTATTTGAATTAAAAATAATGATAAGAATCCAATACCGTAAACAGCTGTTTTTGAAAGATGTATTTCAGGAAACTTAAATGATAAATTACTTAAAGATGGTAATTGAAAAAGAGAGAATTCATCTATAATTGGATAAATGGTAAGTAACGTTATTACAACTATTGTAAATGAAATAATAAGTAACCACGTTTTCTTTGAAATTAAAGGTTCAAAAATAATAGGCTGACTTACTTTTTGTGCTTCAATTTTATCCATCACCTTATTAAAAAAATCTGATGAAGGATTTTCTAAACCAGCTTCATTTATTAGTTGGTGTACTAATTTATCAATTTTTTTAGATTGCTTGTCCATTTCTTTCTGTATAAGTGGGTAGGATAAATTGTTTTAACAAAGTAAACATTTTTTTTCTACTTCTAAATAATTTAACTTTTACATTATCTTCAGATAATTCCGTGATTTTTGATATTTCTTTAATCGATAATTCTTCAAAATAAAAAAAGGTAATAATAGCTGCTTCTTGTTCTGGTAATTCTTTTATACATTTCTGAATAACTTCTTTTCTTTCCTTTTCTTCGATATACGTTAAAGCATTCTCTATAGTACTAGTATCGTCTTCTGTTATTTCTTCAATTAATTCTAAATTATTAATTTTCTTATTCTTTCTTAATGCATCCAACGCTTTTCTATAAGCGATACTATATAACCAACTAGAAAATTTTGAATCGCCTCTAAAACTTGAAAGAGATTCATAGGCTTTAATAAAAGTATCTTGAGCTACTTCTTCCGCTTCTTCTCTAACTTTTACAATACGTATTACTATTGTAAATACAAATGCTTGATATTTTTGCACCAACTGTCCAAAGGCTTTTGAATCGCCTTCTAATGCTTTTTTAATTAAATATGGGTCAGTGTTTTGTTGCATTTGAAAGTAAGACGTATAAAGTATGATTTAGGTTACAAAAAAATTAATTTAAAAAAACATCCTTATAAATGTAACCTTATTTTAATTGTTAACGTCTTAATACCAAACGAACAGAAATTTAATTTTAAAAATCAATCATTATGGGATCAGAAGTTATTATAGTACCTATCGTTTTCGGATTAATCTTCGGAATATTTTATTTATTTATTTCAGCAAGAAATAAAGAACGTTTAGCCTTAATAGAAAAGGGAGCAGATGCATCTATTTTTTATAGTCAGAAGAAAAGAGCGACTCCAATGTGGAAAGTAATTGTGGTGAACCTTGCTTTATTATTAATGGGCATTGGTTTAGGTATTTTTATAGCAGGTATATTGAATGAAGTAGTTGGCATTAATCAAGATATCGCTTACCCAGGAACTATTTTTTTAATGGCAGGAGCTGGATTATTCACTGGATTTTACCTTACTAAAAAGTTAAACGAAGACGCTTAAACTAATCAATTAGAGCTTCTTAAAGTCATTTTGAATACTAAAACGTATTCAAAATGACTTTTTTGTTTGAACAAAAAGGACCTATTTATTGGAATCTCTTTTTATATAGCTCTTTAAAAATTCTCCTTTTGGGCTATCGTCATCAAAAGAGCTTCCTTTTAGTAATAATCTGGTTTTCTCTCTTGCATCTTCATTAGTCATATCTTCATATTCGATTCTATAAACAGCACCAAATAAAGGAGCTCTACCTGCACCGTGATAGCAATGTATTAAAACAGGATAATTGTCTGGATTATCCATAATTTCATAAAAAGAATTTAATGTTTCTTGACTTGGAACCTGATGAGAACCAACATTAAAATAAGTTACACCATCAATTTTCTCAACAGCTTCCTTTTCAGCAATTAACTCTTCCGGAATTTCTGGATTGTTAATGGTGTCTTTTGTTCCTGGAAACCTTAAATCCACAATACTTTTTATGTTGTATTTTTTTGTATAATCTTTAATTTCATCTGGAGGAATTACCCCAGATTTATATACTTTTCCCTCACTAATTTCTTTAAAATTATAGTTGATGTTTACATCATAAACATATTTCCCTACTCCCACTAAAACTACAAGTATGATAACTCCAATTATTTTCTTTTTCATATATTTATTTTTACTGAAATTTTTAATTATTAGGTTTGCCTAACTTTTTATCTACAACGCGATCAAAAAAGTCTTTCACGAAAGCTTTAGTAACGATTTCTAAAGTATCCATTTGACTATTTGATTGGTCGATTAAATTTGTTTTTAAATCTTTATCATTGATGTCGTAATATCCTGTTGCTTTTACACCATCGAAGAAACAAATATAATTATCTCTTTGTAGTATATAACCAGAAGCCCCATAATTAATAGTGAATGGAGTGATAATCGTATCGTTAATTAGACTTCTCCCCCAACTCCTAAATGGTTGATCATACCCAATAAGATCAATGATGGTGGGGTAAATATCAATTTGTTGTGCTAACTCTTTTTTTACTTCCGTTAAACTATTATCAGGTTTATAAATTAAAATGGGAGTCGCTGTTCTATTAACTATTTGTTCGTATTCTATATGGTCAGTTTGATTTCCATGATCTGCTGTAATAATAAAAATGGTATTATTGAACCAATCTTCATTTTTAGATGCTTCAAAAAACGTTTTAAAAGAATAATCGGTATAGCCAATACATTGGTGCATTTGCACATTTCCTTTTGGAAATTTTCCTTCGTATTCTTTCGGTATTTTATAGGGCTCATGTGAACTAACCGTAAAAATAGTACTAAAAAAAGGCTCTTCTTTTTCGTTCAATACTTCCTTTGTGAAATTTAAAAACTTTTCATCCCAAATTCCCCAAGTTCCATCAAAATCGTCATCATTATCATATTCTGTTCTTCCATAATAATTATCAAATCCTAAAATATTACCAAAGCCTAAAAACCCCATAGATCCATTTGCTGCTCCATGGAAAAAGGAAGTGTCGTAACCCAATTCATTTAAAACAGAAACTACCGATTCTATTTCTTGATTTGAATAAGGGGAAGAAGTGAACGCATCTTTAAAAGACGGAATTCCTGACAAAACAGAGGACATTCCGTGAATGGATTTATATCCATTAGCAAAGGCATTAGGAAATATCATACTATGCGCAGCCAAAGAATCTATAAACGGCGTATAACTAACATAGTTGTCTATACCCATATCTTTATTAAAAGCACCTGAATACTCTCTTCCGAAGCTTTCCGTAATAATTAATACGATATTTGGAGTCGTTTTTTCGTTGAAAGCATATTGCTTAATTGGACTAATAAAATGAGCTATTTGATCTGAACTTATATCGTAATCCTTCTTTTTAAAACTGTTTTTAAATAAGGTTCGTATAAAAGCAAAAGGGGTATTTAAAACAAAATCTGCTTGTTTAATTTCTTTTACATGACGATTTGCATCCACCAAATTAATAGGTCGAGTACTTTCGTTAAAATCACCACCTCTAATACCTCCAATGGAT
>CEWR01124885.1_pt1 | contig 11890 bp, 12 predicted proteins | sample 356321 | NCBI WGS metagenome assembly CEWR01 (sample SAMEA2621551, study PRJEB7988) | marine metagenome | biome: marine biome (ENVO:00000447); feature: mesopelagic zone (ENVO:00000213); material: "saline water (ENVO:00002010), including plankton (ENVO:xxxxxxxx)" | depth 790 m
ACACCTTTCAGCACATCGCCGAACGTATCGCGACTCTATCTGACACAACGCTTGTCGCTCTGTTCGGTCCCCAACATGGGTTTTATGCCGACGTCCAGGACAACATGATCGAAACCGGTCACGGACATCATCCAAGATTCAACGTCCCAATTTATTCGCTATACAGCAATACGCGAGAACCAACGGCCACTATGTTTGACGGGATTGACCTTCTCGTCATCGATCTTCAAGACGTCGGAACTCGCGTGTACACATATGCCTACACAATGGCGAACTGCTTGAGAGCCGCCGCACGCCATAACATTCGCGTAATCGTCTGCGACCGTCCCAACCCGATTGGAGGCGAGGTTGTCGAAGGGCCGGTTCTGGAGCACAACTTTTCGTCATTTGTTGGACAGTTTTCGATTCCACTGCGTCACGGTCTAACGATCGGCGAGCTCGCCAAATTGTTCAATGATCATTTTGAGATTGGATCAGAACTCACCATTTCGCCTCTTGTTGGATGGTCCCGTGACACCTACGCAAGCGAACACGATCTTCCGTGGATCTACCCGTCGCCAAATCTGCCCACGCTTGACAGTGCCATCGTATATCCAGGCACGGTACTCATAGAAGGCACAAACTTGTCTGAAGGTCGTGGCACGACACGACCATTTGAATTGATCGGTGCACCTGACATTAAGGCCAACACCCTTGTCATGGATCTCAATGCACTCGACCTTCCAGGCGTACATTTTCGCCCAACCACATTCGAACCGACCTTCCAAAAGTATGCCGGTCAGACCTGTGGTGGATGTCAAATACACGTGACAGACCGCCGTGCGTTCAGACCAGTCGTCACTGGTGTCGCCATCATCCAAGCCTTTCGCCGACTTGCCGGCTCGCAATTCGCGTGGCGGACACCACCATACGAGTACGAAACAACCAAAATGCCTATCGACATCCTGGCTGGTTCGGATACCCTTCGCCAACAAATTGAACTAGACAGAAATGCCACGGATATTGCGCAAGGCTGGATCGACGCGATCGAATCATTCAATGTTCTTCGACAGCGATATTTACTGTATTAACCTACCGCGACCAACGCGGTGATACGATCCAGCCATCTCCTCATCACCCATGTCTGAGTCGGACGGCCTTCACTTTGACCACGCGATTTCCATCACGGCAGCGCCCACCCAGGTACTCTCTGCTTTTTTCGATAGCCATGCTCTCTCGGCGTGGTGGAATGTAACCCGGTCAGTCACTGCGCCCCGCCCGCTTGGAATTTATGCGGTGGAATGGAACACGACTCCATTTCAAGATGATGTACTCGGAACACTTGGAGGGGTTTTCTACGGTACCGTTATGGAATTCCGGCACGGTCGTGAATTCTTTCTGGCTGATGCGTATTGGCTGCCTCCAGCTAGCGACCCGATCGGCCCCATGGCACTCGAAGTGACGTGCCGTGTCGAGGGCGCAGGCACACGGCTTCAAATTCGGCAAAGTGGTGCCGATGACAGTAAGCGTTGGAAACGCTACAACACCCTCATCGAAGCTGGGTGGAAAGACTCTCTTGCCGCACTGAAGCAATACCTGGAAAACGGCGCGGAACCGCGTCTTCCTCCGCGTGGCGTCGCAACGAGAAGATAAGTGCACTTCGCAGGAATGCGTACATCACTGTAAGACCGCATGGGCACCGATCACATTGTCATTATTGGTGGTGGCGTAGTCGGCTCAAGCATCGCTTATCACCTTTGTTCCGGTCGACATGCTACGACCGCAGTAACCGTAATCGAGCGGGATCCCAGTTACCGTCGTGCGTCATCATATCTCGCCATGGGCGGCATTCGCCAACAATTTAGCTCTGGCGCAAACATACGCTTCGCGCAGCACAGCACCCAATTCTATAAAGGTTTCGACGACATACTCGCAGCATCAAAAGCGGATATACGCGTCAACTTTCGACAGCGTGGGTACCTCTTTCTTGTAAATGCTGCCATGGCGGAACGTTTCGAACGCCGATACACAATACAAAAACAGCTAGGCGCGTCCATTGAACGACTTGATGTTGAAACGATCCATGCACATGTACCTGATCTTAAACTCGACGACATTGTATTTGGTCTCTTCGGACCTGAGGATGGATACACCAATCCAAAAGCCGCGCTCTCTGGATTTCGACATCTGGCCATGACAGCCGGAGCCACGTATCGAACAGCCACTGTCACCGGTTTCATCACAGAGCATGGACGTGTTCGAGGCGTTCGGCTCGATACGGGTGACTCGGTCGAGGCACAAGCAATTGTCTGCGCTGCCGGCGCGTTTACAAAACCCCTAGCGGCACTCGCCGATATTGATCTCCCGATAACACCTGTACGACAACAACTCTTCCGGTGTGCGCTCTCACGGTCATGGCCGCACCGCTTTCCCATGGTCATTGACCCAAGCGGCGTTCACTGGCGACATGACGACCCAGAAGAGTCTGGCAACCAAGACCGGATTGTGGTCGCATACACCAAGCTTGATGAACCAGCAGGGGAAAATTTTGATTGCGACATGCAACGCTGGCAGACGGAGTTCCGACCACCTCTCATTGCACGTTTACCAGCACTGGCCGACTCGGCACTACTTGAAGGCTGGGCGGGGCTTTATGAAATGACACCCGATCACAATCCGATCCTTGGTGAATACCCGAAACAGTCTGGCTTTTATGTTGCGACTGGATTCAGTGGTCACGGTTTGATGATGGCTCCTGCGACCGGTCGAGCCATCGCAGACCTTTTAACAACCGGCGCATCGAATACGCTCGATATCGGTTCATTCGACCCGGAAAGATTTACGCGAGGCGAACTCTTCTGGGATGATGCAATGATTTAAGAAGGACAACCTGTTATGACACCCAAGATGTGGTACTCATATGCGCTTCAAGATGCCTCACGTCGCCGCATTCCTGAACTCGAACCATTAATCACAATGCTTCACCAAGCAACTGTTGTGCTGCGGCAGGCCAACTGGACCATGCCGCCGTCTGCAAAAGCCACAGATGAAGAATCGCACGAGCCTGCATGAATAACGTCTCCATCACGACACTCGTAGCAGAGCTACGATCCGGACAAGGTTCCTGTCTGGACCTCGTCAACTCTTGTCTCGACGCAATCGAAAAACAAGACGATGTCTTGAATGCATTCATCACTGTGTTCGCTGATGATGCACGTAGACAGGCTCGTAATGCAGATGCGGCGATCTCTGACGGGCACGACGTTGGTCCGCTGCACGGCATTCCGATCTCCGTCAAAGACATGATCGATGTCAGAGGCACTCGCACAACCGCTGCGTCCCACGTACGCGCTGATCATCGGGCGTCAACCGATGCCGCGCTCGTCACTCGGCTACGTCAGGCAGGGGCAATCGTAATTGGGAAATGCAATCTTCATGAATTCGCTTTCGGAACCACCGGATACGAATCGGCATTCGGATTAACTCGAAATCCTCATAGCGAACAACGGATTCCAGGTGGTTCAAGCAGTGGGTCGGCAGTTTCCGTTGCAACAGACATGGCCATCGCATCGATTGGCACGGATACAGGTGGCTCGATCCGCATCCCTGCATCCGCATGCGGTGTAGTCGGACTAAAACCCACTCACGGCGAAGTGAGTCTTTCTGGTGTGATTCCACTCGCTCCGACACTTGATCACGCTGGACCACTTACAAGCACAGTCGCCGACGCACAATTACTCTTCAAACTACTCAGACAAACACCAGACGAAGCACCAAAGAAGCACCAGAAAACGCTCGATCAAACGCATTTCAGCGTCCCACGCAAGTACTTCTTCGACAAAATGGACAAAGATATTGCCAGCATCTTCGAGCACACGGTACACACACTAGAAGCATGCGGTAGCGTTATCACAGACGTTGAAATACCACACGCAATTGAAATACCTGCGGTATACCTACACACTCAGCTACCAGAGGCCGCATTGAGTCACCAGTTGACACTCAAGACGCAACCAGAATTGTACTCGCCTAGTGTGCGAGCACGACTCGAACTAGGCCGCTACGTTCTTGCAGAAGACTATTTGCTTGCGCAACACGGACGGGAAGTTTTACGAAGAGAGGTAGATAACGCACTTGTGAAAAGTGAGGCTTTAATTCTTCCTACCCTTCCAATCGTACCTCCGCTGCTCGGTGATGACAGTGTGACTATAGACGGCGAAACCGACTCCGTCCGAGCACTGACGCTCCGTCTGACGCAGTTATTTAACTTAACAGGTCACCCGGCTATCTCTCTTCCGTGTGGAAGGATTGATGGAATCCCTATCGGAATTCAACTTGTCGGCCGTCACCATGCCACCAATGAGCTACTCACACTCGCAAAACAAGTGGAATCGATGATAAACGTATAACTGTTAGGAACTCGCGTTTTCCTTGAGTTCCTCGTAACTTCCGTCTGGCGTGGCCGACATCTCGACGGGAAGGTCAGCCTCGAGCCAGCCCTCAGCATGCACCTGCCCCGTCGATGGATCCCGCGCTCCTCCGAAACCACCCATCACATTTGAAAGATCGGTATAACCTGCCGACGAAAGTATCTGCGCAGCTTGAGATGATCGACCACCGACCTGACAGCCAATTAGAAGCTTCGTATCGGCAGGATAGTTAGCCTGCATCACACGTAGAAAATCTGCGTTTGGAACCATGCGCCCGATACTGGCATCAAAATTTAGAAGTGGTACGTTATGCGAACCAGACGGATGTCCTTTATCGTATTCTGGTACCGACCGGACATCCACATAGGTGTAACTGTCCGTCCGTTGAAGTTCATGCGCCTGCCGTACATCAATTTGCTTAACACTCATACGGTGCATACTAGCGGTCGACCATCATGGCGCGCAAAAGCGAAACACCCTAACTGCTAATATGCGCGGTTGGCAATACGATGATTCAACGATTCTTTCATACGTGGGAGCGACGGCTTGTCGCTGTGACCACAGACCGTGTGGTACGTCCGTTTGAATGGGGACTTGATTGGGTAGACGACGCAGACCACTCACTTGCTCCGGGAGAAGCACTACGCGCATGGGCATCGCGTGCCGTATCCGACTCAGACCGCTTTTACCGCACTGAATCAATCGACACGACTGACTTCACATTACGCGGCGACGAGGTCTCATTTCCGAGCCCATTCAAAACGCCGCATCACGAGAACAATACGGTACGTGCGAGGTACTTTCAGGCAGATCAACCAAGCAACGCACCAAAACGTGCCGTTGTAGTACTTCCCCAATGGAATGCCGACCCAGGTGGACACATCGGGCTATCACAACTAATTGCAAAGTTTGGAATTAGCGCGATCAGACTGAGTCTGCCGTACCACGACAACCGTATGCCGACTGAACTTCATCGGGCCGATTACATCGTCAGCGCCAACGTTGGACGTACCGTACAAGTGTGTCGACAGGCTGTACTCGACACGCGTCGAACCATCGATTGGCTGATCACGCAAGGCTACGAACAAATCGGCCTGCTCGGCACCAGTCTTGGCTCCTGTCTCGCGATGTTAACAGCTGCGCACGATCCACGTATTTCAGTCGTGGCTTTAAATCATATTTCACCATATTTTGCCGACGTTGTCTGGGATGGACTGTCGACAGCACACGTCCGGCAAGGATTCGGTAATGCAATTGACCTCGAACTATTACGACAAATCTGGTTACCAATCAGTCCGGCGCCATTCGTCGAACGCATGCGTGGAAAACAGACATTATTAGTCTACGCACGACATGACCTGTCGTTCCCTGTAAAGCTATCGCAGCAACTTGTCAGCGACTTCCGTGCTAGAGGTTTTAATCCGAAAGTATTTGTGCTTCCGTGTGGCCACTATAGTACCGGTAAGGCACCCTTTAGTTGGATCGATGGTTTCGTACTCATTCGATTTCTTCGTCGTGCATTTGGTATCTAAAGAGACGCGCCTTTAATCTGTCGCATTGAGAGGTTCTCCAAAACCGAGATCGCAAAGCGACGCTCTGACATCAGGTGGCCCAACCACCACCGTGAGTAAGCCCTCCGGATCAAGATGCCGTTGGGCCGCCGTCGTGACGGCGTCCCGGTCGACTTTGACAATACGTGGAATGAACGTCGTATATTCGTCATCCGGTAACCCAAACAATTCGAGACGCATTGCAGCAACAACAACCTGACCTGCAGTTTCAAAGTTACGAGGAAACCCGCGGGTTAACGCTGAGCGCGCAACGTCAAGTTCGTCATCTGTAACCGGTCGTCGTTCCCGAATATCAATGATTTCACGTATGACCTCTTTGATCGCTGCAGCGGTCACCGGCGCATCGACTGCCGTCTGCACAACAAAGGGACCCCGACCGCATCTCGCGTCAAACGAGGAACGCACTCCATACGTATAACCTTTCGCTTCTCGAAGATTCAGATTGAGTCGACTTTCAAACTGACCTCCCAGCACCATGTCCATCACTTTCAATGCTTCGTAGCCTTCGACATGCCTCGAAACACCAAGCAATCCAACTCTAATCTCACTTTGGACTGCACCATCACGAGGAACAAACAAGAGCCGACCAGGCGCCGACTCCGGATCCATGGGAGGCGCATTAAGATCTGACCGAGACGCCAACGATGCAGTTGGTAACCTGCCGATCTTCTCAGTAACGACTGCACGCAGACCAGACGAATCGCTTCCGCCACCTGCAAATACCGTCCAACGATCCGGAGCATACTGTGCTGTATGAAACGCCCGAAGTTCGGCCTGATCTATTGCGGTTAAGCCAAGCTCAGTGCCAATCGGTGCATGCCCGTACGGATGAGATGGATAGACACCTCTTCGGAAAACACGATCAGCAACAGAAGCACCAGAATGACGGAGCTGAGATAGCCGGCTTAAGCGGAGCGTTCGTACGCGGCGGACAGCCTCGTCGCTGAAGCACGGCGACGTCGCAACCTCCACAAGTAAATCCAAGGCCGCAACAAGGTGACGTTCCAAAACAGTGATCGACAACACCGTGCCGTCACTAAACACATCGGTTGACAGTCGTCCCCCGATATCACCCAAGGCTTTATGCAAATCAAGCGTCGAGTACTTGGCGCAACCTTCGTCAAGCAGGCTCGCTGTTAGACCCGCGAGCCCTTCGTAGCCAGAAGGATCAGTAGCAGAACCTGCTCGAAGCAACACCACCAAATTCACTAATCCTGGTTGGTCATGATCAATCGTACAAAGTCTGACACCATTCGGTAACATTTCGCGTTCGATCGACGGGAAGTTAAGCACCGTCGGTTCCCGCAAAGGTGGAAGCACATTCCGATTTACTGGCACGAAATCACCTCATCTCCAAGAGATCGGACTCTGGCAACGCGGCATCAGCAGTTTTTTGCGGCACGATGCTCAAAGCAACCTCGGTCTCTGGCGTCAACAACATCGTAATCGCTTCACAAATCGAACCAGGCGTCGCATATTTGTAGCGATTCCAGTCCGTCTCAAAAAACCCAGGTGTCTTGGCAAAAACGTTGTATGCGTTCAATTGGTCAGACACGCCACCAAATCCACCTACCGATTGACATTGCCACGCGAAATCAGCTTCCATTCTGTTCCGCGCCCTCGTGAATTCCTCTTCGGTAACACCATCGGACTGCATCCGGTGGATCTCATCAGCGACCACAATGTTGATATCCGAAAGTGTGTGTCCAGGTGCAGCCGTCACAACAATCGAAAAAATACCAGATAACTCACTGGAAGCTTGGTGTACCGACACATCCGTCGCAATTTCCCGGTCATGCAGCAATGCTCGATACAAGCGCGATGATTTCCCACTAGCCAAAATATCTGCGGCCAAGTCAAGTTCTGCGTCATGATCCCCAAATAAAGCGGTCGAGGGCCAACTGAGATAGAGACGTGGTAACTCCACGCGATCATTAAGTCGCAAGTACTGCGTCCCAGACATTCTGTCCAGCGACGCAGTTACGGGGCCACTAAGAGTTCCAGGTGCAAGCGGTGCAAAGTGATCAGTGGCTACCGCAATGGCTTCATCGGTGTTGACGTCACCGGCAATAACCAAAGAAGCATTTGCCGGATGGTAATACAGAGAAAAAAATTCTTGAACATCATTCAGGCTCGCTGCACGAATATCATCTGGAAATCCAATCGTCGGCCAGTGATAGGGATGGGGTGAAGGATAGTGGGCCGCCAACAGGGCCATCCACGCAAATCCATACGGACGATTCTCGTACGTCTGGCGTCGCTCATTCAAAACAACGTCCCGTTGGTTATCAAGCTTGTCCTGCGTTAAGGCCGGTAATAGATGGCCCATCCGATCCGATTCCATCCAGAGTGCTCGGTCGAGTGCGTCCCGCGGAACCACTTCCCAGTAGTTGGTACGATCCATATTGGTCGAACCATTCAGAGTCCCTCCGGCCTCCTGCAAAGGTCTGAAATAACCACTCTGATGGTGTGCCGAACCTTCAAACATCAGGTGTTCAAAAAGATGGGCAAAGCCAGTCCGACCAGGCCGTTCGTTTTTTGAACCAACGTGATACCAGACGTTAACGGCCACGATAGGGCATCCGTGATCTTCATGAACGATGACATCCAACCCGTTATCTAACGTTACTTTTGTGTATTCAATATCGAGCATTCCTTATTCTCCGATAATCTGGACAATCACTTCGCGTCGACGCGGACGGGTATCACACTCAACCAAGACAATTTGCTGCCATGTTCCTAACTGTAAGGTCGAATTCGTAAACGGTACTGTTAGGGACGGGCCAATAAGCGCGGCCCTCACATGACTCGAGCCATTGTCGTCACCCCAACGCTCGTGATGCTGATAGGCGCCCTCTCGAGGAACCAGTTGTTCCAGTAAGCGATTAAAATCGGCAATAACTCCCGGTTCAAATTCTATCGTCGTGATCCCAACCGTTGAGCCAACAACGGCCACGGTCGCAATACCCACCGAGCAACCAGAATCGGATACCGCTTCGCGCGCGCATGTAGAAATATCCTGTATGTCACCTTGGCCGGTCGTCTCTACTTGGTTCGATACCGTGCACACCATGCCCACCTCCAGCACAACAGACCGAACATTGTAGCTGGGCCACCCCCTTGGAAGGTACAAAACAGATTGATCGATTAGAATGACAACTTATATGGAACGAGTTAAGTCATCCCGGATTGAAAAACGTGTGCTGCTGCTAGTCGCTGCAACCTTTATTGTAACCGTCTCTGTCGGCAACACGCAGGAACAAGTATTTACGTTTGACCCTCCCGCTGAGTGGTTACAGGAAAACGTGTCCTCGCCTATGCGGTTGGCACAGTTCACACTACCAAGAGCGGAAGGCGACGCCGAAGATGCGGAACTCGTAGTGTTTTATTTCGGTGGGTCCGGTGGTACGGTGGAAGCAAATCTTCAGCGATGGACCAATCAGATGGTGCAACCGGACGGCAGCCGGTCAACAAATGTGGCGACCACCACAAGCTTCACTGTCAACGAGGATGCAGAAGGATTTCCCGTCACCCTACTCGACATCCCCGGAACTTACGCTGCGGCGGTTCGGCCTGGTTCTGGTATGCGCTATAACAAGCCAAATTTCCGACTGCGGGCCGCGGTAATTGAAACACCGCAAGGTCCATATTTCTTCAAACTTACTGGCCCAGATCGAACAGTTCTTGCATGGAATGAACAATTCAGCGAATTCTTAGCGTCGGCACGGTTTCAATAAACGCTACATCAGGGACAACACTGCATGGTGTCGTTCCTGCGACACCAGCTATCTTCTACCGCCCCCGAAAGCCCAGCGCATGCTCGGCGATGAGCTTCCGGTGAAGCTCGCTCGTACCCTCACCAATTTCCAATGATTTCGCTTCAAGCAACAACCGTCCGACTTCGTATTCTGACGAAAATCCATATCCACCGTGAACCTGGATGGCGTCAAGGGCATTTGCAGTAGCTGCCTCACTGGACATGAGTTTTGCCATCGAAGCTTCCACGGTACACCGCTCTATACCAGCATCCTTCATACGACCCAAACGGTAAACAATTGCCCGAGCAGCCTCTGTGCGGCAGATCATGTCTGCAATTTTTTGTTGAATCATCTGAAATTCACCGATGCGCTGCCCAAATGCCTCTCGTTCGGTCGCGTAAGGCACCGTAAGATCGATAGCCCGCTGAGCCTGGCCAACACACCTTGCCGCCACAGAAAAGCGCCCCATGTCCAATGCCGCACCAAGTATCGGAAATCCGCCGCCAACCTCGCCGAGTACGGCAGCGTCTTCCACTTCAACCCCATCGAAGTGGATAATTGCAAGATTGTCACGTTTAAGGGTCCGCATCGGTACTTCGGTAATCTCGACACCAGCTAAACCGGGCTCGACAAGAAAAGTCGTAACACCACGATGTCGTTGTTCTGGATCAATCGTCGCTGCCACCAGCAGCACGCCCGCGTGCGCTGCATGTGAAATAAAGACCTTCGCTCCGTCGAGACGCCATCCGCCTTCGATCTTGGCCGCTCGTGTTTGTATGCCAGCGAGGTCACTTCCACCTCCTGGCTCTGTCAAGCAAGCTGATGTCAGCACGGAACCATCACAAATAGACGGAAGCCATCTGTCTTTCTGTGCATCGGTCCCGAATCGCAGAATCGATCCAGCAACGAGCGAATTAGTCACTGACACCACCGAAGCAACAACCCAGTCGATGCGTGCAAGCTCTTCGCAAATCACGCCGTAGGTCACAACATCCGTTCCACTGCCACCATAGCGCTCAGGAATGATCGGCGTGAGATATCCCAATGGAATCAGTTTCTCGATTAGCGTAGCCGGATACCGTTCAGCAATCTCGTGTTCCTCTACAAACGGCAAAATCTCACTTTCAGCAAACTCACGAACAGCGCTTCGAACAGTTTGCTGTTCTGAAGTGAGATCGAAGTCGGCCATACGACTGGGAGTGGTTACTGTCGCCATAAGCTTTCCGGGGCTATCGAGTCACACACTATTCACGAACGCTCGCGGCTTGACCCGTAGTGCAATGACTACGCACGCGTCTTCAACCACTGAAGTGCATCTGCCAAATCGGCAGTTGCGGTCACGAGTTCTCGAATACGGTTTGACAGGTCGTTCCCGAGTAACCGGTCCTCAGTGAAATCATCAGCTGTTGCGTAAACATACCGCGGCACGATGTGACATCGAAAATCAAACATCAAACTGTTGGCTAGACTCATTGGAGACATGTAACTGTTATGCCCCCCAGCCATGCAGAGCATACCAACTGGTTTGTCAGACCATGCGCGTCCCGTGAGTTCTACAAAGTTTTTAATGGCAGCATTAAGATCATAGTTGTACACCGGTGACACAATCAGCAACGCTTTGGCTGTAGAGACTTTTTCGGTCACCGGGGCAATGGACGGGTGGTTGTAGCATTCTTTGCCGTCACAAATTGGCAAATCCCAATCTCGGAGGTCGACGAGTTCGTGCGCAATACCCATCACACGCGCCGCATCACCAGCTGCACTGGCTAAGCAGTGAGACCGGCTGTCTGGATTGAGTGAGGAGGACAGGATTAAAACAGGAGCCTGCTGATTAGTCTCGGCCATCAACGACAGTATAAGACCCGTAGACACAAATCAAACGACGCCACGGTCTCTGAGTTCACCAATTGCCGGTCCCGAAAAGCCTAATTCTCCCAAAATGATGTCCGTGTGTTCCCCTAACAACGGCGCTCGAGACCGCACCCGTGCTGGTGTCACGGACAAAGAAAATGGTGTGTCCGCCACAGGAACATCACAGGTGGAGCCAGGAAACGAAAAGACCTTAAGAAACTCAGTGGCTTTGATATGCGCATCATCAAGCGCCTGTTGTGGTGACAGCACTGGCCCAGCAGGAATTCGTACATCTTCAAGC
>CEWR01135635.1_pt1 | contig 11864 bp, 12 predicted proteins | sample 356321 | NCBI WGS metagenome assembly CEWR01 (sample SAMEA2621551, study PRJEB7988) | marine metagenome | biome: marine biome (ENVO:00000447); feature: mesopelagic zone (ENVO:00000213); material: "saline water (ENVO:00002010), including plankton (ENVO:xxxxxxxx)" | depth 790 m
TAAAATTAGTGATGCTGAAGCAGATACTATGTCTTTTAACTTAGCGGAGAAAATACAAACAGAAATGACTTATCCAGGACAGGTTAAGGTGACTGTTATTAGAGAAAAAAGAGCTGTAAATTACGCTAAGTAATTATAGTTCGTCATTGCGAGGAACGAAGCAATTTCATATTGAAAACAAAAATGCCAGCTTTATGCTGGCATTTTTTTATGCCCCCTTTTTAAGGGGGCTAGGGGGATTTAAAAAGACGATGTATGCTCCTTTGGAAGTCGCATATTTCTTCGACTATCGCACAGGATAAACTCCTATCCGGGATCCAAATGAAATAACCACTAAATAGTATTTAACTGTATCTGGATAAACACCTAGGCGGATAAGGAGTAACTTCTTATAAAACAAAATGATGTATCTAATTACAGATACTTCACTTCATTTATTTTAATCGCTGAAGCGATTAATAAATGTTGTTCAGTATGACAAAAGTGGAATTATTTAGAGAATAGATTGGGATTTTGAATTCCATTTTTTTTTATCTGTTCAAATTCTTCTCTGTGGCTTTTCAAGTGTCTTAATCCTAATTCGTGTAAATCAAAATTAAATCTATTTTCATTAGTTTGAAATATCACGTTCCCACTAGAATAATAAACTTTTTGTTCATGTGAATACTTATCGCTATTTCTTAAGATTTTTTCTGCTTTTGCGAATATAACGCTGCCTTCTTTGTAGTAAAAAGTAAAGCTAAGAGTAGTGTCTGAATATTCAGTATGTGTTAACATATTTAGTTCTTGAGTTTCATTGTCATATAGCTTGTAATTACTAAAATCAACATTGAACCCGTCATATAATATAACTCCATCGGAAAATTCTTCCATTAAGGATTTGTCCGAGTCAATTTCATCCATACAAATATTAATTTCAGAGACAGTTAGGTAAGATTTTTTCACCTCCGATTGTCCGCAACCAACAAATGTAATTCCAATTAATAAAATTGTAATAAATCTTATTTTCTTAAATTAGTAAAGTTCACTTCTTTAAAACCTTTAACAATTTATTATTATACTTCTTATAGTAATAATATGGACTATTTTGAGCTCCAAACCCTTTGTAAAACCTTGATACACCTTCTAGTTCTGAACCTTCAAAATCTAAGAGGTAGTTTTGGCTTTGGTATGTTTTAAGAATTGATTCTACTAAGAAAAACATTGCTTTTAAGTCTTTTCCTTTTTGGTTGGATGTTCCTGTTCTATATATTAATCTGTTATCAGATTTTAGAATTAAAGAAGCAGCTATTATTTCGTTTTCATGTTTTACCAAAGCAATAAATCCTTTACCTTTTTTTATACTTTCAGTAATTATTTGCTCTAAACAAGAATAATGAAATTCAGAAATCGGGTTTTTAATATGAGCCTTAAAGAAGTTAATATATTCCGTTACATCTGTGCTATCAAAATCAATGATTAAATCTTCCTTGTTGGATTTATTGCAATTCCTTTTGGTGTTGGATGAGAGGTTAGTTTTAATTTCCACAAAAGAAATATTTAAATCAACTATTAAGTTGGTTTTAGAATCTAATTTCTGATTTTCTGTTAAGTTAGTTTCGTTGAGATTTAAACTGACCATTGCTAACTTTTTAGGAATGTTATTTAAAAATGTATCTACTAAATCAGTTGTAATCTCTTTTTTAGAAAATACCCCTAGTTGTTGTGTCCAAAATGGTTGTTGCACATAAGTTAAACCCATTTTAGATTTTAAAGGCAAAGGCATTACTGCTTCATAATCGCCTAATACTAGCGCGCTCCAATTCTTATTGCAAACAATATCTAAATACCAGCTTTCAGCATAAACCATGTGGTTTTTACAAGTTGAGATACATTCATCCCATTTAGCTTTATCAATCTGTTTATATGTAAGGTATTTAAAATCCAATTAGGTAAATATCATGTCTCCATCACCAGATTCAAAAGTAAGGTTAGGATTTTCGTTAAAATAATGATCAAAATATTTAGAGTAATAGTAATCTCTTAAAATGGGTTTCTTAAACAAAAATGGATTACTTTTTTTATTAAAGTAATTTGTAAGTCTAGTATCAAAAGTGCTAAAGAAATTAATTTTATGTGTTCTAATCAGTTCTTTAGTCATTGCTACAACTTGTTCAGTTTGGTTATCAGTAAAAGAAGCGTATTGTATTGAGATATGCTCATCTCTAATTTGATAAATAACGAAACCTTCTAGCTCTTTATTCTCATTATAGAATTTTACATTAATGTATTCAAATTTTTTAGATACAGAAGAAAAGTAGTAGTTCTTACTTACTTCATCCATATTGTCTTGTTCCAAAATCCAAGGATATTTTAAAATCCAATTTAACTCTTGAATACCCCTTTTAAAAAGATTGTTACTGTTTTGTGAGTTGATAAAAGTATTTATTGCCTCATCAACTTCAGAAACAACTTTTATTAAATCCTTATTTAAATTGTTAGTAGATAGTTTAGACTTTAAAAGAACATCTCCAAATAGATTAAAGAGACTGTCAATGGTTTTAAAGATAAATAAGGTAGGTTTTAAAGCAGGAAATTTAGCTTTGATAATTGTGTTGCTATCAAACCTGCAATAACCTCTAAATCCTGATAAAGAAGCTTTATTAAATACTCCTGTACTGTAATATAACTTTTGAGATGCTGCAACTGGGCCCTGAAAAATTATTTTATTGTCCCAATCCTTTAAAGATTGTTGCACTAATTTTTTGGCAATTCCTTTTCCTCTATAATTAGGGTTTACCCAAACACAACTGTACCAACCAATTTTCTCTTTAGTGTTGTCAATTATAATTTCATCAACCATTATTAGTCGATACCCAACAATCTCTTCGTTATTAGATGTGATGTAAAGTATTTTATCATCATCATCAGCACGCGGATTGTTAATGTGTGATAGCGCTCGATGTATTGTGATCGGATAGTTTTTTAAATTCTTAAAACTGTCAGAATTTATAAACTCTAATAAGCTTGTTGTTGTATATACTTTAGTAGAAAAGTCCATTAATAAACTTGGCGTTCAATTAAAAAACTAAATGTCTTTCTGTTTTTTCAGGATAGATATCAGCAGTAGTTACTAGTATTCCTGTTTCTTCAACACCTCCAAATTCAGGATTAACTGCTGTTCCGAAGCTTTTCATAGAAGGAGAAAGCTTCATATAAGTGTTAATGAGTGGAGGAACTCTTTCGTTATGTCCTTTAAGAAATCCGTTAAGTAATTTTAAGCCATCATCAAAATTTTGATCTTGAAGTAAGTTTTTAATTGCTGATAAATCCGCATCCATATTAATAGGATGAATAGGGGTTACTAATTTGTCTTTATCTGGGAAGTAAGAATTCATAAAGTACAATAATGCATTTCGTGCATCTACATTATATGATGTGTACATGGTTACTTTACCAAAAAAGTATTTCATGTTAGGATATTTTATCATTATTGCACCTAAACCATCCCATAGGTTGTCTAAAGCAAATAATCCTTTTCTAGATTTTCCGGCTTGGTAATCTGGGTGTACCCAAGATCTTCCTAATTCAATTGTAAAAGGTAAATAGTCGGTTATAAATTCATCAGAAAAATTAAAGTAATGTTTAGTAGATAGTTCGATTTCTCCACCATTTAAAACCTTTTCACCATAAATAAATCGGTATCCGCTAGATATTATTTGGTTATCTCTATCGTATACAATTAATTGATCGTAACAATTCTCTGAGGTATCAAAATCGTCAATATCAATTTCTTTTCCAGTTCCTCCTCCAGCTTCAGAGAATGTTAACTCTCTTAATCTTCCAATTTCATTAACTGTATTTGGCGCGTTATGATAGTTTACAATGTAAATTTCATTGTTTGCTTTATTAGTATTTCTAACAAAAGTAGTTGCATTGAGTTCTTGTTCAATAAGTTTAATATTTTCTGGTGGAATAATTTTACTCATTTATTATTTATTAGCTATTTTCATTGAATGAACCTTTTCTTCCATCCAATTACTCCATTCTTTATCCGATTTTGTACTGTCGAAAAAGGAGGAAGGAATTGGTTCTCCAAATATAATGTTTAGTGTCTTATCTTCTTGTTGAAAAGATTCGTCACATAAATATAACATTTCTAAATTGGCTTTAACACCTAATGTTGTTCTTAAGTTAGATAGTCTGTAAAAAAAGTTAGAAAGGCTTCCATCTACATAAACAGGAATAATTGTTTTATCATGTTTTTTTGCTCTGGTAATAAAAGTTTTTTTCCACTCTAAATCTGCTACAACACCTTTTTTTCTTCTACTAACCATTCCTGCAGGAAAAACAAAAACAGCTTTGTCAGAAGCAAATAAATCATCAATAACTTTTAATGAATTTTTAGTGTTACCACCATGCTTGTTAACTCCTACAAATAATCCAGTAAGATTTTTAAGATTTAATAAAATATCATTTACAATAAACTTTACATCTTTGCGATAAGGTTCAATTACTGTAACCAAAGCCATTGCATCCATACCGCCTAAAGGATGGTTTGAAGCAAAAATAATCCCTCCTTCTTTAGGTATATTTTCTTGACCGCTTACTGATACTTTCATGTTTAAGCGTTTGATTAACGCAGCACAAAATTCGTAATCATAAATATCTTTAAAATCGTGTAAAATATCATTCACATCATTTTGGTGTGCTATTCGTTTTATATAGTTAACAATGAATTTAGGTAGTATTTTTAAAAGCTTAGGATTTTTATCCTTAATCACTTTTTCTATGTCGATAAACTTTTCATGCATCAAAACAAAGGTAATTTATCTTGCTATATTTTTAATTAGATTTCCAGAAATTTTAATTAAATTATAATAGCTATTCTAATTGGATTTAAACAGTATTGAATCTTTAAGAGTAGTAAAAGTAAAAATCACCTATATTTCACCTTATTTATAAGCTGATTTTTTGTTATTAGATTAGGCTTAAAATTCACTAATTAATTACAAGGACTAAGTTTACTGTTATTAACATAGAAATAATTTAATAATCAGTTCCAGATTAGTCTAAAGCTTATTCCGTGATTAATACCAAAGTCTGAAAGCGAACTTATGCTTGTTTTTAGGTAATAAAAATTATAAGTAAGATCTATTGTTAATTCTTCTGACAATTTATATTTAATACCTAAACCTGTACCTGTTCCATAGCCTGTTCCATTAGGTTTAATATTAGGTTGTTGAAATGTGTTATGATTGATTTCATATTCTCTATTATCGATAATAATATAATTTCTTATTAACTCAATACGATTAAAGTTTCCAAAAACCGACCAATAAAGAGTTGTTTTACCTTGGTTATAATAGTTAATCTGAGTACCTAAATTAATATTAATTCTTTTCTCTTTACCAATAATAGGTAACTGCTCATAGTTGGGTTCAATAGATAAATTAGTAGGATCATCAATTAAGATGGTAAACAATTGGTTTACGTTTAGAGTTGCAAAATTAAGATCAATAAAAAAAGAAATTTTTTTTCCAATACTAAGACCTGCATGTAACCCTAAATCTAAAGCTGTTTTATAGATTGGGTTTAAAGGCAATTCTTCTAGAGAGTAGGTTTGTTTAAAGTAGCTATCGAAAACAGGTTTATTGTTTGGATTATTTAAAATGTATTGAACTCCATATGGACTATTTTTGTTTGAACCATCATAAAATGAAGCAGTATTGTTGTTAGCAAAAAAAGCACCTACGTTAGCTCCAATAAAAAATCTTGTTTTCTTTCTATCTTCTTTCTCATCGGTCCAATCTTGAGCAAATATTATTGAGTTAAATAAGAAAATGGTAAGAATTAAAAATAGGAATTTACTTTTCATCGTCTGAATTAATAAAGTTGGGTAATAATTTTTATTAGGTGCTAAATCTTATTTTTCATTAACTAACGATCTTTCCATCTTTCATAGTCAGCTTTCTATCTGCCATGTTAGCCAATTCTTCGTTGTGAGTTACAATAACAAAGGTTTGGTTTAACTCATCACGTAAAGTAAAAAACAATTGATGTAATTCTTTGGCCGATGCGGAATCTAAATTTCCTGAAGGTTCGTCAGCTAAAATAACTGCGGGTTTATTAATTAAAGCTCTACAAACAGCAACTCGTTGTTGTTCTCCACCAGAAAGCTCAGAAGGTTTATGACTGGCTCTATCTGCAACACCTAATTTTGTTAATAATTCTATTGCCTTTTTTTCGGCTTCAGCTTTAGGTGTTTTATGAATAAAAGCGGGAATGCAAATGTTTTCTAAAGCAGTAAATTCAGGCAGTAAATGGTGGAATTGAAAAACAAAACCGATATGCTTATTTCTAAATAAAGAAAGATCTTTATCATTTAAAATAGATGTATTTACATCTTGAATGGAAACACTACCAGTATCAGGTAAATCTAATGTTCCTATAATTTGTAATAAGGTAGATTTCCCTGCCCCAGAAGCACCAACAATAGAAATAACTTCTCCTTTTTTTATTTGAAGATCAACTCCTTTGAGTACTTCTAATTCTCCGTAAGATTTTTTTATGTTTTTGGCTTTAATCATTAATTGAGTTGGTAAATTTTAAAGTTAAAATTTTTTTAAAGTTGATTGAGCTAAATTACATTAAATATTTGTTCGAAAAAGGACAAGGAAAAATCAATTAAAACCGTTACTTTTGATGGATAATTTAGAAAACTTAGAGAAGTATGAATATACATGAATATCAAGGAAAATCTTTATTAAAAGGATTTGGAGTTGCAATTCAAGAAGGAATTGTTGCTGATACTCCAGAGGAAGCTGTTGAAGCTGCAAAGCAATTAACTGCTGATACTGGAACGGAATGGTTTGTTTTAAAAGCACAAATTCATGCTGGTGGTAGAGGTAAAGGAACAGTTACTGAAACTGGTTCTCATGGTGTAGTTCTTGCAAAAGGAATAGACAAAGTTGCTGATATTGCTAAAGGAATTTTAGGTGGCCACTTAGTTACTGCTCAAACAAGCGAAAAAGGAAAATTAGTAAGTAAGGTGTTAGTTGCCCAAGATGTTTATTATCCTGGTGAAGCTGAAACTGAAGAGTTTTATATGTCTGTTTTATTAAACAGAGATTCTGGTAGAAATATCATTATGTATTCAACTGAAGGTGGAATGGATATTGAAACAGTTGCTGAAAATACGCCTCATTTAATTTTTCAAGAAGAAATTGATCCAACAGTCGGTTTACAAGGTTTTCAAGCAAGAAAAATTGCTTTTAACTTAGGTTTGTCTGGGATGGCGTTTAAGCAAATGACAAAATTTGTTTTTGCATTATATGCTGCTTATGACGGTACAGATTCTTCAATGTTTGAGATTAATCCAGTATTAAAAACATCTGACAATAAAATTATTGCTGTAGATTCTAAAGTAAGTATTGATGATAGCGCTTTATATAGACACAAGGCAATTGCAGCAATGCACGATCCTTCAGAAGATAATCCAATTGAATTAGAAGCTGCTGAAGCTGGTTTAAATTATGTTGATTTAGATGGTAATGTTGGTTGTATGGTTAACGGAGCTGGTTTAGCAATGGCAACTATGGATATAATTAAGTTATCTGGTGGAGAGCCTGCTAACTTCTTAGACGTTGGTGGAACTGCAGATGCTGAAAGAGTTGAAAAAGCATTTAGAATGATCTTAAGAGATCCAAATGTAAAAGCAATTTTAATTAATATCTTTGGTGGTATTGTAAGATGCGATAGAGTTGCTCAAGGTGTTGTTGATGCTTATAAAAATATTGGTAACATTCCAGTGCCAATTATTGTTCGTTTACAGGGAACAAATGCTGTTGAAGCTAAAAAGTTAATTGATGATTCTGGTTTAGATGTTCAATCTGCTGTATTGTTAAAAGAAGCTGCTGATGCAGTAAAAGCAGTTTTAGCTTAACACAATTCGTCATTACGGGCTTGAACCGTAACCTTAAAATAAAAAAGGTCTTTTCTGAGTATTCGGAAAAGACCTTTTTTTATGTTGTTTTAAATTAGGAGAAAATTTATTGTTCTATTTTTTTGGTTTTTGTTCTTTTTGATTGTTATAGTCAACTTACAAAAGAGTTAATTATTAAATATGAAGATACTAGTTATTTGGATTTTATGTTGCCAACAAGTTGGGGTGATAAGCATCTAGAAACAAAGTACTTTGATATAAGTGGAGAAAAGAAATATGTTAGACCAAAATATGTAGATGAAGTATTATTATTTGATGAAGTTAACACGGTTAGGATGACTTCTCATGTTGATCCTATAATTGTACGGTGTAAACTGTGAAAAACAGCTTACAGTTTTTTTGAATTAACTGTGGATGGAGATTTAAGGGTTTTTTAAATACGGAACATTCACAAGAGAACAATCTGGTAATTTGTTTAATAACGAAGGAACATATTATTATTATTATCAAAAAGAAGGATGAGAGTTGTTTAGTCCAAATAACTTACCTATCAAAAAAGAGATGTTAAAATATTTTTCTGATTAAAGAGTTTAAGAAAAAAATGAAAGATAAACTGTAGCGTTTTATAACACTAATTGTGCAAATTAAAAAAGGTGTTCTTTTAAATGTAGCCAGTAAATTTATAAACAATAAAACCAGTCCATTCTTTTGTGAGGGTTAGCCACATTACAAAACAAATAGGGTTAGGCAATAGTAAATGGTCTAAAACATATTTTCTTGGACCAGATTTATGATCAACACTAAACGGTGTGATTTTTAATCCAACTTTTTGAAAACATCTTTTGGCTCTTGGCATATGTGTTGCAGATGTAACTAAAATGAACTTTCCGTTAGGATATTCTTTATTTAGAATTTTAGCAGAGTTTACCGCATTTTCTCGTGTGTTTTTTGATTCGGATTCTATAATTAAATCTTCTTCAGGAATTCCAATAGTTATTAGATAGTCTTTAATGAATAGCGCTTCTTTTAATTTTGGTTTAAGAATACTTCCAGAACCACTTGAAATCATTATTTTTTTAGCTATTCCGGTTTTGTATAGTTTGATACCTGCCATTAATCTATCGGTTGCAGTATGAAATTGAACTATTTCTTGTTCCGAATCATATCCAGAAAAACCTCCTAATACTATAGCAACATCATAACTAACTGTTAGTTCAGAATAAGTTTCATTTCTTTCTTCGTAAGCTCTTACAAACTCATCTAAGATAAAAGTGTTCGAAAATAAATAAAAGATAACAACAGTCGTAATTAATAGCGTTCTCTTTCTTTTATGGTTCTTAGTTAAAACAGACCAAACTAAGAGCGTGAAAATCCAAATAATTGGGCTCAATAAAAACAATAAAATTTTAGAGAGAATAAAGAACATTAATTCTCCTTTGTAGACAACTCTTCCAAGGCTTCAATCCATAAAGGAGAATCATTTAAACTTTCAACCAATTGCCAATGTTCACCACCATTTTCTTCAAATATTTCTCTAAACTCATCACCCACTTCAATAGTTGTTTCAAGACAATCTGCAACAAAAGAAGGTGAAAATGCAAGTATATTCTTAACTCCACTTTTTGGAGATTCTGCAGCAACCACATCAGCGTAAGGTTTTAACCAAGGATCTCTTGCTCGTGTTTCTAGTCTTGATTGGAAAGCAACAGAATAATCAGATTCTTTTAAGCCCATCGCTTTTGCTACTGAACGAGATGTTTCATAACATTGAGCACTATAACACAGTCTATTTTTATCAGAGTAGCTTTGGCAGCAATTTCCATCTAGTTTACAATAGTTATTGTCACAATCTTTTAAAATGTGTCTTTCTGGAATACCATGGTAGCTAAAAAGTACTTTATCGTATTTGCCAGTTTTCCAGTGTTTATTTCCATTTTCAGCAACAGCAGCAATAAATTTTTCATTTTTCACAAAGTTCTCTACATATCTAACTTTAGGGGAATAGTTGTGTGCTTTAAGTTCTTCTTTAACTTTTTCTATGCTAGATTTTGTTGAGGAGGAAGCCCATTGAGGGTAAAGAGGGATGACAACTAAATCATCAATACCCTTATTTTTTAGCTCTTTTATTGCTACTTCAACTGCTGGGTTTTGGTATCTCATAGCAAAAGCAACATGAATATCATCACCTAATTTTTTCTGAAGTAGTTCTTGCACTTTTAAGCCATAAATTTTAAGCGGAGACCCTTCTTTAGTCCAAACTTGCTTATAAATTTTTGCTGATTGGGGGGCTCTAAATACAGCAATAATCACATTAACCAAAAACCATCTAGTTATGTATGGCAAATCAATAACATATTCATCCATTAAAAATTCACGTAAGTATTTACGTACATCCTTTACTGATGGGCTATCTGGTGTTCCTAAATTTACTAATAATACTCCTTTTTTATTCATACTACAAAAGTAGTCATAATCTTAGTCTCTGTATTTATGCCTGTTCTAAAAAAACAATCTAATCTCTTTTTTATCTAAGCAGAGCGGTCTTTTTTCTATTTGGATAAACAAATCATTACTTTTGCATTATGGAATTTGGTTACATAAAAGCACTTCATATAATTTTTGTGGTTACTTGGTTTGCAGGTCTATTTTACATTGTAAGGTTGTTTATTTACTTTGTAGAGGCTGATAAGGAAGATGCAAATGCAAAAGCTATTTTACAAAAACAGTATAAGTTAATGAGTAAGAGGCTATGGTATGGTATTACTTGGCCATCAGCGGTTTTAACAGCTTTTTTTGCATTTTGGTTATTGTATGAAGTTCCTGGTTTTTTATATCAAAGTTGGATGCAGGTTAAATTAACTTTTGTTTTTGGCTTGTATGTTTATCAATTTCTATGTCATAGAATGTATATTCAATTGATTAACGATAAATTGAATTTTTCTTCCCTAAAATTGAGGATTTGGAATGAGGTCGCAACAGTTTTTCTTTTTGCTATTGTTTTTTTGGTGGTTTTGAAAAATGCAATAAGCTGGGTTTGGGGAGTTGTTGGAATAGTTTTGTTTGGTGTGATCTTGATGCTTGCAATAAAGACTTATAAAAATATTAGAGAGAAAAAGGGTATTCAGAAATAAGTATGCAACCATAAATGACAAGGATTAATCCCTCAACCAATCCTGCAAAAAACAACTCTGAACGCTCTTTTTTGCTAAAAGAAATTACCACCATTGTTATAAAATGTCCAATTAGTAATCCGTAAAAATGATTGGATGAAATGTTAGAAATGTATAATAACAAAATTGAACCTATTAAAAGTATTTCAGCAAGAATGATTGTATTTGTCTCACCTAAAAGGCGAGGTATAGTTTTAAGATTATTGTCTTTATCATAATCCACATCTCTAATATCAAAAGGTAAAGTAATTGCAATTGTAAATAAAAAAACTTGAAGTAAAGCAAAGACGTAATCGATATTGAAGTATAAAGTGCCGATTGAGTTTAAAGTGGGTAGGCCAATAATAATAAGACTCCAAACAAAACCAATTACAAATATTTTAAGATAGGGAATATCTCTTAGTGTTGTACTTTTAGCGTAAAATGGGATTAAAGGTATAACATAAAACATTGAAAGTGCTCCCATTGGAAAAAGAATAAGAAAACATATAGGATTTAAGAAATAGGCGCAACCTATGCCGATGATACCCGAAATTATTGGCAGTATGACCAAAGAATTTTTGTTTTTAACCATCCATTGCAACCTGTTGCCAAGTTTAGATTTAGTTTGAAAGACTGACTTAAATTTGATAAACCTCTGAATATTATAGGTGAAAAATGTAAAACAAAAAACCATAGTTAAAACTGTGGCTAGGTTGTTTTCTGGTAAATTGTAAATAATGTAAGTTGTATGTGTGAATGCAGCAACACATATAGAAACAAATAGGTTT